>VOFC01000714.1_pt1 | contig 64567 bp, 80 predicted proteins | sample 5384161 | NCBI WGS metagenome assembly VOFC01 (sample SAMN12384722, study PRJNA508395) | human gut metagenome | isolation source: healthy gut B | host: Homo sapiens
ACATAGGATGATGTCTGATAAATAGGTACTGCTCTTGCATCTGTCACCGGATCCGGATTTTCCTGTCCTACATGTAACTGTAAAGTTTCAAATTTTAAATTACGTTCTGCTCTGCTTTTCTTTGTGCTCATCTTCTTTTTCTCCGTTCTGTTATTTATTTCTGTCACTCTGATGTTACATCAGATTTTTTCCATTCTACTGCAAATTACTCTGTAAATAAAGCTGTTGAATAATATCTGTCTCCATTGTCCGGTAATAAAGCTACAATTGTTTTTCCTTTATTTTCAGGTCTCTTTGCCAGTTCAATTGCTGCATAAGCTGCTGCTCCGGAAGAAATTCCTACTAATACGCCCTCTTTGTGTGCAATTTTTTTGCCTGTTGGAAATGCATCTTCGTTTTCTACTTTGAAATGATTTCATCATAAATACTTGGTATTAAGTACATCCGGTACGAATCCTGCACCGATACCCTGAATCTTATGTGCTCCACTCTTACCTTCGGATAATACCGGTGAAGATGCCGGCTCTACTGCTACAACTTTAACATCTGCTTTCTGCTCTTTTAAGTATTCACCGGTTCCTGTTACGGTTCCACCTGTACCAACTCCTGCTACAAAGATGTCTACTGCTCCGTCCGTATCTTTCCAGATTTCCGGTCCTGTTGTCTCTTTGTGTACTTTTGGATTCGCAGGGTTTACAAACTGTCCAGGGATAAAGCTGTTTGGAATCTCTTTTGCAAGTTCATCCGCTTTTGCAATTGCACCTTTCATTCCTTTGCTTGCTTCTGTCAGAACAATTTCTGCACCGTATGCCTTTAAGATGTTTCTACGTTCAACACTCATGGATTCCGGCATAGTATGATACGGTATCCTTTGGCTGCTTTGCAATGTTTTATATGGATGCAAGAAGGATTGAAAAAAAGTCATTGATGACTATGTAGATGGGATCACTTTGCAGGATCTTCTGGATCAGCAGCGTGAAACTTATGCAAATGATTATGTAATATAACATCCGGATTACAATGAAAAGATGTAACTATTCACTACCTTCACAGTTACGAAAAGATTACCATATTCTTTTCATCCGTAAAAAACACGATATCTTTTTAGAAAGAGAGGGTTATTTCATGAAAAAAAATATGTATTCTGTTTTGCTTCATTTTTTTCTGTTTGTATGCCTGGTCATACCTTTTGCATACAACCGCAAATGCGGCAAACACCACCGACGATTGTCTTCAGATTCTCACTTCTGATTTTAACAGCAATTCCGCACAAGAATTTATCGGAACACAGCATCTGAATATCACGGATTCACAGTATCAGACAATCCGTACATTTACTTTAGATTTAACAGAAAAATACAGTTCCACAAAAGACAAGATCACTGCCATCTATCAGTGGGCAAAAGACACCAGCCTGAAAGCTTCTGTCGGCGAATCTGCCCCTGCAGATCTGGAAGAAAATGATCCTTATAAAGTATTCAAAGAGAAAACCGGAGTATGTCAGGGAAAAGCCAATCTCTGTAAGACCATGCTCGCCGCCATCGATGTTCCATGTATCATCGCCCACGGCTACTGGGAAACCGAAGGCCATGCATGGGATTTCGTTCTGTGTGACGGCAAATGGGGCATCGTCGATGCATCCATGTGGCAGATCTCACTGGATGATCCTTCCGACATCTCTTCTCATTATAAAACAGACAGCCTGGAAGCTGTTCTTTATGAAAAGGACGGCTTTGAATTTACTTACTATCTGGGCGGCATTGGTGCTGTCGGCTATACCGGAAATGCGGAGCGTCTGGAAATCCCGGAAAGCTGCAATGGTTATCCTGTGATCAGTATCGCCGCAGAAAGCCAGATTTATTATGAACATTCCTTTCAGGATACAGCAGCAAAAGAACTGGTGCTTCCGGCAACAGTAAAATACGGAATCTACTTAAGTGACTATGAGATCCGTTCTTTCTATTCAAAATCTCTGGAATCTATTTCCGTAGATGAAAACAATCCGGTATTTGCGTCCTATGACGGAATACTTTATTCCAAAGATTACTCAAGAATCTACTCTGTCCCGGCAGGTATTTCCGAAGTTACTCTGAAACCGATGGAGATCCTGGAAAAAATACGCTCACTAATCTTTCGAACCTGCGTATTCTGAAAATCGGAGAAGGTACAAAAGAACTGGAAGAAGATGCCATTGAAAACTGTGAGCACCTGGAAAAAGTTTATATTCCGGACAGTGTGACAACGATCGCATATGAAGAAAACAATGGCAATGTTTACGAAGCTTTCAACGGATGCCCGAATAACTTTGTCGTATATGCATCTGCCGGAAGTGCGGGAGAAGCTTATGCCAAAAAGAAAGGACTGACCTGCAAAGATCCAAAAGAACTCTTCCCGGCAGATTACAGCAAGATCGATGAACTGCTGAAAACCGTTCCGGATGATTCTGATCTTTACCGGTACACACCGGACAGCGTCAGCCGCTTAAAAGAAGCCATCCAGGCCATCAACCGTGACTGCACTGCCGCACAGCAGAATCTCGTTGACGAAATGGCAAAAAATCTGGAAACTGCAATCAAAAAACTGGAAGTTCGACCGACTGTTCCGGATACCAATGAAACCGAAAAGCCACAGCCGGATACAGAAACACCGGAAACACACGTACCAGATCAGTCCGGCAATACGGAAACGCCAAAACCGGCTGCGAAACCGACCGCACCTGCAAAAGTAACCGGAGTGAAGATTTCTTATAAAAAATCCGGCAAAGCAATCCTTGGCTGGAAAAAAGTAAAAAAAAAATGCCTCCGGGTATGAGATTTACCGTTACCAGAATAAAAGATGGGTAAAAGTGAAAAAGGTTGGTAAAAAAACAAGCTTTGTAATAAAGAAACGCTCCCGAAAAACCGTGTACTATCGCGTGAGGGCTTTCCGGAAAAAAGGGAAAAATGTGAGCTATGGAAAATACTCCAGGAAAGTGAAGTGTAAAGCTCTTCAGAAACGGTGATTTTCTTAATGTGCAAATGAACGCCATAAAAATAGTTTTGTAAAAAATAGTACGCCATGATGATTCGAAAACAATCTCCTGACACGCTGCGTTTCCTGTTCGGTTCGCTCGCCTATTAGCCGCCCTTCGCCTAAACTCGCCTCTTCGAGGCTCAGACAGCGGCTCCTTTGGGGCGGCAGCATCGCAAACCTCACGACGGAAGCCTTGCTACCGTCAGAGCGATTTGTTTTCGAATTCATCATGGCTGTATTATTTTACGCACCATGTTTTACAATGCAGTTCGTCTGCACATTGCCAAAAAGCTTCTGGCCTGTCAGTGAGTGCTTAAGCGAAAAGATATTTTCTCAAGCCAAAATACAGAACATTAAAAAGCAGAAGTAAAGTAACGAAAATTTGCCGCCAAACAGCCTGAGATATCCAAATCGTGAAACTTATTTTATAACGAACCATTTGCAAATATTGTTTTATCAAAAAGTTTTCTTAAAATGTCACTTTTTTATTTTTCAAGCCGCTTTGTGCAGGTATGAAATTTTGTTGGATTTTCCTGCCGAACGGCAATGAAAGTCAGATAGAATTGATTTAAAACTATTTTGTGATTATTATACAATCTTTTTTGAATCCAGTAATCTATATTACTTTTTCAAGTTTTCCAGACAGCAAAAAAACAGCCATGATGAACTCGAAAACAATCGCTCTGACGGTAGCAAGGCTTCCGTCGTGAGGTTTACGATGTCGCCGCCCAAAAGGAGCCGCTGTCTGAGCCTCGAAGAGGCGAGTTTAGGCGAAGGGCGGCTAACAGACGAGCGAACCGAACAGGAAATGCAGCGTGTCAGGAGATTGTTTTCGAATCATCATGGCGTTCTATTTTACATATGAGTTTTCTTAATGCCCATCTTCTTGCTCTTCGGACAAGAAGCATCTCTCGCTCTAAAGAGCTCGGTCAATTTTAATCTGTTTTGATCGTTTCGTTCATGCTTCCCATGCGGTATCCCTGAAGATCCAGGGTCACATAGCTGAAACCGATTTTCTTGAATTCAGAAACAATCTTTTCTCTGTTTGCATCTTCCATCAGTTTCAAAAATTCGGACGGCATCACTTCGATCCTTGCCATCTGTCCGTGGATGCGGACACGCAGCTGATGGAACCCCATGTCCAGAAGCAGCTGTTCTGCCTGGTCTACCATGGAAAGTTTGCTCTCTGTGATCTCTTCTCCGTAAACAAATCTGGAAGAAAGGCAGGCAAAAGACTGCTTATCCCAGGTAGGAAGTCCAAGCTCCTTTGAAAGCTCACGGATCTCCTGTTTTGTCAGCTCTACGTGGCGAAGCGGACTTTTTACATGAAGTTCTGCCACTGCCTGCAGTCCCGGGCGATAATCTCCGTTGTCATCCATATTGGAGCCTTCTGCAACATATTTGATATTGTTTTCCTTTGCAATATTTCCGATTTTTTCAAATAATTCATGCTTGCAGAGATAACAGCGGTTCTTCGGATTATGGGAAAATCCTTCGATCTGTAATTCTTCTGACTCGCAGATAATATGTTTGATGCCTTCTTTTTTTTGCAGAATGCTTTCGCTTCTTCCAGCTCACGTTTCGGAAAAGAGCAGGACTGTGCCGTCACTGCGATTACCTGATCTCCCAGCACATCGTGTGCCACTTTCAGAAGAAAGGTGGAATCCACACCGCTCGAAAATGCGATTGCCACGCTTCCGAGTTCTTTTAAATATTCCTGTAAGGCTTCTAATTTTTTATTCATATTTGTTTTTTCCTTATAATTAATTATAATGCCAGGAGCAAAAGCCTGAAACCGTGATGTGCCTGTGCATAAGCTACATCATCCGGGAGGTTCCTGCACAATTCTTTTCACTGTTTCTTGAGCTGTACCGCTGCATTTTTATTCCTCAGTTCCAGATAACCGCACTCGGTCAGATATTCCAGGCTGTGCAGTGTAAAGGTTCCTCTGCTCATCGGAACTTCCAGCCACTCTTCCACTACCTTTTTCCACGGCATCCACTTGTGGCGGTGCTGTTCTGAGGTATATTTATAATCTCCGATACAGTCTCCCAGTCGGTAAGCTGCCAGCACATAATTGTACATGACCGGGCTTTCTTTGTACAGTTTTTCCGGACGTGGATGTTCCTGCTCTGCAAGTGCAGGCACAAATTCCTGATCCAGACCAAGCATCCAGTTCAGAAACGGATCATAAAGATAATATACCGATGGAATGTAAGGGAATTCCAGCGTTTCCAGTTCCCCGTCCTGTAAATCTGCTTTATATTTCACGATAATCTTTGCATTGAGCAATTCTCTCTGTGTGTAAATCTCCTCTATCTGGCTACATTTCAGAACGGTCCTGCGAACTTTATTTTTTTCATTTTTGAGATAAAAAATTTCCCCTTCGCCGTACCCGAACATATATTCAAAAGAATCCGGTGCCGTGCGGCGAATTGGTGAATATACCATGTGGTACTGGTTAAAAGTTCCTTTCATGGACTTTCTTGCTTCCAGATCAAAAATTTCCGGTATTTCTTCCATCGCCCAGATTCGAACCGGCCATTCAGCCATTGTCGGGCGTTTGTCAACAACGATTGCTTCTGTCTTTTTCTTTTGCATGTCCTGTCCCCTCCTTTCTCCATACTCATATCATGATGTTTGGGTCAAAAGACGCCATACGAGAGTACCTCTGATATCTTTTGATACCTGCATCCGATTTAACTGATCTGCCAGCGGGTATGGCTTCCCTGATCGTCTTTGGTCACGATCAGCTGATCTTCGATCTCCTGCTTCAGTTCCGTCACATGCGAAATAATACCGATCAGTTTCTCGCCTTCTGCCATGTTCTTTAGGACTTTTACTGCCTGATCTCTGGAATGTTCATCAAGGGAACCAAAGCCTTCATCAATAAACATCATATCAAGGTTGATCGCTGCGGAACTTTCCTGTATCTGATCTGCCATGCCAAGTGCCAGGGAAAGTGCCGCCATAAAGGACTCGCCGCCGGAGAGCGTTCGCACTTCACGGACTTTTCCGGTCACAGCAGAATAAACCATCAGATCCAGACCTCTGTTTTTGCCTGTTCCGGCTTTGTCAATATCGCACATCCGCAGTTCAAACTGTCCTGCGGACATGTCCTGAAATCTCTGGTTTGCCGCTTCCAGGATCTGCTCCAGATAATGCCTTTGTACATATGTTTCGATATCCATTCTGGAGTTTTTCCTGTTTCCGGACAGAAGCTGATACAGTCCGTTTATTTTTTCATACTGATGCATCACTTCACTGCGTTCTTCCATCTGCGGTTTTAATGCCTGGCAGACTTTCTGATCGATCCGCCAGATTTCCTGCCATTGTTCCAGAACACGCTGACTTTCTTTCCACGCCGCTTCTGCTGCTTCACTGGTTTTTTCCAGTTCTTCCAGGACTGGTTTTGGCTGTTCGCCGATCGCTGCCCTGGCAGAATTTACCAGGCTTTCGGCTGCCGCTTTCTGTCTGCCGTGGTTCTGTGCATCCTGTTTCCATTTCTGTACCTGCGTTTTGGTGTAAGTTTCGGTCAGTTCCATCCAGGCCGTTTCCGGAAAATGTTTTTCTTCCAGAATTTCCCGGTAAGCCTGCTGTCGGATCTTTTGCTCTTCCATCTGCTGAGGGATTTCTTTTTATACTTTGCAATTAAGGTCTGTGCCCGGTTTTCCTGTTCCTGTGCTTTTTGCAGTCTCTCCTCTGCCCGCATGACAAGTACATCTTTTTTCCTTTTTGGCGGTATCTGCTTTTGCATACGCCGCCTGTGCTTCCTGCTGATTCTGGTAATCTTTTGATCCTTCCAGGCTCTCCAGCATCACACGGCTTCGCTCCAGAGCGGTTTTGGCATCTGCTGTTTCTTTTGCGGACTGCTCAAGCTTCTCCTGAAATTGCTCTTTCTGCTTTTCTGCTTTTGTAAGGGCAGAAAGAAGCCTCTGATACTCGTTCACTTCTTTTTGAAGCTGTCTGCTTTCTGCTTCCATTTTTTACTCTGGTGTAAAAATTCACCTTTCATCTGCTCCAGAAAGTCTGCACATATTTCTTCTAAATCCAGAACTTCTTTTGCCCTGCTGCGGAGATGTTCAAAACTTTCCCCGGCATTTTTCTGTTTTTCTTCCAGAAGGCTCCCTGCGGCTTCTGCCGCCGCTGCTGCCTGTTCCTGTTTTCCCCGCAGCTGTTCTGCCTGAAGGGCCAGCTCCTCGATCATCTCTTTTGTCAGATTCTGGTGTTCTTTTTCAAGCTTACACGGAGAAGGATGCTCTGTGGAACCGCAGACCGGACACGGGCACCCCTCCTTTAACTCCTGTGCCAGAAAACCTGCCTGAGCATTTAAAAAGATCTTTCGTTTCTGCTCGTAAACGGCATTTTTTTCTTCAAATTCCAGGCTGGCCGCCCGATAGGCAAGACGTCTTTTTTTCTGTCGTCTGCTTTTGTGTTTTGTATTCTTTCTCCGTTTGTTCTGCTCTGGAAAATTCCATTTCCAGCAAGCCGAAATCTTTCTGTTTTGCCTGCCATAAAGCAAGATTTTTCTCCGACTGTGCAAGCTGCTGTGAGCGTTCCCGCCACGTTTCCTGCTGTTTTTCAAGTTGCTCTTTTTTGCTTTGAGTGCTCGCTCTTTTTTTCTTCTGCGTTTTGGAGTGCTTTTTCTTTTTGAATCACATCCTGCCCGGCAGCTTCCATTTTGTAAAGACTTCCATGGCTTTTTTTTCACTTTTTCTTCCACTTTGGTAAAAGCCGCAACTTCTTCTTCCTGCTGATGTTTTGCATCTTTTTGTATTCTGTATACAGAGTTTTGTATCTTCCATAAGGTTCGGAAGCTGTTCTGTCTGTTCCTGAAGGTCTGATCTCAATTTTTCCAGCATTTTCTTGCAGTCCAAAAGCCGCTGATAAACTGCCTGTACCTCCCAGGCGTCTTCGACCCGAACCGCCAGTTCCTGCTGTTCTGTGATCGCTTCTTCCTGCTCTTTTAAGCTCTGCAAGGTCTTTTCTGCATCTTCCAGCTGTACAAAAGATTTCAGAAGCTGAGAAGCTTTCGCAGCGGCATCCCTTGCATGATCACGTTCCTGACTTCTCTTTTCCACGGTCTTTTTTGCTTCTTTCGTCCGCTTCGAAAGCTCCTCGCACAGAAGTTCCAGTTTCTCCAGAAACTGCTCCAGGACCGTTACCGAAAAATCTTTTGATTTTTCCAGTTCTTTTTTTTTTCTTTTAAAAATGCCGTCTGTTCCAGACCTTCCGGAAGTTCTGTGCGGCTGATCTCGGCAATACACCGCATGCGGATCTGATCGATCTCTGCCTGTTTTTTTTTTTGCGTACGGCAAATTCATTTTTGATCTCCTCGTACAGACCGGTGTGAAACAGCTTGCGGAAGATCATTTTTTATCATCTGATTTTGCACGCAGAAGTTCCATGAATTCTCCCTGAGCGATCATCGCAACCTGCATAAACTGCTCTTTTGTCAGTCCGACAATCTCCATCAGTTTCGCATCCGTCTCTTTTGCCGGATATTCGCTGCCGTCCGGCATGGTAAGTGAAACTTCCTCACTGACCATTTTTTCGCCGCTGCCGCGTTTCAGCGGACGTACATGACGCGGAATGCGTTTCACGGTATAAAAATCGATCTCAGTTCCGTTTTTCTCAGAAAAAGTCAGGGGAGACAAACGGCTCCGTCCCGATCTCCACAAACTGACTCTGAAGTTCCGCACCGTTTTTCTTATTTGCATTGGAGCTGGCTTCTCCGTAGAGAGCAAACACAATCGCATCAAAAATCGTTGTTTTTCCGGAGCCGGTATTTCCGGTGATCAGGAATAAATTCTGATCCGGTTTTTCAAAATCAATCTCGGTTCGGTTTCCATAGGAACCAAACGCCTGCATCACAAGTTTTAACGGCCGCATCTTATTTCACCCCTGTACACTGCTGATCACATCCAGCAGCATCTCACGTTCTTCCTCATCCATATCTTCCCCGAGAAACGAACAGCAAAGTTCAAACGGGTCCAGTTCTTCGATCTTTCTGCTCTGTCTTTTTGTACTCTGCTCTCCGCCCCTCTCTCTGCGGATCTCAAGCAGATATGGAAATGCATTTCGCAGACGGTCTTTGAGATCACATCGAGATCTTCTTTGTCTGTGAGCACAACCGTGACATAATCTTCGCATGCCTGCGAAAGCACCTCCTGAAATTCTCCCTTTATCACACGCACCTGACGAAGCGGCGGAAGCGGAAGCACTTCCGTGGAAATATTTCCTTTTTCTTTCATCGTCACCATCACAATGCCTTTTTTCTGTCCGGCTTCACTGACCGAACATGCAAGCGGTGTTCCGCAGTAACAATAATATTCGCTTCCCACTTTCATCGGTTTGTGGATATGTCCAAGTGCCGCATAATCAAACACTTCCAGCACATCTGCTGAGATCTCATCGATATTTCCGACCGTGCGGATCTCGGAATCCATGCGCTCTACGTCCTCTGCCTGTCGGCCGGACGGAAGATAAAACTGATGGCTGACCAGCACATTTCGCTCCTTTGTATCGATATTTTCTCTTTCGATCAGAAGATGCAGTGCCTCGTCGTAGGAATGCTGTGTTCCGTCCTCCCGCGTTCCCACGATCTCTCTTACCATCGACGGTTTCACAAACGGAAGCAGATAAAAGTGCAGATCACCATAAGCATCCTGCAGTGTCACTTTTTCGATATATTCCTCTTCTGTAGTCGGCGGCGTGCCAATCATATAGACATTCTGCCTGGACAAAATACTGCGAAAACAGTTCAGCCTGGCGGCACTGTCATGATTGCCGCTGATGATCATCACCGGCATCTGCGGCATTTCTTCGGAAAGATTTTTCATAAAGCTGTCAAAAATCTCCACTGCCTCCGCAGACGGAACCGCTTTGTCATAAATATCCCCTGCGATCACCATCGCATCCGGCTGCTGCTCTTTTGCCAACCGGATGATCTGTTCAAAAATATATTCCTGGTCTTCCCGCAGATCGCGTTCGATCAGTTTCAGTCCGATATGCAGATCGGATAAATGAAAAAAATTTCATCTGCTCACCCCTCGTAAATCTTATCTTAGTTGGAGAAAACTCTTCTTCTGTATATGTTAAACAACAAATCTGTCTTCTTTCTTCTATTTTTGTCCTGCAATGATCCTGTACATTTCCGGTCTGCGGTCACGGAACAGTCCCCATTCAAGACGCTTTGCTGCCAGCTCATCCAGATCGTATTCTCCGATCAGAATCTCTTCCTGATCTCTGGAAGCTGTTTTTTCAGTTCGCCTGTTTCATCGGTCAGGAAGGAAGAACCATAAAAAGTCAGTGCAGACTTCTGACCTCCATTTTCCGTATCCGGCTCTACCACCTCTTTTCCAATGCGGTTTGCTGCAATAACCGGCATCAGATTGGCTGCCGCATGTCCCTGCATGCAGCGCCTCCAGTGCGGCATGCTGTCACATTCCAGAATTGGCTCCGAACCGATAGCAGTCGGATAAAACAGAAGTTCTGCACCCTGAAGTGCCATGCATCTGGCACTCTCCGGAAACCACTGATCCCAGCAGATTCCGATGCCGATCTTTCCATATCTGGTCTCAAAGATACGAAATCCGGTATCCCCCGGCGTAAAATAGAACTTTTCCTGATAGTAGTGATCATCCGGGATATGTGTTTTTCGATAAATCCCAAGAATCCTTCCATCCGCATCGATGCATGCGATCGAATTGTAAAGATTGTTGACTTCTTTTTCATAAAAGCTGATCGGAAGCACGACTCCAAGTTCTTTTGCCAGACGCACTCCCATCTGTACTGCTTCGTTTTCTTCTGCCGGTTTTGCATAATGATAAAAATCATACCGTCTCTGCTGACAGAAATATTCCCGTTCAAAAAGTTCCGGCAGTAAAATAATATTTGCTCCTTCTGCTGCCGCTTCTCTGATTTTCTTTTTCTGCTTTTTCCAGATTTTCCTGCAGCTCTGTGCTGCACTGCATCTGGATCGCCGCTGTTTTTACTTTTCTCATTCCTTTTCTGCCTTTCCCTGTGGTATCTGCTGCGTAATACAGTGGATGTTTCCGCCTCCGGTGAGAATATCTCCTGCATACACCGGTAGGATCTCTCTCTGCGGACATATGCTGTGCAAGATCTCTGCTGCCCGCTGATCACTTTCTGCATTTTTTCCGCCAAAAGCCGGCATGATAACTGCTCCGTTTGAAAAATAGAAGTTTACATAAGATGCCGCAAGGCGTTCGCCCACTTCTCTTGTATCTTCTCCTTCTTCAAACACATACCCTTCCAGATCTTCCGGTGTAACGCAGACCGGCACATCCGGGATCGGAAGTTTATGTACGATGATCTTTCTGCCTTTCGCATCGGTCTGTAATTCCAGATACTGAAGTGTCTCCAGTGATAACGGGTACTGCGGATCTTTCGGATCATCCGTCCACGCCAGCACCACCTCAGCCGGACCGACAAAAGCACATACATTATCTACATGCTCGTTCGTCTCATCCAGGTAAATGCCCCTTGGCAGCCAGAGCACTTTCTCCGCACCCAGATATGCTTTCAGTTTCTCCTCAATCTGTTCTTTTGAAAGCTGCGGATTCCTGCCTTTGCTGAGCAGACAGGCTTCCGTCACCATGACTGTCCCTTCCCCATCACTGTGGATGGAACCGCCCTCCAGCACAAAAGGTGCCGCATCGTAGCAGAAATATCCTTCTCTTTTGGCGAAATCCAGGGCAAACGCATCATCCAGCTTCCAGGATGCATACAGTCCATCCACCGTTCCGCCCCAGGCATTGAAAGACCAGTTTACTGCCCGAACGCTGCCTCCCTTTTTTTTACAAACGTCGGTGCCATATCTCTTGCCCAGGCATCATCCGTTTCTGCCTCAAAGACGGTCACCGGAAAATGTCTTCCGCATGCGATGGCTTCTCTATATATTTTTCTTTCTGCTGTGCGGCAAATGCCTCTGCCCGTGCAAGAACCTTTTTTCCGGCAGCCAGATACACTGGCTCACTTTTTGTGATCGCTTCCATAACTGCACAAAAAGCCTGTTCGGCATCTTTTGCATCCTTTTTCCAGGAACCCGGACGCTGCGGCCAGATCATGATGCAGCCTTTATGCGGCTCATACTCTGCCGGCATATAATATCCGTCCGCAGACGGTGTTGTTCTGTTGTATTCCATCGTATCCTCCTTCAGAATCTACGGTGCTGTCGCTTGCAAGTCTCATATGCGTTCGATTTGAATTACAGACGCATTTTAAAATCGTCATAGCCAAATTCTCTTACCATTTCCACACTTCCGTCTTCTTTTAAAAGTGCAATTCCCGGAAGCGGCATTCCGTTAAAGGTATTGTTTTTTACCATGGAATAGATTGCCATATCTTCAAAGACCAGCCGATCCCCGATACGGATCGGCTGCTCAAAACTGTAGTCCCCGATCACATCCCCGGCAAGACAGGTCATCGAAGAGAGGCGATACGTGTACTGTTTTTCCCCTGCTTCAAATCCTTTTTGCAAGCGGCGGACGGTAGGGCATCTCCAGCACATCCGGCATATGGCAGGCTGCCGATGCATCGAGGATCAGAATGTCCATATCGTTGTGCACGATATCCATCACTTCTGTCACAAGATAACCGGCATTTAAAGCAATCGCTTCGCCAGGCTCCAGATAAACTTCCACCGGATAGGTTTCTCTAATATAACGGATCAGTTTTTTCAGAGTTTCTATCTGATAATTTCCCCTTGTAATATGATGACCGCCGCCCATATTCAGCCATTTCATCCGGTACAGATATTTCCCGAATTTCTTTTCAAATGCCTGAAAAGTCGTTACAAGATCATCTGCATTCTGCTCGCAAAGCGTGTGGAAATGAAGTCCTTCCACACCCTCCAGCAGATCTTCCCGGAACTGTTCTTCTGTCACACCAAGTCTGGAAGCATAGCCACAAGGATCATAGATCTCATGCCCTTCCTGCGTGGAGCACTGCGGATTGATGCGGATGCCGACACTGACTGCTTTTTTTATCTTTTCTCACCTTTGCACTTTCCCGGCACATTTCTTGATATGTCTCATACTGTGCAAAGGAATTGAAGATGATATGGTCGCAGATCTGCACCAGTTCTTCCATATCTTTTTTTCTTTGTATGCCGGTGCAAAGACATGATTTTCTTTTTCCCATCTCTTCCTATCCAAGTCTTGCCTCATACAGTCCGCTCGCTGTTGTTCCGCTGATGTACCGCCCGATCATCGGATAAAGGCTGTACATAGGAAAATGCTTTCTGGGCGAGCAGGATGTGACAGCCGCACTCCTGCTCAAGATCCGCAAGAATCTCCAGATTTTTTCTGATTTTGCCTTCATCCACAACATAGCACGGTGTCGGCAGATCTTTCCACATCATTCTACTGTCTGCGGATTTTCATCGACAACCCACGGCAGTCCGTACTGGTTGAGCATATCCATAAACGGATCCGGATCAAACTCCTCGATGTTGAACACACCGTCTTTGTCCCATACTTTATCCACAACAAGTGCTGCCCCGATCATCGCCGGCACACCTGTTGTATAAGAAATGGCCTGGGAGCCGACTTCCTTGTAACACTCCTGATGGTCACATACGTTATAAATATAGATCGTCTTCTCTTTTCCATCCTTCACACCTGTAAAGATACAGCCGATGTTTGTCTTTCCGACGGTACGCGGTCCAAGGGAAGCCGGATCCGGAAGCAGTGCCTTCAGAAACTGGATCGGCACGATCTCTTTTCCTTCAAACAGAATCGGTGAAGTGGAAAGCATGCCCACATCTTCCAGACATCTCATGTGATCCAAGTAGCTCTGTCCAAAGGTCATAAAGAAACGGATTCTCTTTACACCAGGAATGTTCTTTGCAAGAGATTCAATCTCTTCATGATGCAGGAGATACATGTCTTTTTCTCGCCAACCTGGGAAATTATATTCTCTTTTAATTTCCATTGGTTTTGTTTCTACCCAGTGTCCGTCTTCCCAATAGGAGCCATTGGCAGATACCTCTCGTAAATTGATCTCCGGATTAAAATTTGTTGCAAAAGGATAACCATGATCACCGCCGTTACAGTCCAGAATATCGATGTACTCGATCTCATCGAAATAATGCTTCAGCGCATAGGCGGTAAAAACACTGGTGACACCCGGATCAAAGCCGCTTCCGAGAAGTGCCGTGATGCCTGCTTCTTTAAATTTTTCCTGATATGCCCACTGCCAGGAATAATCAAAATATGCGGTAAATCCTTCGTCTTTGCAGCGTTTTTCATAAATTTCACGCCACTGTTTATCGTCGGTATCTTCCGGCTCATAGTTTGCCGTGTCGATATAATCCACCTTGCATGCCAGGCAGGCATCCATAATCGTCAGATCCTGGTAAGGCAGCGCCACATTTAACACGGCATCCGGCTTGTAATCACGGATCAGTGCGATCAGTTCGTCCACATTATCCGCATCCACCTGTGCTGTTGTGATTTTTGTTTCCGTTGTATTCTCCAGTTTTTTTCTTTCAGTGCATCGCACTTTGCCTTTGTTCTGCTGGCAATACAGATCTCAGAAAATGTTTTGCTGTTCTGACAGCATTTGTGGATCGCAACTCCTGCAACTCCTCCGCATCCAATGATCAGTAATCTTCCCATAGTACAATCTCCTTTTCTTTTTGCTTTTTATTTTTTACGACCTTCCTCTTCTTCCAGCATATCTTCTACATATTTTGGCAGCATAAACGCTCCCTTATGAAGATTGGTCGTGTAGTACCAAGTTTCTATCTTCCGCTCTTTCCAGCGTTTTGCATTCAGGTGTTCCAGCGGATGATATTTTTTGACGCAAATCCGAACAGCCAGTACCCGGAGGAACAGGTCGGAATGTGCGCCTGATACACACGGCTGATCGGGAAACTGTGACTCGCCTTGCGGTGCATCACGCGGCAGGATTCCTCATCCTCGTCATAAAAAGGACTTCCGTGCTGGTAGACCATAATGCCGTCTTCCTTCAAAGCGCGGTAACAGTTCCCGTAAAATTCCTTGGTAAACAATCCCGCTGTATGCCCGAGCGGATCGATCGCATCATTGATGATCAGATCATATTCATTATGACGCAGACGCAGAAATTTCAGTCCGTCCTCATAATAAACACTGACTCTTTTATCTGCCAGTCCGCAGGCATTGTCCGGGAAAAATTCTTTACAGACTTCAACAAAAACGCGGTCCGGCTCGACCACATCAATTTTTTCGATTTCTTCATAATGGCTCAGCTCTCTTGCCACACCGCCGTCCCCGCCGCCGATCACCAGGACATTTTTCACACATGGATGAACTGCCATCGGCACATGAACGATCATCTCATCATAAATAAACTCATCTTTTTTCTGAAAATACAATACTTCCGTCTGCACTAAAAAACGGCCAAATTCATCGGAATCAAACACATCAATACGTTGAAATTCCGTCTGCAGACCAAAAAGCTGTTTCTGAACTTTTACCGAAACTTTTACTTTTTCTGTCTGGTAATCTGAAAACCAAAGTTCCATCCTTTTCCCCTCCCATTTGCTTTTATTTTTCGCTCAGCACATATAAATATTCTATCTCTGTATCCTGCATTCCCTGCATGGAACAGCCCTTTTCTTTTTGCGTAAATAATATAATCAATGATCTCCTGCGTGATCAATTCTCCCGGTGCAAGGATTGGGATCCCCGGCGGATAGCACATCACAAATTCACTGCAGATCATGCCTTTTGTCTCCCGGATCGGAACTGCTTTCTTTTTCTGCATAAAAAGCAGTCTGCGGAGATACCAGAACGGTCGGCCTGATGTACTCGGCTCCCGGCATTTTTTCCGGATCTTTTGCATAAAGCCGCTTGATATCCGCCAGTGCCCCCACCAGCCGCTCGATATCCTGGATACGGTCACCGATGGAAATATACGCCAGAATATTTGCGATATCTCCAAGCTCGATCTGGATGTCATACTCATCACGCAGCAGGTCATAAACCTCAATGCCGGCAAGCCCGATATCTCTTGTATACACGGAAAGTTTTGTCACATCAAAGTCATAGACGCTTCCGCCGTTCACCATATCCTTGCCGTAAGCATAATATCCGCCGATTGAATTGATCTCTTCTCTTGCATATTCTGCCATGCGGCTCACTTTATCAAAAGACTCCCGTCCGCGCAGTGCCAGATTTCTCCTGGAAATATCCAGACTGGAGATCAGCAGATAGGAAGCACTTGTCGTCTGTGTGAGGTTGATAATCTGGCTGACATACTCCCAGTCGACATTTTTGCCGGTTAAAAGCAGGGAACTCTGTGTTAAGCTTCCTCCGGATTTATGCATGGACACCGAAGCCATATCTGCCCCGGCATCCATGGCACAGACCGGAAGATCACTGCCAAAATACAGATGCGTGCCATGCGCCTCATCCGCCAGCACCAGCATATTATGTTCATGTGCCACCTTAACGATCGCACGCAGATCAGAACAAATCCCATAGTAGGTCGGATTGTTCACAAGAACCGCCACCGCGCCCGGATTCTCACGGATCGCCCTTTCCACCTCAGAAACCTGCATTCCGAGTGATATCCCCAGTTTTGTATCCACCTCCGGATTCACATAGACCGGAATAGCGCCGCAGAGTACCAGGGCATTGATGGCACTCTTATGTACATTGCGCGGCAGGATGATCTTATCCCCTGCCTTGCAGCAGGAAAGCACCATTCCCTGCACGGAAGAAGTTGTTCCGCCAACCATAAAAAAGGCATGATCCGCACGAAATGCTTCCGCTGCCAGCTCCTCTGCTTCTTTGATCACAGAAACAGGATGGCAGAGATTATCCAGCATCTTCATGGAATTGACATCCAGGCTGACACATTTTTCTCCCAGAAGATCCACAAGTTCCGGATTTCCTCTTCCGCGTTTATGTCCCGGTACATCAAACGGCACAACTCTTCTTCTTTTTAAACGCTCCAGTGCCTCATAAACCGGAGCATGCATCTGTTTGTTTCGATTCATTCTTTTTCTCCAATCATAGCATGATGTGGGTGTCAAAAGTCCCCAACTATAATGCCTACGGATTGTTCTGTGCGTTGCACTCCCTGGCATCATAGCATACGATAAATATATCCGCATAAAAAAAAACAGGTGAAATCCTCACCTGTCTTTAAACGTCTTATGATAGCTTTACTTTATGTATTTATCTTACATCCGCAAAAACTATTTCCAGAGTCTGTCGTTGGCACTCTCGCCAGCAAATATTTGCTATTACTACTCTTTATTGACCGTTTCACAAGTGATGTTTTATTCTGGGACGCTGTATTCCCAAACAAAAGACTTATAAAATTTAGCTTTTAACTAAATCAATAATGCGGTCTCTCACCGCAATCGGCAGCTGCCCCGCCTGTCCGTATGGGCTTAACCAATCACTTGGTGGGCAAATATTTGCATGAAAATCATTTCTGCTTCATGTATTAGATTCCAGAGTCAAAAGGTCTTCTGACCCTAATATCATTTCAAGTATAGCATGGCAATTTTTGAATTGCAAGTTAAAAAATCTTTACATCTCATCGAGAAGTTTTCGAAACTCTTCCTGTGGGATCGGACGGTAATAATAATATCCCTGGATATAATCACAGTGGCTCTTCTTCAGAAAATCTGCCTGAACTTCTGTCTCAACGCCTTCTGCAACGATATGAATGCCCATCTCATGTGCCATATCGATCAGGAATCGTAACATACTTTTCGTCTTTGGATTTGTCTCGATCTGGCGGATGAAACTCATGTCAATCTTCATAATATCGAAATTGTACTGCTGAAGCATACCAAATGAAGAATAACCGGTTCCGAAGTCATCCATCATGATCTTGACACCTTCTGTACGGAAGGATTCAAGAATACTGTTGCGGCTCTCACCCATCGCAGCGTAGGATGTTTCAGTAACTTCCAGACGGATCAGTTTTTCTTCCAGATCATTGTTTTTACATTTATCAAGGATATCTTCCATGATCTTCTCATCATAGAAATCCATCCATGATAAATTGACCGAAACCGGAACCACATTCTTGCCTGCATGGTAACGGTCCATCAGGAAATCGCTGACCTGATGAATGACATAATCATCCAGTTCGGAGATGTGACCGCTCTCTTCCAGAGCCGGTATAAAGAAGCCTGGCGACAGGAAACCTTTCTCGGAATGATGCCAGCGGATCAGGGCTTCTGCGGAAGCGATCTGTCCGGTCTTTACATCCACAACCGGCTGATAATAAACCTGAAGTTCTCCTTTCGCGATGCCTTCTGCAAGTTCTCCTGCAATCTCTGCTTTGTCTATGTAAGCAGTCTGCATGGAAGAATCATATACTTTATATGGCTGAACATACTCATCTTCAATATATTCCTTTGCCAGCTTCGCACGCCCGATCATCATGTTTACGGACATTTCTTTATCTTTTACATAGAAAATACCGCAACGGCTGAACAGACGGATGGTCTTTCCGGAGCTGGAAATCTTCTTCGTACAGAGTTTTGGCAGAAACTCCTCATCCAGATTTTCCCGTTTCACAAGGCACACAAAATGGTCAGCCTCAGCCCTGGCGGTCACAACCGGATCAAGCTGTGAATTTTTCAGATCTTCATAAAACTCACGCAGAATAAAATCACCAAGATCAATTCCAAAAAGTTCGTTCACTGCCTTAAAGTTCTTAATATTGAAAAACAGGATCGCATAATTGTCATCCTCATTTGCATTCTGCAGGATATGTTCTGCCTTCTGTACAAATCCCTGTCGGTTGTATCCGCCTGTCAGTGCATCCTGTCCTGCCAGCTCCGTAATATCCTCGACTGCCACAGCCACGATGCCAAAATACCGATCAAAATAAAGATAAGTATAATTAATCAGGCATTTTTCTCCATCTTTGTTTATCTGGTGTGTACTGAAAGAATAACGTCCTTTCAGATCCAGTTCTCTTTTTATATTATCAAGTCTCGTATTATTTTCAAACTGTGCCTTTTCTTCTTCCGGAACAGAATTCTGTACTGCTTTTTTTCAGATACTGTTCATAATCCAGCTCCTGATCCAGAGACTCTGAAAAATCAAAACTTTCGCAGAACTGATCGCGATCTTCCTGCGTTTTAAGTCGATCACCGCAATCCGCTCATAGCTTTTCTGATACAGGATCTGCGGCATCTTTTCTTCCAGATACTTCTCCGTAATATTGGTAAAATAAAGAATAGCCTCTATCTGACCGAAAAAAGCATTGCGAACCATCTCTGCTGTTACGCAATAAAGCTGCGGACGATGGTTTTCTGTGCTGTATACCGGATAATTTTCCTGAATGACCGTGTGACCTTTTTCGAAAGAATCCATCATATGCTTTCTGCTGAAATTTTCTGTAAAACTTCTGCGCCCATCCTCCTGTGGAATCGAAGTGCTGATCCTGTTTATATACTGATCAAGTGTACGATCCTCTTCCTGAAGCTCCAGATTTTTCAGAGAACTGCTTCCGGATTTGCAGGTTCCGTCTGTTACATTGACATTCACCATACCGACAAAACCTTTGCTCCTGCTCAGAACCATATCCAGCTGTTTCAGATAGTCTGTATTGATATCCCGAAGATAAAGAACCACGACTTCGTTATCTTTTGCGTACTCTGTACTCTTGATGATCTCCATGGAAACCCAGCGAAATTCCTGTCCATTCCGACAGCGATAGCTCATACTGATACGCTCTGTATCTTCTTCCGAGAAATTTTTACGCAGATTTTCCGAATCACAAAATTCCAAAAAAGCTTCCTGATCTTCCTCATGGACATATTCTTCTCCGTACTGCATCAGTCTCTGCGAAATACTCTTAATGCCATCCAGCGGACTCCTGAAATCGTCGGAAATATTTTTAAGTGTTCTATAGGTATCCGTACTCAGATTGATTTTAATGATACGATAAAAAATGCCGGATAACATCTCCATCGCATCGTGCAGACTGCTGGACGCTTTTTGCATACAGTGCAATCGTATTCTGCACACGCCGCAGTACGACTGCCGTATCAAACGGCCTCGTAAAATAATCCGTGGCTCCGAGTTCGTACGCCTTTCCTATACTTGCCTCCGATGTTTCTGCCGAGATACAGATAACCGGCAGTGAATCAAGCCACTGCTTTTCTTCCATGACCTTCAGAACTTCATATCCATTCATCACCGGCATATTCAGATCAAGCAGCACGATCTGATACGTTTTCCACTTCTTTTCCAGGATCTCGATCGCTTCCTGACCGTCTTTCGCCATGTCGATCTCGTATGTTTTCTCAAGCATGGCCGCCAGGATCTCTGTTTATTTCCGAATCATCTACTATCAAAATTTTCTGCATTCTTCATCTTCCCTCTTAAAAAGAATACCCTGTACTAAACATTTTCTGCGTCTTCCAAAACTAAAAAAACAGTTCACCCCCCCGAACTGTTCCCGCTTCTTCAATGTCCATATAAAATACCGTCTCCGACACCATTGTTTTCTTATTATACTATGTTTTTTATCTCACGTCCAGCTATTAAAACTTTTCCTGTAACCTTTCTTTTAAAAGAGTATTTCGTTTTGTCACCGTCACATTCCGCACGGCATAGGAAAGTGCCTTGCGTGTTCCGACCAGTACGAGGATTTTTTTTCGCACGGGTGATTCCTGTATAGATCAGATTTCTCTGAAGCATCACAAAATGATTCATCAGCACCGGCATCACGACGATCGGATATTCCGATCCCTGTGCTTTATGGATTGTTGTTGCATAGGCAAGTGTTAGTTCATCCAGTTCTGTGACATCATACTCCACGATGCGTCCGTCGAAATTCACTTTCAGATTTCGGGCTGCCACATCCACCACATCGATCATCCCGATATCGCCGTTAAACACTTCTTTGTCATAATTATTGCGGATCTGCATCACTTTATCGTTTACGCGAAATACAAAACCGCCTCTTCGCAGTCCTTCGCCCTGCGGATTGAGAGTTTCCTGAAGAATCGTATTTAAATTGGCAGCTCCGACGATTCCTTTCTGCATCGGCGTGAGCACCTGAATCTGAGACGGCGGCGTCTGATAATAACGCGACAGCTTATTTTTCACCAGACGCATGACCTCGTCTGCTGCCTCCTGCGGATCTTCTTTCTGCACAAAAAAGAAGTCCGTATCCTTCCCATTGAAATATCCGGCATTTTGCCCTCGTTGATCCGATGTGCATTCATAATGATACGGCTGCTCTGTGCCTGTCGGAAAATCCTGGTCAGACGGATCACAGGCACCGTTTCGGAATCAATGATATCACGCAGCACGTTTCCGGCTCCGACAGACGGCAGCTGATCGATATCTCCGACCAAAATCAGACGCATCCCCTGCGGAATCGCCTTTAAAAGTGCATTCATTAAAACGATATCGATCATCGAACATTCGTCAACGATCAGTACGTCCCCTTCCAGCGGATTTTCTTCGTTTTTGAGATATCCTTCCGGAGGCTGACATTCCAGAAGACGATGGATTGTTTTTCGCTTCAGGCCGGTGGCCTCTGTCATACGTTTTGCCGCACGCCCTGTCGGTGCCGCAAGCAGAATCTTAAGTCCGAATGCCCGATATGCTGCAATGATCCCCTGTGTGGTCGTTGTCTTTCCGGTTCCAGGTCCTCCGGTCAGCACCATAACTTTGGAAACCGCTGCTTTGCGAATCGCATCTGCCTGAACCTCATCATACTCCATATGCACCTTTTCCTGAATCTTCTCCACATCAATCGACAAATCCGGATTGCCTGTTTTTTCTTTCGCCGTCTCCAGTGCAGTCCACAGACGATCCGCCGCCGGAGCTGCCAGCAGCCTTTTTAATTTTCCTGCCACACCGGTCTCCGCATAATAAAACGGCGGCAGATAAATAGCTTCGGTTATTTGAGGTTCTGCCAATTTCCATTCCGGTTGTTCAAGGTCTGCAGGCATTTCATGTTTTCGCTGCTCTTTCGGAATTTCCACTTTCTGTAAGATCAGATCGTGATCCGCCAGCATCTGATCCAGCGTCATCACAACACAGCCCTCCTCTGCTTCCAGAAGCTCTGCTGCCGTTTTGATCAGCTGTTCCTTCGTTGCATAGACATGTCCCTGATCCGCCAGATTGCTTAATGTATACATAATACCGCTTCGAAGACGCACAAAAGCTTCTTTTCCAAATCCCAGCTTCTGTGCAATCCCATCCGCTGTTTTAAAGCCGATCCCCAGATATCATCTGCCAGCCGAAATGGATTTTCCCGGACCTTATTGACACTTTCATTGCCGTATTGCTTGTAGATCTTTGCTGCAAAGGAAGTGCTAACCCCATGATCCTGCAAAAACAGCATAACATGTTTAATCTCTTTTTGCTTTTCCCAGCTCTCTGCAATCTTTCGGATACGCTTTTCTCCGATTCCCTCCACTTCCCTCAGCCGGAAGACATCGGTCTCAATCACAGCGATCGTCTCTGTTCCGAACTTCTGCACGATCCGTTTTGCATATTTGGGACCAACCCCTTTGATCAGCCCAGAACCCAAATATTTTTCAATGCCAAAAACAGTCGCCGGCATCGTCTCTTCCCAGGTCTTTGCCTGAAACTGTCTGCCATAGCGACTGTCCATTTTCCAATTTCCGTCAATCAAAAGTACCGAACCCACATTGACATCCAGAAGACTGCCGACTACCGTCACCAGATCCTGATAATTTTTCACCGCACACTTCAGAACCGTATAGCCGTTGTCCGGATTCTGGTAAGTGATGCGCTCCACCACCGCACGCAGTTTAAAAGTACTGCGTTTCCGGACTGTCGGTGCGGTGTTTTGTGCCTGTTCACTCGGTTCTGTTTTTGCCGAATCGACTCCTCTGTTATTTTCTTTATCTTTGCCCTGTTTTTTGTATACAGGATTTCCCATTTTCTCAAAAACCTGCTGGTTCATCCGGCAGTCATTCAGTGCACGATGTGCCCCTTCTGTTGAAAATCCGTAATATTCTGCCAGATCCGTCAGCCTGTGATGCTCCAGATTCGGAAGCTCCCTTCTCGCCATCTGCAATGTATCAATATAATCATTTGGCAGCGACCGTTCAAAATACTTTTCCACATCACGATAAAGAAAATTCATGTCAAATCGGGCAATGTTATGTCCGACCAACACGAATCCTTCAATAAACTCCAGAAATTCTTCCAGAACCTGTTCAAAAAACGGTGCTTCCGCAACCATATCATCCGTAATGCCATTTACACGGCTGGCTCCGTAAGGAATCCTTCGTTTCGGATTCACCAGCGTACTGAACTCATCCGTAACCTTGCCGTGCTCCACCTTCACTGCAGAAATCTCAACCCCTTCGTCCGTCTTAGGCGAAATCCCGGTCGTCTCCAGATCAAAGACCACATAATCCGCAACATAAGTGTTTAATAAATTTCCGCCCGCTTTTGCCATCATCCGCTCCTTTGTTATCTCATCGGACAGGAAGAACGAACCGTTGGTGCTTCCTCCCCGGAAATATAGCGTGCGTTAAATTCCATCGAAATCTCACGCAGTTCCTTTTTCCCATCAATATAATCCTGATACATCTCCACAATCCCGGAACTGCATCCGTCACAGGAGGCATCGATATTGCCAAGAGATTCTGCTACGATCCGCTCACGTTCTTCCCTTGTCGTGTCCTTTATCAAATATTTTACCATCGTTATTCACTCCATTGTTGCGATTCTATATAGAAAAATGACCGCCCCATGCCTGAGAAACTAGGGCGATCATAAGCCTTTAACAATCAGGCGAACCGTCATCGGCAACACCTTTTATGCATTTATAATAGCATTTCTATTCTTTTATGTCAAATATATTATTTTTTGTTTTTGTATGTTTCTTTTTGTTTATTAATGTCTTTTTTTGTTTTTATTGATTTTATAATAAATATATGATATTATACAAAACAGGTGTTGCCACACGTTGACGTGTGTATGGCGGTTCGCTTCTTGCGGAGAGTAGACTGTAGCTCCGATTACATAGATTTATCTCTCACTTTCAGAGAAATCTTGGAAAAGGAGGTCTTACTTATGCTTACCATTTCTGACCTTATCGCAGTATTTTCACTGTGTGCGACTTTTTACAGTCTTGGTTATATGCATGGAAAGCATGACTCCAAGACGCAAAAATAACCGCCCTCTGTCCTGACAAAACATAGGCGGTTATCCAACTATTAAACAATCAGGCGAACCGTCATCGGCAACACCTTTTATGCATTTATAATAGCATTTCTATTCTTTTATGTCAAATATATTTTTGTATGTTCTCTTTTTATTATTCACAAACAATAGAAATGAATCTTGTGAAATCAGATAAAGTACTCGATATTTCTCTCTTCTTTCATCTGGAAGATCTCATACACTTTATCTCGCATCAGCAGGAAATCATCTGATGTACGGTCTCTGTCTTTCGGCAGTGTGACTTTCATGATGCTCTTGATCTTGCCCGGATTGGCTGACATGATCACGATGCGGTCTGCAAGGAAAATAGCTTCTTCGATATCATGTGTAACGAACACGACGGTTTTTGTCTGTCTCATGTGCGATCTTCAGAACATCTTTCTGAAGTTTCATTCTGGTGATCGCATCCAGTGCCCCGAACGGCTCATCCATAAACAGGATTTCCGGCTCGACCGCCAGTGCTCTGGCGATTGCCACCCTCTGCTGCATACCGCCGGAAAGCTGTGCCGGACGTTTTTTAGCTGCTTCTTTTAAGCCAACCATTTCCAGGTAATGATCTGTGATCTTTTTTTTTCTTCTCTGCCGAGTTTCTTTGTTTCCAGTCCAAGCTCTACATTTTTCTGCACGCTTCTCCATGGCAGGAGTCCATAGTTCTGAAAAATGGTGACATATTTCATGGACGGTTTTTCTACGGTCTGTCCGTCGATTTTGATCTCTCCGGATGAAGGTTTTAAAAACCCTGCCATCGCATTGAGCAGTGTGGATTTTCCGCAGCCGGACGGTCCGAGCAGGCAGATAAATTCTCCTTTTTCCACCTGAAGGGAAACATCATTTAAAATGGTATGCTGTTCTTTGTTTTCCTCGAAGGAAATGCTTACATTTGATACGTCTATATACATTTCTCTACACTCCAAATCCAATTTTTGTGCTGATCGCTTTTTCTGCGAAACGTAACAAGCCATCTAAGATAAATCCGATCACTCCGATCGTGATCATGGTTGCCAGAAGTGCATCAAAACGCATGCAGTTTTTGCTGTCCATAATCAGAAATCCAAGTCCGGACTGTGCACCTACCATCTCTCCGGAAACCAGAAAAATCCAGGATGTTCCAAGCGCCAGGCGAAGTGCATTTGCAATCTGTGTAAAAATCGCCGGAAATACAATGCCAAATAATGTCTTCACTTTTCCAACTCCGAAGCTGTTGGCGATTTTATAATAAATCCCATCTACATGCTGTACCGCCGCCACAACGGAGAGCAGAATCGGGAAGAATCCGGCTATAAAGATGATCACGATCGCAGGCACATCACCGATTCCGAACCAGAATACGATAAACGGCAGGAATGCTACCGGTGCGATCGGACGGATGATCTGAAGGATCGGGTTGATAAACTGAAATACTTTCGGAAGGCTTCCGAGGATCAGTCCCAGCAGGATCGCAGATACGGCTGCAAGTACATAGCCGGTCGCAAAACGTAGCAGGCTGATCCGGATATGTCCCGGTAAGGTAACGTGGGAAGTACTTCCTTCCAGTCCCTGTGTAAACAATTTAACAAATTCCTCTCCGACTTTGACCGGAGACGGAAACAGTGTTGCATTTGCGTTTGTCACTGTGCAGGCGATCTGCCATACCAGAAGTACAACTACAAATGACACGATAACTCTGATACCTTTTTTTCCACATAATATTGTTTCCTCGCTTTTTCTTTCAAGTCGAATTTCAAGACGCACCGTTCTTTTCTATACGCTATTTTAATCAGATTCGCTGCTTTCAGGCTGATATACAAAGTCTTCATAAGACGGTGGATTTTTGTTGATTCCGTACTTCTTCATTCGTTCTGTCAGCTGTTCGTAATCGGATTTTGTGATCTCCAGATTGTCATAATGAATCCACTGCATGGAAACTTCCAGCGTCTTTTCATTCTGTCCAAGATAAGCTTCTGCAAGTGTTTTTGCCGTTGTTTCGTCGAGCCTGTTTCCGGCCTCTTCGTATCCGGCAACCAGTTTATCAACGGCTTCCTTGTTTTTTTCAAGAAAGCTTCCATTCATAACGAGGGCACAGCAGATGGAATTCTGCCACAGCTGTGTGGAATCATAAAGCACATGGCCGTAATCCTGCACCACAGCCTGTGCCCCGAACGGTTCTGCAACGCAATATCCATCAATCGCACCGCTTGCCAGGGAAGACGGCATTTCTGCCGGTGCAAGCTGGACAACCTTTACATCGTCAATCGACATTCCCACATCAGAAAGCATATCGTTCAGTAAAATATTGTGGGAAGACTGATTAGATGGAATGGCAAAGGTTTTGCCTTTCAGATCTTCTACTTTTGTGATGTCATTGGAAACGATCACCACATTTCCATCTTTATGTCCCAGTGCCACTGCTTTGAGATCCAGTCCGTTACTGACGGCTGCCATCGCAAGTTCTGCCAGCACGGACGCTCCGTTGATCCTTCCGGAATTTAATGCATCCATCAGATCGGTCCAGGAACTGAATTTCTTAAGCTGTATCTGCAGAGTGCTGTTTTCATCTGCATCAAGCAATTCTTTTTCTTCAAAGACGGCCAGTGCATGTGTGATCGGAAGGTAACCGATCGTGATGATCTGCTTCTTTCCGTCTGCGGTATATTTTTTGCCTCGGATCTGCCGCATCCTGAGGACAAAACTGTCAGAAGCGTCAGGACAAGCAGCATGCACAGGCTTTTTCTGATTTTATATTTTCTCATAAGTACTCCTATGTCTGTTTTCGGGCAGCTATTTAAATCAAACGCTCATGGCATTTTTTAAAAATGTCATCTGGATTTTTCTGTACTTTATCGTTTCGCAATTTTTGATCAGATTCCAAGCTGTCTGCGTTTTTTTCTTTCATATCAGCTACCATTTTCACCGAGTGATACCGGATCCACATCTACCACCATGGAAGAATGCAGCGTTTCTTTTGTTCCTTCTTTCAAAAATTCGATGACTTTTGAAGAACCGTGGATCGGTGCTTCCACACAGTGGTAAGAACTGATTCCGTTCAGGCGGAAGCCAAGTGCCGCATCAATTCCTTTTTTTCATTTGACCACTCCGGTGATGCAAAAGCGAACGGCATTTCGTACATTGCTTTTTCCGAATGCATTTGCAATGCCTGCAAAGATTCCGGATGATCTGGTGTTGTCGATACATTCTCCGACATGCCATACCGGAGGCATATCCGGTTTGAGAAATTCTCTTAAGCCTTCTCCTGCCTTACTGTAAGCAAACTCGGAAGTCTGACAATAACCCATTTTCATCAGCGGGAAGGATGCACATCCGTTTGTGATGATCAGAACGTTATTTTTCAGAAGTACATCACAGACATCAAGGATCGCTTTTTCGTAGAGTACTTTCGGATTGTTGCATCCGACCATATTTACCACACCAAGGATTTTGCCCTCTCGGATTGCATCTGCAATCGGCTCCAGACTGCCGTATTTTTTGCACAGATATTCTACAGAAAATCCAACTTCTGCCTCTACTTCATATTTCGGAATAAATACCGGCACACCTTTTCGTGCCTCAAAACTTTCGATTGCACGCTCTACGATGCGTTCTGCAATCTTTTTTGTCTCCGCGATATTCGAATGATGATGGTCGTATCCGATATGTTCTGCTCCCGGAAGTCTCGCAGAATCGTGTGTCGTGACAACCGTTGTCTTGAAACATTTTGCAACATCCATGATCGCCGGATAAACTTCCTGCACATCTGCTACCCAAAGATCCAGTGCTCCGGTTCCAAGCACCAGTTCTGCACTGACTGCATTGGACAGTGGGATAACGCCCTCATAACGGTACATAGAAGAAAGTCCGGAACAGCAGATGCCGTAAAACTGAATGCCCTTTGCTCCTTTTTTTCTTTCGCAAGTTTCTGAAATTTCTCGCTCTGTCCAGCCTTTACGATCTCTTTTACCAGAATCGGCAGATGTCCGTGAACTGCGATATTTACATAGCCTTTTTTCAATGCTCCGACGTTTACCTTGAAGTCACACGATCACCGACTCCAAGCAGTGCATCGGTTGCGATCGATGTAGAAACAACACCGCTGAATGTAAAGGCAAGTCCACAGCGAAGAAACTGTTTCATCACGCTCTCCCAGTCTCCGTCCGTCGCACAGCCTGTTTTGTGGTAAGCTTCAAACACTTCGTGATAAGCACTGATCGGCAGAATATCCATATCTTTCCATACTTTCTGACGCTCCGGTGCCGCACAGGCAGTGATCACTTTGTATTCATCCGGCTCTGTTCTCGATAAATCTGCAAGAAGTGCATCTGCCAGGTCGATCGCGATATTTTTGATCTGTCTGTGTTTTGTTTTGATGCCAAATGCCTTTGCCATTGCAATGACTTTATATTCTCCGATGATCGGAATATCCAGTTTGCCCTGAGCTGCCCATTTCAGCATCAGGATGAGTTCTCTTGCATGCATGCCATGCTGTGCTGCACCGGCTGCCGCACCGCGAAGCAGATTTCTCGCAACGATCAGATCTGCATCTGCACCACAGACACCTCTCGGAGATTTCGGAGTGATACGGCATGGACCCATGTTACAGATACGGCAGCAAGTACCGCTCAGTCCAAAACTGCACTGTGGCTGTTGTTTGTCAAAACGGTCAAATGCCGTATCATATCCAAGCTGCTCCATACGCAGCATCATTTCTTTGACTGCCGGGTCCGGCACATTGTCCAGCACATCCTGCTTTGTCGGAAATGTTTTGCGATAAGCTGCAACCGCCTTCATGTAATCTTCCGTGAAAACTTCCTCGTGGCTGTGTTCATACTCGTTTCCGTTTTCATCTACATGTTTGTGTGTATGTCCGCTGACCGACACCAGAACTTTCGGAACACCGTTTTTGTCGAATCCAATGATCGCTCTGTGATTATGCGGTTCAACCTGCGTATTGATCATATCTTGTTCGTTTTTCTTTTCTTTATTGTCCATACCTGTTTTCCTTTTCTGTTTTTTGAAAATCTATCTCTATGCTTCTTCCTGAAAGTTTTTTTTCATTTTTTGGTTACTATACCACCTAATTCTTATTATGTCAATAGGTTTTATATATATTGAAAATATCGGGATAATATCGCTTTCTTCCTGTATTTCTCGAATCTCTGAAAATGATAACCTTTCATAATACAAAAAGCCCCGGCAGATTTTCATCTGCCGGGACTTCCATCTCACATCAGGCGGATATTTAGCATCCGCCTTTCTGTTTCGTTAAACTGCTTTTTTTTGCAAACCCCTTCCCCTCAAAAGGATCAGCCTTCGATTGCAATGGTTTTTTTCTGTTCCACTGCTGGCTTTGCTTCTTTCTTCGGTACAAATAATGTGAGGATACCATGTTTGAACTCAGCCTTGATATCGGCCTGTTCTACATCTTCACCGACATAAAAGCTTCTGCTGCACGCTCCCGCATAACGTTCTTTACGGATATAACGTCCTGTCTCTTTCTCCTGCTCATCTTTATCCAGGCCTTTTCTCTGCACTGATAGTCAGATAACCATTCTCCAGATCTGCATTTACTTCATCTTTGGTAAATCCTGGAAGATCTACAACCAGTTCATAGCCCTTATCAGTTTCCTTGATATCGGTTTTCATTATATGGCTGGCTCTGCGTCCGTAAAGTTTCTTCTCAACGTTCTTCATATCTTTATCGTAATAAAATGGGAAATCACCAAAAAGTCATCAAATAAATTTTCTCCAAAAATGCTCGGCATCAACATAAGTCATCTCTCCTTTTTCTAATTGCAGTAACCTTTTTCGCATTCCGGGTACTTCGACCTGTACCGAACAGTTACATTTACTTTTCATTTCGCTTATCAGGACTCAGGAGGTTTTGGATTTTCGGGAACCTCTTTTTCTTATTTCCTGTTCCCTTTCTCCTCTTCCTTTGTTCTACATGTACTATAGCACGCAATGTTAGCACTGTCAAGGGGTGAGTGCTAATTTTTTTTGTGAAGAATTTGTGAAGCCTTCAAAATATCGCTGATTATTCACTGCATTCCATAATAAGCTTCTCGCAGCTGGCATATCCCAGCTGTGAGCTGTTCAGGCACAACGTATAATTAGCAGCTTTTCCCCATTTCTGATCCGTGTAAAAATTATAATTTGTCATACGCCTTTTATCTGTATCTGCCATCATTTTAACCGCTTCCTGCTCACTGACATGATATAACCGACTAATACGCTGTGTATTTTTTCCGGCATATCTCCATGGATAAATACATTCAGGACATCCTCTCTGTCTTTCAGGATGTAATCGGCATTTCTTCCAACGATCACACAAGGCTCCTTTTGGGCTAGATCTAAAATGACTTTTCTCTGTGCCTCATACACCATATCTTCCACTGATTTCCCTGTGATATCACGTCCGGAAAATGCATAGGCAAATAAGCCTTTCTTCGGAGACAATTCCGCATTTTCCTGAATGTATTCTGGCGATAATCCGGATTTTTTCTGCAATCTCGTTAATCATATTTTTATCATAATAAGCAATTCCAAGCTGTTTTTGCGACTTCTTCTCCGATAAACCGTCCACCGCTTCCAAACTCTCTGCTGATCGTTATGATTCTTTTTTAGCCATCTCTGCTCCTCCTTAATTCAAAACATCAACTCTATTTTTTCTGATTTTCTTTAAGAACAGATATCCTGCAAAACATGAAATTATTTCAGTGATCGGGAATGACCACCAGATCAGTGAAACTCCCATCTGACCATTTCTGACAAACATAGAAAAGATGCCCGCCAGTGGCAGGATGATAATAAGCTGTCTCAAAAGTGAAATAGCCAGCGATTCCACACCGCCATCCATTGCCTGATAAATGCCCTGATAAGCAACATTGATTCCGGCAAATAAGAAGCTTACTGAAATCACTCTCATCATCGCACCGATAAAATATTCTCTTGACTGTCCTGCATTAAACAGCGTTGCAAATCCCCCAGGGAAAATCTCTGTGATCGCAATTCCAAGAATCATCAGTGCGATTGTATAAATCAAGCCATATTTGATGCCATCCTGAATTCTCTTTTTATCCCTCATCCCATAAGCAAATGCAAGGATCGGAGTGATCGCATCTCTCAGGCCAAATGCAAGGAACAGAACAAACTGCTGTACCTTATAGAACAAACCATAGGCTGTCTGTGCTGACGGATTGAACTTCAGGATCAGATTCATCACATAAACCATAATAGACATCAGTGCCTGAGCGATAATCGCCGGAAGTCCGATTGCATAGATTTCCTTGATAATACCAGTTTCCGGCTTCATATATTTCACATCATGTTTAAATTCTTTATTCAGCTTCATATGGAAAATAAACAGTAACACTGCGGATGCCACCTGACCAATTACTGTTGCGTAGGCTGCACCTTTTACTCCCATTTCGGGACAAGGACCAATTCCATATATCATGATCGGATCAAGGATGATATTTATAACTGCTCCAACCACCTGACCGATTGTAGAATAAAGAGAGCGTCCTGTGGCCTGTAACAGCTTTTCAAACAAAGAAAAAAGATGATTCCAAAAGAAATTACGCAGCATATTCTAAGATAACTGACCCCCATCTCAAGTACTTCGACATCTACTGTCTGTGATGAAATATATGCTCTCACCCCAAAGATACCAAACAATAAACATATCACATAAATGATTACTCCCAGGAACAGACTGTTTCCCGCTACCTTTGCAGCTTTTTTACGGTTTCCCTGTCCGAGTGTCCTTGCGAGAAGCGCATTGGTTCCGACACCCGTTCCAATTCCTACTGCCACCATAAGCATCTGTACCGGGAATACCAGTGTAAGGGCATTTAATGCTGCTTCACTGCCCACTTTCATATTTCCCACAAAGGCACTGTCCACAATATTATAGACTGCCTGCAATGCCATGGATAAGATCATTGGAATTCCCATCTGGATCATCAGTTTATTCACCGGCATATCTTTCATCTTGTTGCTTTCTGCCATTTTGTTTTAACTCCTTTCTTTCTGGAATAAAAAAGTGTGCACCCTGTCTTATAAGCTGGACTTACGCTGATAGGCTACACACTTTTTTTATGGCAAGTATAATACTTTTTAACAAAAAAAAACGAGCAGCCGGTAAACTGGATTTACGCTTACTTGCTACTCGTTTGCTGTAATTATATTGTCTCTTTTTCAAAAAGTCAAACAAAATTTTTCTTGCTTCACAACAATTTTAAAATTTCAAAAGTGGTTTTTACTAAAAATGCATCTGCATCTTTTTTTTGGGCATTATTTCTATACATTTGCATATAATCAGACTTCTTCTGATCTGCCTTTCAGCTTTGAAATTTTTTTCTTTGTGTTTTTACTCGTTGGTACTGTCATACTCTTTGCGTTTTTAAACTTTGAAGAAACGCTGTATTGAATCTGCTTTGCTGTTATAGCTTTTTTTTATCGTTGTTTTATAATTATGAGCAAGTGCAGCACTCCCATCGTTTATAAATTACTTTCCTGTTTATTTAATTTTTTCTGATACAGTCTCCAATGCTGGTAATGCACAATAGTGTCACAACAAGAAAAACACCGGGAATCAAGATAATCCACCAGGCACCTGTAAGCAGTGCTTTTTTCTGACAGCGACAGCATACTTCCCCATGAAATAACTTCCAGCGGAAGTCCTATCCCGATGAAACTTAATGTTGACTCTTCCACAATAGCACTTCGGATATTCATGACAACCATAAACATGATGGAAGATAAAAAATTGGGTGCAAGATGTTTATAAAGAATATAAAAAAATCCTCCCCCATGCACCTGGCCGCAATTACATATTCATTGTTTCGCAGCTGCCGCACTTCTGTTCTGATAATTTTGGCTATACTCATCCAACTCGTAATCCCTATCACAAAAGACAGACTGAATACATTTGCCTTTCCAAGAATGGCCTGCAGAAAAATAACCGTCAGAAGATTCGGAATGCTCAGCAGAATCTCTGTTGCCCTCATGAGCAGCATATCCAGCCAATCCGGTGCCATGCCGCTTACCGTACCAAATACGATTGCAATACCGGCAGATATCACAGTTGCTGCAATTCCAATAAACAGAGACTGTCGTCCGCCGTACCAGATCATGGAAAAAATATCACGCCCCATAGTATCTGTTCCAAACAAAAATTCTTTACATGGAGCAATTGTATAATTTTTCAGATCCATGTAAGACGGATCTTTTGTCATGATTCGATTGCAGAACAGACAGCCACCCACGATCAGTATCAGAATGATGACAGACAGCCATGGAATCGTATCATACCATCTGTTTTTTTTTTTTTCTGTACCTGCTGTTCTGCAAGCTCTGGTTTTACTCCAACAATTTCAAACAGGTCACTCATAGTTATCCACCTCCTGCATTTCCGACTGCCTGCTGATACGCATTCTCGGATCGATCCTTTCATTAAGAATCTGTGCAGCCATATTACAGGCAATGATTATGATCCCTGACATCAGACTGATGATCATCAGTAAATTATAGTCTTTATAACGGGCACTTTCATATGCCAGTGTCCCTATTCCGGGATAAGAAAAAACAGTCTCTGCCACATAAGTTCCTCCCATGATATGCGTTACCGAAATCGCCATAATACTCAGATATGATGGCATGATATTTCTCATACAATGTACCAGCATAATACGGGATTTTTTTATTCCTTTTGCTTTTGCCAGCAGCACATAATCTGCACGGATTTCATCCAGCATTTTATTCCGGACCATGTAGCCATAATACCAGAGATGTTCTGTCACGATCACAGTCAAAGGCAGGATCATATGTAAGATTCGGTCGGAAATGTTTTTTCCTGCCCGACTGCATATGCCCCGGAACTTGGCAGCCATCGCAGCGAAACAGAAAATACAAGAATCAGCACCAGTGCCAGCCAGAACTCCGGGACACAGCTTATGATCGTCCCTGCTTTACAGATGATTTTATCCAGCCATCCGCCTTCTTTCCATGCACATATGACTCCCAGCAGCAATGCACCTGCAAATATAATCAAAAAGCCAGTACCGCCAAGAAGCAGGGTATTACCAAGTCTGCTTTTCAGCACATCCAGTACATCCATCTTATATTTATAAGAACGTCCGAAATTTCCATGAAAGACCTGATGAATCCACCTGCTATACTGTACAGAAATTTTATCATTCAGACCAAGTTTTTTTTCTTCTGCCCACTCTCTTTCTTCAGGACTCATCTTTTCCACTCGTTCTCCGTAGTAAGAAAACAGTGGATCTCCCTGGTGCAAGTCTTGAAACATAAAATGTCACAAGAGAGAGCAGTCCTACACTGATCATAAAAATCACCAGTTTTTTCCATAATACAGCATTCGTTCGCCTCTCATAACACTTCACCTTTCTGTCTTTCTATTCGTGGATCCGGTATTGGGACTGCCGCTAACAGTGCTTTGGTGTATTCATGTTCCGGATGGGCGAAAATATCTTGTGTTCTCCCTTCCTCCACCAGTTTCCCGTGATACATAACACCTGTCCTGTCACACAGAAACTCCACCATTGAAAGATCATGAGCAATAAAAAGAAATGAAAAACCCTGTTCTTTCTGTAATTTTCGAAACAGATTTACCATCTGTGCCTGAATTGACACATCAAGCGATGCAATCGGTTCATCTGCCACGATCAGCTCCGGTTTTGTGGAGAGTGCCCGTGCAATCGCTACTCTCTGCCGCTGTCCACCGGATAATTCGCAGGGATATTTTTCCATATAACTGCGATCCAGTCCGACAAGTTCTAACTGTTTTTCTATCTCTTTTTTACCTGGCCTGCCCTTTCCTGAATAAATACGCAGCGGTTCTGCTACAATGTCCCCGATTTTCATTCTCGGATTCAGACTGGATGCGGAATCCTGAAAAATCATTTGCCGTGTCATCTGCAGCATTTTCCGATTTTTTCGAAACTCTTTGTTTTTACAGATTGGGATCCCTTTGTAAAATATTTCTCCTTCAGAAGGTTTATATATATTCATAATACAGCGTGCCACTGTAGATTTTCCTGATCCAGATTCCCCTACCAGTCCGTAAATTTCCCCTTTTTTTATTTGAAAAGATACATCATCTATCGCTTTTACTGTCATTTTTTTCTCTTCAGGTGAAACATATGCGAAAGATGCTGCACATCCAGTAAACTGTTATTTTCCATATCTTCGTTCTCCAATCGGAGCCTTTACTTTCGGGGCTCGTTCATCCAGCAGCCAGGTAGCTGCATAGTGTGTGTCCGTAACCTGGAACACAGGGGGTTCTTTTTTCATAATCTATCCTCATCGCATACGCATTTCTCTCTGCAAATGCATCACCTTTTGGCGGATGGATCAGGGTTGGAGGCATTCCCGGTAATGTCGGAAGCCATTCTTTCCCCCTGGACAAAATCGGAAGAGACTGCAGCAGCCCCCAGGTATATGGATGCCTTGGATCATAAAAAATCTCCTCCGCCGTTCCGATTTCCACAATTTTTCCCGCATACATAACCGCCACACGGTCTGCCACCCCTGCTACAACCCCAAGATCATGGCTGATAAAAACGGTTGCCATCCCGAGTTTTTTCTGGATTCTCCGAAAAACATCAAGAATCTGAGCCTGAATCGTCACATCCAGTGCCGTGGTCGGCTCATCCGCAAACAGAATTTTGGGATTGCCTGCAAGTGCGATTGCCATAACTGCCCTCTGGCGCATTCCACCTGAAAATTCATGTGGATACTGCGAAATTCTCACTTCCGGCTCATCAATTTCCACCAGCTGCATCAATTCAAGAACTTTCTTTTTCACCTGCTTTTTGGGCATTTTTTTTATTATGGATCCGCACAGCTTCTTCGATCTGTTTTCCGATGGTCATTGTCGGATTGAGGGCTGTCATCGGATCCTGAAATATCATGGAAAAAAGGTCTCCCCGCAGCCGTGACATATTTCTCTGCGTATAATCCGTGATATCTATGCCATCTGCCAGGATCTTCCCGGATTTAATTTTTGCCGTCTTCGGAAGCAATTTCATAATGCTTTTACATAATGCACTTTTCCCACATCCGGATTCTCCTACTATAGCCAGGACTTCCCCTTCCTCTACGGTCAGGCTGACATCTCGAACTGCCTCCACTTCACCGGATTTTGTAAAAAAACTTACTGATAAATGCTCTGTCTTCAGTAACTCTCTCATAATGAACCTCTTATAACTGCATAAAGAGACTGTTCCCAGTCTCTTTGCAGCTCTCTTTTATTCTTGTACTATTTCCCAATCCTGAATATTCCAGAAGATACCTACTCCATGATGTCCAAGAACCGTATTTTCAGAGATTCCCTGTATATCTGAATCTGCCACATAATTAGCATCAATATAGCAGATAAATGCATATGGCGGATCCTGCTGAAGCTCTTCCTGGAAAAGATCATAATATTTTGCACGGGTTTCCTGATCTTCATACTGTCTTGCCAGAGTCAGATATTTATCCACTTTCTCATTAGAGTAGGAAGAATAATTTGCACCCTTATCTGTGCCAAAAACTTTGTAGGTATGATCATCTGCATCAAACGGGCTTCCCCAACCGATCAGGCAGGCCATCTGTCCTCCCCAGTCCATCTGTGCCGGAATATCTACCGTACAGTTAATGCCTATTTCCTGTAACTGCTGAGCTGCTGCCTGTGCGATATCAATTCGGTCCTGCTCTCCGGACATAACGCTGAGGACGAAACTGATTTCTTCCCCGTTTCTTTCATAAAAGCCATTTTTTCCCATCTTGCATCCTGCATCTTCAAGGATCTTTCTGGCTTTTTCCGGATTATAATCGTAATGCTCTACATTTTCGTTATTATAGATATTTCTCTGAAGAGGGCCGTAAGCAGGCATTCCCTGTCCAAGAAGTACTGCATCTATAATTGCCTGGCGGTCAATTCCATAACAGATTGCCGGAATAAGATCTTTGTTTTCCTTCCAGTAATCATTTGCGAAATTAAACATAATACCACGATAATCGGAAGTAGTCATATCGTAACAGCTGTATCCATCCATATTTTTGAAATTCTCTGCATTTTTCGGATCCAGCAAAGCCATATCAATCTCACCTGACTGCAGCTGGACTGCCTGTGTATTATCGTCCTCTACAATTTTAAAAATCACCTTATCGATTTTTGGACTGCCAAGATAGTAATCTTCATTTTTTTGTCATTACAATAGACTGCCCTGCATCCCAGCTTTCCAGTTTATAAGGGCCTGTACCTACAGGATGCCGGAAAAAGTCTGATTCCTGCATATCTTCTCCATCCAGAAGATGTTTTGGCAAAATCGCCATTGTCATATATTCCAGAAATGCCACATTTGGTTCTGCCAGTTTAAAAGCAATCGTCTGGTCATCCATTACTTTTATTTCCTTCTTCTCAGAATCACTGCACATCCTCGCGGAGCGTTTATCTCAGTCGGAGATTGTACTCCCACTGAGAAAGACTTGTTATTACTCACCACTTGCAGAAGTGGGAGTCTTCTCGACTGAAACACCTGCCACTGCAGTCGGAATGTTCTCCTCATCCAGCTGAAACAGACCAGGATTTGCCCATGCGTCCGCAGAATCCAATGCTACATAGATCGGAATATCTCCAATGATCTGTATTCCTTTGCTGTTTGCATAAGTTTTCAGTTTGCTCCATTGTTCATCAAACTTGAACTGGAGATATTTATAATACTCCACTTCATAATACAGTTCCCGGCGATAGTAATCCATCGCATTCTGCCACCGCAGACGGATATCTTCCGCCCACTCGATCCATGGTCTGCCTTCAAAACGATCTTTCACTGCCATGAACAGTGCAAAATCATCCAGCCACCACTGATTTTTCTCACAGAATCTCAGAAACGCTTCGTTGTGGCCGATATCACTGCGGGAATATGCCAGCCGCAGCAGACGGTTTCTTTCTATATAAAGACAACTGTAATCAATGTCATCTGCCTTACGTCCAAAATTTGCCTTTTTGCACTCGGCAGTCGTCAGCACACCCTCTTTTACCAGTTCATCCAGACTGATAAAATACGGATTTCCTGCAAAAAAGCAGAAAAGCTCTGATAAGGACTGTCGCCGTAACTGGTCACACCCAGCGGCAGAATCTGCCAGTATGTTTGCCCGGCTTCTTTGAGCCAGTCCACAAAAAATCATACGCTTCCTGTGAAAAACAGCCGATACCGTAGGGGGACGGCAGACTGCTGATTGGCAGCAAAATACCTGCACTTCTCTTCATCTTTTTTACCTTCCTTTATAATTCGATCAGAATACCTGCATGGTCAGACACCTGTGGTTCCTGTGTTCCGCGAAATACAACTCGGCTGCTCTTTACCGGAATAACTTTTGAGCACCAGATCTGATCGATACGTTTTTTCTCTGCTGCATCCGGAGTATCTCTCCAGCCGTCAATGGCCTGCACCACCGTATAACCATCATCCTTATGCTGTGCCAGACAGTAGGTATCCTGCCAGCCGTCCCGGGCGATCAGATCATAACCTTCTCCCCGAACCGCTGCTTCACTGTTGAAATCACCCAGCAGAAATGCCATCTGTTTTCCGGCTGCTGCACGGGACATCTTTTCCCACTGATCGAGAAAAGGCTCTTCTTCATCCTTCCACCAGCCCATGTGTACCGCATAGTACCAGACATTTCCTGCACAGATACCAAGTGCACGACGCGTTTTCCAGTAATGATAATCGTCTGTCCTGCTCAGCAGCAGATTTTCTGTTGCAGTGATTGGCATACGACTGAAAATTGCCATACCTTCATCATACTTGTCGTAGCCGATTTTTGCCGGAAGCCAGCTCCAGTAATAATGTACGCCCTCTTCCTTTAGCATCTGTGCAACAGCTGCCGCATGGTTGTCCTCTTTCAGCAATATCCCGTTGCCGGAACATGGACAATAATCTGCCAGAGGGATGGGCATCGCCGGAGCAGATGCCGTCTGGTTCACTTCCTGCAAAGCGAAAACATCCGGCTGCTCCTTTGCGATAAAATCTACAAAAAAATTTTCTTTTCGCCTCATAGTCCGGCTCGACGAGGCTGTGTGTATTCAATGTTAATAATCTCATAATTTTTATAAAATGGTGTTAAAATTAAAAGTCCAAAACTATGATGCCTACGGATTGTTCCGTGCGTCGCACTCCCACAATCCTCCCCAGTATTCGCATATCGTGGGATTATCATCCCACTTTTATGCTCATATCTGGGCGGATCCCAAGGTCTTTCATCCACTTATGAGCAAGCTCATGTGGATTTAGACCTTTGACCCTGGCATCATAAAATATCATTAATATCCGATTTCAGAACGTCTGCCTTTGGACCATACACTGCCTGGATGCCATCTCCTTTGATCAGCAGACTCAGTGCACCTTCTGCCTTCCATGCCGGAAGATCGGCGACCTTTGTCGGGTCTTTCACAGTGACACGTAAACGGGTCATACATGCATCTACCAGTACAATGTTTTCGCGGCCGCCCAGCAGAGCAATGATACGCTCTGCCTGACTGTTTCCGTTTCCGGCAGAAGCACCTGTATTCTCTGCGGTATTCTCATCGGCATTGTCATCGGTATAGTTGCCCAGACGACCCGGAGTTGCCAGTTTGAACTTACCGATCATAAAATATGCTACAAAGTAACCGATTGCAAAAAATACTATCACACAGATCACAAAGTTGATAATATCGCCGCCCAGACCGGCCTGAAGCGACATCGGAATTCGGGTGATGAATTCCAGATTGCCGAAGGAATGTAAACGCAGGTGTATGATTCCTGCCATTGCAAAAGCACATCCCTGAAGAATCGCATAAACTACGTACAGCGGCATTGCACAGAACATAAACATGAATTCCAGAGGCTCGGTAACACCGGTAAGGAACACAGCCAGTACTGTGGAAATGAACATGGATTTATACTTTGCACGCTTGTCAGCATCGACACGGCGGTACATAGCCAGTGCAATACCCAGCAGCAAACCGGTAGCACCGATCATCTGACCTACCTTGAATCTGGCTGGAGTAACCGTAGTCAGCAGATTATTGTAAGCAGCCATATCGCCTGATTTTTTAAAGTTGATAAGGTCATTTGCCCATGCCAACCACAGTGGATCCTGACCAAACACCTGGCTGCCTGCGTTGACACCGGTAGCGATGGTGTAAGTACCTCCGAAAGAGGTGTAGTTCATAGGAATCGTCAACATATGGTGCAGACCGAAAGGCAACAGCAGTCGCTCGAGTGTACCATAGACGAATGGAGCCAGTACCGGAGAAGTTGCAGAGGAATTGGCGATCCAGATACCAAAACTGTTGATACCGGTCTGGACTAAAGGCCAGAACAATGCCAGCACCAGAGAAATAACCACGGAGTAAACAATAACCATCATAGGTACGAAACGTTTTCCGTTAAAGAATGCCAGTGCATCCGGCAGCTTACGGAAGTTATAGTACTTATTGTATGCCACACCGCCCACAAAACCGGCGATGATGCCCACGAATACGCCCATATTCAGAGCCGGGGCACCGAGTACGGAAGTGAAGTAACCATTGACAGCAATCTCCTGTCCGAACAGCGTATGGGTCACAGCACTGGAATCTGCCAGCATGGCACTGGTAACACCAAAAAATATTACCGGTGATGACGTTGATAAGAGCAAACGCCAGCACTGCTGCAAATGCACCGCCGACACGTTCTTTTGCCCAGCCGCCGCCAATGGCAACTGCAAACAGGATGTGCAGGTTATTGATCACAGCCCAGCCAATGTTCTCCATGGTAGTACCGATGGTCATAACAACTGCCATATCTGCACCTGCCATCTGCACCAGCTTACCAAGGCTGATCATCAGACCGGCTGCCGGCATAACAGCGATGACCTGCATCAGTACTTTGCCCAGCTTCTGCAGGAAATCAAAGTTAATCATGCCTTTTTTTCTTCACTTTCTTCTCTGCTTTGGTTTTCCCGGTCGGCTGAGCATCTGTTCTGGCTGCACCGGCCGGCTGCTCTTTTATTCAGTGTCAGAATCGATGTCTTACCTGCTTCAGCAGTTCCGCTTGCACAATGCAGCTCCATATCTTCTGTGCCGCCTGTCAGAACAACAGACGTAATCGTTTTCAGCCCCCGCTCACGAATAAGGTCAAGATCTACTTTTGCTACAGGCTGACCTTTTCTGACTTTGTCACCCTCTTTAACCAGAATCTCAAAGCCCTCGCCATTAAGACTGACTGTTTCCAGACCCACATGAACCAGAATTTCCAGCCCGCCATCTGCCACAAAGCCAATGGCATGTTTTGTTCCGGCAATCGTTTCCACCGTACCGTTTACAGGACTGCAAAACAACCCGTCAGACGGTTCAATGGCGATGCCTTCACCCAAAACACCGCTTGCAAAGGTTTCATCCGGGACTTTGTTCAGCGGAACAATGTTTCCGCTGAAGGGTGCTGTCACGACGGTTGAATGTTTCATTGCTGTCATGATATTCCTCCTTATCTTTTTGCATTATTTCACGCAAGTATTGCACTGTATTTGCGTAACTTTATGCAACTAGAATAATCCCATTACGCAACTTTTACAAGAGTTTTCTAATCTAAAAACAAACTTTCTACTTTTTTTCACAATTATTTATAAGGTTTTTGTGTAAATTGAATATATGAATCGGTTTGTTGCATGCAATGAGCATGCAAACCGCCCCTTATACCAGCGTTGACATTGCATAAAAAATAGCTTTACAATAGACACAATGAAAACCAAGGAGGAACAGACTATGGCAGTTACCATTAAAGATGTCGCAGCAGCAGCCGGTGTTTCACCTTCCACGGTGTCACGCACCTGCAAGGACAGCCCTTCCATCAGCCGGGAAACCAAGGAACGGGTACGCCGCATTATGGCACGGCTTGGCTATGTACCCAATTTTGAGACAGAACCGGTAGAGGCATTTTCCAAGACGATCGGCATTATCCTGCCCTCTTCTCAGCGTGATGTCTATGAAAACGCATTCCATCTGGAGATCATCCGCGGCATCGGGCAGTTCTGCAACCAGCGACGCTATGTGAATACGGTCATCACCGGGCAGGATGATGCAGAAGTGCTGGATGCGATACAGAGCATGGTATCCAATTCCCAGGAAGATGGCTTTATCCTGCTCTATTCTAAAAAAAACTGTCCAGTAGCATCCTATCTGCGAAATGAGGGTCTGCTTCATGTCATTGTCGGCAAAGCAGTGCAATCCGCCAACCAGACCATTTACATTGACAACGACAATGCCCTTGCCGGAGAAGAAGCCACCGATTATCTTTATGAACTGGGACACCGTCGCATTGCTTATTTCGGTGTCAGCAACGCCATGCTGTTTTCTGCGGAACGCAAACGCGGCTACCAGATGTCTTTGCTGAAACATGGGATCACACCGCGTGAAGAAGACTGTGTGGAGATCAACTCTCTGAACGATTCCTATGAGGATGCACTGGAAACGCTCCTCACATCTGCGGACCGTCCTACAGCCGTGCTAATCAGCGATGACATTCTGGCTGTGGTATTGGAACAGTTCTGCGGTAAGCTTGGATTCAGCATCCCGAAAGATCTTTCGATCATTTCGTTCAACAACTCACTGTTTTCCCGCATCACCAGTCCAAGGCTGACAACGATCGATGTCAATCCCTACCAGCTTGGCATGGAAGCCGCCAGCCAGACCATTAACCATATCGAAAACCCGAATCTTCTGGCAACAAAAATCATTGTGCCACACCAGCTGATCCCCCGCGAAAGCTGCTGCCCTCCTCCGAAGATCTGACAGAAACAGACACGACCGTTCCTCTCCATACAGTAAACGGTCGTGTCTGTTTATCTTTTCCGGTAATCCCGTGGTGTTATTCCAAAATGTGCTTTAAATATTCGATTAAAATAGGACAGATTCTCAAACCCGCACCGTGAAGCGATCGTCAGGACCGTTTCATCCGTGGTCTGTAATGCCTCAGCAGCCGTATTCAAACGGTATTCATTCAGAAAAGCGATAAAGCTCTGCCCCGTCATCTGCCGGAACCACCGCATGAAATGGCTGGAGCTGAAAGAACATACTTCTGCTGCATCGGCAACGCAAATCTTTTTGGGCATAATGTTCCGAAATCCATTGCAGGACGGTTTTCAGCCGTCTGGTATCCGCCGTTTCCGCCGGAAGCTGCTGTTTTCCATGCAGAATGAGCAGAGCCAGAAAACGCAGCAGTCCGCTCTTGATGACCAGTTCATAGCCTGGAAGTTTGGAGCTGTTGGCATCTTCGATTTCTTTCAGACAGTTCGCCGCCTGAGGATAATACAGATCATCCGGCGTCAGATGTACGTTCAGTGCCAGACGCCCGCTTTGCAGTGGAAGAATATACTTTTTCGGCACACAGATCTCCTGCACCACCCAGAAGTTCCGGATCAAAAATAATATTCTCATACTCCATATACTGACCCTCTGTCTGCCTGAGTGCATGGAGCGTACCCGGTGTAAAAATGAAAATATCTCCCATATAAGCCGGATGCGTCACAGCACCTGCCTGAACCAGCCCGGCTCCCCGCTTTACAAAGATCAGCTCCATACTTTCCTGCCAGTGGAGTGCCACCTGCGGGAAATCTCCCGGAATGGTGCAGGGATAAATATTGAACGGAAAACGCACAGCCCCATGCTGTTTTGTTTCCCGCAAGGAAACCTGTTTTTGCATCGCTATACCTCCTAATGATAGGATTGTACCATATTTTGCACTTTTCAGGCAAGATTTTGATTGTTTTATGTGGTATATCTTGAAACACAGACATCAAAACTCGTTTTCCATATCAACGACATCAAAAGGAGGATTTGTTTATGAATTTCACTGAAATATTACAGAATCTCACAAAAAGCCGCTGGCTGACTGTACAGATCAGGAGCTGTACCTGGCTCTGCTGGAACTCGTACGACAGAAAAGTGCCGACCGTGTACAGAGCGTCACCGGCCGCAAGCTTTACTACATCAGTGCCGAATTTCTTATCGGCAAACTGTTATCCAATAACCTGATCAATCTCGGTCTGTACGAGGAGGCCCGCGAGGCTCTGGCTGCTGCCGGAAAGAATCTCTCAGACATTGAGGAAGTAGAACCGGAACCTTCTCTTGGCAATGGCGGTCTGGGACGTCTGGCTGCCTGCTTTCTGGACTCGCTGGCAACACTGAACCTGCCAGGTGACGGCGTTGGTCTGCGATATCACTTCGGACTTTTCCATCAGTCCTTTGAAAATGATATCCAGAACGAAAAACCCGATCCATGGCTGACTGCACACAGCTGGGCAGAAAAAACCGATATAACCTATCCGGTAGAACTGGCAGGCAAAGAATACACTGCCAGACTGTACAAACTGGCAGTTACCGGCTACGAAGGCCGCACCAACACCCTGAACCTGTTCGACCTCGACACCATCGACGAAAGCATCGTTCATGATGGTATCGCCTTTGACAAAACTGCCATCGACAAAAACCTGACACTGTTTCTCTACCCGGATGATTCGGATGAAGCCGGCCGCCGCCTGCGTGTATATCAGCAATACCTGATGGTTTCTGCCGGTGCACAGCTGATTCTTGCTGAATGTGCTGCCCGTGGCTGCAATTATCATGATCTTGCCGATTATGCTGCCATCCAGATCAACGATACTCACCCAAGCATGGTGATTCCGGAACTGATCCGCCTGCTTGGTAAAAAGGGCATTGCGTTTGAAGAAGCTGTTGAAATTGTCACCAGAACCTGTGCTTACACCAACCATACGATCCTGGCGGAAGCACTTGAAAAATGGCCTCGTGCCTATCTGGATGCCGTTGTGCCACAGCTGATGCCTGTTATCGAAAAGCTGGATGCACTGGCCCGTACCCGCACTGCAGACGAAAGTCTTGCCATCATCGACCAGGACAGTCTGGTACACATGGCTAACATGGACATCCACTTCACTCACTCAACCAACGGTGTGGCAGCCCTGCATACGGAAATCCTGAAAAATTCAGAACTGCACGGCTTTTATGAACTGTACCCGGAGAAATTCAACAATAAGACGAACGGTATTACATTCCGCCGCTGGCTGCTGGAATGTGATCCGCGACTGACTGCCAGACTGGAACAGTACATCGGCTCCGGTTTCCGCAAGGATGCGTCCGAACTGGAAAAACTGTTGACCTTTGCGGACGACGAAACGGTTCTGAATGAACTGACCGCCGTAAAAAAAGCTAACAAAGAAGATCTGGCCGACTGGCTTCTGAAAACTCAGAATGTGAAAGTCAACACCAATGCTGTGTTTGATATCCAGTCCAAGCGTCTGCATGAATACAAACGTCAGCAGCTGAATCTGCTCTATTTAATTCATACTTATTATGAAATCAAAGCCGGTCATCTGCCTGCTGTCCCTCTGGTAAGCATTTTCGGTGCAAAAGCCGCTCCGGCCTACACCATCGCAAAGGACATTATCCATGCCCTGCTGACTCTCTCAAAAGTGATTGCAGCAGATCCGGAATATCCAAATGGCTGCAGATCGTATTCATTGAGAACTACAACGTTACCGCTGCCGAAAAACTGATCCCGGCCTGCGATCTGTCCGAACAGATCAGTCTCGCTTCCAAAGAAGCATCCGGTACCGGCAATATGAAATTCATGCTGAACGGTGCACTGACACTGGGTACTATGGACGGTGCCAACGTAGAAATTTGCCAGCAGGTCGGAGAAGAGAACATTTACATCTTCGGCCAGAGCTCCGATCAGGTCATCCATCGCTATGCTGCCAATGATTACGTTGCCGCTCAGTGGTATGAAAACGATGCCAACATCCGCCGTGCCATTGATTTCCTCAACGGTCCGGAAATGCTGGCAGCCGGTCATTCTGAAAGCCTGAACCGTCTGCATCATGAGCTGATCCACAAGGACTGGTTCCAGACCCTGCCGGACTTCAACGCATACGTTGTACGCAAAGGACAGGCTCTCAGTGATTATACCTGCGATCCGATGGGATGGAGACGCAAATGTCTGGTGAACATTGCCAAAGCCGGTCTGTTCTCCTCCGACCGCACCATTGCTGAGTATGACCACGATATCTGGCATCTTGGTAAATAAAAATCTACCATTTTATGCCATCGACAGCCGGAACTTTTTTTCTGATACGGATCTTCAAAGATCTGATCATCCAGCATTCCCTGGATTTTGGAGCGGATGTAGCGGCAGCCGAGCTGGCTTTCACTGGCTTCTTCCGCCAGCATCCGCCTTGTTTTCTCATCCAGAGAAATTTCGATGCCGTACTGTCCGGCAATCTGACTGACCGGAGAAATCTTGTTTTTGCTCTGCATGATCTGATCGAAGTCATCTGCACCAAGAGGCTGCAGCATCACGATCTTATCGATGCGGCCGGCAATCTCACGGCGGATGTTTCCGTACAGCACCAGATCTTCTTCGGTGACTTCAGAAGTCAGATCTGCCGTTTCTGTGCTGCTGGAAAATCCGATCGCAGAAGATCTGTCTTCTTTATTGTTTCGAAGCATTTCGAAACTTCCGCAGAAGACAAAGGAAATATTACGGCAGTCGATCTTTGCCGTCTGTGGATCTTTTTCGGTTGTCCTCGTTCACGAACGTTACCTGATCTCCGTCGATCAGTTTCAGAAACTCATTCTGAATGCTTCTGGAAAAGTCCGTTCCGCCGGAGCCGACCATCGGCTCAAACAGTTTGTCCGCTTCATCAACCACAACGATCATATGCTCCCGCATCTGCGGTTTCTCTTCGAGGAAAATATCTTTTACGTGATAGCTGCCTTTCCAGCCGTCACACGACAGCTGCGGTCCGTTGATGATCTTGATGAAAGAGAACTTTTTCTGCAGGGTACGCCAGATCTCGGTTTTGCCGCATCCGGTCGGTCCGGCCACAAGCATATTGCGGCGATGACCCTGCAGATGATTATAAACCAGCATCGCTGCTCCGCGTTTTGCCTCTTCCTGACCGTAAACGTGTTCGCCAAGATACTGATAGATCAGCTTTGGTGTCCAGCTGTAGTCTGTGTCATCGAATGGTGTTTCTTCGTAGACACCTTCGAAACCGTATTCCGCTTCGATCCATTCTTTTTCCGGATAATCCGGCGGCACCGGCGGTAGTTTTGCTTTTTTCGATCTGCCATCCTCTTTTCGGCTTCCTCTGCTCCCATTTCCTGCAGCATCTGCTGGGTGTAGTTGGTTCTTTCCGATGCCTCTGCGAGAATACCGGCGATATCCTGGATTTCATCCTCGTACAGATGTGTCCTTGAGAGTGCCTCGATAACAATATGTGCGACACTCTCTTTTTTGGACGCTGCTGCCAGAATACGGAAAGTTCTTCCACCTGATCATAGATATTCGCATATTCTTCATCGCTGACGCTTTCGTACCCACCTTTAGCGACCGAATCGCGAAATTCTTCAAACGGATTGACAATGGTCGTTTCCTGACCTTTTCTTAAAATAAGTTTTAAATAAGCGGACCAGAAGTCTTTTGCCTGTTGTTCTCTCATCGTGCATCCTCCTTCTCAAGTATGCCATCTGTTGTTTTTTCTTTTTCTTGTCTTGATCTGGTCCTATCATACCGCACAGACGCACGAAGGCTGTAATTTCAATGGTACGGATTTTATTTTGTTCTCATCGGCAGGAAGTCTTTGCCGGTTTTTATCAAGGATTCCGTAATGCCCCGGCAGTTTTTCTGCATCCGTTTTTGCACCTCTTCATCGGAACTGATACGTCCTTCAATCAGTTTCTGCAGGTTTACCTGCCAGATACCAATGGTACGGTCTTTGTGAAGATCAAAGGCTGCTACTGCACAGAGTCTTAAGATCCCTTCTTTGTTTTTGTTTGTCCGAACAGTATCCCCCATATAATCCGGGAAAATCAGGGCGTTATAAATCTTCACTTCTTTTTCCGGTGCTTGCTTCGAATAGAGCTTCACAAACTGTTCCTGATAAAAGAACTGTTTATATATATCTGCGTTTCCCGGCAAAATATAAGATTCTCCCAGCCGCAATATTTTGCATCCAGAATACAGCAGACATTTTTCAGTTCCGAATCTTCTTTATCCATCTCGATCACGATATCCGGGATATTCTTTTTTTTTCCTGATTTTTAAAGACCGGCGTCCTGTCCTGAATGCCGTTTCCGCTTTTTCCATACACCTTCCAGGAATAGACATTATTTTGACATTCATTGATGTTGATCTCTTTCTGATCCAGGATTTTGCTTTCAAAAAATACTTTCTCGCCGAAAAGGCTGATCTGGTTGCCATACAGCCAACCAAGAAGCCACTCGTATACTTTCTCAAATTTCACCGCAGCGATGATCTGCACTTCTGCGGTATCTGCCTGCTCTTTTTCTGTCTGTGCACACCACTGTTCTACACTCTGACTGACCATATTCCATGGAGCTTTTTTTCGGTTTGCATTTCTGATTTCGTTCTGCCGCTTCCCATACATCCGCCAAATAAAGATCCAGAAGCTTTGCATAAACCTTCAGCATTTCCAGTTTTTTCAGATAGCCTTCGCTCTGATCCAGTTTCACAGATTTTGGAAGTGACAGCAGCATTTTATCCGCCCATCTTACAATGCCGACAAAATTGCTGTAATAGTGTTTTTCGTTTGTATCCTGATCCGTCCGGTAGAAAATCAGATTTTCATTCTTCCAGTTTTTGTATTCAAAGCCAAAGGAGCGGTATTTCTCCTGCTGCAGCTGCATGATCCACTCTTCGCTTGTGATCTCTGCTCCGTCCTGTATATACTCGATCTGTTTGCCCATGACCGCATCTGACTCACTCTGCATCGCATCAGATCCATTCTGTACCTCATCCGTTTCGCTCTCTACTTCTGCCAAAATAATGGTTGTGTTGTCATCTGCTCCCATACGGATTGTCTCCTCGATCAAAGATGTCACGGCCTCTTCAACCGGCTGTTCCATCCGGCTTTTGATCTTGGATTCTTCCAGCATGTCTGTCAGTCCGTCTGAGCAGATCAGATATCTGTCGCCCTTTTCATATGGCACACAGAAAAAACTGTTCTCCGGAAATTCTGCCTGATGTTCTTTTCCGAGATACTCAGTCAGAGCACTTTTCATATGGCCTGGCCGGCGAAAGGTATGATCTGTTGACAGCTGTTCCAGTTTTCCATCATGCATGCGGTAAATACGGGAATCTCCGATCGACAGTCCGTAGATTGCTTCCTGCCCAAACTTCAATGCAGACACAGTTGTTCCCATTTTTGTGATCTTCCGGTCTTTTCTCCAGCTTGTGATATTATCATTTATTTTTTTCAGCATTTGCAGCAGAATGGTTTCGTAATTCTGCTCGTCCTGCTCCGTCCATGGCCGTTCTTCGTCCAGCAGCGTTTTGGCAGCCAGATAAGAAGCCTCTTCTCCACGTGGCAGACCGCCGATCCCGTCGAATACTGCGACCCACTGACCGCCGACTTCTGCTGTTAAATTTTCTTCCAGATCATCATGTACTTCCGGCATACCTATTCCATTAAAGCAGAAATTATCTTCATTCCGTTCCATAAGTGCTCCTGTAATACTCGCACACACTGCTTTTACGGAAATTCTATTATTATTCTTCATATGATTTCTTCCATACCAATGCAAAAGTATCAATAAGATCCTCCGAAACGACACACATCAGAATAAATGCTTCATATGGATTGACCGGATAGAGTTCCATCATATCCGCCTCCATAAGCAGTTCGTTTGTTTCTTCCACAAATGCTGAAAAACGCGGTCCGGCTCCTGATTCAAGTTTTTCATCATCTAATGCATAGATCAGAAAGATCAGCGTGATCAGATCAAAACGCTCCACCGGTTTTCCGGCTAGAACTTTGCTGATCCGTTCGCGACTCAGACGTTTTCCGGAAAACTGTTTTTTCAGGCAGGCAAATGATTTCATGTTGCCGTTTTTTTGTTACCGGGACTTCGGTGTACAGCACACTTTCTATCTTTCCGGCACTGATATCTCCTGCTGTAAATCTTCTTGGCTCAACTTCTTTCTCATCCGGATAACGGTTCATATGTTTTGCAATGGTCTCTTTTGCTCTCTCATACAGACGCTCAAATACCTGTCTTGCTCTATTTTCACGTTTATCTGCAATATTTAAATTTTTAATATAATGCAGATATTTTTTCAGTCCGTCTTCCGTGCTTACATACAGTTTCGGTGTATTCTGCATGGCCTCCCACATATGATCTTTCCGTACAGATGTATCGGAAGGCTCAGCTGCATATTCTTCCAGCAATTTTTCTGCCGCGGCATAAGATTTCCCGGTACGTCTGCAATGCCAGTAAACAATTTCTTTCGGATCGTAAAAATCAAAATCTCCCTCTTTGAGCACGAGCGTCAGAAATTTGGAAATTGTTTGATCGTCCATATCCAGCCCGAATCCCATCTGAAAAATACTCTCACGTTTTACACTTTCTGCTGCGATCCAGCGGTTCGCCTTACGCTTCATCTCCTGCTTTGTTTTCGCCCCAACGGAAGCAAGACAGTCATTTTTTTCAAATCCATCCAGGATCAGAGCGACATACTGCTCATTGGTCACACTGCGAAATGCTTCCTGCATTTCATTTTTTCATAAAGATATCGTTTCAACTGATCGTTAAATGGAACGATCTCCATTTCACCGGTCAGATATTCAAAGATCTTCTCTTTTTTTTTTCATCTTTAAACTGTTCCGAATCAATCGTATCATAAAATCTCCTGATCGCTGTATTTGTAAAGTTATAAGACTTGATTGAAGAAGAAGGATCAAAATCCATGATATTTATTTCAGACATAGCTCTTCCATCCTTTTATCTGTTTTCTAATGTGTTTTTTAAATGTTTCCGTCACTATGCATTCTGTTCTTTTCCTGCATTCAGCTGTTCCATCAGTTTTTTAGATTCATGCGGTAATCGCAGGAATCCGGATTTCCTTTTCGGTATCCTGTACAGGCTACAAAGGCACCATACTGTCCCGGTTTTTTCACCAGAACTTTTCCGCATTTCGGACAAAGTCCATACGGATGCTTCTGGATGTTTTCCAATGCTTTTTTCATTTCTCCTGCCGACTGATAACGATCCTTTGGATCATAAGCACATGCTTTTAAAATAAGCTTTCGCATGTCCGCAAAAGCATTTTCAGGCTCCGGAAGCACGGCATCTTTTTTCATTCTGCGGTTGATCCGCTCCTCTGGATCTGCGACATCTGCAAATGGCAGTCTGAAATCATTAGACAGATAATAAAGCACCAGACCAAGGGAATAAATATCCGCTGTCTTATCATAAATCGTTGTCTCTTTGACCTCAGGTGCCATGTAATCCGGGGTGCCTGCGACTGTCATCGTTCCCGAAATCGGCTCTCTGGCAATGCCAAAGTCTCCCAGTTTAAACTGCCCCTCTTTTTGAGACCATAAGGTTATCCGGCTTGATATCCCGGTGAATGATCCCTTTTTCATGGCAGATTTCAAGTGCTGAGCAGATCTCGATCCCAAATCGGATCACTTCTTCCGCATCCATTGTTTCATTTTTTTCCATGTAATTTTTTCCGAGGTATTCCGTGAAATCTTCCAGATACTCCATCTGAATATAAAGTTTCCAGAAATTCTCCTCCGGCATCTTTTCCAGGCAGCTTCCCTTGATCTGCACAATATTTTCTGCCCCTGCAAAAGATTCCAGCCGGCTGACCTCATGTGCCACTTTATCATTAAAGAACTGGGTAAAGTCTCTTCTGGCCTTTACCCAGTCATTTCCGTATTCTCTGTAAACCATTTTTTTTTATTTAATGTCCAGCTGATCATTTTAAGAGCGGAAATTTCCTCATCTGCCTCCCCCTTTGTTTTTCACCAGTTTATATACACTTCCGGAAATCCCTTCGCCAAGCTTTTCCGTAATCTCATACCCATAATTTTTCCACTGCATCGGCAGTTCCGGAAATTCTGCCTTATACGCCCGGTCCTGATCTGCGGCGTTTTTTATCTCCATGTGATATTCCTCCAGTATCTTCTCTCTGCCTGATTATTTCATACTATTTCGTTTTTATTTGCATTTTTTACCCGAACATACAATACCAATCTTAATAATAGTTTTTACCCCTTCATTCAACAATTCCGTATCCTATCGTTTATCATCTATTTTCTTTTCTCTCCCAGATCACTCATCTCTGCAATCTTTCCGTCTTCCACCCGGTAAACTCTCCGGCACAGCCTCAGAACCCCCGGGCGATGCGTTGTCACAATACAGGTTTTTTCCGGTGCTTTTTCCAGTATATTTTTCAGAAGTTTTTTCTCTGTTTCTTCATCAAGTGCGGAAGTTGCTTCATCCAGAAGGATCACCGGTGCATTGCGAAGCAATGCCCGTGCGATGGCAATCCGCTGCGACTGTCCTTCGGAAAGCCCTTTTCCGCGTTCACCCAGTTTTGTCTCCAGTCCTTCCTGCAGTTTTTTGACAAATTCCCACGCACATGCCATCTCAAGAGCCGTCTTCATTTCTTCCCTGGATGCTCCTTCTTTGGCGATGCTCAGATTCTCGGCGATACTCCCAGCAAGAAGTGTATTGCCCTGCGGAACATATGAAAAGCATACTCTTGTGTCTGCATTTAACTTCTGCTCCGTTCCGTCCTGTGCCTTTAAGATTGCCTTTCCTGTATCCGGCTCGATCAAGCCGAGGATCAAACGCAGCAGCGTTGTCTTCCCTTCTCCGGATGTCCCGACAAGTGCCACAATTTCTCCCGGGCAGGCACAAAAATCAGACTCCCGAAACACCTGTTTTCCTTTTTTGTATACGAAAATGTCACATTTTCCAGACGAACTTCCAGTCCGCCCTTTGTCAAAAACAGATCCTTTTGATTTTTTGTATGCTATGTATTTCTTTGGGAAGCTCTGTCAGTTCCCGGAGGCGATGTGCAGAAACCGAACTGTTCAGAAAAGACGGAATGATCGACACGAGATTCTGAAATGCCCCAGACAGGCTGTTTCTCTGCTGCAAAAATAAAGTCATCGTGCCATAAGTGATCGCATGTGTCCATAAGCGGAACAGACAATACCCAAATGCAGTAAACTGTACTGCCATTCCAAGCACCGACAAAACTGCCTTTGTTTTGATGCTGAACAAATTGTAATCCAGAGTTATTTTTTTTATACTGTTCCTGCAATTTTTTCAGACAGGTGCTGCAGTGCAAAAGAAATGCCAAGCGATTTGATCATATCCATATTGTAAAAAGTTTCTGCCTCAAACGTCATCATCCGACTGCTCATTTCACGCACTTTCTTCTGGCAGTCCCGCTGTTTTTTCATCATAAACTGCGACATCAGAACAACAAACGGAGCACTTCCAAGTGCAATCCCTGCCATGACCTTATCGTAATAAAAAGCACAAGAAATGTTGCCAGAAAATGATAGAGTGCGATCACGACCGCCGGAAGCCGACTGACGGCATTGCTGCCCACTGTTTCAATATCCTGATTGAAACGGCTGAGCATATCGCCGTTTTGATACTTGCTCAGTTCCAGCCAGCTGACATCCAGAATCTGTTCAAAAAGATCTGCCCGAATATCATTGCTGATGTTCGTATTCAATTTTACCATAATACGGCTGATACCGCCATTCAGAATCAGGCTGACTGCAAAACTTCCTGCCATAACTCCAAAAATCATGCCCGCTTTGTTCATCTGATATCCGGTAACAATATCAATCAGATATTTTCCCGCAATGCTGCTGAGAAGTCCAAGAGAGGTACTTACCATTCCGAGAAATGTATAAAAAAAAGATGGTCCATCGATATCTGACACTGTAATGCAAAATCCATTTCCAGTCATCAAAGATTTCCTGAAATGTCCCATCTTTCCATTTTCCTGCTGCTCTTACTGTTTCGTTATGTATTTCCTTACTGCTTTTTTTTAAATTCTGCACCTTTGAAGAAAAAAAGAAAACCCAAGTTTCCTGATACCACAAAAACGAATCCAGATATGTTCAAAAAATCTCCACCGAAAATTTTCCGGTCCGATCCATTTTCCCCGCACCTGTACTTTGGTGATTCTAGCAAAAATCTGCTCCTGACGGATTCCCGATTCCGGTACAATCTGACCGTCGCCAAGCAACGTATAACTTTGATCCCCGCATTTTAAAATCCGGTGCATTACATACTGCCCATTTTCACGGCGATAAAATACGATATCGCCTTTTCTTAGTTTCCGGTCTGTTTTTTCATGCAGATTTTGTCCCGTCCATGTTTCAAAAACGGACGCATGCTGTTTCCCGTGACGATCATGCTGACTTCCTGTCCATCTTCCAGGAGTGTCCGTATCATTTCCATGTATTCCTGCGTGTCGACCAGCCTGACCGGTTTCTTTTCTTCAAAATATTTTTCACTGTCTTGTTTCCGAAATTTTTTCATAGTTTTATGCTCTGTTGGTTTCTCCTGGTGGCATATCAGATAAATGTTGTCGGACAATGTCCTCAAATAGAATCTTATGATTTTAATCCTATGCGAAAAATTTCGAATTTATGACTATTTCTCTTTTACATTATTTCTCTGATCTGGAATATTTTTCAAAAATCCGGATATACTCAGCTTCCACTTTTGCAAAAGGCTCTACGGTATAATCCAGCTCGATATGAAGCTTGGGCGGCTCCCCGTCCTGCTTTTCAAGCAGCCCGTCCAGATCATACCAGAGCATCGCATGGTCGATCTCTTCCAGCTGTGCCTGCTCCTGTGCTGTCAGATCTGATCCCAGAAATTTTTCGTAAATCAAATGCAGCAAATATGCTTCCTGCTCCTGATATTCCGGCAATGTTTTCTTAAAAGGAGACGGCACATCGGACATATAACATTCACTGGCGTCGTGAAGCAGACAGGCAAGTACCATGCGATCAGACAGTCCCCTTGCCGCCGCTTCTTTCGCACAGCAGATACAGTGCTGTCCCACTGACCAGAAGGTCTTTACATGGCCGTTTCCCCGACAGATCAACGACAATGCATGGGCAATATCCGGTATATCGATCAGCTCCGGATCTGGATCCGTCGGTTTAAAATGTTTTCCGGTATAGGTAGTGATAAATTCGCTCATCGTATTCCTGCTTTCTTTTTTGCAATCAGCACCGGATTTTGGTGCATGATCTTTCAGACCAGGCACCGCTCCTCCGGCTGCTGCCCAGAAGTACAAACTTGCCACGCTGCAGTACGGACTTAATCTGCGGCGGTATTTTTCAAACAGTTTGCGGTCGATTTTTCTGTGATGGTAAATCATCCGCATCCCACGCTGTATCGCCAGATCACCAAAACTCAGCACATTCGGTCTTTGCATACAGAACAGCAGGATCATTTCCGCAGTCCAGACACCGATGCCTTTCAGTGATGACAATTCCTCAATCGCTTCTTCATCTGATTTTTTCCAGATGCCTTCAATGTCAAAACTGCCGTCTTTTACTTTTTCCGCAAAATCTGTGATATACTCCGCTTTCCGGAAAGATATCCCCAAGCGGCTGCAGATGTTCCACACCTGCATTTAATATCGTGTCCGCATCGACTGTCCCAAGATAATCCTTCATTCTCTGCCAGATCGTAGCCTGTGCTTTGGTCGAGATCTGCTGACCGACAATATGATGAACCACCGATGAGAACAGATCATCGTCAACCGTTCGCTCAATCATGCCAACCTGATTGATCACCTCAGCGAGACGTTTATCTTTCTGTTTCAGATAGATAAGTTCCTTTTCTCCGTATTCAAAATACATATCCTATTTGATTCTCTTCAGTTCATACTCTCTTGTTCCAAGACCAACTTTTTCTGCCTGATCCAGTGTTGCCTTCCATTCAATGTTCGGATTGGAATCTTTGAAATGATCGTGATGGCAGTGCCATCCTGGTTCTGCCAGATGTTCTCCGAGCTGGCTGTTTGCGATCGGAGTGGCTTTCAGACATGCATCTGCACATGCCTGATCCAGTGCAACCGGGTCAAAACTTGCAAACATTCCGATATCCGGAAGAATTGGCGCATCGTTTTCTCCATGGCAGTCGCAGTTCGGGCTGATATCCTGAACCAGCGCAATATGGAAATGTGGACGGCCATGACAGACTGCCTGTGCATATTCTGCCATCTTACGATCAAGAAGTTCATTCGCACTGCTGTTCGGATTGTATACTGCGTCAAAACCGCAGGCTCCGATGCAACGGCCACAGCCTTTACACTTATCGTAATCGATCACTGCTTTCTTGTTGACATATGTAATCGCATCACTGCCGCACTCCTTCGCGCAACGGTGGCAGCCACGACAGACATCTTCATGGATGGCCGGCTTTCCGCTGGCGTGCTGCTGCATCTTTCCGGCACGGCTTCCACAGCCCATACCAATGTTTTTGAGAGCTCCGCCGAATCCGGTTGTTTCATGTCCTTTGAAATGACTCAGACTGATGAAAACATCTGCATCCATGATTGCATGTCCGATCAGGGCTGTCTTGCAATACTCCCCATTCACTACCGGGACTTCTACTTCATCCGTTCCGCGAAGTCCATCTCCAATGATAATCTGACATCCCGTCGTAATCGTGTTAAATCCGTTAAGATTTGCACAGTCCAGATGTTCCAGTGCATTCTTTCTGCTTCCCGGATAAAGTGTATTACAGTCTGTCAGAAACGGCATTCCGCCCTGCTCCTTACATAAATCTGCTACTACCTTCGCGTAGTTCGGACGAAGAAATGCCATATTTCCGAGCTCACCGAAATGCATCTTGATCGCCACAAATTTCCCATCCATATCAATGTCTTTGATTCCGGCGGCAAATACAAAGTTTTTTCAGCTTGTCCAGCTGGCTGGTCCCTACCGGACAGCGAAAATCGGTAAAATAAACAGTAGATTTTCCCATGTCAGTTCCTCCTGATATATTTTCTTCCGTAAGTTTCCCGTACCTTTGCATCCTTAATGCCAGACTCTGTAAAAAAACGTGTTGAGTCTGTACAGAATCCTTACTTTCTATAAAAGAATAACACATCAAGTACACTTGAAGTCAGTACCTGTTTGTAAGTATCCGATTTTTTCCTGCTTCTCAGGCTGCCGCACCTAAGACTCTGCGAAAACAACAGAGCCGATACTGATTTGAATGCTCTTAAGCTATTTCTTTTTTCATTGCCTTATAGCCGATTACCACTGTCCATACATAGGCACATGTTTTAGGATTGTCAGCCACATCCAGCGGAAAGATTTATCATTCTTTTCTTTTGCACTTTTATAAAACAGAACAATGATAATCAACCCAATCAGTGCGAATGGAATGTTACGGTAAATACCCCAGGAAAGCGGAGCATCTGTGGCAAGCCAGTTATTCTGAGGCATCATGCACAAAACATTCTGTACATTGCCAGATTTATATTATCAATTACTATATTACTTCCATGATATAATCTCATAATGTACCCCCATTTTTTTTTACATAAGATTCTCAGATCTTCTAATACTGTTTCAAAATCCAGCGTATGTTCTACATCATAATTTTCTTTGATAAAAGCTATTCCTTTAAACTGAAAAAGATACTGAAAAGCTTCTTCTTTACTGCTAAGTCTATGCCTATTGGCAAATTCATTTATACATGCAACAGTAAAACCAATTTTTTCTTTTCTGTTCACTCATTAAAACAACTTTCTTCCTAAATTACACTTAAACGTGTCTGGTTATTTACTATAGTTTAATCACATCATCCTACTTTTTTTCTGTGTGATCTGTGCCGGAGAGTGCAGCCTGGATTTCTGACTTGTTTCCCGCAGCAGATGCTCTTTTTTTTTCGTAAAGCGGACATTCACAATCCGCTTCGCTACTTGCTCATGAACGCAGTCGCTGCTCTGCACACTTGAAGCAGGGGAATGCTTCTCTGCGTTCAAACAATCGTATTGTAATTATAGCATAGGTGTGAGGTGCATTGTGTGTGCATCTATTTATACGAATAATCCATACTGCATAAAAGGCAATGAACCATTTCTGATTCACTGCCTTTTTCTTTACATATTTTTCCTTTTTATCTTCTGAATATCTTCAGGAATTTTCATAATGTACTTTATTCTGTTCTGTTCATTTCCCTTCGTTCTATAGCAGCAATTTCTTCTTCCGTATATTCTTCTATTTTTGTTGCTGTTACCTGTTTGATATGTTGCTTTTTCAGGTGCAGATATACGAATTCTCGAAAAATAGTATAGAACACTGACAACAGTGGAATAAAAACAAGCATACCTACAATTCCCATAATGTTTCCACCGACTGTAACGGCTGCAAGCACCCAGATGGACGGAAGACCTACGGAGCCTCCAACCACATGTGGATAGATCAGATTACCCTCGATCTGCTGCAGCACAAGAAATACTATTACGAATAAAATTGCCTGTTGTGGGTTTACCATAAAGATTAAAAAGCTTCCTACCGCACACCCGATGAAAGCCCCGAAAACAGGGATCAATGCCGTAAACGCAATTAAAACTCCAATCAGGAGTGCATATGGCATCCGCAAAATACTCAGTGTAATGACAAACATACATCCAAGAATCACGGCTTCCAGGCACTGACCTGTAAGAAAGTTTGCAAATGTCCGATACGTGAGAGAACAAACTTTAAGGAATGCATCTGCTTTTTGTTTTGGAAGAAAAGCGAAAAATACTTTTCTGACCTGTACATGCAGCTTTTCTTTCTGAAAAAAGAATATAGCAGGCAAAAGAGAACGCAATGAAAAAGGTCGCTACTCCACTGACTATGGAACCCACTGCTGACATTGTCGTATTCATCATATTTCCCGCACCGTTTCCGAGAAGGCTTATTGCCCATCTGACTGCCTGATCCAGATTAAACTGCAGCTGATCTGTCAGTTTTATAATTTCCTGATTATTATGGAAAAAGTCTCCAATCCAACTTTGCATCTGCGGAATAAAATCATTGATGCTCGTCACCAAAGTACCCATTGTTCGTGTAAGCTGCGGAATTACACCAAACATTACCAATGAGATCACCCCAACTACTAATACAATAGTAAGATCAAACTTATCGGTCTTTTCAATTTTCTAACTATCTTATTTTTCTTTTTTACCTTTTCAAAAATTTTCTTTTCCAAAAAGCTCATTGGCACATTGGTAAGAAATGCGATTGCTCCACCAAGCACAAATGGAAATATAATATCCCATATTGTTTTTAGCACACCAAGCACCACATCAAACTTCCACAAGGCGACCACAAGAAGTGCCGTAAATACAATAAGCTCCCTGATTTTTTTAATAGATATTTTGCTTAGATCCACTATTTTCTCCTTTTTTTTCAATCGTTATCCGTTATTTTGTGTGATCGGTATTTGTTTTATTTTAACTTAGCATATATTAAAAATCAAGGTTTTTGGATACGGATGTCTTTGGGTAATTTTTTGCAGCACATTTCAGGACCGTATAGCCATTATCTCTTGTTGTTTACTGATGTTTCAAGTATAATGAAATGATGTGAGTGTCAAAAAGTCCCCAACTATGATGCATACGGACTTACAACTCGATAATCCTAATGTTTTGTGATATACTGGAGGTTATTCTCATGGGAAAACAATCTAAAAGAGAAAATAAGACGATTTATCAGATTTGCCGGGAAGAAGCCGGTCTCACCAGATCAGAAGCCAGTGAAAAGATGACAGCTGTTTCTGATTCTAAAATCGAAAAATTTGAATATGAAATACAGGAACCAACACCTTATGATATCATCCAGATGGCTGATGCTTACAGACGACCGGATCTCTGCAATTATTACTGCTCCCATAAATGCGAAATCGGTCATCGTTATGTTCCGGAAGTCAAAGTTTCCGACTTATCCAATATAATTCTGGAAACCATTGCCAGTCTAAATGAAATCAATCCTCTTACCACACGCCTAATCCAGATAGCCCGCGACGGCAGGATCAGTGATGATGAGATAAAAGATTTTGCACTTATCAGCAAAAAGCTGGATGAAATTTCTCTGGCAATAGATTCACTGAATCTCTGGATTGATAAGACCGCCAGCAACAGGCATTGAATATTGAACTGCTGAATGAGGAAAAAGAAAAGCTGAAATAATCCATAACGCACGAAGGGCAATGAACCATTTCTGATTCATTGCCCTTCTCTTTACATACGTTGTAATTGATTAACGATACTTTCTGTTCTTCGAATAGCTTCTTCTACCTGTCTTTTTGCATTATTGATTCGATCCTGGACCATCCAGTCCACAACAAATCCATCAAAAAAAATAATCCGCAAAAGAAAGAAAATCTCCAGTATCGATATTCAAATTACATGCAATATTCACATCATTTAATTCTCTACTGAAATTACGAAGATCATACTTTGCCTGTTCCATATTCTGCTTCGCCTGCTCCATTTTTGAATGTTTCAGCATTGTAGTGAAAAAACCACCGCCAAACATATCTACCAGTCCCCAATTCTTTGCACTGTTTAAATTTTCTTTTGCTGCCTGAAGACTGTTCAACGCTCTTCGCCCAGCTTCAATTGCTTCTCTTTTTTTTTTTTCAATATCATATCCCATAAAAAACACCTCTCTGACTCTTTATGAATGTGAAGTTACAAGTCCGATAATCCCACCAATGATCAATAGTGGAAAAGCTATATACATTAATCCGCCTACCACCATTCCAATCAATATCACCGGGAAGAAGATTACTGTGCAAAGTAGTTTCATAATTCCCCAAGATGCTCTTAACCCAAAAGCAAATAATTTTCCTACAAACCAGATTATACAAATTGTAAACAATAATGATAACATCTTTTTTTTCTCCTTCTAACACTCATCCAGTTGTGAGTGATTCATTTTTGTTGTTTATCTGATATAAAATCAGATGTATTTTTCACTCCAAGCTTATTACTGAATGCCGGATTTTTTCCATCTTTTCTATTATCCGGATTAGTCGAATTCTCTGTGCTGCATTCATCTGATTACCTCGCTAATATCCACCTTTTCTGTTGATATTGTCAGTATAGCAAAATAATTTTTTACAATACACATCCGTAGTAAAGAATTAAATCTTTATAATTCCGTTTTTTGAGAAATAACACAAAATAAGGCTCAAAAGGGCACTTTTCCTTTTGAGCCTATACACTTTATCAGCTAACGTATTTTACTTTCATTTTTCCTCATGAAATGCTTCCCTCTTCTTTAATTCTGATACAAAATCACACGATCTTTGCATTCTCCGTCATCCAGTGTGAACTTCTGAAGCTGTATTATTTACATCATTTTTCTTATTTACATCATCTAAGGACTTCATTGTCGGAAATTTTTTTGATTTTTTCTTCATTACCCTTCGTGATGCTTCGCTGTGCTATTTCTCAAAAACATCTTAACTGTTCAACACCTTCACAGTTACGAGCAAAAATGCATTTAAAATCACCTCACGGTATAATGGATGCCCAGATTTCCTTTTCTTTCCGAGATAAGCCAAATAACCCCATCGTATTATGATCTCCTTCTATCCATAGTTCCAGATTTCATATCCCTGTCTTCTGCCGAATCATATACCGGCATCATGTTCCTTTCCAGAATGTTATAAAATACTTCTCTAGAATTACCTTTACGGTACAATTCCTGACCAGCCCAGATGGAATGCAGATTATCCCGATAACACGCTTCAAATCGTTTGTGAAGATCTGGTCTTTCATTTATCATTTCATACATCAGATACTGGTTTCCAGCAAAAACTTCAAAAAATGGATTCCACTTGGGTAAGCGGTTGCTTTTTGCCGAATTCAAGGATGAATCCATCGGCATCAGATTCCACAACTCATCATTCATTACAAAAGACCATGGAATGAAATGATCTACATCATACTGCGTTTCTTTTACTGGCTGTCCTGTGAAAATATCCCTTATTTCCTGTACTTTCATAATTCCCTGCCACAACTTCCGCACATTTGACAGTTTTCGCATTTTTTCATCCATTGGAGCAAGCTTATAAATCAAGCCAGGCACTTCAGGATTATTATTCTGAAGCCATTTCACTTTTCATATTGAATCCAGCCAAGGATATTAACTGTATTATCCTGAATCATTGCTACCCAGTCTGGATGAAAATGCACTTTTTTTCAATTTGCTGCTATCACCCAATACATATGGCAAAGGAGTTACCAGTTCATTTATTTTTTGAATATACGCTGTAATGCGTTTGACACTTCCCCAGTCCGGCACTTCATTACTCCTTGTAAAAAAGCCTGCCAGTGCTCTATATGGCACCATATTAGTCAACTGTTCTTTTGCTTTCTTTAAACCTGCCTGATGTTCCCGAATAGCATTCTTTATTTCAATCTTAGATGCATTTGCCGGAAGATCACTGAGTTCTGTCAGCTGTAAAATTGCCCTTTCCAGACCATCTCTGACCAATCCATCTGCCTGTATTCCACTAAGATGAATATGAAATTCCCGTACTGAATACCAGGCATTCGCAATCATTTCATCAATAATCTCATCAAATGTTGTCTCATTTTTTCCTTCTGAAATAATATGTACCACAGCCTCCAGCCAGTAAAACTTGTAGCAATAAGAGGGATCTTTCATCATCTGAGAAAAAGCTTCAATATCCAGTTGATTATAATAATTTGCTTCAATATTCAACAAACATCTGTCTTGCGAAGCAATATATTCAACCATCGTTCATCACCTCTTCCTTCTCTCTCACATCTCCGGTGATCCACATTTTTTCTATCTGTAGTCCAGAAATCTGTTTTGCGAACTTTTCAAACATCACTTCTGTAAAATCCGTAAAATATCGACCATTTCGTTCACCTTCAAATGTACCGTATTTGAACGATGTATAAATTATGCCATTCGTTTTTAATGCTTGATGCATTTTGTGAAATATATTTGGTAATTTTTCTCTGGATAGATGAAGAACGGAGGCACATGCCCAGATTCCATCATATTGGTTTCGGTCATCAAGTTCTTCAAACAGCATCTGTTTTACTTGGATGCCTGTGTAATCAGTTGCCATTTTACAAATCACAACTGATCCATCTGTTGCGGTTACATGATAACCATTATTTAGAAAATACTTTGTATCACGTCCAGATCCACAACCAAAATCCAAAATAGAAGCATCAGGAGAGAGATGCTTTGTAAATATTTGCTGTACTTCCGAAAAATCTACATTCTTTGTAGTTTCAGAAAAAACAGCAGCATTGCTATTATAATAATTTAGTGTTATAGCATCACTCATATTCATCCCATCCCTTTCCGACTTTATTATAGTGCCACAAATCTTGACACCTGTTAATTTCTTGCATATTTCTACTCTGTATATCAGACATTTATTCTTATTCTAATCTTGTTAATGCATCAATGACTTTTTGTTCAAGTTCTTTTTGCTGTGTTGCCGTGAGCTTATTAGATGTTCTTACTAAGACAGTACCAATTACTGTATGTGTTCCATTTGCATAAATTGTTCCATCATAAGTTGCAAGATAATCTCTACGTTTTTCTGCATCTTCCACATTTTCGTAACTCCTCTATGCAGGATACCAACAAAATTGTAAGAAATGCAGACGTACTACCTATAGAAAATGAAAAGTCTTCTGTAAATGAAAACTGATTTATACTGCCGCCAAATAATACTGATGTACCGATTGAAGCCGTCACTATCACAGCAAATATCAGCACTGCAATTAATATATATTTAGGTTTTATTCTATAAAACCCAATCAGCTTCTTCTTAAAATCATTAATGAGTGCTTTATTCTTAGACGTAAATACAGTTACTACGGCAACCATGGCAGGTGAAACCAAGCCAAGAAACATTCCAAGATAAAGCCCCGTCCCTTCATTAAGTAAAATTGCAAATAGCCACCAGAACCAAGTGCAGGCAAATGTAATCAAATAGAATCTGACCGGTCGATATATATACTTTTCCATGACTACACCTCAGCCTCTACAATCACAAGCTCACTCTTTATACCATTGAACTCAATGTAATTGTCTGCTTCGGCATCTGAAAAGTCATCAACCTTTTTCCCCTGTCTCTCATAATAAATATGAGTTGCTATTCCCTTTTTGTGCTTCTAAATCTATAATCTGCAGGAAGTGTAAGTCTTGATGTTGCTGACAACTGATTAATCTCAAGCGCACCCTCATGTGATAAAACACTGATCTGCATATCAAGATTTGAATCTATCTCAATTTCACTTTTATTTCCCTGAAGGGTAACTTCGCTAATTTTGCCATTTACCTCAATATGTTCATTTTCTATATCAGTAATATTCAGTGTCCCTGCATTAACTGATAATTCGATTTTTCCAAGATATTTTATTGGAATAAAAATAGTAATGACCAAACTCTCC
>VOFC01002421.1_pt1 | contig 64502 bp, 84 predicted proteins | sample 5384161 | NCBI WGS metagenome assembly VOFC01 (sample SAMN12384722, study PRJNA508395) | human gut metagenome | isolation source: healthy gut B | host: Homo sapiens
AAAATAAATTATTCAAACTGATGAATAAATACAAGAAAATAGCAAAAAATAAAAATGAAACAGCGATCAAATTAATACATAGAATTAACATAATGTAAAAACTATATTGATGATCAGATATATTTGAGCTAAAAAATAGAAAAATTCAAATTTTTAAAATATAAAATAAATGGTTTATGGATAAATCCAATGAAAATTCAAATATCTATTAAGAGGAAAAATTAATGTTAGCAACTTTTATCAGGTCGATTATTATTTATATAATTGTATTACTTGTAATGAGATTAATGGGAAAACGTGAAATAGGGCAGATGCAACCGTTTGAACTTGCAATATCAATAATGATAGCAGACTTGGCATCAATTCCAATGACTGATATTGGAATTCCAATTTCAAATGGAATAATTCCAATTTTAGGATTACTGGTAATGCATCTAGTAATATCTGTATTGAATATAAAAAGCAGTAAAATAAGAGAATTTATATGTGGAAAACCAACAGTGCTGATAAATAAAGGAAGAATAGACGAGAACCAGATGAGAAAAGAACGTTTTACTTTAAACGAGTTAGAAGAAAAATTAAGAAGCAATAATGTTATGAATATTGGAGATGTAGAATTTGCAATACTAGAAACTAGTGGAGATATTTCTGTAATACAAAAACCTAATAAAAGAACGACTACACCTGAAGACTTTAATATTATGCCAGATTATGAGGGAATGACATATAATCTTGTAATAGATGGTAAAATATTGAATGAAAATTTGAAATTAATAGATAAGAATTATGATTGGCTGAAAAAACAAACGCAAAAATTTCAGATGATACCAGAAGAGGCACTAATTGTAACAATAAATGAAAAAGGAAATATATATTGCCAAAAGAAAGAAAAAGATTAATTTTTTTGTAAACTTGCTATAAGCAAAAAAATATTAGAAAAATTCGATAAAATTAGGAGAATTTAGGGAAGGAAAATTATCAATATGAAAAAAGAACTTATTATAGTAATTATAATAGTTATAGCAATAATCATATTAGACACAATAACACATAATTATACAAAAATAAACTTTGCAAAAATAAATGAACAATTGGAACAAATAAAAGAAATTAGTGAAGATATATATATAATGGAAAAAAAGAACAAGATATTGCTGAAAATACTAGAAAAGAAAATGACAATAAACCTAGTAAACAAGAAAAACTAAAAGAAAAAATAAAAACTATGGAAGAAGACTGGAAAACTATAAATAATAAGACTGCACTTTACATAGAGCACGAAGAATTAGAAAAAGCAAATGTGTCTATGGTAAAATTTAAAAGATATATTCAATTAGAAGAATATACAGAAGCAATTGCAGAATTAGAAAATTGCAAATATATTCTAGACCATATAAGAGATAAAGAAGCAATGCAGATTATTAACTTATTTTAAAAAATCAAATCCAAATTATTAAAAATTGCGGTATGGTGCTCTTAACCAGAGATTCTAAATGATTCTTTAAAAGTCACTTTTACATTAATTTTTAAAATTTGAATTTGATTACATTACTCTATAAAAGATGATAGTGCTAAAATATTCTAAACAATAAACCAGTAAAAAATATGTATGCATATCTATAAAACTTTGTGTTTGAAAATTGTTTTTTGTTGTACTCGAAAAAAGATTTTAAGGCACTGCGTTTATCAAAAATAGTAATCAAAAAACTCTCTTTATACTTAGGAAAACTTAACAAAGTTACAGGCCACATGTGCTTTACGATTATGTCTTTTTTCCTTATCATTTAAATTAAATAGTTTTTCTGCATTATATAAAGCAATTTGAGGGTGAAGAAAAGCATGAAAATGTTTTAAATGCAGTTTCTTTTTAGAACCTCTCCAGTCATACAAAAATAAATCATGTAGCATTGCACCTCTAGCTGCAGAAACATAATCCCAGCCATATTTTTTGCAAAATAAATATGACCAATAGGCAACTTCTAAACAATGTTCATAACAAGAACAATCGTAGTGTTGCCTAAAATTTTTCATCTGTTTTACAGTAGGATTTTCTAAAATATCTTTTGTTATATTTAAAAATTCAATTATATTATCATAGTTATATGTATGTACACTAACTTTTTTTTCCTCTAACTTTTAAAGTTTGCATCTTATGTTATTACCTCTATGTTCATTTCTTAAATTTATTATAAACACAATAAAAGTCTATGTCAATAAAAAAAAATAAGAGATTAAAATGGTATTTTCTTGCAATATTTTTAAAAATAATACTAGACAAAAACACTTGTTTGTGCTATTATTGGTTCAATGAAGTTTTTATCATTATAGCTATGAAAAAATTTTTGTTATAAATTAAAAATGAATTTGCAAAGCAAGAAATGGAAGTACTTATGATTGATTTAAAACAGAGTGTTCAATATATTAAGGGTGTTGGACCGAGTAGGGCAAAGTTATTAAGCCTGCTTGGTGTAAATACTGTTGAAGATTTGATTAATTATTATCCGAGAACGTATGAGGATAGAACAAAAATAAAAAAAAGATAGAGGAGCTTCAAGATGGAGAAGATGCTCTTATTGAGGCTGTGACTGTAACTGCTTTGCAACCGTTTTTAAATTAAGAAGAAATATGTCTGTTTCAAAAGTTATGGTGCAGGACGATACTGGTAGATGTTTAATTACGTGGTTTAATCAAGATTATATAAGGAATGTAATTCATGCACACGAGAAATATAGATTTTTCGGAAAGGTCACTAAGAAACCTGGGCAAATAGAAATGGCGTCACCTGTTTTTGATGAGGAAGGAAAAAGTAAGAATACAGGTAAAATTATGCCAGTTTATTCTACTACAAAAGGATTGCCAGACTCAGCAATAAGACAAGCTGTTGAAAATGCACTTTCGATGGTAAATGCGAAATTACAAGAAACATTACCAGAATATATAACTAAAGATTATCATTTAATGGAACTAGATCAAGCTGTACGAGAAATTCACTTTCCAAGCAAAATGGAAAATTTGGCGAGAGCAAGAAATAGGTTAGTATTCGAAGAATTGCTAACATTTCAACTTGCTTTATTAAGCTTGAAGGAACAATATGATAATGAAATAAGAGGCATAAAATACAGCAAAGATGTACATATGTCAGATGTAATAAACACATTACCATTCAAACTAACAAAAGCTCAACTAAGAGTTCTAGAAGAAATAGACAATGACATGGAATCGGAAAAGCCGATGAATAGGCTTTTACAGGGAGACGTTGGTTCTGGTAAGACCGTAGTTGCAATGATTGCAGCATATAAGGCTGTAAAGAGTGGATATCAGGTTGCAGTAATGGCACCAACAACAATACTTGCAACACAGCACATAAATAATTTTAATAAAATATTAGAGCCATTTGGAATACGTTGTGGATTACTAGTAAGCAGTCTAACAAAAAAACAGAAAGGCATACTCCTAGAAAAATTAAAAAATGGTGAAATAGACATATTAATTGGAACTCATGCTCTTTTACAAGAAAATGTAGAGTTTAAAAATGTAGGACTAGTAGTAACAGATGAGCAACACAGATTTGGCGTAAAACAAAGAAGTGTAATTGCTGGTAAAGGGAAAAATCCAGATGTACTAGTAATGACTGCAACTCCTATTCCGAGAACACTAGCGATAATAGTATATGGAGATTTGGATATTTCCATAATAGATGAACTGCCACCAAACAGGAAGAAAATTGATACAATAGCAGTAAAAGAAAATATGACAGATAGAATAATTCAGTTTATAAAGAAAAATGTGGACGAAGGTAGACAAGCATACATAGTATGTCCATTCGTGGATGAAAACGAAGAAATGATGGATGTAAAATCTGTAGAAAAACTAGCAGAAAATTATAAGAACGAAGTGTTTAAGGACTATAATGTAGAAATATTACATGGAAAAATGAAACCAAAAGATAAAGAACAAGTAATGCAAGACTTCAAAGACAATAATATTAGTATACTAATTTCTACAACTGTAATTGAAGTTGGTGTAGATGTGCCAAATGCAAATATAATGGTAATAGAAAATGCTGAAAGATTTGGTTTGGCACAGTTACATCAATTAAGAGGAAGAGTTGGAAGAGGAGAATTTAAGTCATATTGTATACTAAAATATAACAGTAATTCTGCAATAGTAAGAGAAAGAATGAAAACAATGACAACAACAGAAGATGGCTTTAAAATAGCAGAAAAAGACTTAGAACTAAGAGGTTCTGGAGAATTCTTCGGAACAAAACAACATGGACTACCAGAATTCAGAATAGCAAATATATTTGAAGATGTTAAAATACTAAAATTAGTACAAGAACTTGCACTAAAAATAGAAATGAATGATCCAAAACTAGAAAAAGAAGAAAACAAAAAATTAAAGGCATTAGTAAATAGAGTGAGAGAAGAAAGAATAGAATTATAAGAAAAATTCTGAAAACCCTTGCATTTTTTCCATAAAAAGGGTATAATAATATTGACATAAGAAGTACGGCAGAAGAGTGGAAACAAATTCCACTCTTCTACAATGTTATAAGACAACATTTAATATGAATATAGGGAGGTATATCTTGTCTAAAATAGAAGAAAAAGTAGAAGAGCTCGTTACAAAGCCAATAAATGAACTTGGTTACAGAGTATACGATGTTATGTACGTAAAAAGAAGGCAAAGACAATTATTTAAGAATATTTATAGATAATGATACTGGAATTAGTTTAGATGATTGCGAAAAGGTAAACAATGCAATTACAGATATGCTAGATGAAGCGGATTATATAAAAGACCAATATTTTCTTGAAATTTCGTCTTCTGGAGTAGAAAGACATATTAGAAAAGATTCGCAGTTGCAAGAACATATTGGAAAAGATATAGATGTGAAATTGTTTAAACCATTAAATAAGCAAAAAAGAGCTTGAGGGAAATCTTAAACAATTTGACGAAAAGACCATTACATTAATCATAAATGAAGAAGAAATTACAATAGAAAGAAGTAACATTAGCTCGATGAAAAGGGCTTTTAAATGGGAATAATATAATTGAAAGGAATGATTGGAAAATGAAGAAGAATGTAAAAAAGGTAGAAAACAAAGGAATTGATAGTACAGAATTAATAATGGCACTAGATGAACTTGAAAAAGAAAGAGGAATAAAGAAAGACTATGTTATAGAGTCTATAGAAACAGCTTTAGTTACAGCATATAAGAGAAATTTTGATGTTACATCAGACAATGTAAAAATTACTCTAAACCGTGAAACAGGTGAGACACACGTTTATGAAGAACTTAATGTAGTAAACGAAGTTGAAGATTGGGACACACAAATTTCAGTAGAAGATGCTAAGAAAATTGACCCAAGATATAATGAGGGAGATGTTGTTGAAAAAGAACTAATGCCAAAGAACTTTGGTAGAATAGCTGCTCAAACAGCAAAGCAAGTAATTGTTCAAAGAATAAGAGAAGCTTCAAGAGAAGTAATATTTAGCGAATTCAACGAGAAAAAAGGCGAAATAGTTTCTGGTATAGTACAAAAAGTTGATAAGAACATTGTTGTATTAGATTTAGGAAAAATTGAAGGTATAATGCCAATTAAAGAGCAAATACCAACAGAACATTACTATGTAAATCAAAAATTAAGAGCATGTGTTGCAAATGTTGAAAAAAGGTGCAAAGGGTTCAACACAAATAATAGTTTCAAGAGCAAATAATGATTTCTTAAGAAAATTATTCGAGCTTGAAATTCCAGAAATTTATGAAGGTTTAATCGAAATTAAGAGTATTTCAAGAGACCCAGGAAAGAGATGTAAAGTTGCAGTATATTCTCCAAATGAAAACATAGACCCAGTTGGTTCTTGTGTTGGACAAAAAGGAATTCGTATTCAAAATATAATAAATGAATTAAGCGGAGAAAAAATAGATGTAATAGAATGGAATGAAGATCCATCTACATACATTGCAGAAGCTTTACTTCCAGCAAAAGTTATGGCTGTTGACATTAAAGATGAAGAAAGATTTGCCCAAGTAATAGTTCCAGATGATCAATTATCATTAGCTATTGGTAAAGCAGGACAAAATGCAAGACTTGCAGCTAAATTAACAAACTGGAAAATAGATATAAAGAGTGAATCTCAATTTAGAGAAATGATACAAGAGCTACAAGCAAATGGTGAAGAAAAAGAAGAAACTGCAGATGTAGAAAACGTTGATGAAACAAATGTAGAAGAGGCAAACGAAGTAGAAAACGTTGAAACATCAGAAGAAAATAAAGACGAAGAATAAAAGGAAGTGTGATACTTGAAGAAAATACCACAAAGAACTTGCTTAGGTTGCAATGAAGCAAAACCTAAAAAAATGAATTGATAAGAATTGTAAAACAGAGTGATGGCAAAATATTCGTAGACAAAACAGGAAAGGCTGAAGGACGAGGTGCATATATATGTAATAATGTAGAATGTTTGGAAAAGGCCATAAAGTCAAAGAGATTGAGCAGAAGCTTTGAAACAGAAATAAACAACGAAATTTATGAAAGCTTAAGAGGTGTAATTATTGATAAATAGAGAAAATAAAAAGGAATTAAGCACAAGAATAAATATAGGGGGTGGAATTATTGGGTAAAATAAAAATTCACGAACTAGCAAAAGAAATAGGAATGTCAAGCAAAGATGTACTTGAAAAAGCAAAGTCGCTAGGCATAGATGTAACAAGCCATTTAAGTAATGTGACAGATGAACAGGCAACAGAAATTAGAAATGCATATTCAAAAAATAATAAAAATAATGTGAAAAAGGAAAATAAAGTGGAAAATAAGAAAGAAACAAAAAAAGAAACAAAGAAAGATAACAAAAAAGATACTCCAGTAATTATTAGAAGAGAAGTTATATTAAATGATGAAGAGGATTCTAAGAAAGACAATAAGAAAGCTGAAGAAAGAAAAGATGTAGGTTTTGTAAAAAAGAAGAAATAACAACGATTATAACATTGTTTACAGAAATAAACCTAATAAACCTCTTACAGTAAATGAATTATTTGGACTTGGTAAAAAGAAGAAAAGCCAAAGGCAGATGTAAAAGCCGAAACTGCAAAGAAAGAAGAAGTTAAGAAGGAAGAGAGTACTGCTAAAGCTACTACAACCGAAGTAAAAAACAGAAACTGCAAAAGTAGAAAAAAAGCCGAAACTACAAAGGCAGAAACAGTAAAGGCTGAAACTGTAAAAACAGAAGCTCCAAAGCCAGAAGTTAAAGCAGAAGTAAAGCAAGAAGCTGTAAAAGCAGAAAGTTCTAAAACTGAAGTTGTAAAGAATGATAGAACAGAATCTCATGACAGAAATGACAATTATAGAGGCGAAAATTCTAGAAACGACAACAGAGGAGATTATTCAAGAAACGATTCTTTCCAAAGAAGAAATAACTTCAATAATGGAAATAGAGAATTTGGAAATAATAATGGTAACAGAGACTTTAGCAATAACAGAAACCAATTCCAAAGAAAAACAATAACTTCAATAGAAATGATAGATTCCAAAATAATAATCAATCAAGAGATGGTTACAGACAAAATAATCAAAATGGCCAAAATAATAGATTTAATAATGGCAATAATGGTTATAATAAAAATAACCGTGATAATAACGGATTTAACAGAAATAACCGTGACAACAATGGCTTTAACAGAAATAATAATCGTGATAATAATGGCTTTAACAGGAATAACAATGGTGGTTTCAACAGAAGACCATTAGACGAAAAGAGATTAGACAAGAAAATTAACGATATATTAGAGACTGAAATTGTTGAGAAGGAAAGCCAAAGAGATTATTCTACAAAGGCAAGTTTCAAGGCTAAGAGCAATAAATATGATGAAAATAAGCAAAATAAGAATAAGTCTAGAAGATTCAATGGTGAAGAAGAATATGATGAGGGTAAGTTAAAGAACTTAAAACAAGTAGATAAGCTTTCTAACATGTTTGGAGACCAAGAAGGTGGAATGCTTGATTACTACGATTTATCAACAGAACGTGGTAAAAAAGGAAAACGTAAAAACCAGAAGAATACTGAGGAAAGAAATAAGCAAAAAATATTTAAGCTAACAGAAATAACAATTCCAGAGAGCATAAGTGTTAAAGACTTGGCAGCAGAGTTAAAGAAAACAAGTAGCGAAGTAATAACAAAGCTTATGGGATTAGGAATAATGACAACTATAAACCAAGAGCTAGATTTCGACACAGCATTCTTAGTAGCAGAAGAATTTGGTGTAACAGCAAACAAGAAGGAAGAAGTTAAAGAAGAAGATATACTATTTGACGAGTCAGAAGATAAGGCAGAAGACTTAGTTCAAAGAGCTCCAGTAGTTGTTGTTATGGGACACGTTGACCATGGTAAAACATCACTTCTAGATGCAATTAGAAAAAACAAATGTAATAGAAGGAGAAGCAGGAGGAATTACACAACATATAGGTGCTTATAAGGTATCAATAAATGGAAGAGAAATTACATTCTTAGATACACCAGGACACGAGGCATTTACAAGTATGCGTGCTAGAGGCGCTCAAATTACAGATGTTGCAATACTTGTTGTTGCAGCAGATGATGGTGTAATGCCACAAACTGTTGAAGCTATAAACCATGCTAAAGCAGCCGGAATTCCAATAATAGTTGCAATAAACAAAATTGATGTACCAGGAGCTAACCCAGAAAAGGTAAAACAAGAATTAATGAAATATGAATTAGTTCCAGAAGAATGGGGGGGAGATACAGTATTTGTAGAAATTTCTGCAAAACAACATATCAACATAGATCAATTACTAGAAATGGTATTATTAGTTTCAGACATGCAAGATTTAAAAGTAAATCCAAATAAGCAAGCTAAAGGTGTTGTAATAGAAGCAAGACTAGATAAAGCAAAAGGTCCTATCGCATCTGTATTAGTACAAAGAGGAAGCTTAGACGTTGGAGATACAGTAGTTGTTGGAACATCAATTGGTAGAATTAGGGCAATGAAAGACGATAAAGGAAAACGTGTTAAGTGTGCAGGTCCTTCTACACCAGTAGAAATTATGGGACTTACAAAAGTACCAGAAGCCGGAGAAACTTTCTATGAAGTTAAAGATGAAAAAATGGCTAAACACTTAATAGAAAGAAGAGAAAGAAAAGCAAGAGAAGATGCTATGAATGCATACAACAAAGTAACATTAAGCAATCTATTCGAGCAAATGGAACACGAAAACTTAAAACAATTAAACATAATTGTAAAAGCAGATGTTCAAGGTACAGCAGAAGCATTAAAGCAATCTCTTGAAAAATTATCTGACAACGAAGTTGCAGTAAAAGTAATACACTCAAATGCAGGAGCTATAAATGAATCTGATGTTAACCTAGCAAAAGCTGCAAAGGCTATAATAATAGGATTTAATGTAAGACCAAACGCAACAGCAAAAGAAGTTGCAGAAAAACAAGGAGTAGAAATCAAGTTATATTCTGTAATTTACCAAGCATTAGAAGATGTTGAAGCTGCAATGAACGGTTTACTAGACCCAGTTTACGAAGAAAAAGTAATAGGAAATGTAGAAGTAAGACAAACATTCAAGGTTTCAAATGTTGGAACAATCGCTGGTGGATACGTAAAAGACGGAAAAGTTGAAAGAAATGCAGGAGTAAGAGTAATAAGAGAAGATGTTGTAATACACGAAGGCAAACTTGCATCATTAAAGAGATTTAAAGATGACGTTAAAGAAGTTGCTAAAGGGTTCGAATGTGGTCTTCAAATTGAGAATTACAACGATATTAAAGAAGGCGACATTATAGAAGTATTCGTAATGGAAGAAATAAAAAGAACTAAAAAATCAAAAGTACAACAAATTTCTCAAGAACATGGAATGAACAAATAATCTAAAACCGAAGAAAGGAAATTTTAGAGAAAATGAGTAAAAATGAAGCTAGACTCGGCAGAGTTAATGAAGAATTAATGAAAGCCTTAAGCCAAATAATAACTTATGAATTGAAAAATCCTGATGTTACAGGAATGATAAGTGTTACAAGAGTAAAGGTAACACCAGACTTAAAATATGCGAAAGTATATGTAAGTATGTTAAATTCAAAAAGTGTAGAAAAAACTATGCAAGGGTTAAAAGACTCTGCAGGCTTTATGAGATCACAAGTTGCTAGAATGGTAAATTTAAGAATTACTCCAGAGCTTGTATTTGAATATGATGATTCAATAGAACATGGAGAAAGAATAGATAATATTTTAAAGCAAATTAGTGAACAAGATAAGGCAATAAAAGAGAAAAAATAATATTTTTAGGGACAGCACAACTTTTATTATGCGGTCCCTAAAAGTCTATATAGGAAGGAACAATAATGACTTTAGATAATATTTTAGAAGAAATAAAAAAAGCAAATACCATTGCAATAGTAGTACATGAAAATCCAGATGGTGACGCCATTGGAAGTGCACTTGCTATGAAATTGGCATTGGAGCAATTAAACAAAGAAGCAGACGTAATAATACCAGAGTATCCAAGTGCATTCAGCTTTTTGCCAGGAGTAGAAAAAATAAAGAAAGAATCTGACATACAAGAATACGATTTAGCAATAGCTTTAGATTGTGCAAGTATCAAGTTATTAAATGGATTTGCAAAATATTTTGATAATGCAAAAGTAAAGGTTGCAATAGACCACCACAGCAGTAACACAATGTATGCAGATTACAACTTCATAAGCCAAGATTCACCAGCATGTGCCCAACTATTATTAGTCGCATTTAGTTACTTTGGAATAGAAGTTACTAAAGAAATAGGAACTTGCATCTTAGCAGGAATAATCACAGATACGGGTGGATTCAGATATTCAACAGTAACAGCTGAAACTTTCAGATTTGTTGCAGAGCTATGCGAAAAAGGTGTAAAAGTATCACAAATATATGATAAGGTATATTCAAGCAAGACAAGAGCTAAATTTGAATTACACAGAATTGCACTTGAAAGACTTGAGTTTTTAGAAGAGGGCAAAATAGCCTACACATACATAACAAAGGCAGACGAAGAAAAAGTTGGAGCCGAAAATGGAGACTACGATGGAATTGTAGAGAATGGTAGAGATGTTGAAGGCGTTGAAGTTTCACTATTCTTAAGAGAAACAAGCAAAGGAATAAAAGCATCAATACGTTCTAAAAACTATGTAAATGCAGCAGAAGTTGCAATGATGTTTAGTGGTGGCGGACATTTACGTGCAGCAGGTTGTAGCAATTTACCAGGAACTATAGAGCAAGTAAAAAACCAGATGATAAACAGAATAAGAAGCTGCCTAAAATAAATTTTGTCGCCCAATAGGGACGCCCTTTCGCCAAATAGGGACGCCCCTTTTTGGGTGAAAGGAGCATTAAATTGAACGGAATAATTTTAATAAATAAAGAAAAAGGCTGTACATCGCATGATGTAGTTTATAAAGTAAAAAAACTAACAAATTCTAAAGTAGGACATACTGGTACATTAGACCCTAATGCAACAGGTGTATTACCACTTTTAATTGGAGAAGCAACTAAAATTTCTAAATATTTAATAAACCATGATAAAGAATATGAAGTTGTATTAGAATTAGGCAAAAAAACCTCGACAGCAGATGTAGAGGGAGAAGTAATAGAAGAAAAAGAAGTCCCAGCTAAAAGCCTAGAAGAGCAATATGTAAAAGAAATTTTAAAAACATTTATTGGAAAACAAGAACAAACTCCACCAATTTATTCTGCAATAAAAATAAATGGGAAAAAGCTATATGAATATGCAAGAAAAGGACAAGAGGTAAAATTAGAGCCAAGACAAATAGAAATATATGATATTGAGCTTCTAAACATAAATAAAACAGAAAAACAAATAAGCTTTAGAGTGCAATGTTCAAAAGGAACTTACATAAGGAGTTTATGCGAGGATATAGCAGAAAAGCTTGGAACAGTTGGCTTAATGAAAGAGTTAAAAAGAACTGTGGTTGGAGATTTTAAAATAGAAAATGCAATTACTGTAGAAAAACTAAAAGAAAAAATAGAGAATAAAGACTACTCTTGCATAATTTCTATAGAAGAAATATTTAAACATAATAATAGAATAGACCTAAATACACAAGATTATAGCAAATATGTAAATGGAGTAAAGCTAGATATAGAAAATTGTAAAATAACAGAATTTGATGTGACACGAAGAAATGTTAAAGAAGAAACACAGAAAAACAATTTAACAGATGAAACATATAGAATATACTTAGACAATAAATTTATAGGACTTGGAATTGTTAGTGAAAATAAATTAAAAAGAGATTTGATTATACAAGACTAACAGTATGAGAAAATATAAAAAGACGAAATTCAACAAAAAATGACAAATTTGAAAAATAAGAAAAAGATTATTGTACTGGTGTAGAACGATGATATTATTCAGATTGAATAAATAATACTTTATTTGAAAGAATAAAACGAACTTGCCAAGGAATTAGAGGATGCTGTAAATGAAAGTGGTAGTAATTCAGACGATTTATTGATAAGATTAGCTTTTATAAGTTAGTCTTTTTTATACTAAATAATTCATATGTGACTAAATAAAAAATTTTACGTCAGTATAGATGAAGGAGATAAGATGGAAGACAACGAAATAATTGAACTTTACTGGAAACGTGATGAAGTGGCAATACTAGAAACAGATAAGAAATATGGAAAATATTGTAGTAAGATAGCTTATAACATATTAGCAAGTGTTGAAGATTCGGAAGAATGCGTTAATGATACATATTTGCATGCGTGGAATGCGCTTCCACCTAATAGACCTAATATTTTTAAGGCTTTCCTAGCAAAAATTACAAGGAATTTGGCTCTTGATAAATATGATAGTAAAACTGCACAAAAAAGAAATAATTCAATGGATTTAGTTTATGAAGAATTAGAAGATTGCATACCAACGTATAGTATGGAGAAAGAAATTGAACACAATGAACTTGTGAAAGAGCTTAATATGTTTTTAGAAAATCTGTCAAAGGAAAAAAGAGTGATATTTCTCGAGAGATACTGGTATATGAGTTCGATTAAAGATATAGCAATAAAACATAGTCAAAAAGAAAGTAAAACGAAAATGGAATTATTAAGAATGAGAAATGCCTTAAGAAAATATTTGGAGGAGAGAGGTGAAATGGTATGAATTCAAAAGATTTATTAAGAGCTTTTGGCGATATTGATGAAAAATATCTAGATGAAGAGCATGAGACACCAAAAGAGAAAAACAAAAAAGAATTTTATATTAAGATTATTAGAAATAAAAAAAATTATCTATGGCTTATCATCGGCTTGTGCGGTATTTATATTAGGTATTGGAATATTGGCTGTACAGAAGAATCGAATAATAACGTGACGAAAGCTGAAAATGAAATAATGGTTAGAAGTCAAAATATGAATGTAATGTTAGAAATTAATCAATGCAAAAGGTGCCTCAATGGCAAAATTTGATGCAGATGTACAGACCGTTGAAATAAATAGCTTACCAGAAAAATTTGAATTTATTAATAATATTGCATTGCCAAGTGAATATAAATTAGACAACAGCTATGAGCTTTTTACAAGGGAAAATTTCAATACAACTGAATATAGCTTATTGCATGATTATGTATTTAATTATAGTAAAGACTGTGAAAATAGTATTAAAGTAGCCTTTTCGGAAGTAGAAGAGCCAATAAGAGATTATTTCTTAGATAACAGTAAAAAGGTGTCAAAGATTGGGGATGTGAATGTTATTATATCTAAATATGAAAAGATGTATGTAGCAACGTTTAAATATAAAGAAATAAATTTCGATATAGAAACAAACGGAATAACAGAGGAAGAATTAGTAAATTTATTGGAAAGTATAATAAAATAATAAATGAAGGACTACATTAAACAGTGTAGTTCTTTTTTTACGTGTTGATAAAAAAGAGAGATTTTGTGGTATAAATTAAAATTGATAATTTATATAGGAGTTTATATTATGAAGATTATAACATTATGTGGAAGTTTGAGATTTCAAGAATGTATGATGCACACTGCTGAAAAAATGGCGTTGTTAGGCAATTGCGTTCTGACACCGATATATCCAACTTCTGAAAATCCGGAAAGAACAAAAGAACAATTAGAAATGTTAAAAGAAGAGCACTTTAAGAAAATAGAATTATCTGATGCTATATTAGTGATAAATGTAGATGAATATATTGGATATAGCACAAATTTGGAAATAGAATATGCAAAAAAAAATTAAATAAAGAAATTTTATATTATACAGATTTGATAAAGAATAAAACAATAAAGATATAGTAAAAGGAGGAATATTAAATGATAAAACATATTGTAATGTGGAAATTTAAAGACGGTGAAGAGGAGAACACGAAAAAATTTTTAGAAGGATTAAATAGTTTAAAAAACATAATTCCAGAGATAAAATATATGGAGACTGGAATAAATATAAATCCTAAAAATGATTATGATGCAATCCTGATTTCTGAATTTGAAACTATGGAAGATTTAGAAAAATATAAAAATAATCCTGAACATGTAAAAGTTTCAGCTTTATGTAAGCAAATAAGAATTGATAGACAAGCAATAGATTATGAATTTTAGGAGGAATAAAAATTATGCTTAAAGTAGTAGGAACTATGTTTTTTAATAATAGAAAATTGCTAATAGATAAACCAAGGAAAAGACCTACCTATCAAATGGTGGGAGGAAAGGTAGAAGAAGGGGAGAGCCCATTAGAAGCGGCTATTAGAGAGTGCCATGAGGAACTTGGAAACAAGGCTGTATTCGATGAAAAATTATTTGAATTAATAATGGAATTTGATGAAATTGCTACTAGTGATGGAAAAACTCCTATTCATTTTTATGTGTTTAAATATAATGGCGAATTAGACGGAGAGTTTACTACATCAGAGGAAATTGAAAGATTTAAGTGGTACTCATCAAATGATGGTACAGATATTTTATCAAACACACTAAAAAATGAGGTAATACCATATTGTATGAAAAATAATTTAATAGATTAAAATATAAAGGTAGCACATATAAATTTTGTATGTGCTATTTAAAAGATTTAAAATTATTGAAAAACGATAAAAAAGTATTGACAAACAAAAATATATGATATATACTGATGCCGAACAAGAAAAATGAGTGACTCATATAAATGAAAGGAAAATGTTAATATGAAGATTTTAGGAGAAAAAAGTTTATCATCTAAAGTTATAGTTGGATTAAAGGGTTTATTTACTATAATCAGTATTGTTGACTTACTAGTAATCGAAACAATTATAAAAGTTATTATCGAGCTAATAGGCATGGAAAATGTAGAAAAAAGTGTGTCAAGTCTTATTCTATTTATAATGATTATAACTACTGGAATTATTGCACTTTTTATTATTTATCAATTTATAAAAATATTTCAACATTTGAAGGATAGTGATTTATTTTGTGAAAATAATGTAAAAAGACTGAGTACTATAAGTATATATTGTTTTGTGATAAGCACTATATATTTTATTACAGTAGTATTTGTTATAGCAACAATAACAAAATATTTTCAAGAATTTATATACTATATACTGTTTTCTTTAACAATTTTAGCAATAATTTTTGGTGTCGCTGGAATTGGAATAAAAAATACTTAATGAAATATATAAGAAGGCAATTGAGTATAAAGAAGAAAATGATTTTACTATATAATGGAGGGAAGAAAGATGCCAATTATTGTTAATGTAGACGTAATGCTTGCAAAAAGAAAAATGTCCTCCGGTGAACTAGCAGAAAAAGTTGGAATAACACCTGCAAATTTATCTATATTAAAAACTAATAAAGCCAAAGCAATAAGATTCTCAACATTAGAGAAAATTTGTGAGATATTAGATTGCAAGCCGGGAGATGTATTGGATTATGAAAAAGGAGCTGAAAAATAAATGGAGATTATAGGAAGTTTAATATTATCGATTATACAGTCAATTTTATTTTATGGTAAGCAAATTGGAATTTCAATGCTAATATTTGAAATTGTATGCAATGGAATTATTTTATTTGTACTTAACAAAAAAGAAAAGATACAAAACAAAGCTGGTTTATGGCTCATGGTTCCAATAATATTGCTAAGTAGTACATATTTTGTATTTGCTAATAGAACATTTTATGTTGCAAATATATTTGTAATATTTGCTTTAAATTTTATAATGTATGTAATTTTAACTAATCAAAAAGGTACTTTAACTAATTACTTATATAAGACAGGATTGCTATTTACTGATACTGTAGGAGAATGGCAAGATGGATTAAAATTAAGTAAAGAAATTGTAAATGAACATTTATCTGTAAAAAAGAAAACTGTAAATTTTAAGAAAATTGCTAAGTCAGTATTAATTGTTTGTGTTGTAGTTGGAATCGTATTAATATTGTTATCATCAGCCGATTCAATATTTGCAAATCTATTTTCTGGCATAGGGCGTATATTTACGCATATTAATACAGCAAATATATTTAATCTAATTTTGAGAATAGTAATTATGGTAATGGTATACTTCTTATTCTTAAGCTTTATTCTGAAAGTTCAAGATGAATTTGAAGAAGATGAATATAGACGAGAAATAGAAGTAAAAGATACTTTTACAATAAAAATGCTTTTAGTAACATTAAATATTGTATACCTGGTATTCTGTTTTATACAAATACAGTCATTATTTGCTAAAATAAATATTCAAAATTCATTTGATTACGCAAATTATGCAAGAAGCGGATTCTTCCAATTGATGTTTGTATCTTTTATAAATTTGGCAGTAATATTAATATCAAATAGATATAATGCTAAAAAAGAAAAAAACATAAAAATACTAAATCTTATGTTAGTAGTGTTTACTATCATAATTGCAATATCGTCAATGTACAGAATGCATATGTATGAGATGGAATATGGTTTAACATATTTAAGAATGTTCGTTTATATCATACTAATTACCGAAATAATTGCATTTATTCCAATCGTAAAATATATTCTTGATGATAAGTTTGATTTTATGAAGTGGTGCTTTGGTATTTGCATTGGAGCTTATTGTGTGGCAAACCTTATGAATATTGAAAACATAATTGTAAGCAGAAATCTTACAAGAGAGAGTATTAGATCAATTGACTATAATTACTTATCAAATATTGCAAGTGAAGATAGTTATATTATATTGGAGGATAAACTACAAGACCAGAATATAGATTTAAAAGAAGAAACTGCAATTGAGAATATCTTAATAAATATAAAGAAAAATGAAAAAACATTAAGCTGGCAAGAATTTAACATTTCAAAGATGAGAATTCAAAAGAGAAGAACAAATATACAACGAATGAATGAAATAGTATACGATTTATATGATTAGACTTTATTACTGCCTATTATTAATGGGCAGTAATAGTTTTTGTATTATGCAAGAATATATAATATTAACTTAGGAGGAAAGAAAAATAATATGGGAGCAATAGAAATTTTATTAATTAGTATTGGGCTTGCAATGGATGCATTCGCAGTTTCTGTTTGTAAGGGATTGGCAATGAAAAAAATGAGCTGGAAAAAGGCTATAATTATAGGCTTGTATTTTGGAATATTTCAAGCTGTAATGCCAGTTATAGGTTATTTTTTAGGGACTACGTTTGAAAGATTTATAACATATGTGGATCACTGGGTTGCTTTCATTTTATTAGTTGGAATTGGAATAAATATGGTAAAAGAAGCTTTTTGATAAGGAAAGTGAAAATAGAAATGACAATGTAGATGTGAAAACAATGCTAGTTTTATCAATAGCGACTAGTATAGATGCATTGGCTATTGGAATTACTTTTGTGTGTTTGAAAATACACATAGTAATGCCTGTTATAACAATAGGGTTGATAACATTTATAATTTCCATAATAGGAGTAAAAATTGGAAATCGATTTGGTGATAAATATGAGAAAAAAGCAGAAATAATGGGCGGAGTAATATTGATTTTATTAGGAATAAAAATATTATTAGAACATTTAGGAATAATAAATTTTTAAAAATATTGCAATATAAATTTTTAAAGTATATAATAATAAAAACGAAAAAAGGAGAAAACTATATGAAGAAATCTTTAATTGTAATTATTGTTATTGTTTTATTATTAGGAGGCTTATTAATTGGAAGCTATAATGGAATGGTTTCAAAGAGAGAGGCTGTAGATACGGCATACTCTAATTTGGACGTAACATTGCAAAGAAGAGCTGATTTAATTCCTAACTTAGTAAATACAGTAAAAGGTTATACAAGCCATGAAACTGTTGCTATAGAGCAGGTAACAAATGCTAGAACTAAATATTTAAATTCATCATCTACAGATGAGAAAATAGAGGCCAATAATGAAATTTCAAAAGCATTATCTAATTTATTGGTGGTTGTAGAAAATTATCCAGACTTAAAGGCATCAGCAAACTTTACACAACTTTCTGATGAGTTAAGTGGAACAGAAAATAGAATTGCTGTTGCAAGAAGAGATTATAATGATGCCGTTAAAACTTATAATTTATCTATAAAACAATTTCCTAATAGCATATTAGCTGGAATGTTTGGATTTAATACTGCAACATATTTTGAAGCAAGTGAATCAAGCAAAGATGTACCAAATGTATCTTTTGAATAAGAATAATAAAAGGAGAAAAAATTAGGAGTTATTTAATGTAAAAATGAAATAACTTCTAATTTATTAATTAGTATGGAAAAAAGAAAATTTTTAATAGGATGCTTAATTTTTATAGTAGTTTGTTTAGCTATTTTTAATAAATCAAGAGCTGTTGTTAGTCAAACAAGTGATTTTTATGTGAATGACTCAGCAGGAGTATTAGATAACAGTTTGAAAAATTATATTATATCAACAAATAAATCTTTGTATTCACAAACAGGAGCACAAATTGTGGTAGTGACTGTAAAAGGTCTTGATGGTGATACAATAGAAGATTATGCCAATAAGTTATTTAGACAATATGGAATAGGAGATAGCAAGAAAAATAATGGTGTGTTAATTTTACTTTCTATTCAAGATAGAAAATGCAGAATTGAAGTGGGATATGGATTAGAAGGAACATTAACCGATGGAAAGACTGGAAGAATACAAGATGATTATATGGTTCCATATTTTAAAAATAATAATTGGCAAGATGGAATAAAAAATGGGTATAATGCTGTTTTAGAAGAAGTGAAAAATGAATATAATGTTACTATCAATGAAAGTGTGGAGGCAGTCAAAGGCAACCAAACAGATAAATATGACGAATTAGCAACTATATTTGCATTTTCCATTATACCATGCTCTTTAGTTTCTCTGTTTAGTAGGCATACCAAAAAAATTATAAGATGGATTTCAGCTATTTCATCTATCTTAAGCTTTATAATGTTTATGTTTTTAGATAGTGATATTTTACTAATGATATTTATGATTAGCGGACTGCTATTTCTTATAACGCTAGGTTCTGGAAGAGGCGGGTACTTTGGCGGAGGCTATGGTGGTGGAGGTTTCTCATCAGGCTCTTCAGGTGGATCCTTTGGAGGTGGAGGTTCTTCTGGCGGAGGAGGCTCTTCAAGAAGCTTCTAAATAAGTACGATTTTGGGGACGGAAAAAATTGTATAGGTAAAATTTATTCATAATACTACTAACTCATATTTTTCAAGCAAAACTATGTTAACTTGCTAATGCTAAAAAATATGAGTTAATACTTTTTATGAAATTGTACAATTTTTTCTACGTCCATGAATTGTATTAATTTAATAATTTCATAAAAAATTGTTCTGTACTAATTTCTGGGACTCTGTTGTTTCTTTTTAGAAGATATAAACAATTAGGGTCTTTTGTTATTATGTTTATACCACTTGTGCATGATAGACTTGCTTTAAATCCAAGGTCTTTTACAATTGAATTTGATTCTTTAGAGACTGCTCCAAATGGATATGTGAATGTATTTGGTTGATATCCATTGCAATTGTTTCTAAATTCTTCTTGTAGCTTATTTAAGTCATTGCTTAAAAAATTAGAATAGTGCTCAGCACTTTCAGAAGACGTTTTTTTACAACCGTTTCTGCCATTATTCATAGAATGCGAATTATATGTATGGTTTTGAAATTCAATACAACCATCAGTAATTAATTCATTTATATCTTTCCAACGTAAATAACCATAATTAGGATTGGCTTCATCTGACTCTGTGTATCTATCGGAATATTCTCCAACAATTGAAATTACAGCTTTCATGTTATATTTGTGAAGAAGTGGAACTGCATAGCTTAAATTATTATAATAACCATCGTCAAAAGTAATGATGATAGGCTTTTCAGGAAGCGGAGCATCATTATAAACATAATCTATTAGCTCTGTCATTGTGATTGTAGAATAGCCCTTACTTTGAATATACTTTAGATCCTCTTCAAAAGTATTGGGATGAACAATGTAAGTACTTTTTTGAGATTTTAACAGACTATGGTACATTATAATAGGTAACTCAATTTCATCATTACTTTTAGCAAATGAAAAGCTAAATAAAAATGAAAACAGAGAAACCATAGCTGTAAAACTTAAAATAATTTTATAATTAAATCTAATAACTTTTAAAATTTTCATACTAGATAATATGCGGTAAATGAAAAAATAATGTATATACAAAAATTTTCGTAGATATATTATTTTTTTTGAATAACAAGATGTAAAAAATAATATTTAAATAAGATAAAGTTATGCGAAAAATGAAAAGGATAAAAAATTTAAATAATATTAATTTAATGGAAAACATTGACATTTTAAGTAATAAAGTGTATAATAAAGTCATTCTCAACGAGGCTCGAAAATAGCCCCAGTTTGGCTAGAAATAGTGAAGGAACTACTAGTAATAGTAATTCCCGCATAATCCAATCGGCGTGTATGCAGCTATAAATGAATTATAGATATAAGTACACCCATGAAGGAGTCCATGAATAGTACACAATAATATAATAATGGTATTATCCAGAGAGGGGCTCTTCCCTGAAAATTTAATTAGGAACCACAAACAAGCTGTACACTTTCTAAGATTAGAGAATAGAGGGGCGCTTATTTATCTTAAATAAGTTCTAATCTATAAAAAAGGAGGTGTAACGATTATTATGGAAATTCAAAGCAAATTGCTTTTTGTAGTTATAGTAATGTTAGTTGGGAAAGCTTGTGGTTATAGCGAGGAAACAATAATAAGTTTAGTAAAATTTATTGTTGGTGTTGAAATTATAGTAAATGCAGAATTTATTATAAAAAAGAGTAAAGATATAAAAAGAGTATATCATAAAATTATTCGCTAAAAACTAATTAAACTTTTCTTTTTATAAATGGATTTTTATAAAAATCAACTTATAAAAGGAAAAGTAATATGAAATTTGAAAATTGTGAATTATATAATGTAAAAAAAGAAAAAGAGATTTATTTGCTATATTAAATATAGATAAAAACAAATTGAATGAAGAACTATATAAATATAGAGTTTGTATAAAAAATGAAAAAAAAGACTACTGGAGAAACCAAGCGAAGAATTAAAAAAATACAAAGAAATATATTAAATAAACTATACCAATTAAGTTTTCCAGAATATGTATTTTCAGGAATCAAAGGGAGATCTGCATTTGAAAATGCAGTATATCATATAAAATGTAAGTACATGCTAAAATTAGATATGAGTAAATTTTTTTCCTAATACGTATAGAAATAGTATATATGACTTTTTTTTAAAAATAAACTAAGAATGAGTTCTGATGTAGCATTAATTTGTACTGACATAGTAACAGTTAACTATAATAAAAAAAATGTATCAATAGAAGATGGAGTATATGATTTCTTAAGATTAAAAAAAAATAAAAAATATTAACCATTTACCATCAGGAACTCCTACTAGTCAGATTTTATCATATTTAGCTAATATAGATATGTTTGATGAAATTATAGAATACACTAATAAGCATAAATTGCAATGTACTATATACGTGGATGATATTACGATTTCATCTATGACTAGATATATTTCAAGGAAGGAAGAAGCAGAAATTAAACAAATTATAAGAAAGCATAAACAAAATTTAAGTAAAGGAAAAACTATAAGATATGGAGTAAATGAATATAAGAAAGTAACTGGCTTTGTCATTGCTCCAAATCATAAGTTAGTTATACCAAATAAAATAAAGTCAAAAATAAAGAATCAAGCTAAATTTATAAGAAAAAAAGAGTTAAATACACATAGCATAAATTGCATAATCGGATTAACAAACTTTGCAAATATTTCTGTAGATGGAAAATATAGAGGCTTGAGCATGCGTTTATGTAGTATAAAAACGACAGATTAAGCTTAAAGTGTTAAATAAAAAGTAGTTTTAGAAGAAATCTAAGACTATTTTTTTATTTAAAATTAAAAAAATTGTAGGTATTAATATATATTGAGAAAGCATACTCAATAACTTATATATGAATATTTCCAAATCCCTTGCAATATTAATGTAACAGTTATATAATAATCACGAATTAGGAGATATAATTATATTTCCTTAATAACGCTTCTTTTTAAGGAGAAAGTATTATGAAAAAATTTTTAAAAACGTACAAGTCAGTTATTATACTTTTTGGGCTGCGATAATAATTGGCGCTATTGTGGGGATAGCATTTAAAGAAAAAGCAGCTGTCTTAAAGCCCTCGGGGGGATATCTTCCTAAATTTACTATTTGTAGTAATAGTTCCGCTTATATTCTTAAGTATCACAACATCAATTGCGAAAATTAAACAACCAAAGAGATTAGGAAAAATAATGATTACTATTTTCTGTGTATTTATAGTGATGTCATTAGTTTCTGTTCTTGTTGGAGTTTTATCAACGTATTCATTTAAACTAGTAAATACGGATGATGGAGCAAAAATAAGAGACGAGTTGGAAGCACAAAGTGGAACGGCGGAAACCACGGAAACGGAAGATTTAAATATTTTAGAGAGAACTGTAAATGTACTTACAGTTAGTGATTTTAACAAACTATTATCAAAGGAAAATATAATTGCAATTGTTGTATTTTCAATTTTATTCGGAATAGCCATAAAAATGGCTGGTGAAAAAGGAGAACCACTCGAAGAAGTTCTAGAATCAGCATACACTGTTATGTTGAAATTTGTACAATTAATATCGTACTATTCGCCAATAGGATTGGGCTGTTATTTTGCAGTGCTAGTTGGAACCTTTGGTGGTCAAATTGCACTAGGATATGCTAAAACTTTTGCAATATATACACTAGTATCTATTGTTTATTATGTGGTTGCTTATTCTTTATATGCATTTATAGCAGGAGGAAAGAAAGGCGTAGTAGCAATGTGGAAAAACATTGTATCACCAACAGTTGTAGCCTTAGCAACATGTTCGTCTGCTGCTGCAATACCATCAAATACAGAGGCTGCAAAAAGAATAGGAGTTTCTGGAGATATTGCAGAAACAACGGTACCTCTTGGAACAAGTTTTCATAAAGATGGTTCAATAATTGGGTCAGTCTTTAAGATAATGTTTTTAGTATGTTTGTTTGGAACTAGTGCAAGCATATGGCAGGTTATGATTGTGGCATTAATTGCTAACTTATTAGTTACTGCAGTGCCAATAGGTGGTGGAACAATATCAGAAATGATGATTTTATCTATGATGGGCTACCCAGTAGCAGCACTACCAATACTTACAATGGTTGCAACAATAATAGATGCACCTGCAACTGTGTTAAATTCAGTTGGAGATTCGGTTGCATCAATGATGGTAGCAAGAGTTGTAGACGGTAAAAATTGGCAAGAAAAACAATAGTCAAAATAAAAATTAAACAATAAAATTTTAACTTATTTTCTGATGAGAAAATAAAGCGCTTAGAGCGAAATGTGTCTTAAAAAAACTATTGCACAAAAAAGTCTATTGTGATATTATATACACGAATTGTGCTCAAATGGATATTATATAATGAGCAATCAAGAAAGGAGAGCATTGCAGTTTTACAATGCACAATAGAAAATGGACAATAAAGAGAAAATATTAAAAGCAGAAGAATTATTAAAAGTAAATAAGCAAGAGAATGTATTAAAATTTTTTAAAAAGTTAAGTGAAGATAAACAAATAAAATTAGCAGAAGAAATTATAAACTTAAATTTTGAACAATTAAATAAATTATATGCTGAAACAAAAACAGAGCCAGAAATATCTGAAAAAAAGATTACACACATTAAATATGTTGATGAATATAAATTATCTGATGAAGCTCAAGAAAAATATACAAAGCTTGGAGAAGATGTAATAAAAAATAACCAATACGCTGTTGTTACAATGGCAGGAGGTCAAGGAACTAGACTTGGACACAAAGGACCTAAAGGAACATTTTTAATAGATGTTTTACCTGAACCTAAATACTTGTTCCAAATATTAGCCGAAAATCTAGAAAGAGCTAACAAAAAATATGGAATCATTTTACCATGGTACATAATGACAAGTACAGAAAACAATGCAGAAACTGTAAAGTTTTTTGAAGAACACAATTATTTTGGATATCCAAAGGAAAATGTAAAATTCTTTATGCAAGGAAATTTACCACTATTAAAAAGAAATGGTGATTTAATAATAGATAAAGATTATTCTATTAAAGAAGCTGCAGATGGAAATGGATGTATATATGGTGCAATGGCTAAGAATGGAATAATTGAAGAAATGAAACAAAAAGGCATTAAGTGGATATTTATCGGTTCTGTTGATAATACAATTTTGAACATGGTTGATCCAATTTTAGTTGGTCTTACAATAGATGAAAAACATGAGGCTGCCTCAAAATCTGTTGCAAAAGCAAGTCCAAAGGAAAAGGTAGGGGTATTTTGCAAGATAAATGGAGTTCCATCTGTTATAGAATACAGTGAATTACCAGAAAAAATGGCAGAGGAAGTAGACGAAGATGGTGAATTGCTATATGGAGAAGCACACATAATGTGTAACTTATTTAGCATAGATGCACTTGATAAAGTGTCTAAAATACATTTACCATACCATGTAGCAGAGAAAAAGTCTAACTATATGAATGATGATGAAGAATTTATAGAAGTTACAGAACCTAATGCTTACAAATTTGAAGCTTTTATATTTGATGCATTTAATTTCTTTGATGATATATCAATTTTGAGAGGAAGAAGAGAGAAAGACTTTGCTCCAGTAAAAAATAAAACTGGAAATGATAGCCCAGAGACTTCAAGAGAACTATATAATAATTATTGGAAAAATAAATAGTTTTTTTAAAATTAAAATATAAATTTATTATTTTACTGAAAAAATAAGTGCATACAATAAAATGTGTATGCACTATAATCTTTTGAAATCTTATATACCTGAAATTAAAAAGTTTAAAATTTAGTAAAAAGGAAGGAAAGTCAATTATGGAAAATTGTAAAATAACGGAATTATATAATCTTGATGAAACAATAGCTAAGGACTTATTATCAAAATATACATACCCATGGGAAGTGTTAGCTCATATAAATGATTTTATTTTAGAATTAGGAGCAACATTACCAACAGACGAGTATAATAAAATTGGCGATGATGTATGGGTACACAAAACTGCAAAAGTGTTTGATAGTGCTTATATACATGGACCAGCAATAATTTGTGAAGATGCAGAAGTTAGACACTGTGCTTTTATTCGTGGTAAAGCAATTGTTGGAGAGGGAGCTGTTGTTGGAAATTCTACAGAGTTAAAAAATGTTATATTATTCAATAAAGTACAAGTTCCTCATTACAATTATGTGGGAGATTCAATATTGGGATATAAATCTCATATGGGAGCTGGCTCAATAACATCAAATGTAAAGTCCGATAAAAAATTAATAGTAATAAAAAATGGAACAGAAAAAATAGAAACAGGAATAAAGAAAATAGGCGCAATGCTTGGAGATAACGTAGAAGTTGGCTGCGGAAGTGTATTAAACCCTGGTACTATAATTGGAAAAAATACAAACATATATCCACTTTCATCTGTAAGAGGAGTAGTCCCAGCAAACAGTATTTATAAAAATAAAAAATGAAATAGTAGAAAAGATATAAAAGCAGAGGTAGAAATATTTGTAATATGCAATATTTCTATTTTTAATGCGAAAATTTAAAAAATGCACACCAAATTTCTTAAAAAATACACATCAAAATTCTTAAAAATGCACATTGAACTTAAAAAAAAGTTTACCTATACTCGGGTAAACTTTTTACTTTCTGCTACTGCCATTTCGTCGCATCTATTATTAAATTCATTGTCTGCATGACCTTTTACCTTGTTGAAAGTTACGTCATGTGTTTTGGTCAAAGAATATAATTCTTGCCACAATTCTTTATTTTTTACAGGATCGCCACCAGCAGTTTTCCAGCCTTTTTTCATCCAACCATAAATCCACTTTTGCAAAAAAGCATTTACCACATATGCACTGTCACTATAAATATTGACTTTGCAAGGTCGTTTTAAAATTTTAAGAGCTTCTATTACTGCTGTTAATTCCATTATATTATTGGTAGTATTCTCTGAACCACCAGAAATTTCTTTTCTATTTTCTCCAAGCATTAATATTGCTCCCCAGCCTCCAGGACCTGGATTTCCAGAGCATGCACCATCTGTATAAATTGTTACTTCGTCCATATTATTTACCATACAATTTATTCTTACAAAAAATTGTATTCCTTTCTCATTTAATTGTAAATATTTTTAATTTATGATATTATATCAATAAATATTTTAAAGTGCAATAAATAGGGAAAATTAGTTAGAAACATTTATGTTTCGTAAAAAATAACTACAAAATTGATATAAAAAGGGGACGTGTTTTATGGCTAAAACAGTTGGAATAATTGCAGAATATAATCCATTTCATAATGGACATTATTATCATTTACAAAAGGCAAAGCAAGAAGCAGAAGCAGATTTTTGTGTGGCTGTTATATCTGGAAATTTTACACAAAGGGGAGAAACCTCAATTGTAAATAAGTGGGCTAAAGCTTATATGGCAATTTGTGGCGGGGCTGACCTTGTAATAGAACTTCCAACTTTATACAGTGTTTCTAGTGCGGAAAATTTTGCAAATGGAGCTATTAAAATTTTGGATAGTTTGAAAATTGTTGATAGTTTTGCTTTTGGTGCAGAAGCTGATGATTTAGCCACCTTAAATAATATTGCTAATGTTTTATATAATGAGCCAAGAGGTTATACGAATATATTAAGCCATGAACTAAAAAAAGGTATATCATATCCAATGGCAAGAGAAAATGCTCTAATGATGTATTTAAATGATATTAAGAGGTATGCAAATGTATTAGGAAGCCCAAACAATATTTTAGCTATAGAATATTTAAAAGCGTTAAAAACTCAAAAGAGCCATTTAGAGCCAATAATGATAAAGAGACAAAAGGTATACTACAATGAAAATAGAATTGTGGATGGTTTTGCAAGTGCAACTGGAATTAGAGATATTATGAAAAGAAAGCAATATGCTGATTTACGTAAGGTTGTTCCAAACAGTACTTACCAAATTCTAGGGCAACAGGTTAAAAAGGGGAAGTAATATTAAGCCTAAGTAAGTATGAAAAAGAGATAATATATACTTTAAGAAAAATGACAGTTGCACAGATAGCAGATTTACCAGATGTTTCAGAAGGACTCGAAAACACAATTAAAAGTGCTTTGCATCAAATTGCAATAATCTAACAGATTTAATAACAGCGATAAAATCTAAAAGATATACACAAACTAGAATACAACGAATTTTAGTGTGTGCACTACTTGGAATAAATAAAAAATGATGGATATGTCTAAAAAAACAATACCATATGCAAGAATTTTAGGATTTAATCCGAAAGGAAGAATGTTAATTTCGGAGATTGCAAATAGAAATCCGAAAATAAATATGGTTACATCTGTAAAGAAATTTGTAGACCAAAATAAAAATAAACAATTAGCGGAAATGCTTGATATAGATATATTTGCAACAGATGTGTATACACTTGGATACGAATATGAATCAAAGGCTAATTTAGACTTTACTAACAACATGATAATAACAAATTAGAAGAAAAAGTAGAATATGCACATTTGAAAAGTGGCTATATACAAAGTGTATTAGTTTCTTAAATTTCTTTTTTATTGATTTGTAGCCCAAAGAGAGGAATATGATTAAAAATGAAGATAATCGGAATAACAGGAAATTCTGGTAGTGGAAAATCTACTATTTCAAAATTAATAAGTAAAAATTATAATGCAAAAATAATTGATGCTGATAGAATCGCAAAAGAAATGGCAAAGAACAATGGAGAATATTTACAGGCAATTAGACAAGCCTTTGGTAATGATGTTATAAAAAATAATGAATTAGATAGAAAAAAACTTGCAGACATTGTATTTTTTAATAGAGCAGAAAAAGAAAAGTTAGATGGCTTAACATTTGAATATGTTGTAGAAGAAATAAAAAAAGAATTAGAAGCTAATCAAAATTTAGATTACCAATACATAATATTAGACGTTCCTTTACTATTTGAAAGTAAATTAGATAAACTGTGCGATTATACAATAGGCGTAATTGCACCCAAAACAGAAAAAATAAAAAGAATTTGTAAAAGGGATAAACTATCAAAGGAAAAGGCATTACAAAGGTTAAACAGCCAACCAAATGATGAATTTTTTACAAAGAATTGTAATACAGTAATAAACAATGAAAATAAAGAAGAAACTATAAAAATGGTGAATGAAATTATGCTAAAGTTACAATAATATTACAATAGAATTACTTATGTATCTTTGTTGAAAATACTGTGAAGATATCATATAATCTATATAAAATATAAACAAAATAATCTGATTTATAGGTTATAAATTAAAGAATAATTTATTCAACTTAGGTTTTGTACCTTATGAAAGAGACGAGGTTAAGATATGGAAAACCAAACTTTTGCAGATTACATATTATCGGAAAAAGACTGGATAAAGAAAATGGAGATAATGTATTACCTAAACAAGAGAGGTAATGTTTATTTTGATAATTCTGTTGTATTTAAAACAGAACTATTAAAGTTGTTTTTAGATAATACTCCAGAACTGAATTTTGATGAAAATATGCTAATAACGGCTTGCTTATTGTGCAATTGTAAGAAAGTAGATAATTTTACAGATTTAAACAAGATTAGAACTTATGCAAAAGATGGCGCAGATTATTTAGAAACTTTAGGATTTGATAAAAGATTTTGTAAAATTTGTGAGCAGGTAAATAGATATACTGGTTCTGAACCAAGAGAGCCGGAAGCTGATGTACTAGAGCTAATAGACCAGTTTGGAGGTATGCTTTTAGATAGACCAGAAAGAATAGGTTTTAAAGTTGATGAAGCATTAGTTTTGCTTGAATATAGAAACTTAAAGGGAAAGCAGAATAGATATTTAGAAATATTTAAGGACTTTGTAAACAGAATGGAGGCTATAAAAGTATGAGTCTAGCAAACGAAAATGACTTGATAATACCAGGAACGGTTGGAACAATTTCTGCAGCTGTAAAAGAGGCTAATAGACATTTAGATAGATACAGAGAACATATTGTACAAGATGAAAACAAAAAATAAAAACATAGCAGAATACATAAGAGAAATGCCTAAAATACACTATATTTTACAAAATAGAATAAATGGAGTTGCATTAGACAAATTGGTAACTCCAACAAGAATTTCAAATGACGCCACAAGAAGTGTGGTAAAAAAAAAAAGAAGAACCAGAAGAAAAAGAACAATCTTCAAGAGTTTATGAGGATTGGTTTAGAGAATAAACCGGTAAAGTAATTATAACTGGTGATGTATTAAATAAACATAAGAAGTTAAAAAAGTAGTTATAACTTTGTTGTATTAAATGAACATAAGAAGTTAAGAAAATAATTATAATTTTGGTTATGCCAAATGCAATTTTAAATTACATAAAAATAATTATGTTTTAGTGTTATTTAAAATTTGGTGTTTTTCCAAAATTATAATTCTTTTTAAATCAAAAATATTTAAATAGTAAGAAAGGATATATAAATGGAAGAAGTATTTGCAGATTTACATGTACACATAGGAAGAAGTGAGAATGGTAAGCCAATTAAAATCACGGCAGCTAGAAGCCTAAATTTTGCTAACATTGCAAAAAAAGAATGTGCCGATAGAAAGGGAATTAATATTGTTGGAATTATAGACTGTGCATCACCATATGTTATTGAAGATATAGAAAATTTTTTAAAAACAGGTGAAGCATATGAAATTGAAGATGGAGGCATAATATACAAAGATAAGGTTTGTATATTACTAGGAAGTGAAGTTGAAACTTCTGAGGTTGGAAGAAATGGAAAGTGCGGAGCAAAGCACATAATGTATGTTTCTTTCCACATTTATCAGATATTAAGGGCTTTTCTAAAGAGATGAGTAGGCATATACATAATATAACATTAAGTACTCAACGTTCTGATGTTTCTGGATATGAGCTGATAGATATAGTTGAAAAATATAATGGAATATTAATTCCAGCACATTGTTTCACACCATTTAAAAGCTATTATGGTAACTGTGTGGACAGAATGAAGGATATATTCAAAGAAAAATTTGATAAAATATTTTCAATTGAGTTAGGCTTAAGTGCTGATACATATTTAGCAGATATGATAACAGAATTAGAAGATAAAACATTTGTTACAAATTCAGATGCACATTCGCTTCCAAAGATTGCAAGAGAATACAACAAAATGCTTGTAAATGATATAAGCTTTAAAGAAGTTGTAAAAGCTTTAAAAGGCGAAGATGGAAGAAAAGTACTTTGCAATTATGGACTAGACCCTAAACTTGGAAAATATCACAGAACTTTTTGTGATAGCTGTAATCAAGTAATAGAAACTAAAGAACCAGTTGCAGTGTGTCCTTTCTGTGGAAGTGACAAAGTAACATTTGGAGTTTTCGATAGAATAGAATTAATAAAAGATAAAGAAAAAAGTAAGAGTCCTGCAAACAGACCACCATATGTTTATCAGGTTCCACTTACATTCATTCCGGGAGTAGGAAACAAAACAATAGATAGACTATTAGACAGCTTTGGAACAGAGATGACAATTTTACATAAATTATCAAAAGACGATATAGAAGCGGTGGTTGGCGAAAAAGTTGCAAACGAAATAATTGCCTCTAGAGAAGGCAAAATGAAGATTCATGCTGGTGGTGGCGGAGTTTACGGAAAAGTAACGGTCGGATAAAAAAAGTTCTAATTCTAAGATTATTGAATAGACATTATGTATAAACAATAATCTTAGGAGGAGAGTATGAGAGGAAACCGCAGACAAACAAACCCCAATAGACTAAAAAATATAATAATAGAATTCATAAAAGAAAACATAAAAACATACCTAATATTAACCATAATATTTTTTATAGGATTAACATTAGGTGTGATTTTTGTAAATAATGCAAATGAAACACAGGCAAATCAAATAAGTGGATATATAAATAATTTTATAAATTCAATAAAAGAAAATTATCAAATTTCAACAAAGGAACTATTAAAAAATTCAATAATAAATAATGTTGGGATAGCTGTGCTACTGTGGTTTCTCGGTTCTACTGTTATAGGTTTTCCACTAATATATGTGGTTGTTGGATATAAAGGCTATTGCATAGGGTATACAGTTTCTTCCGTAATGGCAACTGTAGGAACAGGAAAAGGCATAATTTTTATAATTGCCACAATGCTTATTCAAAATATAATTTACATTCCAACAATACTCACACTTAGTGTGAGTGGAATAAAATTGTACAGATTAATAATGGAAGATAGAAGACGAGAAAACATAAAATTGCAAATATTAAAGCATACAATATTTTCAATTTTAATGCTAATTTTATTATTAATATCTTCGCTGTTAGAAACATACGTTTCTGGAAACTTAAGCAGTATATTTTTAAAGTATTGTTAATTGGAAAATATTTTCACAAATTTTACAAAATGTATTTACAATTTTAGAATATTTTGATATAACATGTATTAGTTATGTAAATTCAGAAAATTATTACATAGATAAATAAATAGGATAGGGGAGCGCAAATGGAAAAACAAGTTAAACTTTTTTTAGATTTTCTTAAAGATGATAAAAAATTATCAGATAATACACTACAATCATACAGAAGAGACATAGAACAATATGAAAAATACGTTTCAGACAACAAAATAAACTATCTAAAGGTAACAGAAGAGACCATATTAGAATATATGGAATATTTAAGAGAAGAAAACAAAAAAGAATCTACAATTTCAAGAAGCTTAGCTTCAATAAGATCATTCTATCAATATTTAATAAGAGTTAAAAAATAAAGAAAGACCCAACAATGACAATTGAGTCTCCAAAAATAAATAAAAGAACTCCAAACATATTAACATCAAAAGAAGTTGAATTATTATTAGACCAACCAAAAGACGTTGACTTAAAAGGTACTAGAGACAAGGCAATGCTTGAATTTGCCTATGCAACAGGCATGAGAGTTACAGAGATGATTTCTCTAGACATAGATGACGTAAAATTAGACGAAGGGTATGTAGTTTGTAGAGGAAGAAGCAAATCTAGAAACATTCCTCTAGGCTCTATGTCATTAAAAGCATTAAAAGAATACATAGATGATGCAAGACCATACTTAATAAGAGATGAAAGTGAAGAAGCGTTATTTGTTAACGTAAACGGAACAAGACTTACAAGACAAGGCTTCTGGAAAATAGTAAAATATTATAAAGAACAAGCTCACATCGAAAAAGACATAACACCACACGTATTAAGACATTCTTTTGCAACACACTTACTACAAAATGGTGCAGACCTAAAAGCAATACAAACAATGCTTGGACATTCAGACATATCATCAACACAAGTATATATGCAATTTCAAGACCCAGGAATAAAAAATGAATACAAAAAAGCTCATCCAAGAGCATAAAAATATTTAATAATTCGCTCAAAATTTTTCGCCAAATAGGGACGGGGAATTTTGGGCGAAAATCTAAATTTGTTTATAAACATTAAATTACTAGCAAAAATTTTATTAAGAAAAATTTTTGAAAAAATTTAAAATTTGTATTGACAAAAATAATAACCTATGGTATTATAATAACTGTCGTTAGGAAATACACAAAAATGCAGGTGTAGTTCAATGGTAGAATTCCAGCCTTCCAAGCTGGCTATGCGGGTTCGATTCCCGCTACCTGCTCCAATATCTTGCACCACTGAGGATACAATGTTATCTCAATGTGGTGTTCTTTTTTGTTTAAAGTAATGTTGCTAATAAATGTTTGAATTAGCAATTTTTTTTCGTCTGAATTGCATGATAGTAATAATTTTTGAAAATTTCTAAAATATTCTTCAATATCTTCTTTTAGAATTTTTGGCTGGGTATCTATATTTTGTAAAATTTTATTCTTTTTTCGTACAATTCTTCTTTTTTGAATTTCATAACTTTGAACTCGCTCTGCAACTAATTTTGGATTTATACCATCAGCTATACTATCTAATAAGTTTTGGATTTTATTATCAATATTAGTTATATTCTGTTCAATAGTTTGTAATGATTTTTTATTTACAACATTAATATTAGAAAGTTCCTTATATAATCTATCAACTAATTTATCAATATTTTCGGGAGAAATATATTGAGTTTCTATAATATCTAAGATTTTGGCTTCAATCCAATCTTTATCTATTTTCCAATTATTATTACAACATTTGGTTCCCTTATATCTATTATTACTACAACTATATTTTTTTGAATGTTTTTTTCCAGTAGAACAACCACATACATGCCCTCCACATTCTGAACAAGTAAATAAGAACCCATTTTCAAAGTTTTTTCCAGAAAGAAGATAATCACTTGAAGGGTTATATTGATATTGAGAATTTTTTGTATTGTTTTTTCTTTCTAAGGCAAGTGACAGTTCTTCTTTTGTTATTATTGCTGGGTGAGCATTCTCGCAAATTATCCATAATTCTTTTGGATTGTATTTTACTCCAATTATATTATTATTTTCTTTATTCCAAATTGCAACACCAGCATATTCTTGAAGTCTATCTTCTTTGAGCATAGAGGAAATGGTTGATGTAGACCATAGACCTCCCTTAGAATTTGGAATATGGTTATTGTTTAGATAATCACGTATATAATTATAAGATTTTTTTCTTCATTTGTGTACAATTCAACAATGATTTTTCGAACTATTGGTGCCGTTTCTTCATCAATTTGCCATATAGTTTTATAAATTGGCTTTCCTTTTGAACCAATGCCACGATATAGAAGCTCTCTTTTGTAACCAAAAGGTGCTTTTCCGCCATTTTTATAACACCAGCCAGTTTCTGTATCTCTATGCTGTAAATTTCCCGTCATGCCCTTTTTCGTGTGAAATGAAATTTCTCTACTAGTAGCTTCATTTTTTATTTCTTGTATTCCTTCATACCAAAATCCGGCAACAGTATTGGTATCAATATTTGACTCACTTGCATATAAAATATCAATTCCATGAGAACGCAAGAGTTGTTTGGTTTCTATTGCAACGTTTCTAGTCCTTGCAAATCTACTTGAATCATCTAAAATAATATAATTAGGCTTATTTTTTATTGCCTGTTCAATCATTTGTTCAAAATTTACTCTATTTTCATCATGAAAAGCAGAGCTACTATCTGTGAATGCTTGTATTATAGAAATATTATTATTTTTGGCATAATCATTAATTCTTCTTTGCTTCCGGTATTGAGTTTTTCTTTTCCTGTTGTTCCTTAGAACTAACACGTGCATAAGAATATGCTGTTTTCATTTTTTCCTCCTTATAAGTCAATAGTAATTGCTTTTATTTTTCCATTGATTACAATGTCTTTTTTTAGGTATAGTAATTGTTTCAAAGTCACGGTTTGCTGGTATTAGAACTATTTCACTTTCATTTTCAACATAGGTACGTATAATATTTTTTTTTTCATTATTTATTTTTACAGATACAATGTCTCCGTTTGAATATTCTGCAAGTTTTACAAGTTCTAGTTTAGCTCCTTGCTGTATAATAGGGAACATTGAATTATCTTCCATTATTATATTAATACTAAATTTCATTATTGTGTCTTGTATATTATCTTGGTTTAAATCAAAATTGAATTCCAAAGGGTTATCAATATCATCTAATATTGAAAATTCATTCATAGCTTGTAGTAATTCTCTATTACTCATATTTGTAATTTTAGTTATAGCATTTTGAATATTAGTTTTTTTGCTCTTGTGAAGCTTCTGTATAACTATTTAAAGAAGCTAATAGAAAATTTCTCATGAATTCAATTAATTCATTTATTGCCTTTTTTACACTCTCTGGGGCACGTTCCATATCTGCCTCAAATAGTAAGTCATCTGGATTAATTTTACACACTTTTGCAATGGCTATATTTACTGGTTCCGAAGCCGGATTTTTATTACCTTCTTTTTGTAATTTACTTAAATATGAAGCTGTTATTTTTACATTGCATTGCTTTTCACATAGTGTAGCAATATCACGTAAAGAGTAACCGCTTTCTTTTATTGTTTTACTTAAAAAATTTGAATATGACATTTTAAAACCTCCTATTTTTCAATTAGTATAGCACGCGTACACTAATAAGTCAACTAAAAGATGATAAAAAATATTGACAACGAGAAAAAATAATATATAATACTGACAAAACCGGTTGACAATAAAATGACAAAAGTAGGAAGGAGTAAAATGAAAAAAGGCGAAGAAGATACAGAAATAAATGTAAGTATAAAAAAATCGACAACTAATTATGACAAAAGCTTTATTGACCGTATCGAAGCCAAGAGAGAAGAACTCATTTTTACTGTTGTCAAAAAGAATTTTTCTAGAAAAATTTTAAGAAGTACCAAACTGTTACTGAGTAATGGTTGAGGCTCGAAGTTGTTCGAGCCCAACCTACTTATAACATGTTGGGCTCAAAATACTTAGAAAAGAGGGAAAATAGGTGATAATAAGAGGAATAGATACATTAGAATTTGGAATTCTAATAAATAGTTATGATTACATATTTAAAAATTTAATTGAAATATTGGAAGATAAAAAAATAGAAGCACAACAGAAAATGTGTAACCAGTCCATATTAATAAATAAAGTAAATTTTACTGTTTTTCAAAAGGGACAAGGTGTCTATAAATATAAAATAGAATGCAATGATTTTTACATGTGCTTTTTAAGTAAAGAAATAAAAAATACTCCACAAATTTATGTAAGGTTCTATTCAAATTACTTATGGGCATATGGATATAAAGAGGCATTCAATAAGTTCAAGGAATGGTTTAGTGCCTTTGATTTAGATAGTTATAATGTAAAAATAAGTAGAGTAGATATATGCCTTGATACAGATGAATTTGAATTTAAAAGTAGTGATAGTGAAAAAATGTGCACAAGGGCAATAAAATTGGAAAGAGTATATATAGACAGTGAAAATTATTCTAATAAAACCTTTTCCGGTTTTGTTATTGGAAAAGGAGGCAATTTGTCATGTAGAATTTATAATAAAACTTTGGAAATAAAAAAATCGAATAAGGAATGGTTTGAAGATATATGGAAGCAAAACGGCTGGAATGGTACAACAACTGTATGGCGAACAGAATTCCAAATAAGAGGTAAAGTAATAAAGGAATTGAGAATTTGTACGGTAGAAGAGTTCGAAAAAAAATTAGACCAAGTTTGGAATTATTTAACGGCTCAATGGTTGACAATTAGAGTAAAATCAAAAGATAGTAATATGTCAAGATGGAAAGTAGACAAGAGGTGGAAGAAGGTAGAAAAAGCAAATATTGAGTATGAAGTTTCGCCAGCAACAAGAGAAAAAATAATAAAGGGTAGTATAGATAGCCTTTGTGCTCAATGTGGAGGAACATTACTTTCTATTGCTGGTCTTAGTGACTCAAATAATTTGGGAGAGGCTTTTCTAAAAGTAGTAGACTATTATAACGAAAAAAATAAAAGGAACAACACAACAATTAAACAAGAAATAGAAAAAAGAAAACATAGATATTTAAACAGCTAGAAATAAACTAGCTGTTTCTGTGTCTTTAAGAATATTCAAGATTAAATAGAAATAAGTATTCATTTCCCTTAGCTGAAAAAAATCAAGCAAATTTTTGTTGTCAACGCTATTTTACGGCAATTTATAGAGAATAATAAATGAGGGTATATATTGGGAAATGTAGTAGCTTAAATTAAGTACTATATTAGTAAAATATATATTTTAGCGTTGACAACAATAATTTGTTTGATACAATACAGCTATAATGGGAATGAATATTTAATCGTTTATGGTTAAAATTATAGTTTGAGGAGAAGGGGGTGCATAACTTATGAGTCCCGCTACCTGCTCCATAGCAAAATAAAACAGAGTCTTATAAGACTCTGCTTTTGGGTATAAAGGTAATCGAAAAGGAGGAATAGAAATTAGTCCACTGGACTAATTTCCCGGCGCGGCTCGGCGATTCCCGCTACCTGCCCAAGACTGCGAACCCATATTGATATACTTCAATATAGGGTTCTTTTTGTAAGTTGTTTAATGTGTTAAAATAGTTATACGAGGAGGAAACAAAATGATATATATAAACATAAAAGAATTACTAAAAGAAAAAGGAAAAACGAAATATTGGTTAATAAAGAATATGGAAGGTAGTTATCAAAGCATAAGTCATATGATGAATAATGAAACCACTGGAATAAAATTTGAAACAATAGAGAAATTATGTAAGTTATTAGAATGCACGCCAAATGAATTATTTAAGTTTAAATAGAGAATTTATTTTGTGAATAAAAACATTTAAAAATTATGAATAAGAAAAATATTACTTAGAGTAATATTATACGCCCCGAGACTTCACTATTGTATATGGTTAGCGGAGCCTCGGGGTTATTGAGTGCTTAATTAAGCTACTGCAATCATGTTATTTTTTTGGTAGAGGAAAACCTCCACATAGCGTTCTCTGTTGAGAACAGCAACAAGGAACTTGTCATCCTGTAACAGAATGTAAGGCAATTTTGCTTCCTTGATGACAAAGGTTCCATCTTCCTGGACTGAAAAAGAAATGTCAGGAATTGCACGCATAGAATTGATATCATGCAACATAATCTGCCGAAAGGTATCATGGTACGTAATGTCAGAGACCAAACTACTAATGGTTTTTGCCAATTCAATTCCAAGTTCCGGCGTGGTTGTCAAAATTTTGCTGAAATGCGAATTTCCCTTTTCCACTTCAGCGTTGAAGTAGAAAATAGAGTTGGTACGCCTCCCTAAAATTTGAAGGGCTGTCCGGGCAGATGCAGTTATCTGCTCAGAATAACGGTTTTGGAACTCGTTGAGTTCATACCGAGGCATATAAGTTGCGTTTGTGAATCTTAACATTTTGTTTTACCTCCAAAAAATTTTGTGATTGCAAATTCATAAAAAAATGCATAATTACGGTATATCACACTTTACATAAAATGTAAACAGACGACTAAAAAAATAATATAAAAAAATAATGTAAAAATCACTTGAAAAAATTTATTTAAGTGCTACAATATAGAAAGAAAATAATGCAGATGTAGTTTAGTGGTAGAACTTTGCCTTCCCAAGGCAATAGTGTGGGTTCGATTCCCATCATCTGCTCCAAAATAAAAAATTAGAGTTTTATATAATGGGAATCGAAAATGAGGAATAGAAAATTGTCCAGTGGACAATTTTCCCGACGCGGCTTGCCGATTCCCATCATCTGCTCCAAAAGATTTAGAAAAAATCTGTGTGCGATTAGTAGAAGTTGTTCCATCTAATCTTGTAATATTATTTCTTAGTGTGATACTTCCAATTATCCCGTGTTTAGAAATGTTAAAATATGCTGTAATATCTTCAGTTATATCAAGCGTGTTATTTTCATTAACAACAATATTTACGTTATATTTATCAATTACATAATCATAAGATTGGTATTTAGTATTTTTTTACTAGGTTATTTATAACAAAATTTTAAAAGACTTTTAAAGAGTAAAAAAATATGATATACTTGATGTGTAAAATAAATGGTTTATAGGTAAAACCGACAAAAACCTAAATAAAAAATACAAGGAAAAACAATGAATCAAATTCCAGTAAAAAAGAATGAAAAATATATAGTAGATATAATTGATAATGGCTTTGGAGGAGAAGGAATTGCTAAAGTTAATGGTTTCACAATTTTTATTCCAAATGCTTTAAAAGGCGAAAAATGTGAAGTACTAATTTTAAAAGTTTTATCATCACAAGCATATGGTAAGGTAGTTAAAATTTTAGAAGAATCAGAAGATAGAATGAAGCCAGATTGTGAAACTTATCAAAGATGTGGTGGATGTGATTTAAGACACATGAAGTATGAAACAACTTTAAATTTAAAAAGAAATACTGTACAAAGTTTAATAAATAAAAGCCTAAAAAATAAAATTGAAGCTAAAAAAACAATAGGAATGAAAAATCCGTATAACTATAGAAATAAGGCACAATTTCCAGTTGGAATAGATAAGGAAGGTAATCCAACAGTTGGTGTATTTGCACAAAGAAGTCACACAATAATACCAATAAAAAATTGTAAAATTCAGACTGAAATATCACAAGAGATTGCTAGAAGTATAATAGAATTTATCAAAGAAAATAAAATATCAATATACGATGAAGAAAAGCAAAACGGGGCAATAAGACATATAGTTATAAAAGTAGGAAAATACACGAAGCAAATAATGTGTATATTAGTTGTAAACGAGGAAATTGGCAAAACAAATGAAAACAAGCTAGTGGAAATGTTATGCACTAAATATAAAGATGTAAAAACAATAGTAAAAAACATAAACAACAAAAATACAAATGTTATATTAGGAAAACAAAATGTAAACTTATATGGTGACGGCTACATAGAGGACAAGCTAGGGGAGTATACATTCAAAATATCTCCAATGTCATTCTATCAAGTAAATCCTATACAATCAGAGGTACTTTATAACACTGCGATAGAAGCAAGCAAATTTGAGCAAAGAAGACACATTATTCGACCTATATTGTGGAATTGGAACGATAGGAATATTTGCATCAAAATTTGTAAAACAGGTTTATGGCATTGAAATAGTTGAACAAGCCATAGAAGATGCAAAAGAAAATGCAAAAATAAATAAAGTGGATAATGCAGAATTTATATGTGGAGATGTTGAATTTGCATTTGATGAGCTAATAAACAAAAAAAATAATTCCAACTGCAATAATAGTAGATCCACCAAGAAAAGGCTTGGACGAAAAAACAATACAAAACATATTAAAAATAAAACCAGAAAAATTAGTATACATAAGCTGTAACCCAGCAACAATGGTAAGAGACATAGCAAAAACGGAAGGTGTTTATGTGGCAGAAAAAATACAACCTGTAGATATGTTCCCATATACGAGCAGTGTGGAGTGTGTAGCAGTGTTAAAACTAAAATAGATATATAAATTTTTGAATAGAAATTTGCATAATGGACATTCATAAGCTAATACCTTATACGAGGAGGATAGTTTATGAGTGTTATTTTTTTGAAAAGAAAGAATATTTTAAAAGCAGTTATGTTTGTAACATTTTTATTTGTTGTTGGAACATTAACCAAATCTTTTGGAATGCAACACTATTATAAAGTGGATTTTTTTCTACGGGGATTGTTACAGCAACAAAGCTAAATGTAAGAAGTGGTCCACGGAACAAGTTATAATGTAATTACGACTGTTAATAAAAATGAGTACATTAGAGTTTTTGCAGGTGTTGGAGAATGGTATATAGTCCAGACAGATAGCGATTATGTTGGAGCTGTTAGTAGAAAGTATGTAAGGGCAATTTATTCTAGTTCTTCTGGTAGTTCAAATAGTGGAACAGGAGGAAGTAGCTCATCTGGAAATACTTCAAGTAGCACAGAAACGTCGAATATGAATTCAGATGAAAAAGAGGTATTTGATTTAATAAATAAACAAAGAACCAATAATGGACTTGCAACGCTAAAAAATGATAGTGAGGTTCAAAGAGTTGCTAGAATAAAAGCGCAAGATATGGTTGATAATAATTATTTTTCACATACTTCTCCAACATATGGTTCGCCATTCGACATGTTAAAAAGTTTTAAAATTTCGTATAAAACAGCAGGAGAAAATATTGCGGGAAATTCTAGTAATAGTAGTGCTGTTACGCGTGGATGAATTCTTCTGGACACAAAGCTAATATTTTAAATAGTAATTTTAATTATACTGGAATCGGAGTTGTAAGCAGTCCGAAATACGGGAAAATGTATGTACAGTTATTTATTGGTAAATAATAACATATTTTTAACTTAGATAAAAGTTGTATTTAATGAAAATTAAACCTTTTAAAAAATTGATTTTTGATATATAATATACACATAAAATAGAGAAAGGCTAGCACTAAATATGGAAAAAGATGGTACACTAAAAATACTAAATTATTATTTAGAATACGAAATATATAATTTAGCAAATTCAACACAGATAAAAACAGACATGAATAATTGCTATATTATAAAAGAAAAGATAGATGCTGGAAAAGTTTTAAAAGAACTAAACAGATTGAAACAGAACAAAATAAGAAGTGTTACAGAAAAATTTGTAGGTAAAAAGGTTCAAAATAAAGAAGCTTTAATTAATGATATAATTAAAAATCTAGACTCTCTAAATAGTGAACAGACAAATAAAATACAAGTTACTTTAAAAATTAAGCTTTTAATGGAAGAGAAAATAAAAAAACTAGATTCTAAGGTTGCAGAAAATTTTGCAAATCAATTATGTGATATTAAGGCAAATAACGAATTCTGGCTGTATTCACATAATATTAGTTTTATTAATAAAAACAGTAAAGTAGCTCAAAAAAAGCCAATCTTTATTTTTAAATGTGAATTACAGGATGAAAAGATTATGGTGTTAGATGCCAATATAAGTTCACAAGCTATAAACACTATACTCATGATATTATTAGAAAAAGAAATAGCAGATATTTCAATAGAATATGAGGAACCAATATCTAAATATAGTAAAGAAATAAAAAATCGATAGATGGTGGAGATATTGAACATATGGTAGATTTATTTTATGCTAAATTGGTTGAATATGTAGATGCTTCATTAACTAGAGAAAATGTAAAGATGATTTCACACTATAATAATTTTTATAGCTTTGCAGAACATGTAATGTCCTTAGATGAATTGACCGATGACGCGATAAAAAATATAAAAGAGGATATTGAATTACTAAGAAAGTTAGTCGGTTGTGACAACTATATACCAAATCTTTTGAATAAATATATAAATGGAACTAATGAAAAAGAAAAATATAAATGACGGTAGATATAAAATAGCACATATGGGAAGCTATAAGAGTGTGTATGCAGTTGGGCAACCACAATATAAGATTACAAATAGCATAAGTGACAATGACCTAATTGCTGTAGAAGGCCCTCCTGGAACAGGAAAGACGTCATTATTAAAAGAAATAATTGCAAATAAGATAGTTGAAAGAGCTAATTTTATATTAGAAAACTGGAACCAAAATTTTATTGCTGATAATTATTATGGAAATACGTATTATAAAAGCGATTGGTTTAACAAAAATTCAAATATAATAAAATCTATAGTGGTTTCTAGTAAAAATGGCGAAGCCATAGAAAATGTTGGAAACGAAATTGATAAAGAAACAAAATACATGTTGCCAATTTCAAGAAAATATAACAGAACACAAATAGTGAATGGAACTAAAATTAAGGAACCAGCACAGTATAAAGGTTTGGTATGCCTTCCACTTGGAAAACAAAATAATATACAAGATTTTAAAGATTTTTTTGTATAAAAGATTTTTACCAATATTGGAAAAATTGCAAAATAAAGAAAAAACTGAATTATTTATAGAAGATGTTAAGAACAAATATCAAGCAAAACTAGAAGAAGTAAAAAGAATATAAAAATTTTTTGCTAGAACTGAACAAAATAAAAGAGCCTTCAAAATATTTTTTTATGGGCTAAATGCAGGGAAAAGATTTAGTGCAGATAGAAAATAGGTTAAAAGAAGATAGAGAATGTTGCGAAAATAAGATACAGAAGATAAAATTAGAAATTGACGATTTGAACAAAAAACTAAGTAAAATTCAAAAAGAAATTGATACTAATAATTCTATAATAGAGAAAACAGATGAAAAAATACAAAATGCTCAAGAGAAAATTATTGAATATGAAATGTCTATTAAAGATTTAGAAAAACAAAAGATTGAGTTTGAAAAAATAAACCGTAATTTATTTACAAAAGCAATTAATTATAAAAAATATAAATCATATAAGAATATTGAATTTGAAAAAGAAATAGCAAGAATATTAATCGAAAAAACTACAGAAAATAAGGAATTAGACCAATATATAGCAAACAAAGGAAATATTGAAAATGTAATAGATAAGCTAAAAAATCAGTGTGAAGAGATAGAAACAAAACTGCAAGAATTACAAACAGAACTCGAAGAAAATTCATCTAATTTGAATGAAATTAATCTTATAAATAAATTTAATTCAAAGAATGAAAAGAAATATTGGAATTACCAAAATATAATGGGTATGTATTGCGGGGGTTATTTTAATAAACTAAACGAAGAATTGTTTCTTTTGGCATTAAAATTAAATGAGGCATATATAATAAAGAATGGAAAAGAAATTTCTGAAAACTTAAAATTATTTATGCCAGAAGGACAATCTTCATACATATGTCAGAAATTTTATGATTCATCAGACATATATAATGCTGATAAACAAGAGATAATAAGAAATTTATGGAATACATTGTTCTTATGCTTTCCAGTTGTAACTACTACGTTAGATTCGTTATGTAAAAGATGTTTTCATTTAATTCCAGAATATATAGACTTAGAATTAATAGATGAAGCAGGACAAATATTGCCACATAATGTTGTAACGGCCTTGTACCGTGCTAAAAAGGCAGTAATAGTAGGAGATATTAAACAAATAGAACCAATATACAACAATGTAAATAAAAATTTTAATGAATATCAGAATGCAATAGGAGAAAAAATTTGAGAACATAAAAATTGAAGAAAACAGTATTCAAGCCTTGGCAAGTAAAAACACAGATATTTTAAGTGATGGAGAAAATATTATACTTAATGAACATTATAGATGTGAAAGAAATATAATAAATTTTTCAAACCAAAATGTATATGAAAATAAGCTAAATATGAATGTTGAAGATAAATTTGATAAACCATTTTTTTAATAATATGATTGCTTTAGATGTTAGAGGTAAAAGAACTAGAAAAGACAATCAAAATGGAAGCAAAAATGAAAATAAGGTTGAAGCGGAGGCATGTATTCAGGCAATAAAGTATATAAAGGAACAAGATAAAAGTAATCCATCAATTGCAATTGTTACTCCATTCAGAGAGCAAAAAACGCTTACTTGAGAGTAGACTAGAAAGAGAAGGATTAACAGATATAAAGATTGGAACAGTTCACGCTTTTCAGGGAAAAAAGAAAAAGATTATGTTCTTTTTACTCCAACTTTGGATGCTATAGAACCAAAATGGGCCATAAAATTCATAGGAGACAAATACAACATGTTAAATGTAGCCGTAACAAGGGCTAAAAAACAATTTATATATGTTGGAAATGTAGATGTAGCTGAACGATCTGAAAATTATATTGCAAAATTGATAAAATACATTAAAGCTAATGGGCTAGTTTATAGTCTGTATGATATTGAAAATTCAGTGCTAAACAAAAATTTTAGTGAAAGAATATTGCAAGTTTTACAGCCAGAATTAGAAATTGCAAATGATAATATTGGGCTATATATACAAAATAATTTTAAATGTGGAACAATTATTGATGCAAAGCAACACTACGATTTATTGATGTATATACTAAAAAACACCAAAAAAGAATTATTAATAATGTCACCATGGCTTAGAAAAAAAATGTAATAAATGAAGAGTTTATGAATGAAATAAAAAGATTAAAAGCAAATGGCTGTCATGTTAAAATTATATTTGGGTATAAAAATGGTAACAAAAATGTTAATGGACCAGATGAAATTGCAAATGAACTAATGAAAAGAGATTCATTGGGGTATGCAAAGCCAGAGGAAGTTAAAGAAATAGTTAGTGAATTATATAATTTGTTAGGAAAAGAAAATTTTGTATATTATCCACCATTACATGCTAAAATAATAATTGTTGATGATGAATATATGTTTATGGGCTCGCATAATTGGTTATCTAATGCTGGCAAAACAGAAGAAAAGAAGAGAGCGATAGAAGGAACAATAATAACAACTAGCAGTGATTCAATTAGTTATACAAAAGAAGAATTATTTAGTTAAAAACACTGGCGTAAATGTGACCATCAAAATATATGTCAGGTCTAAATTGACATATTATGTCTATTATAGTATAATTGGCAACAGTCACAATAATTTTTGCATGAATGTGACTACATTCAAGACAAAGAAAGGAAGGTTTTTATGACAAAACGGCAATGTGGAAGACTTTTAACTCCATTGGAATGGTTGGCAATAGGAATGATAACCCTTTTGGCCTTTTTGAAGGTACTGGAGTTTAGAGACACTCATTTCTTAAGAGGCACGTTTATTGGAGGCATAGATTGTTCGTACCTGACGGTTGATAAGGCATTAGAAAAAGTTCAACAGGAAGCAGGTGAATATACCAACAAACTTAATTTCATTGATGGAACTACGTATGAAGTAAAGAACAATGAAATTGGTTTTGTCTTTGAAGAGGGAAAATTTGAAGATATTTTTGCTAAACAACATGAGGACAGAAATAATAACAGAGTGTATGGAGTAAATGATGTTGCTTCTCTTAATAAAGGGCAGTTAGAAATGTATCTAGCCACTATTCCTGAATTGCAACAAAAAAATATGGTTGAGCCTAAAGATGCTCACATAACTTGGAATGGTAATAACTTTGACGTTGAAAAGGAGACTTTTGGTAACGCAATCGACTTTAATGAAGCTTTAGACTTTGCCCTTCAGGAACTAAAAGGTGAAGAAGGTGGAATTGACTTTTCTGAGGTGACTCGGTCGAACCCGAGTGTGACTGAAACAGATCTTACAGCAAGAGTCACGTATCTTAATAATTTTTTGAAAAACTGCATTAATATAACATTAAGTGATGGAACTGTTGTAACGCTTGATGCCAATACGATTAAATCGTGGATTGGACAAGATGAGCAGGGAAACTTTTCTATTAATGTTGATGAGGGTATTAAAAGTTTTGTTGAAGAATTGGCTACAAAAGTAAATAAGGTGAATGCAACAATTCAGTTTAAAGCTACAAATCGCACTGTGAACGTAAATGTACCCAAAAATCTAAGAGCTCAATTGAACAAAGAGAAGGAGATGGCAGAACTTAAAGATTTATTAGAACAAGCAAAAACCATAGACTGCAGTCCAGTTTATGAAGGGGAGTTGTTATCTGCCCATATGCCGAACCGTGTAGAAATCGATATTGCAAATCAACACGTTTGGGTGTACAAAAATGATACACTCATTGCAAGTACGAATTGCGTTACAGGTAACGAAAGTGCAAGACATAGTACTCCTACAGGCGTATATAAACTGGCTGGAAAGCAAAGAGACCGGTACCTTAGAGGAAAAAAATGATGACGGTACCAACTATTGTTCTTTCGTGAAATACTGGATGCCGTTTAATGGTGGAATTGGACTGCACGATGCATCGTGGCGTAGCAAATTTGGAGGAGAAATATATAAGAACAGCGGTTCGCATGGCTGCGTGAATCTTCCGAGAAGTGTTGCGGAAACTATTTATAACAATATTGATAAGTCCTATTTTATTGTCGTTTATAAGTAACTAGAAACTTTACAACGAGACGAACTCATTGAGTTTCGTCTCGTTAATTTAGTACACCCGGCATGGGTAACAACTTGAGGCGAAAGTCCCTTACAGTGCTTGATAGTGGCAAACTGTTAGCAAATGACCAATGCTGTCAACTTAAAGATATTTTATGTGTTTGTAATCAACATAATTTTTTAAGCTGATAGCTTTATTTTATTTTTAACGCATAAAAAGTAATTACTATTACAAATATTGCAATTACTACATGGAAATAGTATAATATTTGCATATTGTTGAAGAGGTTTTAGTATGAAAATAAAGGAAGTAATTGAAGAAGGCAAAAATGTATTAAGCAAGAATAATATAGAAGATAATGTAATAATAACAAGAGAATTACTAGCTTTTGTATTAGGCGTAGAAAAACAATATCTGGTAATTCATTTGGCTGATGAGCTTAATGCAGAAGATTATATAAAGTTTAAAGAAAATATAAATAAGTTAATTAATGGTAAGCCATTACAATATATAACTAACAACCAAGAGTTTATGGGATTGAATTTTTTTGTAAACGAGAATGTGCTTATTCCACAGCCAGATACGGAAATTATTGTTGAAGAAACCTTGAAAAAATGCAAAGAGTTACTTCTAAAAAATGGCAAGATAAAGATATTAGATTTGTGTACAGGTAGTGGGGCTATTGCAGTTTCTCTTGAAAACTTTCTTGGAGATAAGTCTGAAGTTTTTGCGAGTGATATTAGTACTAAAGCACTAGAGGTTGCTAAATATAATAATGGGAAAAAATAACACAAATGTAAGATTCATCGAATCAAATTTATTTGAAAACATACAGGAGCAAAAGTTTAATATTATTGTTTCAAACCCACCATATATAAGAAGCAATGTAATAAACAATTTGCCAAAACAAGTTCAAAATGAGCCACATTTGGCACTAGATGGCGGAGAAGATGGATTAAAATTTTATAAAAAAATCATAGAGCAGTCTTGCAATCACATAAAGAATGGATATTTAATATTAGAGATTGGATATGACCAAAAAGAAGATGTGAAAAATCTGCTTAAAGAAAACAAGAATTATTCAGAAATAAAAACTATACAAGATTTTTCTGGGAATGATAGATGCACAATTGCAAAAGTAGGCAAAATTTAGAAATATTAAATTGCAAGACTATTTGTTTTATGATATTTGTAATAAAAAATACACTGTTACTATTTTATATTAAAAAGCAAGTAACATAGTAGATTAAGCTATAATTATAATATGTGTAATTTATATTAAGGAAGTGATAGAAATGTCTTTTTCATCAGATTTGAAAATGGAACTAAGTCAAATAAATAATTTGAAGAATAAACAAGAAGTTTATGCAGAATTTCTTGGTTATTTGGCGTCTAATAATATAGATGTGAAAGGTAGAAATGTAAAGTTTTCAACTGAAAGTGAGTACAACATAAATAGGTTTGCTAAGCTTTTAAATAACCTAGAGATTAAGGATTATAAAATAAGTATAACAGGCAAAACATACAGTATTACATATAAGTGTGATGAAATCCCAGTTTTAGAAGATACAGAGAATTATTTACAACAAGATAACTTGAAAAAAGCATATATAAGAGGAAACTTCTTGGGTGCAGGTTCAATAAACAACCCAAGGAATAAATACCATTTGGAAATAATTTTTAAAGATAAAGAATGTGCGGAATTTACATTAAAATTATTAAATGAATATTCTATTGGGGCTAAAATTTTAGAAAAAACAGTTTATCTAAAAGATGGAGAAGAAATATCTAAAATATTAGCTTTAATGGGTGGTCATTCTACTGTGTTAAAGTTTGAAGAAATTCGTGTGCTTAGAGAGATGAAAAACAATGTAAACAGAATTGTAAATTGTGAGACGGCAAACCTTAATAAGACTATAAATGCAGCGGTTAAGCAGGCGGAACTTTAAAAAAATTGAAGAAGTCTGGTAAGTTTAATAATCTGCCAGAAGATTTAAAAGAAATTGCAAATTTAAGAGAAGAAAATCCAGAAGCAACATTAGAGCAGTTAGGAGCAATGCTTAAAAATCCAATTGGGAAGTCTAGTGTTAGCCATAGATTCAAGAAAATAGAGGAGTATTTGTAGAAATAAATGGAAGAAAAAGAAATAGGATTATACATACACATGCCATTTTGCAAGCAAAAATGCTATTATTGCGATTTTGTTTCATATCCGAATAGATATGAAATGGTGGAAAGATACATTAAATGTTTAAAGCGTGAAATTGTGCAATATGCTAATGAAATAGGATTATGCACGAGCATGGATTAGAACCAAAGTTTATAATAAAAACAATTTACATAGGAGGTGGCACGCCATCTTCTATTGATGAATTGTATATTTTGAATGTGATGGAGACTATAAAAGCTAATTTTGAAATTGATGAAGAGGCTGAGATTACTATCGAAGTAAACCCTGGCACTGCTAGTAAAAAGAAAAGCTAAAAACATATAAAGAAGCGGGAATAAACAGAATAAGCATTGGTTTGCAAGCAGTTCAAGATAGACTGCTTAAAAGCATTGGCAGAATTCATAATTATAGTGATTTTGAAAACACCTTCGAGTGGGCACGAGAGGCAGGATTTGATAATATAAATGTGGATTTGATGTTGGCTCTTCCAAACCAAACTCTTGATGACTTAAAGGAAAGTGTAAAGACAATAGCAAATTTAAAACCAGAGCATATTTCTGTGTATTCTTTGATAGTTGAAGAAAATACAAAGATGGAAAAAATGGTACAAGATGGAACGACAATTTTACCAACAGATGAAGAAGAGCGAGCAATGTATTGGTTTGTAAAGGATTATTTGGAAAAACATAAATACAAACACTATGAAATATCTAACTTTGCAAAGCCGGGGTTTGAATCAAAACACAATACAGATTGTTGGAAACAAAAAGAATATATTGGAATTGGAGCTGCAGCATGCTCTTTTTATGGACAACAAAAGGTATTCTAATATAGAAAGTCTAGAACAATATATTAAGAATATAGAAAATGGCAATCCAAATAGAAATTTGGTGTTAAACGAAACCTTAAATGAAGAAGATAAGATGAATGAATTTATGATGCTTGGACTTCGAAAAATAGATGGAGTAAATATAGGGGATTTTAAGAAAATTTTTGGAGTAAATCCAATTATGAAATATTGTAAAACATTAGATAAACTTACTCATGAAGATTTAATACAAGTTGATGAAAATAGCATAAAATTGAGTAAAAAAGGCATCGATTTAGCAAACTTAGTATGGGAAGAATTTGTGTAAATTTTCTACAAGAACAAATGCAAAAATATAAATTTTAAACACTGATAAATTGGCAAAAATTGTGAATTTGTAGTAAAACATGCTTAAATGATTATACACAAGAAATACACAGAAAAATATAATTTTTCAGAATAGACAAATGAAAAAAATTGTGATATTATTAGCCCGATAAAATATAATTATATTTAGTCAGCATATTATAAAAATTAAGTCAAGATTGGCTTAATTTGAGACCTAAAGAGGTATAAAATGAATTTTAAATTAGAGGAACTTACAAAAGATAACGAAGCACAATATTTAGAACAGGTTGCTAATTTAGAACAAGTGGTTATGGCAAACATGGAGGCAAGAGGCCAAAGTGGTCAGCTATTTCCAACTGGCAGAGATGATATTTCTGCATATGCACATTCTAAAGAAAATTCGGTTTTTGTTGCAGTTGATGAAAATGGCAAGGTTATTGCTGCAACATATATTACACAAGGGCAACAACCGTTTACGTACAATGATATAACAAAATATTTTAAATATGGAGATGATTATAATCAATACGTAAAAAACAAGTACAAAACCTTGCAAGATTATAGAAAAGACATGTTAAGTATTTATAAGCTGAAAGTACAGGCTTTTAAATATGCTAAAGCAAAAATTTTAGCAGAGTTTCCACAATATGGAGAAAATATTATTGCGTTTTTGAAACATGAAGTAGACGAAGAAAACAATCATTTTCACGAAAAGAGTGTACTTAGAGAATTACTAAATAAGTACATGTCAGAATATATGCAAGAACAAGATAGAACTCATACTGGTGTTATGGAAAGATATGATATGTTTTACTGGATTACTGCTGATGATATTGCAAAAGAGTTTGGAAAACAGGACGTAGAACCAAATGATGTTGAGGCAAGAGAGCTAGAAACGATAATAGGGCAAGAAAAAAGCAGAACTAGAGTATAAAAAATATTACATAAAGGGCCATTATAATACACGAAAAACCAGAATTTAATGTAAAAAAATATTATACGGCAAAACCATCTAACTCAATAGAATTAGACACATACATAACAGACCCACGAGATAGAAGGTCGGGGCTAGCGAGAATTTTATTATTAGAAGGCATTTCAAAACATATGGAACAATTCTTTGAAAATGAAAGTGAACAAGAAATATTTTTATGTTCAACATTGCATAGAGATAATCTTTCATCAAAATATGTATCTGAATTTTTTGGTTTAACAGACAGCTTATATGTAAAAAAGAAGAGATGGCAGAGATAGAGAGGTTCACATTTGTAGAGTAGAAAGAGATGAGTATAAAAAATATTTAGACCATATAAAAAAAAGAAAGTTGCGATATTGTATGGATATAATCCAGAAGGTATAGCAATACCTGCTAGTGAAGAAATTGAAATATTAAAGGAACAACTAGGGTATGAACAACGTGAAATATCAAGGCTAAAAAGAGCAAGAACATCACAAACATATAACGGAAAGATAAATTTTAAACAAAGAAAAATAGAGAAAATTATTGCACTTAGTGAGAGAATAAAAGAACTACAAGAACAGATTGAAAGATAAAGGAGGAAAAATTATGGAACAAGAATATTCATGGCCAATAGAGCCAAAGTATAAAGTAACAGAACATGATAAATATGGTATCAGAAAGAATCATTATGTTTTATTTAAACAAAGAGCACATTCTGGGTTTGACATAACAGCGGACATCGGAACAGAAGTACATCCAATAGCAGATGGAACGGTATTGCTTGCAGAATTTGATGGTACTACCACAGAAGGATTTGATGCCTTTAACGATGGTTATGGAAATAAAGTAGAAATACTAAATAATGATGGTAGAAGAGTAGTGTATGGACACTTAAGAGAGTCGTATGTTAAGCCAGGAGACAAGGTTACACGTGATATGGTAATAGGAATAACAGGTTGTAGTGGAGGCTCAAGAGTGCCACACTTACATGTAGAAGTTAGAAAGTCTAACACAGAAGAAACGGGATTAGATTACACGATAGACCCATTAACAGTATTACCCAAAAAAGATTTGAGCAAATTAACAAAAGAATTTACTCAAGAGCCATATGCAACATTATGGAGAAAAATGGCATCAAATGAGCCATGGAGCTTTGAAAAGACGGATATACCATATTGCGAAGACAAAAAGAATTTATTAGATAGGAGAGCATTATGAAAGAGGAATTTATTGAATTATTAAGATCAACAAAAAGAGAAGGAATAGAAAATCTATTAGCATTTTTAGAAAAATCAGATTTTTATACAGCACCTGCAAGCACAAGATTCCATGGTAATTATGAAGGTGGACTTCTAGAACATAGCATGAAAGTATATGAAATATTTAAAGAAAAAATAAAGGCAAGTGGATTATCAACTCCAGAAGATACAGTTATAATTGCCCCACTTCTACACGACATTTGCAAAACTAATTACTACAAAGTAGATTATAGAAATGCAAAAAATGCAAGAGGAGAATGGGAGAAAGTTCCATATTATGCTGTTGAAGATACAATACCATATGGGCATGGAGAAAAATCTGTAATGATGATTACAGAATACATAAAATTAACAAATGAAGAGAAATATGCGATTCGTTGGCATATGGGCTTTACAGAGCCAAAGGAATTGTATGGAACAATTGGAGAAGCATATAAAAAATATCCAATAGCATTATTATTAAATGAAGCAGATTTAGAAGCAACATTTTTTATAATATATAGATATATAAAGAGTTTCAGTAGAGTATTTTTGCTGAACCTCTCTTTTTATGCATAATATAAGAATTTTTTTACAAAATAATATTGGTGATTTTTATGAGGATTTCATGGTTAAAATTAGATAATGATAATAAAAACTTTAAAATTCCAACAAATTTTGGAATGGATGTGTTTTCTGTTAATAGTACAGAAAATGTTGATAATAAAATAGATGAATTAATATGGAAAAAACTACAATACAATAATAGTATCAAATGATGTGGCAGGGCTTTCGGAGAAAATTAATAAGGAGTATTTGTATAGCAAAAATGTAAATATAGTAATAAGTAGAGATAGGGATATTAATAAATGAAATGCTATTACAGCCTATAAATTCATTGAGTACAAATGAGCAAAAAAGACTCATGAAACATAATGTAAGTGAAATTAAAAGTACAGAAATTTTATGGAGGTAATTTTGGAAGAGATTCTCATTTTATGTATTGGAGATAGCAAATTAATAGGTGATAGTTTAGGACCATTAATAGGTTCTTTTTTGGAAAGAAATAAATCTGATATTGGAAATAATGTAAAAGTATTGGGAACACTAGAAAAGCCGATAGGATATAATGATTTAATAGAAATTGCAAAACATATAAACTACAACAAAGAATATTATACAACAATAATTACAATAGATTCAGCACTTGGAAGCAATCAAAATATTGGAAAAATATTAATAGATAATACAACATTATGTGCTGGAAGTGGTGTAAATACAGGAGAAAAATTAATAGGAGATATATCAATAAGAGGTATTGTTGGAAAAAACTATGATGATATAAAACAAAATATACAAGAACTTGAAAATGTTTCGACGAATCTTGTAGAAAATATGGCATGCAAGATTATTTTTAAAATTTTGAATTTGTTTAAAGTATAAAAAAACTGATTATGGCAATAATTCCTATATAAAATATAGGAGGTACATAATGAGTAAAGAAAATACTAGAAATGTAATTATATTAAAAAATCTTCCTTCTAACTTGATAGCCGAGGCTATATTAGTTGTAAAAGATAAAAAGCAGGTAGCAGATTACATGAAAGAATCTGAGTTTGGTGCAAATAAAGATGTTTCTAATTGTAAAACTGGTAATAACGGTATAATTTATGGAGATATGAAAACAGAGTCATTAAAGAAAATTGAAAATGTGAAAAAGGAAGACAGAAAATATGTGATAAAAGAAGCGGAAATTGTAGTCTCAAATTATAATAAAAAGAATAGAAGATAATTTGGCAGATAGAAAGATAGATAGATTAAAAAAATCGTATAAAAAGACAAAAAAATTAAATGTTTTTTTCTTGCAATGACGACTATAATAAGTATATTACTTGCTATATTTATTTGAAAGAAATAATGTAAACGAATAAAACCTTGACCTTTGGAATATAAATCTATAAAAAGATAAACACAAAGGAAGAGGTGTTTTTTTATGGAAAAATCTATTAGCCAAGAGGAGCGCATTAGAAGAGCAGAGGAAATATATAGTAGAAGAAGATATAACAATAGATATGGAGAGAGCCTATATAGAAGCGGTGAAACGAGAAACAGATATCAGCCACAAGAAACTAGAAAAATAAAAGGCAAAATGATTAATAAGATGATTATTCAAATGATTGTGTGCGTGATAATTTATACTTGCATATATATGCTTCAATATTCTAATTATTTATTTTCAAAAGATATGGTGGATAAAACAAAAGAGGTTTTGTCGTATGATATTAGCATAGAAAATTTGTATAATAAATCAAATGAATTTTTTTTGAATTTGCAGAAAAAATTTAATTGGGGTGTGAATAATGAACAAAATGATAATGTGAATGAGGAAGCTCAAGACCAAAATACAGAGGAGACTAACATTGAAAATAGTAATGCGGAGTCTAGTGAAAATACTAGTGAAGCTAATAATGAAAATGTTGATAATTCTGAGATTTCGCAAAATGGTGCAAGTACAGAAGTGACAAATAATGACACAACACAGCTTGCAGTTGGCGGAGCCGATGAGACTCAACAAGAGGAAGAAAAGTCACAAGAAGAGCAAGATATAGAATATGTAAAACAAAATGTGAGCATAATCTGGCCAATAAAAGGAGTTATAACTTCAAGGTTTGGAAACAGAACTCCAACCGAAATTGTAACTGCAAACCATAAAGGTTTAGATATAGCAGGAAATATGGGAGACAACATAGTATCTGCAATGGACGGAACAGTTGTACAATACTCTGAAGAAGGGGATTATGGCAAACATTTACGCATTCAAAGTGGAGAAGTGCTTACATTGTATGCTCATTGTAGTGAACTTCTAGTACAAGAAGGAAGCACAGTAAAGCAAGGAGATGTAATCGCAAAAGTTGGAGCAACAGGTAGGGCTACTGGTCCACATCTACATTTTGAAATACGAAGAGATGATAGATTTATAAATCCAGAGTTGATATTGGGAAGTTTATAATGGCAGAGCTAAAATAATTAGAAAGGATAATATTATGCAAATAAAAATTAATTTGAAGGTCTTTCTTTTTTTGTTGATATTTTTAATAACAAGGCAAATAAAAATATACGCACTACTCATGTGTCTAGCGTTAATACACGAATTGGGACATGTAATGGCTGGAATAATATTAGGGTTCAAACCCGAATCTATATCTATTATACCAACTGGTTTTTCTGTAAAATTCAAAAATGATTGTAAAAATTATAATAAAAAAATAAAAAATGGTAATATGCTTGCACTAAAAAAAGCCATAATAGCCTTTGCTGGACCATTTGTAAATTTAATTATTATGGCAATTTCAATAATATGCTACAAGATAACAGTAATTTCAGAGATAGCAGGCATATCAATAGAACTATTAATATATTCAAATTTACTGATATTTATATTTAACATGTTACCGATATATCCGCTTGATGGTGGGCGAATTTTGAAGGCAATAGTACATATAAAATATGGATTATTTACAGCTTATGTTATTACAAATAAAATATCAAATGTAGTTGTAATAATTCTAACCGCATTTGCAAGTTTTGCCATATTAGAATACAAAAACATAGCAATATTAATAATCATTGCTTACTTGTGGGGGCTTGTGGCAAATGAAAATAAAAAATATAATTTAAAATTAAAAATATGGAAAAATTTTAAATTTATAGATAATTGCTAATTTTTGAGAACATAAAAAAGAATAAAACATCAATATACTAATATATTTATTATATGTTTAGGAGGTATTGGTGTGTTTGAATTTTTTAGAGCCATAGTATTTAAGAAAATATTATTGATTTGTTTAATTTTTATATTAATAGTCATAATTGCAACAATAAGCTGTAACACGAATATCATAAATAGATTAACAAAAACAAATTCTGTAAATAGTATAATTAATTCAAATGTTGTAGGAGCAGAATATTTAAACCAGATGTCAAATATATCAACTGAAGAACTAGTGGAAGATTTAGAAAAAGAAAAATCATATATAAAGTGGGTGGATTTTAAAGGAACCGCAGTAGTGCTGAAAAAATTAGCCGATACTGATATTAATTCTCATGTTAATAATGAACAAATACAATTTAATTGGATTGAATTAATGGCATATTTAGGATGCAAGTATGGCGGAGAACTATCTTTATTTAAAGATAAAGATTTAGAAAATTTATTAAACAGTTTACGCGAAGGGAAGACTATGAACGAGTTGACAGCAAATATGAAGTTTTACAATTATTTTTTTCAGAGTTATGATGCCATTTTCCATGAATATATTGGAGAATATGAAATAGCAACTGTAGATGAACAAGGCAACAAAAAATATGTAAAAAAATATGGCTTAAAAGCATTTTCTCCTATTGCTAAAAATTATTATTTTTGTCATTACAAGGATTTTGGTTCTGCCAGGTCTTATGGATATAGAAGAGTACATTTAGGAAATGATTTGCTACGGAAGTATTGGCACACCAATTATCGCTGTAGAATCTGGCTATATTGAAGCCCTTGGATGGAATCAATATGGTGGTTGGAGAGTTGGTATACGAAGCTTCGATGGTAAAAGATATTATTATTACGCGCATCTACGAAAAGACCACCCTTATGCAAAAGATTTATGTGAAGGACAAATTGTAACAGCCGGAGATGTGATAGGATATCTAGGAATGACAGGCTATAGTAGCCATGAAAATGTGAATAATATAAACATTCCACATTTGCATTTTGGAGTGCAACTTATATTTAATGAAGTTCAAAAAGATGGAAACAATCAGATTTGGATTGATGTGTATGAGATAATAGAATACTTAAAAAGAAACAGTTCACAGGTTTATATGGCATATCAGGATACAAAAGATTATGAAAGAAAGTATGATGTGATGAAAGAGGAATGAAAGGATTAATGTCGATAAAATTATAATGCCAAATCTGCTTTTACAGAATTTTTGTTCGCGAGTATTGCTATTTTTTATTTCCTATGCTATACTATGAAACATAGGAAATGAGAATAAGCAGATGTGTGTTACCACTTTACTACATAGTTTTGCTATGAGAAAGTGAGGTGGTTGTTTATGGGATTTATATTATTTTTAATATATGCATTGGGATTTTCCCTTACTGTAAACGTAGCCTTATTAACAATTATATTTATAAGTTGGACAAATAAGGAATAATAAAAACACTACATTTTGCTTCGAACATGCAATGTAGTGTTTATTACATATATGTGGTAACATACATTTCTGTATGTTCATTTCCTATACTTATTATATACAAATAATAAACAAAAGTCAATATGGAGTTAAAATATAATTTTTTATCTGAATGTTATTTTAACTATAATCCATGTATTTATTTGTGGGTATAATTTAGTGGCTAGAATATCATGCTTCCGACCTGATTGCACGGGTTCGATTCCCGTTACCCACTCCATAATAAAACAAAAAGGCCAGCCGTTACAGCTGGTCTTCTTGCTACAAGATAAGTAAACAACTAATCTCGTAAAATGGCTAAACTTTAGCGCCACTTGCGAATGGCTTCCCACTTTGCCCTGAAAGCATCATGCATGATTTCTTCGCCGTTAGAGAACGGTACAAACATGCACTTTTCTCGGTATCCTGCATCGTTCAGGTACTGGAGCACCTTGTAACCCTTAGTTACATAGGTGTGCCCGTCACGATAAACAAAGACAACAATGCCGTTGTTCATGTAATAGGTGCCGAGCGAGTCACGAGCCAAGTTGTCAAGCTTGAACTGAGTGATTACTGGGTAAGTATGAGTTTCATAACATACATGCTTTACTCGCAGTCCCTCTACCGGGATCATGAAGCTCTTTTTCATCACGAGAGGAGGCAAAGCTCCAATGTGGTGCTCGTTGCAGAATTTTTCACATTCTGCCGAGAAGTTTTCTTCGGGTGTCTTTTTTGCCTTTTCCTGCAAGAACTTCCACCGTTTTGCTTCACGCTTCGGGTAATCCGAGGCGGAGAAAGGAACATAGAAACTAGCTTCTATGAAGCCATTTTCAGCAAGCGTAGCAATGGCTCGTGCAGTGTACGGAGTCACATAGTACCGGTTTTGGCAGATAAATCCAATCGTCGTTGAGTTATTTGCCGAATAGTGGCCATTGAACTTCGCGATGAAGAAATCCACGCTAAGCGTCACTTCGTGACCAGTTTGCGGAAACACCGCAATCATGCCATGTGTGACTCTGAAAGAGTCGTGGATCAAGTCGCCTAAAGTGTAATTAACCATTTTCTTGTCTCCTTTAACAAGTTTGTTAATTGGTGAGTTTAATCATGCAATTTGCTACATGATTAAAAATCGGACACCTTTATTTTACTATATTTACATAAAATAGTCAGATTTGATGTTGCAAAATTTTTTACTAATGTAAAAAATTCGGTATATTTGCTAATTCATCTATTTTTTAAAATAATGGTTTTCTATAAAATATTTTCAAGTCTGCATGTATAAAAAGTTTTTCAACTAGTGTACAATTTCTGCTACGTTTCAAAAATGTTCCACCAATAGTACTTGATTTTTAATGATAAAAATGATAAGATATCCGTAAATTAAAAGGGAGTAGCTTGATAACTACTAGTCAACATCACGGCTTTTAGCATGGCTAGTAACCACGAGTGGTAAGCAAGACTTTTAAAGAAATTTACAATGTTTTAGGGCGAATTTCTTTTAAAGTCTTGCTTTTTTGTACATAATAAATAAAAAAAATTAAATTTAAAAGAAATATAAAGTTTTAGTTTTTATTTATGAATTTTAAATCAGTATTATAATAAAGCTTTATGGTAAAGCTAATAGCAAAATTCGGGATAAAGTACATAAGAAATTATTGCCCTTGGAAAGGATGAGGTTATGGAAAAAGAAAATTGGTTTAACAAATCGGTTGAAGAGACGGTTAAAAAGCTCAACACGAATAACACGTTAGGTTTGACTGCAGAAGAGGTGGAGAAAAGAAAGCAAAAATACGGGTTAAACGAGCTGGAAAAAGGCAAGAAAACGCCATTAATTGTAAAATTCTTAGAACAATTTAAAGATTTTATGATAATAGTTTTAATTATTGCAGCCGTTGTTTCAGGTATTGTAGGGCACATTAATGGCGAAGGCATAACAGATTCAATAATCATAATGGTTGTTGTAATTGTTAATGCAATAATCGGTGTGGCTCAAGAAGATAAAGCTGAAAAATCACTCGAGGCACTTAAAAAATTAAGTAGTTATTCTGCCAAAGTAATAAGAAATGGGAAAATAACAGTTGTGCCATCAAAGGAATTGGTTCCGGGAGATGTAGTTGTACTAGAAACAGGTGATTACGTTCCAGCTGATATGAGAATAACAGAAGCTGTAAACTTAAGGGCTCAAGAAACATCGCTAACTGGAGAATCTGTACCAGTTGATAAATATTCAACTACAATAAGTAGCGAAGATGTTGGAATTGGAGATAGAACCAACATGGTATTTTCTTCTAGCTTGATTACGTACGGTAGAGGTCAAGGAATTGTTGTTGAGACTGGAATGAATACAGAAGTTGGCAAGATTGCTGGAATTTTAAATAATACAGAAAAATCGGATACACCTTTACAACGTAGATTAAACAAGTTAGGAAAGACTCTAGGAATTGCTTCGCTTGCAATTTGTGTGGTAATTTTTATTATTGGATTGTTGCAAGGAAAAGAACCACTAGATATGTTTATGACGGCTGTAAGTTTAGCAGTTGCAGTAATTCCAGAAGGGCTTGCAGCAATTTCTACAATAGTTTTAGCAATTGGTGTTCAAAGAATGGTAAAGAAAAATGCAATAGTAAAGAAATTACCAGCTGTTGAAACGCTTGGAAGTGCTACTGTTATATGTTCTGATAAAACAGGAACTCTTACACAAAATAAGATGACTGTACAAAAATTATTTTATAATAACAGAATAATAGACATCGATAAAGTAGATACTAATAAAGAAAATGACGAGCTTGGAAGACTTGTTTATATTTCGATGTTATGTAATGATACAAAAATAGGAGAAAACAAGCAATTAACAGGTGATCCAACAGAAACAGCACTTATAGATATGGGATTTAAATTGGATTTTACTCCAGCTGTGTTTGATCAAATGCCAAGAGTTGAAGAAGTTCCATTTGATTCAGAGAGAAAATTAATGACAACAGTTCACAAGGTAAATGACAGCCAATATATGGTTTACACAAAAGGTGGAGTAGACGAACTATTAGCCAGATGTAGTAAATATCAGATTAATGGTGAAACTAAAGAAAATCTTGAAGAGTACAAAAAAACAATAGATGGCTTCAACGACCAAATGGCTGAGAATGCTTTAAGAGTACTTGCAATGGCGTACAAACAAATAGACCATATGCCATCAAAAGAAGAGATGAAAACAATCGAAAAAGATTTAATTTATATAGGAATGGTTGGAATGATTGACCCTCCAAGAGAAGAGGCAAAAGTTGCTGTTGCAAAGTGTAAATCGGCAGGAATAAAAACAGTGATGATAACAGGAGACCATAAGGTGACTGCTGTTGCAATAGCAAAAGAACTTGGAATTTTAGAAGACGGCGAAGATGCTATAACAGGAAGCCAATTAGAAGCAATGTCACAAGAAGAATTAATCCAAAGAGTAGAAAATATAAGAGTGTACGCGAGGGTTTCTCCAGAACATAAAGTGCGTATAGTTAAGGCATGGCAGGCTCATGGAGAAATAGTTGCGATGACTGGAGATGGAGTAAATGATGCACCAGCCCTAAAAACAGCAGATATTGGCTGTGCGATGGGAATTGTAGGAACAGATGTCGCAAAAGAAGCAGCAGACGTAATTTTAACAGATGACAACTTTGCAACAGTTGTTTCTGCAGTTGAAGAAGGCAGACGTATTTACGACAACATAATAAAAGCAATACAGTTTTTATTATCAAGTAACGTCGGAGAGGTAATAGTATTGTTCTTTGCAATTTTACTAACACCATTCTTAGCAACAAAATTTGGAATTCCAATTGGATTAATAGAACCATTATTACCAATACACATATTATGGATAAACTTAGTAACGGACTCATTGCCAGCTTTAGCACTTGCATTTGATCCAGCAAACAAAGATGTAATGAAGAGAAAACCAGTAAAGGCAAGTTCTGGAATATTCACAAAAGGTATGACATGGCGTATAATTTACCAAGGAATAATGATAGGACTTCTATCACTTGCTGCATTTGTAATTGGAATTTCCACTCCAAATCCACCAGTAATAGAAGGATTAACACAAGAACAAGTAAGAGTTGAAATTGGTCAGACAATGACATTTATTGTTTTAGCATTTTCAGAGTTGATTCATGTATTTAACATAAGAAACAACAAAGAGTCGATATTTAAGACAGGAATAGGTGGAAACAAGCAATTATTCTGGGCTATTGGAGCATCTGCAATGCTTATGCTAGTAATACTTGCAATTCCAGTTTTAAGAGCAATATTCAGTATTCCAGTACTTCCAATGGATAGAATAGTTGAAACAATACTACTCGTAATAGCACCAGTTATAATAGTGGAAATATTTAAATTACTAAAAATAAATACTTCTAAGGATGAATAAATTAATCAATTAATTAAGCAATAAAGCAATAATTTATATTTTTATAAAGCATCAACATATCGTGCTTTGTCGGGGCTCCTAACGCCACCTCAAAAGGCGCACTTCCAGTTTCGTTTTAAAAAATATAAATTATTGCTATTTGGTTTCGTTCATTAGAAAAGTATGATGAATCTTCTATTAAATTATTGCATGGAAAATTTATAATAAAAATTGTAGAATATTGTAAATAAAAGTTGCATATGATAGAATAAGAAAAAAATAAGAGGTAGAAAATGTACGATCTAATAATTATAAAAAAATTAAATAAGAAAAAGGTGACTGCTTGTATAATTTTATTAATTCTTCTTGTAACTTTAGCAACTATTTCTGGAATAAAGCTTGCAGAACATCATGAAGTAAAAAAAAACAAGCAAAATTATATGAGGAACAACAGGCTCAAATAAGAAAAGAAGAAGAGGAAAAACAGAGACAAGAAGAACTTGCAAAACAAGCAGAAATTAATAAAAAAATAGAGCAAACTAGCAGGGCTTTCACTGACGAAGAAAAAGATAGAATAAAGCATATTTATCGTTCTACTGGTGAAAAAAGAGTATTTTTAACATTTGACGACGGTCCATCTGAAACGGTAACACCACTAATCTTAGACTTGCTAAAAAAGGAAAATGTTAAGGCAACTTTTTTTACGCTAGGAACTAATGTAAACAACTATCCAGATTTAGTAAAAAGAGAGTTTGATGAAGGACACTATGTAGCAAATCACGGCTATTCACACAAATATTCTACAGTATATGCATCACCAGAGGCTACATTAAACGAATATAATTATACAGAAGATGCAATAAGAAAAGCGCTAGGAAATAATTCATATATGTCAAAATTATTTAGATTCCCAGGTGGTTCGAATGGAGGATATTATGATGAGGCAAAACAAAATTCCAAAGCATTACTTCATGAAAATGGAATTATGCACTTAGACTGGAATAGCTTGAGTTCAGATGCAGCAGGTGCAAAGACTAAAGAAGCCTTATTACAAAACGTAAAAGATACTATGGGCGAAAAAGACAGTGTTGTAATATTGATGCATGATTCAAGTGATAAGATATTAACATATGAAATGTTATCAGATTTAATATCTTATTTAAGAGAACAAGGCTACAAATTTGAAAACATATATGATTTATTGGACTAGATAATCTGAGGAAGGAATACTTTTTTATGTACGATGTTATAATAATAGGAGGAGGTCCTGCTGGAATTACAGCCGGAATATATATTAAAAGAGCAGGTTTTAAAGTATTAATAATTTCTAAGGGAGAAGGAGCTCTAATTAGAACCGAAAAAATAGAAAATTATTATGGCTTTGAAACTCCCGTCTCAGGAAAAGAATTGGTAGAAAAAGGCGAGAAACAAGCAAAAAATCTTGGAATAGAATTAATAAAAAAAGAAGTAATTGGTATAAAATATACTGAAAGTGGATTTGAGGTAATGGTAGCAAATCAATCTAAAGATGATAGGTATGTTGCAAAAACAGTAGTAATCGCAACAGGAGTAAATAGAAACAAGCCAAACATGAAAGGACTGCAAGAATTTGAAGGAAAAGGTGTAAGTTATTGTGCGGTATGTGATGCATCATTTTACAGAAATAAAGATGTTGCAGTATTGGGAGAAGGAGAATATGCAATTGGAGAAATTGAAGAGTTACTACCAATCGCAAAGTCTGTAACAATGCTTACAAATGGTAAAGAACCAATAGAAAATAGAAGTATAGGTGTACAGATAAATGCAAAAAAGATACGTGAATTTAGAGGCACAAATAAAATAGAAGAAATAGAATTTGAAGATGACTCATCACAGAAAATAGATGGAGTATTCATTGCGCAAGGAACAGCAGGTTGCTTAGAATTTGCAAAAAAATTAGGTGCAAAAACTGAAAATAACAATATTGTGGTAAATGATGAGATGCAAACAAGCATAGAAAACATATATGCATGTGGAGATTGCACAGGAGGAATACTTCAAATATCTAAGGCTGTGTATGAAGGCACAAAAGCAGGATTAGTAATAATTAATAAATTGAGAAGAAAGGAAAATTAGATATGAGTGAAGTAAATTTAACAAGCAAAAACTATAGAGAAGAAGTAGAAGAATCTACTATCCCAGTACTTATAGACTTTTGGGCTACTTGGTGTGGACCATGCAGAGCAATGATGCCAGTAGTAGCAAAAATTGCAGACGAAAATGAAGGAAAAATAAAAGTATGCAAAGTAAATGTAGATGAAGAACCAGATTTAGCAG
>VOFC01005750.1_pt1 | contig 64453 bp, 55 predicted proteins | sample 5384161 | NCBI WGS metagenome assembly VOFC01 (sample SAMN12384722, study PRJNA508395) | human gut metagenome | isolation source: healthy gut B | host: Homo sapiens
TTGATGAATTATCAAACGATTTCCGGACAAAAGTAGCTCATGCCCGTTACATCACAATGACAAATATACAACATCCGTGCGACACTTCGCGGATTTTGTCCTTTTTATTCCGATGAAAATCATGGCGGATACAAGCCTAAGAATCCAAATATTTCGTATATTTGCTCTCGAAGGCACATGCCCGAACATTATTTTAAATCTGAATATCAACAAAACACATCTAATTATGGCAGATAATAAAGAAAAACTGTTTTCAGATTTCCCTCCTGTGTCTACCCAAGAATGGACAGACAAAGTGATGGCAGACCTGAAGGGGGCCGATTACGAAAAGAAGCTGGTATGGAAAACCAACGAAGGGTTCAAGGTAAAGCCTTTTTACCGCCAGGAAGACATTGAAGGATTGAAAACGACCGAAGGATTGCCGGGCGAATTTCCCTACATCAGGGGAAACAAGAAAGACGACAACACCTGGTTCATCCGGCAGGACATTGTGGCGGACGACGCAAAGGCTGCCAACGCCAAGGCACTCGACATTCTGAACAAAGGGGTGGATTCGCTGGGATTCTCCGTGAAAAAGACCGACTTGAATGCCGAATTCATCCGCACGCTCCTGCAAGACATCTGTTGCGAATGCATCGAACTGAACTTCTCCACCTGCCAGCGGCACACGCTGCTCCTCGCCCAACTGCTGGCTGACTATTTCAAGGAAAAAGGATACAGCCCGGAAAAGCTTCACGGTTCGCTCAACTTCGACCCGATCAGCAAGATGCTGCAAAAGGGGAAAGACGTGAGCGGCGTGTTCGCTTTCGGAAAGGAAATCGCCGAAACGCTGAAAGACTATCCCAACTTCCGGTGCATTGCAGTCAACTCAGTCATGCTGAACAACTCGGGCGCCTACATTTACCAGGAACTGGGATATGCACTGGCCTGGGGAAATGAATACATGCGCCAACTGACCGAAGCGGGAGTGCCGGCTGATCTGGCCGCAAAGAAAATCAAGTTCCACTTCGGCATCAGCTCAAACTATTTCATGGAAATTGCCAAATTCCGCGCCGCACGCATGCTTTGGGCAAATATCGTGGCGCAATACAAGCCGGAACGGACAGAATCGTGCATGATGAACATACATGCGGAAACATCGACATTCAATCTCACCTTATTTGATTCTTACGTAAACCTGCTCCGCACACAGACCGAAACGATGAGCGCAGCCATCGCAGGAGTCGACTCCATCACAGTCACTCCGTTCGACAAGGTATATGAAACGCCCAACGATTTCTCGGAACGTCTGGCGCGCAACCAGCAGCTCCTGCTGAAAGAGGAATCTCACTTCAACCGTGTGGCAGATGCAGCCGGAGGATCATACTATATCGAAACGCTGACCGCCTCCATCGCCAAAGAAGCATGGAAACTTTTCCTTCAGACAGAAGATGAGGGCGGAATGCTGGAAGGCATCAAAGCCGGAACAGTGCAGAATGCGGTGAATGCCAGCAACAAGGCGCGTCACGAGGCTGTGTCCAGAAGAAAAGAGATTCTGCTGGGAACCAACCAGTATCCGAACTTTAGCGAACAGGCCGGCAACAAGGCGCCTTTGGAACATGCCTGCTGCTGCGGAAACGGAAAAGAGCATGGACACGAATGCGAAAAGCCTTTCCCGGCACTGAATACCGAACGTGCGGCAAGCGAGTTCGAGGCCTTGCGCCTGGAAACGGAACATTCGGGCAAACGTCCGAAAGCTTTCATGCTGACCATCGGCAACCTGGCCATGCGTCAGGCACGCGCCCAATTCTCGTGCAATTTCCTCGCCTGTGCAGGTTATGAGGTTATCGACAATTTAGGCTTCGCCACGGTTGAAGAGGGAGTTGAAGCGGCTCTCAAGGCAAACGCAGACATTGTGGTGCTCTGCTCAAGCGATGACGAGTATGCAGCATATGCAGTTCCGGCATTCAAGGCTCTCAACGGACGCGCGATGTTTATCGTGGCAGGAGCCCCGGCATGAAACCGAATTTTAAAGATATTGATATATTTGCCGGATTCCACCCCCAAAACGGAAAAGAATGGCAGAAAGACAACATTACAGCCGACTGGAACACGCCGGAACACATCAATGTCCAGCCTGTGTACACTCAAGAAGATTTGGAAGGAATGGAGCATCTGGACTTTGCGGCCGGCATACCTCGTATCCCGCGGCCCGTACAGCATGATGTACCCGTTCCGTCCGTGGACTATCCGCCAATACGCAGGTTTCTCCACTGCCGAGGAAAGTAACGCATTCTATCGCCGTAATTTGGCCAGCGGCCAGAAAGGCCTGTCCTGTCGCATTCGACCTCCCTACTCACCGTGGCTATGACCCCGACATGAACGTGTGGTAGGTGACGTAGGTAAGGCCGGCGTGTCGATTTGCTCGTTCGAGAATATGAAGGTGCTTTTCGAGGGAATCCCACTGAACAAGATGTCCGTGTCGATGACAATGAACGGCGCGGTGCTCCCCATTCTGGCCTTCTACATCAACGCCGGACTGGAACAAGGGCACAGCTGGAAGAGATGGCCGGAACCATCCAGAACGACATTCTGAAAGAATTTATGGTGCGTAACACTTACATCTATCCGCCTGCCTTTTCCATGAAGATCATCGCTGACATATTTGAGTACACTTCGCAAAAAATGCCGAAGTTCAATTCAATCTCCATTTCGGGTTACCACATGCAGGAAGCCGGAGCCACGGCGGACATCGAGCTCGCCTACACACTGGCCGACGGTATGGATTACCTGCGTGCCGGCATCGCCGCAGGAATCGACATCGACGCCTTCGCGCCTCCTTTCGTTCTTCTGGGCCATCGGAATGAACCATTTCATGGAGATCGCCAAGATGCGTGCGGCACGTTTGCTGTGGGCAAAGATCGTGAAGGACTTCAATCCGAAAAACCCGAAATCGCTGGCTCTGCGCACACACTCGCAAACCTCCGGCTGGTCGCTTACGGAACAGGACCCGTTCAACAACGTGGGACGCACATGTATCGAAGCCATGGCAGCCGTTGGGCCACACCCAGTCACTCCACACCAATGCGCTGGACGAAGCCATCGCCTTGCCTACCGACTTTTCGGCACGCATCGCACGCAACACGCAAATTTACATTCAGGAAGAAACCCAGATCTGCAAGAACGTCGATCCGTGGGCAGGTTCTTATTACGTGGAATCGCTGACCAACGAAATCGCGCACAAGGCATGGGAGCACATACAGGAAATTGAAAAGCTGGGAGGCATGGCCAAAGCCATCGAAACAGGCATTCCGAAAATGCGCATTGAGGAAGCCGCCGCACGCACCCAGGCACGTATCGACTCGGGCGAACAGACCATCGTGGGAACCAACAAGTACCGGCTGGAAAAAGAAGACCCGATCGACATTCTGGAAGTAGACAACACCGCAGTGCGCCAGGAACAGATCGAAAACCTGCGCCGCCTGAAAGAAGGAAGAAACCAGGCCGAAGTAGACAAGGCACTGGAAGCTATCACCGAATGCGCACGCACCGGCAAGGGTAACTTGTTGGAACTGGCGGTAGAAGCGGCCCGTGTACGCGCTACCTTGGGAGAAATATCAGACGCCTGCGAAAAAGTAGTGGGACGCTATAAAGCCGTAATCAGAACTATTTCAGGAGTGTATTCATCAGAAAGTAAAAAGGATGCAGATTTCGCCAGAGCGTGCGAACTGACCGAAGAATTTGCAAAGAAAGAAGGGCGCCGTCCGCGTATCATGATTGCCAAGATGGGACAGGACGGACACGACCGTGGTGCAAAAGTAGTGGCAACCGGCTTTGCCGACTGCGGTTTCGACGTAGACATGGGACCGTTGTTCCAGACTCCGGAAGAAGCTGCGCGCGAAGCGGTAGAAAACGATGTGCATGCCGTGGGAGTTTCTTCGCTGGCCGCAGGACACAAGACACTGATTCCGCAAATCATGGAAGAGCTGAAGCGCATGGGACGCGAAGACATTCTGGTGTTTGCCGGAGGTGTCATCCCTCCGCAAGACTATGACTTCCTGTACAAGGCTGGCGTTATCGCCATCTTCGGACCGGGCACATCGGTTGCGAAATGCGCCTGCCAGGTAATGGACATCCTGCTTGACACGGAAGAATAAGCGCACAACCCTGACAAAATGAGCGGCCATCACGATGAGGATGACCGCTTGCTTGTTTTAAAGTGAACGCCTGTCTTTTACAGACACTCCATTCACACATCGTACCCTTTCTTTAAACCAATCTATAAACGAATACAAAAGCGGAAGAATCTAAAATAAACCAGATTAACGGCACTTCCAATCCACAAAAACGCGGACTTACAATTATACAGGCACCATCACAAAGTTTCCGCTTTCATACACTATAAAAACATCATATAAAAAGAAACACCGTTCTGCTCCCACTTTGAAATTATATAAACGGTATAATAATGTAGAATTTAATATTCCTCTATCGGCTATATTTAAATTGTTTTCCATTTTCAACGAATAAGCAATATGCACAAGACCAAAATTGTAGTCATCGGGAGCTGTAATACCGACATGGTTGTAAAGGCCAACAGACTGCCTGTTCCCGGAGAAACCATACTGGGCGGAACATTCTACATGAACCCCGGAGGGAAAGGAGCGAACCAAGCCATAGCAGCGGCACGTCTCGGTGCGGAAGTCACCCTCATATCCAAGGTAGGATATGATCTGTTCGGCCTACAGGCTATGGAAATATACAAGACTGAGAAGATAAACACGGACTTCATATTCACCGACCAGAAGAATCCGTCCGGGGTCGCGCTCATCTCCGTCGACTCATTCGGAGAGAACAGCATCATTGTAGCACCGGGAGCAAGCCGTTCCCTGTCAAAAAAAGAGGACATCGACAAGGCGAAAGAAAAAATCAAAGGAAGCTGACATCATACTGATGCAGCTCGAGATTCCATTGGAGACAGTGGAATACGCCGCCGTCATAGCTAACAAATACGGCAAGAAGGTCATACTGAATCCTGCACCGGCCTCCACATTGAGTGACATCTTCCTGCAGAACGTGCACATCATACTTCCGAACCGCATTGAAGCGGAAATGCTTTCAGGCATTAAAGTGACGGATGCAGAAAGTGCACACCGTGCAGCTCAGGCCATCGGGGAGAAAGGTATAGAAAACGTAATTATCACTTTAGGGAAAGACGGGGCTTACGTCAAGGAAAAGGACACATATACATTGATTCCCTCCAAACAAGTAGAAACGATTGACACCACCGGAGCCGGGGATGTGTTCTGCGGAGCGTTCAGTGTCTATCTGGCCGAGCAACATTCAATCTCCGAATCCGTACAATTCGCCAATGCCGCCGCAGCCCTCGCCGTCACACGCATAGGCGCGCAAAGTGCTATCCCCTACAAGAAAGAAGTCACTCTGGACTAAGCTGTACGGACAAGAAGCCAAAGAAATATCAATCCATAAACTTTGACGAAAAATGAAAATAGTAGTAATTGGAAGTTCAAACATTGACATGGTCGCGCAAGTCAATCACCTCCCGGCACCTGGAGAAACAGTCGGAGGTGCCCGGTTCATGCAGGCATTCGGCGGAAAAGGCGCTAACCAGGCGGTAGCTGCAGCCCGTCTCGGAGGCTCCGTCACTTTCATCACGTCCTTAGGAAACGACATGTATGCGGAGATTCTGAAGAAACAGTTCAAAAAGGAAGGAATCAAAACCGACTACATCATAAATGACGACAACCATCCGACAGGTCCGCACTCATCTTCGTAGACAACAATGGCGAGAACAGCATTGCAGTAGCTCCTCGGAGCCAACTATTCCCTATCGCCTGATGCCGTCACGCATCTCTCGGACATCATCGAAAAAGCCAACATCATCGTCATGCAGGCCGAGATTCCATATGAGACGATAAAGGAAATCGCGCTATTGACCAAACGGAAAGGCAAAAAAGTGCTGTTCAATCCTGCTCCGGCCTGCCTGATAGACGGGGAACTGATGGCGACCATCGACATTCTGGTGGCCAACGAACTGGAAGCCGCCTTCATATCTGGCATCGGCTATACGGGGAACAATCTGGACGAAATATCCCAGGCACTGATTGACACCGGAGCGCATAACGTCGTGATTACACTGGGAAGCCGGGGCGTATATATGAGGAACAGAAGAAAAGCCATACGCATTCCCGGCTACAAGGTCAAGGCTGTAGATACGATTGCGGCGGGCGACACATTCTGCGGTGCCCTTGCCGTGAGCTGCGCGGAAAATGATATCGAGGAAGAAGCACTGAACTTCGCCAATGCAGCGGCGGCGATAGCCGTAACACGCTCCGGGGCTCAGCCTTCCATTCCGACCCTCAACGAGGTCAAGAGATTCATAACATCAAGTTCACTTAAAACGGCAGCGATATGAAAAAACTGATTCTTTTCCTGATACCTTTCGCCCTCGTCTCATGCGGGGAACAGAAAGAAACCGCCGGACCGACCGTAAACCTTATTCTGGACACGGACATGGGGCCGGACTATGACGACGTTGGTGCCATGGCTGTAATGCATGCGCTTGCCGACAGCGGACAGGCAAAAATTCTAGCAACCGTCTCTTCCAACAAAGACGAGCTGGCTGTTCCATGTATCGAAGTCATCAACAGATATTTCGGTCGTCCGGACATTCCCGTGGGGGCTCCCAAGACCGACGCTCCCTCCATCACGACATGGCATAAAGAAAACAAATGGACAGAATATCTTCCGGCGCATTTCAGACACAGGACGGAAAAGACTTCTGATGCTCCGGATGCGGTCGAAATCTACCGGAAGACGTTAAGTATGCAGCCCGACAGCAGTGTCACCGTCTGCACTATCGGCTTTCTCGGCAATCTGAAAGCGTTATTGGAGTCTAGTCCAGACAAATACAGTCCGCTGAACGGGGCCGTACTGGTCAGGCAGAAGGTCAGACTGTTAGTAGCCATGGCTGGAGAATTTCCGGCGGGCAAGGGGGAGTTCAACATCAAAAGCGACATTTCCGCCGCAAAGAAAGTCGCGAAAGAATGGCCCGGAACTATTATCTTCAGCGGTTTTGAGATAGGAAAAGATATACTGACCGGGAAAGAAACCGCACAAATGAACGTCCAGGACAGCCCCGTCAAGGAGACATACAGAATGTGCCTTGCGCAGGACAATCCGGAAGGACGCAACAGCTGGGATCAGACAACCGTGCTGACCGCCATCAAAGGCTATGAACCTTACTTCGGGATAAAGAGGGGAACCATCGTCATCAACGACACGACAGGGGCCAACCGATGGATTGATGACCCGAAGGGAAGACACGCGTATCTGACAAAAAAGATGTCCGTCCAAGAAATAAAGACGGTCATTGAAAATTACATGAAACATCAACCCGTAAAGAAATAGCGTTATGTATATCGTAGACAATTATTCATTGGCCGTAGTATTCTGCTTTGTGACCATGCTCTGTTGGGGCTCCTGGGGAAACACCCAGAAGTTGGCTTCAAAGACGTGGCGATACGAGTATTTTTATTGGGATTATGTCTTGGGCATCGTAGTTTGTTCTCTGTTGTCTGCGTTCACTTTGGGCAGTCACGGGACGGGTGGACGGAGTTTCCTGACAGACCTATCACAAGCAGACTACTCCAACATCGGGAGCGCGCTCCTCGGAGGTATCATCTTCAACGCATCCAATATCCTGCTTTCAGCCGCAGTTGCGGTATGCGGCATGTCGGTAGCTTTTCCGGTCGGAGTTGGCCTTGCTCTGGTTCTGGGAGTCATCATCAACTACATCGGAGAAGCCAAAGGAGACCCCACATTCATCTTTATCGGAGTATCTCTCATCACCGTAGCGATACTGCTCAACGGGGTGGCATACAGGAAAGCGGCCTCAAGCGGCAGAAAAGTTTCGGCCAAAGGACTCACGCTGGCCATATCTGCCGGTGTCATCATGGCATTCTTCTATCGTTTTGTCGCCGCGTCCATCGATCTGACGAACTTCGAGCATCCCGCTCCCGGAAAGATGACCCCTTACACCGCTGTCTTCGTATTCTCATTGGGGATATTCGCCAGCAATTTCCTCTTTAACACTATCGCGATGAAACATCCGGCGGAAGGGAAACCCATTTCCGTGTCCGGCTACTTCAAGGGAAAGATTGGTCCCATCTGGTAGGGATGTTGGGCGGTATCATCTGGTGCGTCGGCCAATCTTTCAGCATGATTGCGTCCGAAAAGGCAGGAGCTGCCATATCCTACGGACTGGGGCAGGGAGCGACACTCGTTTCCGCACTTTGGGGCATATTCATATGGAAAGAGTTCAAAGGCGCGCCTTCCGTATGCCACACGCTGAACCTACTTATGTTCATCTTGTTCCTTACCGGACTCTATTGTCTTATTTACGCCGGAGCATAACAGGCGTTTACCTTGATGAAAGCAAGCGTTATCCCGACCAAGGCAAGCGGTCAGCTTTTCCGGAAATCCCCCTACCGTCTGGAAAAGTCCATAAAACCCACGCATACAACTATAAAAGCAACCATCAAAAGATTACAACCATGACCACCAAACAGCATATCGCCCGATACATACTGCCGGTTCTGTTCATCATTACCGGTACATTACTCTGCCATGCGCAATCAGTCATTCCAGTTCCGAAAGAGATGACCACGGGCGAAGGATATTTCGATCTCTCTTCCGATACGCGCATAAGTTACAATAACGACGGACTTGCCAGAACCGCCGGTCTGTTCAACGATTACCTAAACGGGCGGTTCGGCGTGACATTGAAGAAAGGAAAGAACGGCAAGAACACCATCCGCCTGAAAACGGACAAGAATATGCCGACGGAAGCGTATTCCCTCACCGTAAGCGACAAAGGGGTAGAAATAACAGGGAATGACGCCGGGGTGTTCTACGGAATCCAGACGCTTCAGCAACTGCTCGTGGAGGATGACGGAAAGGTAAGGATTCCTCATGTCACCGTCAACGACGAACCCCGCTTCGGCTACCGGGGTTTACTGCTCGATGTCGCACGCTATTTCTATCCGGTCGAGTTCGTGAAAGAATACATCGACCTGATGGCGCAGTACAAGATAAACACTTTCCACGGCACCTGACCGAGGATGCGGGGTGGCGCATCGAAATCAAGAAATATCCGGAACTGACCAAAATCGGAGCATGGAGGAACAGCACCCAATGGGGGCACGTCCTTACCGACCAGGACCGTCTTCCGCACGGAGGCTTCTACGCGCAGGAACAGATAAGGGACATCGTACGCTATGCGGCCGACCGGCACGTGACCATCATCCCGGAAATCGACCTTCCGGGACACACGATGTCCGTTCTGGCCACCTATCCGGAGCTGTCCTGCACCGGAGGTCCGTTCCTGGTGCCGGACACGTGGAGCATTAAAGAGGATGTGCTATGCCTCGGGAACGAATCCACTTACCGTTTCGTTGAGGACGTGTTGTCGGAAGTCATCGACTTGTTTCCCGGCGAATACATCCACATCGGCGGGGACGAGGCACGCCAAAAAACGATGGAGCGAGTGTCGAAATGCCAGAAACGCATCAAAGAGTATGGGTTGAAAGATGAATACGGCCTACAGAGCCACTTCATTCATCATCTGGACGAGTTCGTGTCCAATAAAGGACGGAAAATCATCGGCTGGGATGAGATTCTCGAAGGAGGCCTTTCGCCCAACGCGACCGTCATGAGCTGGCGTGGAGAGAAAGGGGGAATTGCGGCGGCAGAAATGGGACATCCCGTCATCATGACACCGAACAACTACATGTACCTTGACTATTGCCAAAGCAAAGACCGGAGCAACGAACCGCTGAACTATCCGAGGACGGTCACGCTGGAACACATATACAGCTACGAACCTTACACTCCGAAACTGACCGAAAAGCAATGCGGCTATATAATAGGAGTACAGGCCAATGTATGGGGAGAGTTCATCCATCATCCCGACAAGGTGAACTACATGACATACCCCCGCGCTATGGCTCTCGCCGAAATAGGATGGTCGCCAGCAGGCAAGAAAGACTACATCTCCTTCTCCCAAAGACTGGCCGGATGCCTTGCTGACTTGGACAGAAGGGGAATCGTATTCCGCATACCCGAACCCATCGGATGGAACCGTGCGATAGTTCAAGACAATCACGCCGTCATCGAACTGAAACCGTCCGTGAACGGAGCAGAAATCTACTACACAACCGACGGAACAGACCCACGCCTGTACGGCAAACGCTATAAGGAAACGCTGCGAGTGCCTTTGGCATTCAATGGGGTGAACGTGAAGTACTACCTCCGCCTCCCCTCCGGCAGGAGCAGCGCAGTATATACAATTACAACCGACAATGGAAAATAAGATGAGAAACTGGTCATTATACACTTTAGCCATTTTGTTCCTCTCCTGCCCGCTTCACGCGCAAACCGCTTCATTCTTCGAAGCGGACAGGTCAGGAAATCACACCGCATGTATCCGCCACCCGTGGCAAGGGAAAAGGGTCGGCTACATAGGAGACTCCATCACAGACCCGGAATGCTACGATGAAGTAAAAAAATACTGGGAGTTCCTGCACGAATGGTTGAGAATCACACCTTATGTATATGGCATAAGCGGCAGGGAATGGAATGATGTTCCGCGCCAAGCGGAGCTGTTAGAGAAGGAACATGGAAAGGAAGTGGACGCAATCATCGTCCTGATGGGTACAAACGACTTCAATGCCGGCATACCGATCGGAGAATGGTTCACGGAAACAGAGGAACAAGTGTTCGCCGCACAAGGTGAAATGAAAAAGAAGGTAACCCGGAAGAAACGGATTCCCGTAATGGACGTCGGAACCTACAAGGGACGAATCAACATCGGAATCACACGGATGAAACAGCTCTTCCCCAGCAAGCAAATTGTTCTGATAACCCCGCTTCACCGCGGTTTCGCCGAGTTCGAGGAAAGGAACGTGCAGCCGGATGAAAGTTATGGGAACAGCTGCGGTGAATTTATGGAAACCTACGTGCAGGCCGTCAAGGAAGCCGGAAACATCTGGGGAGTTCCGTGATAGACCTCAACTCCGTATCCGGAATGAATCCCATGATAAAGGAACAATCGGTCTATTTCTACGATTCAGAAACCGACCGCCTGCATCCAAACACGGAAGGACACAAGCGTATGGCACGGACACTGATGTTCCAACTTTCGGCCTTGCCGCTCTCCTTCTGAACCGGAATACATACGATTCCGAAAGCCCCAATCATATAACGCAAATCCCAACCAAAGTTTTTTCCATGAAAAGAGTAGATTCCGTCATTTCCCTGATATATTCATTGTCAAAGTCTGAAAAGAAACACTTTTCCTTGCAAGTCATCAAAGACAAGACGGATAAGGACTACCTGACAATATATGACATCATCACGAAAAGCAAGCTCCCTGACGGAAACAAGGTGAAAGAAGAATTTTACAGACACAAGCCGAACGGCTCTTTTGAGGTTTCCATACAATACCTGTACGAAAAGCTTACGGACACCCTCCTGGCATTGAGGAAGAAGAAAGACTTTCATTATGACCTGCTGAACGACTTGTGCAAGGCGCGTATGCTTTATGAACGCTCCCTCTTCGAGGAATGTTTTGAAATTCTTTCCGACACGATAGAAAAGGCGCGGCTCTATGAAAACAACGAGATACTGGTCATCGCCCAGAAACTGGAGCTGGAATACCTGCTCCGGCTGAACTTCCCCAACATGACGGAGCAGGAGCTTTTCCACAAGCATTTCATACAGAACGAGGCATTGAAAAAGATAAGGAAGATAACTGAACAGTCCTCGCTCCACAACTTGCTGAAATACCGGCTCTCGCATATCGGTGCCATACGGACGGAAAAGCAAAGGCAGGACATGAACGACCTCATGATAAACGAGCTTTATATCGCCGCATCTTCGGACACGGAGGGGAACTTCGAGCTGGCGAGGAACCACAAGCTCTTTCAGGCAAACTATCTGATGGGAACGGGAGACTACAAGGCTGCGCTCAATTCATACAAGGAGCTCAACACCTTGTTCGAGCAGAACAGACGCTTCTGGTCGAACCCTCCCATCTATTATCTGTCCGTGCTGGAGGGGGTGCTCGGAAGCCTGCGCTCCACCGCCCATTACGACGAAATGCCTTATTTCCTGTTGAAGCTGAAAGAACTGATAGCCGAAACGCCTTCACTTGAATTCAAGGTGAACGCCACCTGCCTCCTTTTCCAGTACGAACTGTTCCCTCATTTGGACAAAGGGTATTTCACGGAATGTACGGAGCTAATGAACCGCTACAAGGAACCGCTCTACGACAAGGGGAACTGGCTGAACCCCATACGCAAAAGCGAACTGCTCCTCTACACGGCCCTCGTACATTTCGGGAACCAGAACTACAGAACGGCGAAGAAATACATCAACAATACCATCATTGACCACAACATCAAGTACATGCCGCTGATGAGAACCATCCGCCTGGTGCGCCTCATCGTCTATTATGAACTGAAAGAATACGAGCTGCTTCAGCATGAATCCCGCTCCGTCACACGGAGCCTTTCTTCGCCCAAAGGTCAAACATTCCGGACCGAACGGATTATCCTGTGGTTCCTGAACAAAAGGGAGCTTCCCATCCTGCGCAAGGAACGGGAACAGTTCTGGGAAAAACTCTCGCCCGAAATCCACGAACTCTATAACGACAAATACGAAAGCCAGCTCCTGAACCTCTTTGACTTCACCGCATGGATGGAATCCAAGATACGAAAGGAAAAGCTTCCGGACATTCTCCGAAAGCATATCGAAGACAAAGGGAAGTAGGAAACTTTTCCGAAACAACGGGACAAAGTTTATGTTCCAGCGGCTGGAACGTAAAACCTGACGGCATAATTACAGATTTCTGACGGGGTGAATAAAGAAAATGTCCGGAGCCACCGGACGGAATGAAACGGAAACGAAACTGAAAGTCCCGGTTACCACATAAAAGGAGCAAACGGCCCGTCAGGACAAATTATACAATACCGACAACATACCGGAGTATACCACATTAAGAAACAACTACTTACAGAAAAGCACCCACCTTATGTAATTATATAAGAAAAGCATTAATGTAAAAAAACGGACGCAATATCCGCCTACCTTTACTATAACCGAAGCAACCAACAAGACTGCATCCGGAAGTTTTTAAATTATCAATATAAACTAAAAAAACACACAGATGAGAAATGAATCATTGCATTCTTTTGTCCGTAGAAACAAGGAAAGGACAAAAAGCCAGCTCATGAGCTGGCTATGGTGTTGGACGGTTCTATGCGCATCCGGTATGGCACTTGGTGCCTGTTCCGATGACGAACCCGTGAAGAAAAGCCCCTACCTGCAGACAAGCACCCGCGCCATGCTGAAAGAGGTGGTGGAAGTCAAGTTCGCCAATATCGACGGGAACACCGACATAACGGTGGACTTCGGAGACGGTACGACGGAATCGGGAAAGGCCGCGGACGCTATCACCCACGCTTATACTGAAAGCGGCGACTATGTGATGCACGTCACGGCCGGCCAATACGAGGTGCAGAAGCGAATCCGCATCTACGACCTGCTCGCCCTGACGGAAGCCATGAAGCAGTTTAGGGACGAAAGCTACAAGAAGGTATGGGTAATGACGCACCGTGCCCATACAACAGACATGTCGATTCCGGAGAACTCGGTGTCGGCTGTAGAAGCGGCCATCGCCGCAGGTGCGGAAGTGATTGAATGTGACCCACAGGTGACGAAGGACGGAGTAGTCGTGGTGTGCCATGACGCGACCATAGACAACACGACCGACGGCTACGGAACCATCACAGACATGACCTACGAGGAAATCCTGCAATACAATCTGGATGACAGGAACGGAGTCCCCACGAACGAAAAGATGCCCACGCTCGAAGAGTTCCTGAAGGCGGGCCGGGGAAAAATCTATTTCAATCTCGACTATTCCGCACGTTCTGCTTCCGCTCAGGAAGTGCTGAACGTGGTAATGGAACTCGACATGATGGAATCCGTGTTTTTCTATTGCAATAGTGTGGAAGCAGTGGAAAATCTCCTCTCCTCCGCCCCCGATGCCCATGTCTACACATGGACGGGCTACCATACTCCGCTGACAGGACTTCCGGGGAACTATTTCGTGCAGTATGACTACCTCACCTCGGGAAGCACTCCCATAGGAAGTTCAATCTCGGACGGAATGCTCGCTACGGTAAACATGCTTCCCAACACCGCCGGAACCACCGAGGTAACCGACCGCACCTACAAGACGGAATGGCTGGACGGACTTCTTTCCGACTTCAGCGGTACCCGGGTCTGCATGATACAGACCGACGTGCCTGAATCATTGATTGCCGACCTGGAATCAAGGGGGATGCGCTAATTCATTAATATAAAAACATTCATCATGAGAAACATTCATAACAAAAGGTGTATTTGCCTGCTGGGTATGTTGCTGACACTTTCACCGGGCATTTATGCAAACTACGCTTCACAAGAAGTGCAGGAAGTACAGCAGGACCGGACGGTCTCAGGTACGATAACCGACGAGAACGGGGAACCGATTATCGGAGCCTCGGTCATGGTCACGGAAACGAATCAGGGAACCATTACGGACATGGACGGAAAGTTCAGCGTGAACGCCTCTAAAGGCAACCACCTGAAAGTGTCCTATATTGGATATGAGACCCAGGAAGTGACAGTCGGAAACCGCCAGTCAATCAGAATCATCTTGAAGGAGGAATCCACCGCTTTGGACGAAGTGGTGGTTGTAGGTTACGGCACGATGAAGAAAAAGGAAATGACTTCGGCCATCTCCCACATCAGCGCAAAGGACCTGAACCACATCTCCAGCCTCGACGCTTCCATGCTCCTGCAGGGCAAGGTGTCCAGCGTATCGGTATCGAATACGGCTGTAGCCGACCCGAACCAGAGCGGAAGCATCCAGATCCGCGGTATCTCCTCACGAAACGCCGGACTCGGCCCGTTGTTTGTCATCGACGGAGTGCCTGAAGGCGACATGACCAACATCAATCCGGAAGACATCGAATCCATCGATGTGCTGAAGGACGGTGCGGCTTCCGCAATCTACGGTACGCGGGGAAGCAACGGTGTAGTACTGGTAAACCTGAAGAAGGGGGCGAGAGACGGACAGATACACACTTCGTACAGCACTTCCGTCACTTTCAACAAGGCGAAAAAGGAACTGGACATCATGAGTCCGGAAGAATACCGTGCCTACCGGTACCGTCAAATCCCCTGCTCGACATGGGAGCCGACACAGACTGGTTCGATGAGGTGACCCGTCTAGGAGTAACCCAGATGCACACGCTAACCTTCTCCGGAGGAAACGCGAAGACCTATTACCGTGTGACGGCTGACTTCCGCAAGGCTAACGGTATCGACCTGCGCTCCGACCGCAGGGAATACGGTGCGCGAGCCAGCATCAACCATACTACAAAGGACGGTCTGTTCACCTTCTCGGCAAACCTGAGCCCACGAATCATCAACCGCAACAACTCGACGAGTACTTACGGATATACCATCCTAAACAATCCGACCATGTCTCCCTATGACCCCGAATCGGCGAACGGCTACAATCGCTTCCCCTCGGGTGGTGATAGTGTCAACATACTGGAACAACTGAACGAAGAGGAGAACAGCTCGGAAATCAAGGTGCTGGAATGGAACGCGACTGCAGCCATCAACCTGCTTCCGCTGTTCAAGCCGGACAATCCAGACATGGTGCTGAAATCGCAGGTAATGGTTTCACAGTATTTAGTGGACAGATATAACAACTGGTTCACTCCTTCCACCTACGGTCCGAACATCAATTCCGGAAGCACCGGGAAAGCCAGCCGTGAGAGTCTGTCGAGCACCGTCAACAACCTGGAATGGGTGACCAACTTCTCCACACGCATCAAAGGACACCAAATCCGCGCGATGGTGGGCTACAGCTACAACTACGGAGAAAACTCCGGACTGAACGCCGAGAACTGGGACTTCACTTCCGACGGACTGAAATACAACAACCTCGGTGCCGGCCTGAAAGCTGCGGAAGAAGGTCAGGTCATGATGGGCTCCTACAGGAACGACCACAAGCTGATAAGCTTCTTCGGGCGTGTCAACTATGACTGGAAAGAGCGTTACCTGCTGACACTCTCACTGAGACACGAAGGTTCCTCCCGTTTCGGCGAGAACCACAAGTGGGGTAATTTCCCCGCCGTATCTGTAGGCTGGCGTATATCGGACGAGAAATTCATGAAGGAAATTTCATGGATTGACGACCTGAAACTCCGCTACGACTACGGTGTGACCGGTAACCAAGAAATAGGCAACTACCAGTCACTGGCCACATACAGCTCTTTCGGATGGTACCAGTACGGAAGCAACCTATTCAGAGTATGGGGACCAGGCAAGAACGTTAATGCCGACCTCCGGTGGGAAAAAGGACACAACCAGAACTTCGGTATCGACTTCTCGCTTTTCAATTACAGAGTGACCGGTTCATTGAACTATTTCCATCGCAAACAGACCGACCTGCTTGGAGACTATTCCGTACCTGTTCCGCCCAACTTGTATTCCAACATCTATGCCAATGTGGGTACGCTCCGCAACACGGGATTCGAGTTCGACATCACAGTGAACGCCGTACAGACCAAAGATTTCAGCTATAGCTTTACCCTCGTGGGAGCAACCAACAACAACAAGTTTGTCAGCTTCTCCAACGACATCTATCAGGGACAGAAGTATTATTCCGTCTGCTCCATGGCAAGCCCGAACTCCCCGGGTTATCTGCAGCGGATTGAAGAGGGGGAACGTATCGGAAACTACTACACCTACCGCTATGCGGGTGTCGACAAGGCAGGCGACTGGCTGATTTATGACAAGAAAGGAAACGTCATCCCAATCTCGCAGGGAACAGAAGACGACAAGTGCGTAACAGGAAATGGCCTGCCGAAATTCACCGGATCCATGACAAACAACTTTACCTACAAAAACTTCGACCTGACCGTCGCCCTCCGTGGTGCCGCGGGATTCGACATCTTCAATGTGCATGACTTCTACTTCGGACTGCAGAGCATGAACTGGAACCTGCTTACGACCGCCTATTCGAAGAACGCGCACATCACGAGCGGAAAGAATGTGCTTGTAGACTACTTCATCGAACCGGGAGATTATCTAAAGATAGACAACATCACGTTGGGCTACACGCTGAACCTGAATCTGCCGTATATCGAGAAAATCCGTCTGTTCGGTACGGCAAACAACCTCTATACGTTCACGAAATTCAGTGGCGTAGACCCGTCCACATACGAAGTGAACGGTCTTACTCCGGGTACCTTCGGCGGAGGCTATAATTACTACCCGTCCGCTTTCCAGTTTATCCTGGGCTTGCAAGTTAACTTTTAAAAAGGAACGATTATGAAAATAAGAAACTATATCATTGGATTAGGGGTGATGGCAAGCACGGCACTATCCTTCCCTTCCTGTACTGACTTGTCGGAAACGGTGTACGACCAAGTTATGTCCAACAATTACTACAACACGAAGCAGGACGTAATCAATGCCGTGTTCCGCCCCTTCGAATATCTTTACTGCTGTATCTGGATGCGCCACGAGAACGAGGAACTGCCGGCTGACCAGCTGATTACTCCCACCCGAGGCGGAAGCTGGTGGTACGACGGAGGAATATGGGAAATGTACCACCGACACCAATACAACGACATTACGCTCACGAACGTGAACTGGTCGAACGAATGGGGTGAGTTCTACATCGGCATCGCGAACTGCAACTTCATGCTGGACGAACTGAACCGGCTGGATCCAGCAAGTTTTGATCTGACCGAAGAAGACTTCAATAACTACAAGGCGCAATTGCGCTGCCTGCGCTGTTGGGCGTATCTGCGCCTGCTGAACGCTTACCGCAACTGCATCCTCACAACCACATCGGATCAGGAGGTAAACATGCAGCCGGAAAACCGGAAGCAGGTTGCTCCGCAGGTGTTGTTCGATTTCATAGAAAGCGAACTGAAAGACTTCTGTCTGGAGCATCTGCCTTCTAAAACGGGCCAGGACGGGAACAGCGAGATGCAGGGACAGTTCACGAAAGCCGCGGCCGCGTCCCTGCTCGTGCGTCTGTATCTGAACTCGGAGAAATGGACAGGTCAGGAAAAATGGCAGGAATGTATCGACATGGCGAAACGCATCACCAGCGGAGAGTTCGGCTATTACGCAATTGCAGAGAACTGGTATGAACCGTTCGACTGGAACAACGAGACATGCAACGAAGTGATTTTCGGCTTCCCTGGCTCCTACAGCACAACCAGCTGGCACCTGAACAACCAGAACAAGAACAGAACCATCTACGGACGTGCGTTGCCCTACGGATGCCAGTTCTATCTGGATATTGAAGAAGACGGAGAACGGAACCCGCGCTTCGCGCTCTCACCGAGCTACGACAACCAGCGACCCCGCCAGCTGTTCACCTATCAGCTGGGAATGCCCGTGCAGAAGTTCCGTAAATACGACCAGTATGGTCATGACAAGCGGCTCAAGCAATACAAGAACCTAAGCAACAACACGCGTGAGGGAATGTTCTTCCTCGAGGGAAAGATTCCGAGTACAGCATTCCCCGGCGGATATGCAAAAAACCCGCAGAACCAATACGAGCTTTATCTGGTAGACCAAGTAGGACTGTTCAACGAAAATGCCGAACAAGGCTACATTTCCAATCCCGCCTATCAGGAATCCAAGTTAGGAAACGGCGACTTCAACTCCGGACTTTACTGCGTGAAGTACCCCTTCTATCCGTTCGACGGAGGATATTACATCGAATCGGACTATACGGAAATACGTTTGACGGAAATCATCTACTCGCAGGCGGAATGCCTGATACGTCTCGGACAGGCGGATGAAGCCGGCAGGCTGCTGAACAGCGTGCGCAAACGTAACTATGAGGACTTCAACGCCAATGTAGCCTACCGCCCGGAAGGGAACGTGACGCTCGATATGGACGAGATGCTCGACGAATGGGGACGGGAATTCCTTGCGGAGAGCAGACGGCGCACCGACCTGATCCGTTTCGGCAAGTTCCAGGACGCATGGTGGGACAAGCCGCAGGATGCGGACGACCATTATGAAATCTATCCGTTGTCGCAGACCCAACTGGAACAGAACCCGTACCTGAAACAGAACCCGGGCTATCCGGACATCGCACGATGAAAGAATTGTTAACACGCTAAAAAAAAGAAGATGAAAAACAGAATATTCATAATACTGCAGCTATGCATGATAGCTGCCACACTCCTGCTGACGCAAGGATGCAAGGAGGACTATGAAATGGTTAATCCGCCTCTGATGACGGAAGAAGATGATTTGGACGAGGAGGTGATGCTGGAAGACGGACTGAGCGCATACTACGTGACCCAGTTCGGCGAAGGCAACATGGACGGAAGTTCATGGGAACAGGCAATGGACGTAGCCGGGTTCCGCAACCTGCTGAGCGGCTCCATCGACCTCTCCGAAAGCACGATTTACATGAGTCAGGGAAAATACGTGATGTCCGAAGAATCCGGTCCCGGCGTAACCGTCCGGAAAGACATCAAGGCGATTCTGGGAGGATACAGCCCTGTCAGCACGGGAACGGACGTATCAAACCGTGACCCGAAAGCATACGAAACGGTCATCAGCGGTGACGTAAACGGCAACAAGCAGGCGGATCAGGGAGACTGCGGCCTGCTCGTTGTGAGAGGAGGGAACATCTGCATCGACGGAGTCACTTTCCAGCACGGGTTCATGTCCGAGGAAGATGCTGCCGCAACTGACTTCGGAAGCGGAATCTATGTGAACGGAACTCCCGCAAACACCATCATCGAACTAAACGACTGCATCATCAAGAACTGCAAATCAACGGCAAACGGAGGCGGAACGAAACAAGGAGGATCCGCAATCTTCGCCCTATCAGGACAGATACGTCTGACCGACATCCAACTGACGAACAACGAGAGTTACGGACGTGGAGGAGCTATCCGCACTAACGGAAACGACGTGGTTCTGTTCATGAACCGCTGCTCGGTAAAGGACAACATGCTTACGGGAGACCCGAACGATGGCGGCTGGGGGCTTGGAATCCAGGTCGGAGCCGGAACTCTCTGCATGAACAACACGACTGTCATGGACAACACAGGCGGTTCGGGAGGTGCCATAAACAGTGACGGAAGCCTATTGCTGATAAACAGCACCTTTATCGAACATGCAGACGATTATGAAGGGGTCATCCGTTACAATGCCACCACCGGTTGCGCAAGACTTATCAACAACCTGGTGATGTCGGAAGGGACAACTATCAACAGCATCAACTCCGGAGGAAATTCCTCCACCAGCCAAACGCTTTTCGCTTCGAATGGATATAACTTCTACCAACGAGTTCTCAGCGGATTCCAAATGGCCGATACCGACATCCAATACACCGATATAAACGGAGGAGTGAAAGAAAACGGGATGTATGTCTGGGATGTCACAAAACAGACAAGCATCACGGTAACCTATGCCACACAAAAAGCCATAATAACCGCGGCAAAAACCTATGACACCCCGATATCGCCTATCACCAACATAGGAGAGGTGTTTGCGGAATGGGTTACTAATGCGGACTTCGCGGTAGACCAGCGAGGAGAACACCGCAACCCCGACAAGATGCAGGCCGGAGCATACGATGCCGGTTTAAAATAACCTTTAAAAAGAAGATGACATGAATAAAATAGTCTATTTGTTAGCTTTGGGCATCGGCATAACGGGATGCTCGAACGACAGGAACGAACCGGTTCTAACGGACAACTCCATCAAGACACAGGAAATCAAGGTTACGGCGGAAGTGAACAAACCGCTATCACGTGCGGGATATACCGCGATGTATTTGGAAAGCTTCGGACTGATGGTCCAGAACGCCGCGAACACGGCCTACAGTTACCACAAGCAGATGATTCTTTCCGAAGAAGGATGGAACGCCTCCGACGGCCAGCAGATGCTCTGGGACATGGAAAGGAATCCCGTAACGGTAACCGCATATGCGCCATACAACAGCGAAGCCGCACCGGACGCGATACTGAATGTCAGCGTAGAGGAGAATCAGGAAACGGAAGCCGACATAAACGCTTCCGACTTCCTGCTGGCAAAAACAACCGTCAACCCCCAAACGGACCTGACGGAAGACGGACTGGTGAAGATTACGCTGAACCATGCCATGAGCAAACTGATAATTAAAGTCAAGGACACGGAGAACAAAGATATAGACATGGAGAAGCTGATAGAAGTGACAGTGAAAGGCGGCGTGCTGAACGGCACTTGCGACCTCTCGGCGGAAAACCTGGAAGTGGTCGCCGCCGCGGATGCGACACCCGCCAACGTGAAAGCATTCAAAGGAACGGACAGCCACGAGTGCATCCTTCCCCCACAGACGATTGCGGCGGGCGCATTCTCAGTAACCGTCATGTACGGCGACAAGCTGTATGAATGGACGGCCACGAAAGAGACCGTGCTGGCGAAGGAAACGGCATACACCCTGACCATCAACATCAATCCGGATGCCCAGCCGGGAAACGCGACCGCCAAAAGCCGTGCAGCCGGAACATTCACCGACCTATAAACAAGGAGGGAACAAATCATGAAAAGTATCAAACTGATTGCGGTCACATGCCTGCTTACCGGACTGGCAGCCTGCAACACGGACAAGGAAATCGCAACCTACGAAGGAGACCCCAACGCGATACAGATTGAAGCCGTCATCGGTTCCGCTTATAGCCGGACAAATCCCGAAGCGACGGAAGAACAGCAGAAACTGTTCAATGAGGGAGACGAAATCACGCTGAAATGTGAAGACGGTTCCATGACCTACAAACTGACGGAAGGCAAATGGACACCCACCGACAACTATTACCTGCGGTGGGGAACGGAACCTGCCACCTACTCCGCCTATTATCCTACCGCGGACAACACCAGCGAACTGAACTTCACGCTTCCAGCCAACCAGAAGACACTGGACGGAATGGCCAAGGCCGACTACATGACCTGCACGGTGGAGAACGCCACGGACGACGGCTCGCATGTGCTCCGTCTGTTCATGAACCGGAAGATGGCCAAGGTCATCATGACGCTTACAGACGTGGACGATGAGAAGAGAGCGCAGGGCGTTACCATCGGTTCCTATCCGGGATTTACGGACGGGAATGTGACCGCCGGCAGCTCGCAGATTACGCCGTTCGTCACCGTCCCCGAAGGAGGAAAGGCCGGACAGAACGGATGCACCTACACGGCCATCGTGACTCCGGGCGAAGCGGACCCGGCGGCCACCTTCGTTTCACTGAACTATTCGGGTGAAGAAATGGTTCTGCCGGGCATTCCGGCGTTGGAAGCCGGGAAATGCTACGAGTTCACGCTCTACGTGAACGGCACGATGCTCTCACTCAGCGACCCGATTGTTTCGGACTGGACAGAGGGCACGATGCAGGGAGGAGAAGCCGAATACAAGTTCGACACGTATTTCGTGAAGGCAACCTCTACGGGAGACGCAAGCGGAACGGACTGGGACAACGCGATGGGCCCCGAAGAGTTCCGTACCCTGCTGACGGACGAAACCGAACTTTCCGGAAGCATGATTTACGTAAGCGAGGGTACTTATCTGATGTCCGAAACCGAAGGCATCGGTCCAACCATAAAGAAGAACATGAACATCATGGGAGGATATAGCGAAGACCTCACCGGGAAAGACGTTTCGACACGTAACATTACGGACAATACGACCATATTCAGCGGTGACGTGAACAACAACCAGACGGCAGACGAGGGCGATTGCGGCCTGATGCTTATCGAGGACGGAATGGTTTCGTTCGACGGGATTACTTTCCAGAATGGTTATGTAAACGACACCAATGCCGATGAATGGGCTGCAGGTCTCTACATTGAAGGAAACGCTGTAGTTTCATTGACCAATTGCGTGATCCAAAAATGTAAATCTACGGCAAACACCAGTGCCAATCAAGGCGGTGCAGCCATCCGCATGAACGGAGGTCAGGCACGGTTGGACAGAGTCCAATTGCTGGAAAACGAAAGCTATGGTCGCGGTGGTGCTGTCCGTTGCTTGTCCGGTGTCATGTTCATGAACCGTTGTTTGGTGAAAGGAAACAACTTGAACGGTGACGCATGGGGATTCGGAATCAATATGGCAGGACATCTCTGCATGAATAATACAACAATGATAGATAATGACCGAATCGACGCATCAGGCAAAGGTATAGGCGCCACACTGAATGCTGACGGCAGCATGCTTCTAATAAACAGTACTTTCATTTATGACGGAACGACCGATTATGAAGGACTTATACGTTGTAGCACCGCAGCACAAGGAAGCACTCAATTCATCAACAACCTACTCTTGAACGGCAGAAATCCGGACTTCAATCTAAAAGTAGATAACAGCTCTGTTTTATCAAAAGGATGGAACATCTATAAAACTATATCTGATAACATGACAAGCAAGATGCTGGCAACAGACACGAAAGTTACCAGCCTTACAGGTACTGAAAACAATGGAATCTATGAGTGGACTATCAGTACTGGAAGTCCATCCATGTTCGCAACAACAAGCAACGTGATAGAAGCAGCAAAAGCCTACAACCCAAACAACTCCCCAATCTCAAATTTAGGCGCAGCCTTCGTAGAATGGGTCGGTGAAGACGGCTTCGGAGTAGACCAGCGAGGCGAAAAGCGTAACCCGAACAAGATGCAGCCGGGAGCTTATGATGCCAATTTGAGTGAATAAACAGGTAAAAAGAATCAGATAACAAAGGCGAAAGACATGAAAAGGACAAATTTCATTGTATTTCTGCTACTGCTCTGTTTGCAGCCGGGAATTCTGGCTGCACAACGGGCAGAAAGCATCCGCAAGAACGTATTGAACTCCAATCTGGAAAGCGTGCTCGTGGTGGCGCACCGCGGAAACTGGAGCATGGCACCCGAAAACTCCGTGGCGGCCATCGACAGCGCCATCCGGATGAAAGTGGACATAGTGGAGATAGATGTCAGCAAGACGAAGGACGGCCAACTGGTGCTGATGCACGACGCTACGGTGGACCGCACGACCGACGGCAAGGGCAAGGTGGCGGACATGACGCTGGACGAAATCAAGCGGCTCCGCCTGAAAGACAAGGACGGGAAGGTGACAGAACACACCGTCCCCACTCTCGAAGAAGCGTTGCTGGCGGCCAAAGGCAAGGTCATGCTCAATCTGGACAAGGCATACGGCATCTTCGACGAGGTATATGCCCTGCTGGAGAAAACAGGAACCACCGACCTGGTCATCATGAAAGGTGACCGACCCGGCAAAACGGTAAAGAAGGAATTTGGCGCATACCTGGACAAGGTCATCTACATGCCCATCGTGACCATCGACGAAGAGAAGTCGATAAAGACTGTGAAGGACTATATAGGAACGCTGCATCCCGCGGCGTTCGAGTTCTGCTACATGAACCCGTCCAGCCCAGTACCAGTGCGGATGAAACAGGTCCTAAAAGGAAAGAGCCTCGCATGGTACAACGCAATATGCCTTTGGGCGAAGATGGCGGGAGGACACGATGACGAACTAGCCCGGACCGACCCGGACGCTGCCTACGGCTACCTCATCAACACGCTGGGAGCAAGAATCATCCAAACGGACACGCCCGCCGTGCTTATCGACTACCTGAAAAGCATCGGACGACACGACTAGCGTCCCGGAAAGGCAGGAGTTATCGCCATCTTCGGACCGGGCACATCGGTTGCAAAATGTGCCTGCCAGGTAATGGACATCCTGCTTGACACGGAAGAATAAGCGCACAACCCTGACAAAATGAGCGGCCATCACGATGAGGATGACCGCTCATTTTCATGAAAACAAACGCCCATGTGCGGAACACTAAAAATGGTACGCCACAGATAGCTGGGGAATGATCATCACCATTTTAAGCTTGTCACGCCGGGCAAAGGGAGATTCAAAAGAATAGTCGTTCCCATCATGCAGATTATAGAACCAGTAAAACTCTCCCGAAAGGGAAAGTCTTGTGCTCAGATGCCGGTTCACCTGATAAGCGAGTCCGATGTTCACATTCACGCCAAAGCCTGAAGCTGGCGCATCGTATGCATACCGGCCAACCGTTCCGCTGCTCTTGTAGTGGGCATATCCCACTCCCAAATCAATGTTGCTTGTAAGTCCTTCAAAAAACAGACTCTTGTCGATATTCGAGAATTGAGGAGCGACATACATGACCTGCACATCTTCGTCCAGCAGATCAGGAACACTTCCCGCTATGTCACGGCTATGCAGATAATGCCTGAACGTCACACCATAACCCAGGCTTCTACAATAATTCAGCACATCCACACTGTACTGGAAGCCGCAGTTCCCTTTCTGTTTCGGGCCATACCATGCCGATTCGCCCGTTCCGGCCTGATTTGCAAAGCCTGCTCCGGCCCCCACACGCACAAGCAGGCCGTCCCCGCGCTCCCTTTCCGGAAGTCCGGCCACAGCTTCAAGCGCCACAGCCAGCAAACAACACACAAATGCCAAGTTTTTCATATAGAATTAATTAAAAAGGTCGTCATCACAAAAATAGCTTTTTTTTTCATTTCACAAAATGAAGTCACTATCTTTGCTTTCAAGAAAAGCAAAACCCATGAAAAAGTTCGTTATCTTATTCTGCCTTCTGCTGGCAAGCGCCGGAATGCAAGCCGGGCATGATACCCAATCCTTCCGCCAATGGCAGGACAACAAATTCTCAATGTTCATCCACTTCGGGCTTTACTCCAAATTGGGAGGCGTGTGGAAAGGAAAACCCGTGACACAAGGATACAGCGAACAGATCATGGCTTTCGCTCCCGTTCCAAAAGACAAATACGAAGCACTGGCCGGAGAGTTCAATCCGGATTGCTTCAATGCAGACTCAATCGCCGCTCTTGCCAAGCGTGCCGGGATGCGCTCGGTTGTGCTCACCAGCAAGCATCACGACGGGTTCTGCCTGTTCCGCACGAAAACGACAGCCTACAACATTTATGACGCATCGCCATGCAAACGTGACCTGGTGAAAGAAATGGCGGAAGCCTGCAAACGCGCGGGACTGAATTTCGGGCTCTACTTCTCGCTCATCGACTGGCATTGCCCGTATGCTTCGCCTATGGCACCGCACAATGCGAATTTCATTCCGTCCAAACACCACGAATACAGCAAGGCACAGCTGAAAGAACTGCTCACCCGCTACGGACCTATCTCAGAGCTATGGTTTGACATGGGGTCGAACACGCCGGAACAAAGCAGGGAGCTTTATGAACTGGTACACCGGATACAGCCTTCGTGCATGGTAAGCGGAAGGCTCGGAAACGATTGCTACGACTTCTGCGTGATGGGCGACAACCAATATCCGGACGCTACTCTCCAGACACCGTGGCAGACATGCGCCTCGATGTTCAACGAAACATGGGGCTACCGTTCGTGGCAAAAACGGGAAAATGCAAAAGAAAAAGCCGCAGAAAAAATGCGCGCACTGGCCAACGTGGTTTCTCACGGAGGAAACTACCTGCTGAATATCGGTCCCCGACGGACAAGGGAATGTGATTTCATTCGAAAGACAGGTGCTGGAAAGAATCGGGAAATGGCTCGGGCAGTACGGATATGCAGTATACGGAAGTGATTCTTCTCCCTTCAACGAAGAATTCGACTGGGGAACAGCCGCACGAAAAGGGAAGCAGCTCTATCTGTTTCTTTCAGGCAACTATCCCAAAGACGGAAAAATCACTTTCAATATGCCGGGATACGTGCTGGAAAAGGGGGACGGAAAAATGGCATCCTACCTGCAATACGGGGAAGAGATTGTGCTCACCGTCCCGGCTTCAGCCTACAAGGACAGCGTGATTCATGTGCTCACTTTAGACTTCGACAAAGAAATCACCCGCTTCCCCGGGAAAAACGTAAGGAGCACGTCACTGACCGCACAGAACGCGACACCCCTCTACAGTTATTCGTGCTTCGACTATTACACCAACTACAAGAGCATCATCGGATATTCGTGGAATTTCGACCAGATTCTTCTCAAACAGCTTGATCTGATTTACACTCCGCAAGAAAAAGGGAAGACTATCGATCTGACCATCGACCAAAAGACTTATACGGTAGAGTTGGGCGAAGGAAAACCGCAAAGCCAAGATCCGTTGCCCGGGACAGCATGGGGAAGCCTTTACCTGTGCGGCCCCAAACACACTTCGTTTGACGCTCCGGCAGCTCCGGAAACGGAAAGAAACGGCTGGAAGAAGCTGGATGCAGACAGCGGAACAGTGGCCTGCAAGCCATTTGAAACCTACTACCTGATGCAGGAGGTCGAATCCCCCCGGCAGCAACGGGTGATAGCGGAAATAGGTGCCGGAAACGGCATTGAGGTCTGCGTGAACGGAGTTTCCATCATGAAACACCTGAATCCCTACCGATGCTCTTTCCGCAAGGAACAGGTAGCCATTCCGCTGCGCAAAGGAAAGAACTGCATAGTCATACGGCTCTACAACCGTTTTGAAAACCGGTTCGGCTATTTATTCCGCACAGCAGAAAAGCCCGTCACATACAAACAGGAAATAACTCTTCCCGAAATACTGAACGGGAAATCGCACACCGTAACCGTCAAGCCTCACAAGCCGGCTTCACCTCATACCGACGCGGAACTTTCGAACCTCCGCATCCGTCTCCGGAGGATTGCCATGTAGTTTCCTTAAAAAGGGCAAAGGGAGTCTGCGGAACAACCGGCTTACACCCCTGCGAGGGTGACGGACTCCCCTAACTCCCTTTAGCTCCTGCAAGGCAATAAATTCCTGCCTCAATAAATCGCTTCCGCGATTTTCCGCACGCTGTCTGATGCAAGAAGCGTATAGAAATGCAGTCCTTCCACACCGTGGCGAATCAGATCCTTGCATTGCTCGATGCTCCATTCCACACCCACTTCCTTCACCTCGTCGTCCGTCTTGCACTTTCGAAGCTCGGCGGCAAGAGGTTCGGGAATGTCCGTGCGGAACACTCTCGGCAGCACCGTAAGCTGACTCTTCAGCACTACCGGCTTGATTCCGGGAATGATCGGCACATTAATGCCCTCTTTCCGGCAGCGTTCTACAAACGAATAATACTTCTCGTTGTCAAAAAACATCTGAGTCACCACATAGTCCGCTCCGTTGCGAACCTTTTCTTTCAGGTAATAAATATCCGACTCCATGTTGGGAGCCTCCTCATGCTTTTCGGGATAACAGGCCATGCCATAAGAGAAAGGCGTGTCTATGCCCTCGATCTTCGATCCGTCGAGCGCGATTCCCTGGTTGAACAGATTCACCTGCCGCTGGAGATCGGTGGCGTGTTCGTGATACAAATCCCTGTCTTTTGCAGGAATGTCGAGCGATTTCGCATCTCCGCGCAAAAGAAGCAGGTTGGAAATCCCCAAAAAGTTCAGGTCGAGCAGCGCATATTCCGTTTCTTCCTTCGTGAATCCCTTACAGATAATGTGCGGCACAGCCTGAATGCCGTACTTGTTCTGAATGGCCGCGGCCACAGCCACCGTACCCGGACGTTTGCGCACCGTAGCCTTTTTCAAGTTTCCATCAGCCTGGGGCACGTAGACCGTTTCGCTGTGATGCGAGGTGATGTTGATGTATTTCGGACCGAATTCTTTCAGCTTGTCGATTACATTATAAACCTTCTGGATACTGTTACCTTTGAGCGGAGGCAGAATCTCGAACGAGAAGACCGGCTTCCCTGTGCTCTTATTCTCTTCTATAAAATCACGGACTTTCATAACTGTATTTTGTATTTTCAAGCACAAAGGTAACGAATCCTTAAAGAAACGAACAAACATTATTCGTTTTTTTAAGGATTCTGTCTTTTGGTTTTATTCTTTTTCCGAAGCCGTGATGCGGACTACGGCGTTCTTGTCTTGCACGTTATACTCAATCCTCGACTCGGGCGCGTTCAGTTTGCCCGCTTTCTTGGTCTTGACAAGAACCACTCCGTTCTTTCCCTTGGCGCCATATACGGCAGCGGCCTCTTCGTCTTTCAACACGGTAATGCTTTCTATCCGGCCCGGATTGATTTTGCTGAGGTCACCCACATATTCTTTCCCGTCCACAAGAACCAGAGCTTTGGATGCGGACTCTGCAGGCTTGCCGTCCGTTTTGGCAGACTGGGTATCAACCTTTGCCTTTCCCTCCTGTTCCTGAAGCTTAAACACGATAGGCAGAACAAATCTTGTCCGCACCGGCTTTCCGTCCACACGTCCGGGATTCCATTTCGGCATCGAACCGATCACCCTAAGTGCCTCGGCATCCAGATACGGATCTGCTCCTTGCAGCACATGCATGCCTGAAAGGCTTCCGTCCTTTTCCACAACGAAACGAACGGCCACATTTCCCTCTATATGATTTTCAATGGCCTTTACAGGATAACGCAGGTTCATAGCAAGAAAACGGAAGCACTCCTTCATCCCTCCGGGATATTCCGGCGCCATGTCCACCTCATCGAATATCTTTTCGGCCTTGCTTTCATCGGCAGAAGCATAGCCCACAACCACCACTTCGTTGTCTTTCAGGCTTCCTTTCTTCGATTTCAAAATCAGCATTCTGCCCTTCAGGCTGTCTTTCGGCTGCGCTGCCGGTCCGTTTTCCACACTTTTAACCTCTTCCGCTTTCACAAATGCGGACAAATCTGTAACTTTGGCATTCGAAATTTCGCCCAACGGGTCTGAAACTTCGGGACGTGCAAAGGCGGCAACCGCCACGGCTGCCAGCGGAAGCACATAAACACACTTCATGCGCGCCCACGGATTGGATTTTCTTTTGATCATCATAGTGATACGTTTTTTAAGTGAACTGTGATTAAAGCTGTTGGCAAGAGAGTAGAGCCTTGCGCCAACGGCTTTTTTTATTAACAACAACTGATATTCTTTTGCATCGGCTCCGCCACACATGGCCGCTTCGTCAGCTTCATATTCGTGCACCGCCTGCAACTCGCGCCTCAGCCACCATACGGCCGGATTGAACCACTGGACACATGCCAGCAGCCCAGCAAACAAAAGGTCGTACGAATGGTACAGACGCACGTGCGCCTCTTCGTGAAGAAGAATCACTTTTCCATTTTCGCGCCAGTCTTTTTCAGACATCACCACAAACTTCATCCAACTGAACGGAGCCGCCTCACGCCTGTGCAGCACAAGGACACTTCCGTCAGAAAGCTGCTCTCTCTTGGCTCCGTCAAGCAGCCGGAACATACGGAATGCAGAAGCAACATGCCAGAAAAACGTGGCCAGCATCCCGGCAAAGTAAAGCAGCACGACAAAGCCTGCCCACGGAAACGCCGCCTCTTGAGTGCCATATTCCGGAAGCACATCCTGCGCAAGCCACCATTCTTCCGCCACAAAGAAAGAAGGAACGGCCGCATCCCCGTTGTCTAAGTGAATCTGCACCAACGGAAGCACACACGACAATACCGCCACGCCCAGCAACATGCACCGGTTGAAGCGGTGAAACGTTTCCCGGCTCAGCAGCACTTTATAGAATACGACAAATACAGCCAGGCACGCCGATGACTTCAATATATAAACCAGAACTTCTCCCATACGCTTCGTGTCATTTCCTTTCTTTTTCCCGATCCGCCTCTTCCACACGGCGCACAAGCTCCTTCAGCTCGTCAAGCGAAAGCTCTTCTTCCTTGACCAGCGAAGAAACGACATCGAGATACGAATTGTTGAAATACTTGCTTATCACCCCCTTCAGCGTCCGGCGCTTGAACTCTTCACGCGAAACCACCGGAAAATACCGATAAGTGTTTCCGAACGCCGTGTGAGAAAGATAGCCTTTCTCCTCCAGCCCGCGCACAATCGTCGAAAGGGTATTGAAATGCGGACGCGGCTCTTCATAAAGCTCCACTATCTGCCTTACGAACAGGGGGCCTTTCTCCCAGAAAAATCCCATCACTTCTTCTTCTTTTCCTGTCAGTGTTTTCATAACGATATCTTTTTGTTCCACAAATAAACTAAAAGTTTTAGTTACACAACTAAACTATATAGTTAAACTAATTAAAAAGAGAAAATAAATCCGCCACATCATGCGCAAACGGTCTGTATGCCATAAAATTAAGCCACACATTCGCCGGACGGAAAATAAAGGCAGACTTTCATTTTCAAACATCCGATGCCAGCGCAAAAAGGTTATCTCCAGACTAAAGACATGCATCTCCAGACTAAAGATATATGTATCCAGCCTAAAGATGTAAATCTCCAGTCTGGAGATAAAGATTCATCCGCGTTACTCCGCCTTTTCTCTGCGGACAAAAATGATTTTCCGAACGCACAAAAGCATAAAAATGACCGCACAGACTCACCCGTCCGAACGGCCAGAAAAACAGCAAAAGCATACAGGTTCCCAAAAAGATGCCTTCGGAGCAGTTTCCGGAACCTCCGCTTCAGTCAAGCCACCCGGCTATTCCAGTCCATCCACATCCAGTTCTTCGCTTTTCCGATAGCCCGAACTGGTGAGGACAGCGACCAGCTGCAGATTCTCGTCCATGATGCGCACTTCGATGAAAGGCACGCGGGCATGGTTGAACACCTCGTTCGCTTCGGCATAAACATATCCCTTCCGTGCCGGACGGAGAAACGTGATCTGCGCATTGAGCGAAAGCGTAAGCTTCTCGCGGCTGTTGGCCACTGCTGCAAAAGCCAGGTCGGCCAGCGTGAACAAGGCACCGCCCTGGCACACTCCCCCGGCATTCAGATGATTGTCTGTCACTTCCATCCGGGCTTTGGCATATCCCGGACTGATTTCAAGAAGTTCCACTCCGGCACAAGCCGCAAAACGGTCGTGCGAGAGCATTTCTTTCAGCGTTCCCATATAGCTAATTCAATCAGTTGGTAATTAATGGATTGTAACCATTGTAGCTCCGAATCCGTATTCACGGAACGAAGCATCCTGGCTGGTATAGGTCTTGTATTTCCGCTTCAGCTCATCAAGGATGGCACGGCGCAACACCCCGTCCCCCTTTCCATGGATAAACACGATGCGCTGGCCTTTCTTGTTCTTGAACTCATCCAGCGTCTTGCGGAACACGTCAAGCTGGTAGTCCAGCATTTCCGAATTGCTCATTCCCGCCGTATCATCCAGCAGCGCATGGATATGCAGGTCTACCTCCACGATGTTATTCTTCACTTTCCGCTGCTCTTCCTTAGGCCATGCGGGCGCATCCGGCACCGACTTCTGCAAGAGAGCCGTTTTGATGTCATCAGCCGAAACATACACCTGTTTCACCGCCTCATCATCCTTCACCACATCATAAACCAGCGCAGGCTCTGCAAAGAAGTCGGAAGGCTGGAACGTATGCAGCTTGTAGAACTTTACGGTATCGATGCGTAACTCCTGGCTTACGGCAGGCTTCAGCAGGAAGGTACGGTCGTCCTTATAAGCAAGAACCTGCACCGCCACATGCTCCAGCGCATTCAGTTCCGACTTGTCGAACTCTTCCAGATGCTGCTTCATGTTGGGCTTCACAGTCCCGCGGCTCCGGAGCGTCCAGCTCTTCCCTTCGGCCGACAGATAGAGATAATCGACAAAATAATTGCTGTCGTTCACGAGATAAGCGTCAAACGATGTCGACGAGATGGCTTTCAGGTCTTGCGGCACAAAGGCCAGAAATACGTTCAGCACGTCGTTTCCGCGGATTTCCGGCGCACGGTAAGTAACCGGACGGCTGTCTTCTTCTTCTTCCTTTTCAGGAAGAGCTGGCTTCTGGGCCGTCTTGAGCGGAACGTTGTAGTCATCCGTTTCCACGACTACACACTCCTTCACCAGCATCGGTATTTCGAATCCGTCTTCATCGGCTACCAGCGCCACATCCTTGCTTTGAAATCCTTTCACAATGCCGCCTCCCACTTCGCTCAGGAAACGGACTTTATCTCCTATTTTCATAATTCCGTCTGTTTTCTTTTTCATTTCATACGCATACAAATGTAGACACTTTTCAGAATAAAATCAAAAAAAGACGCTCCGGAATCAAGAGCGGAGCAAAAAAAGCCGGGCGCGGAAACGCAGAAACGCGAAGACTCTCCGATTCTCTTCCCCGCATTTCCGCATTCCGCGTCCGGCCTTTCCAACGCCGTTTGTGTCAGCCGATCTTTATATTCAGCTCTCTGACCGCTTCAATCAGGCGGATAAAGTCGGCAGGAAATACATCGCCGATGTTTCCTATACGGAACGTGTCTGCCTGCGAAATCTTTCCCGGATAAATCACAAAGCCTTTCGATTTCAGTGCATAATAGAACGCCTTGAAGTCAAAATCCGCACTCGGATAATAGAAAGACGTGATGACCGGCGACTGCTCATTGTCGGGGAGCAGGGTCTTGAACCCCAGCGAACGCATCCCTTCCACCAGAATGCGGTGGTTCTCGCAATAGCGGGCATGACGCGCCTCCACTCCCCCTTCAATCTGCAGCTCCTTCATGGCCTGCATGAAAGCACGCACCACGTGGGTGGGCGAAGTAAAGCGCCATTTTCCGTGGCCTTTTTCCATTGTTTCCCACTGGTCGTACAGGTCGAGCGACAACGAACGCGCCACTCCCTTGCACTGCTCCAGCAACGAACGGCGGGCTATGACGAAACCAAATCCCGGAACACCCTGGATACATTTGTTCGCACTGCTGATCAGGAAATCGATGCCTAAGGCAGCCATGTCGACAGGAACTCCGCCGAAGCTGCTCATCGCATCCACAATCAGCACCTTGCCGTGCGATTTCACCGCCCCGGCAATCTCTGCCAGCGGATTCAGCACGCCTGTAGTAGTTTCACAATGCACCACCGACACGTGAGTCACTTCCGGATGTGCGTTCAGATACCCGTCAATCTCCTTCGGGTCAACGGCCTGAGTTTCGTCAAACTGCATCACATGGCAATTCAGATGATAATATCCGGCAATCACCCCCATGCGCTTTCCGTAAGCGCCGTTCGCAACAACCAGCAGATGGTCGTCCGGACGTATGGCAGAGCCTAAGGCAGCCTCAACGCAGAACGTCCCGCTGCCCTGCATCAGAACGGACGTATATTCTTCCGGCCGGCTGGTTGCCAGTTCCACCAGCTGCTTGCGGATAACTTCTACAATACCGATGTTATAATCTTCATCCCATGTACACCAGTCACTCATCATGGCTTCTTTCACGGTTTCGCTCGTTGTCAGCGGACCGGGGGTCAACAGTAAATAAGGTCGCATATCTGTTCTGTTTTTTATATTTTCAACATTCCGTTCATTCCCTGTTCATTCGTGCGTTGATGCTCTCAATCAGTGCAGGAAGCTCTTCTATCGAATCCACCACATAATGTGCTCCGGCAGCATACATGCGGTATCTCACCTCCAGCATCCGCTTTTTCAGTTCACCGGCAGGCATGGCATTCACTTCCTCTTCGGTCAGCCCCAGTTCGTTGCTCCCCAACACGACGCCCACGCTCCATACGCCGGCATTCACGCCTTCCTTGATGTCGGAAATGGTATCGCCATATTTCAGGACGGAAAAACGTGACGGAACAGCCAAGTCGCACATGTTCTTGTATATCATGTAAGGATAAGGACGTCCCGCGGGCAAACCGTCCGAAGTCACGCAATTGTCCACCCGGTAACCCTGTTCGGCGGCGGCAGGAATCACGATGTCCATCATCTCTTTCGTATAGCCTGTTGTCGAACCGATAACAATGCCCTGTGAGCGCAAGAGATCGATGGTTTCAACCACCCTGGAGATCGGCCCGGAATAGCTGCGCAAGGAAGCGAACAGCAGACGCTGGAACTCAGCATAGCAGGCCTGAATGTCATTTTCATTGTAATCGCGCCCGTACCTTTCACGGAAAGTATTCGCCACACGCTCAATCTTGAACAAAGCCCGGATTTCTTCAATCTTGGTCAGTCCCATGTGGGCACGCGTTTCGGCAGCCGTCACTTCAAGGCCCAACGACTTGAAACTTTCGATAAAGGCAGATACAGGAGCAAAGCAGCCATAGTCAACGGCCGTACCCGCCCAGTCCAGAATCACACATTCAATTTTTTTCATATCACATTTGTCATTAAATAATTGTTGTCTGTCTTATCTTCTTTATCGCCAGCTTCGCCACTTGCTTTTCCGGACAGGGAAAAAGCATCGGGGTCTTTTCTGAACCTCCTGCTGGCACGGATCATGTAAATCAGCGAACCGACGAACGCCAGGCAGCATGCAACGCCGATATAGATGCTCATCTGATTATAGAAAAGGGTCCAGTTGACATGCGAAGCATACACTTCCTTGAAAACCAGCAGAGCCAGCGTTCCCATATATCCAACAAAATCGATGGTGATGATAAAGAATCCTACATTTCCCCTGATTTTGAAACAGGCGATGAACCGCTCGAAAAAGATAGTCTGAAAGCTCAGATAAGCCATGTCGAGGCAAAGGCTCTGGAGGAAAAGCCAGATGGTAACGGGCAGATTCATCTGCTCGAAGTTGGCGGCAATAACCGCCAGCGTTCCCATACCGGCAACAGAAAGGATCAGCAGCACACAAAGCACCTTCAGATGATCATAGGTCGTGGCAAGCAGGGCGAATGTCGCCAGAAGAACCAGCGTCGCTATCGAGTCGATTTGAGCGAATGCCCATGAAGAGATGGTGCTTACGTCGATGATGCATACGATGAAGTCTTCTTTCACATCGCGCTGCACTGTCAGCAGGAGATTGGCGGCGAACAGCATCAAAAGCACAGGCATGAAGCGGCGGAAAAGCATCCAGCGCTGATGTCCGTCCAGCGTTACACGCACCGAACGCGAGGCAATGTCCGCTTCTGTGGGCTTGGGAAACTTTGTCATCGTCCAGCCCAGCACGCAAAGCAACGGAAATGCAAAAGCTCCAATCAAAGCAGGCATCCAGAATTCGCTCACATGCAGGCTGTTGAGTGCATAAAGTCCCATCGACTTGGCCACTCCCGAACTAAGCGCCATGCTCACCCCCATGATACTCGCCAGGATGTCGGTGATGCGTCTTCCTTCAAGAAAACTGAAAATAACTCCCCACATGCACCCCAACGAAAGTCCGTTGAAAAACAAAGCTGCTATATTATAAGGTAAGGGAAGCAGTCCGAAAGCCAGCAGCGCGATTTCCGACAGGGCGGCCGATCCGATGATGAATTTCAGCCGTCCTTCGGGCTTCAGTTCCGAAATATACTTGATTCCTAAGAGCTTGGCCGTCACATACCCCAGCAGTTGAATGATGCTGACCGCTATCTTGTAGTCCATTCCTCCCACCTGAAGCCCTTCAAACTCAGCGGCCGTGAATGGCTTGCGGAGTGCATATACAAGCGAATACGACAACAGCGCCGTCCCGCCTGCCCAAAGCACAAATATCCAGTCGGGCATGTCTTTCCGTCTTTCTCTATGTAAGGATGATTCCATAATGTTCTTTTTCTGTATCTGACGCAAAAGTAGAAAGGGCAGGCGAAGAGAAAAATGAATAAACCATGAATCATAAACACGAAATAATTCAGAAACATTCATGAAACAGATTCATCACAAGAACGAAACCTGCACGAAACATGCTTGAAACATTATTGTAACATCTCACGCAAGACTATATTTCAAAATAATTCGTACCTTTACGCACCGATTTTCAAAGCCGTTTAAATTTGCTCTGCCTCGGTTTGAGAATTGTTTTCGAGGATGTTTTTCAGTTTTCACGGGGATGACAGCGGGCTGTCTGACGGGTGAAAGCAGGGAAACAGACCGGAAACAAACGCAAAAAGGGGCGGATAAAAATACTTATAAACAGGCTCTCAACACCAAAACATTAAAGCCTAACGTATGGACGAACTGAAAGAGATATACGAGCGGATCTGCTTTCTCAGACAAAAAGGAATAAAGATGAAGGAAATAGCCGAAAAGTCGGGCTTTTCTCCCAGCGTGCTCTCGGCCATCTATTCGACCGTGCTTCCTGCTTATTTCAAGGAGCTGGACAAGGGATGCAGCGAAGGAGAAGCACTCGACAAGGCACTGGTGTGGGTGAACAACGTTTCAAAAAAGAAGCTGCTCGGCTCGCTTCCCATACTTAAGAACGCTCTGCTCACGATGAGCGCGGCTCCGCAGAAACAGAAAGAGAATTCGGCCAATCCGTTTCTCGACGCATTGGGAAATAACCTGAAAGAAAGCGTAAACCAGATAACCAACTACAGCGGACTCTATCTGAGCTACAGCATCTCGTCGAGCAGCAAGGCAATGAAAATCGAACCTTACCTCATCGCTCCTTCCGAAAACGGGAACTATGTGGAAGTAGGACATCAGAATGTATATGGGACAACGCACTGGGGAGCAGTGATGATGAACGGACAGAATCATCTTTACCTGATGTTCAACGAAAGCCAACCGCCTCAACTGGCCTTATTTTACATCTGCCTGAAAATACCCATGTACGACCGGCCGCCCTTTCTGAGAGGAATCTACACCTGCTGCGACTACAACTACAATCCGATAGCGCGCCGAATTCTGTTCATGAAAGTGTCTGACAGCATAAGCCGTGAAGAGTTCCTGAAGACCAAAGGAATACTGAAGAGCTACGAGTCGCTTGACGAAACAGAGAAGCGCTACTATGCCTATACTTGCCAGCCGGAAGACATCATCCGGATGTGCAACATCCCGTCGCCCCAAATGACAGACCACGATCTGGAAACAGAAAAGAAATTCTTGGGATTCTGACCGGCTGGATGCGGGATGACATGCTGTATCTCAACAAAACGGGATAATTATCCGGCAAAATATTGTACCTTTGCAGAAATTTATCAAACGACAATGGAAGAAACAAGACATATCAAAATAAACGAATTCAACTACCCGCTGCCCGACGAACGCATCGCCAAATTCCCGCTGCCTGTCCGCGACCAGTCGAAACTGCTGGTATACCGGCACGGTGAAGTGAGCGAAGACCGCTTCACCTCACTGCCCGATTATGTGGAACCGGGAGAACTGATGATCTTCAACAATACAAAAGTCATTCAGGCACGGCTGCATTTCCGCAAGGAAACCGGAGCACTTATCGAAATATTCTGCCTGGAGCCGGCATGTCCCAACGACTATGCGCTGAACTTCCAGCAGACCAGGCATTCGGCATGGCTCTGCATGATAGGCAACTTGAAAAAATGGAAAGAAGGTCCGCTCCACAAAGAAATGACAGTAAAAGGAAAGACGATTACCCTGACCGCCGAACGTGGAGAATGCCGCGGAACAAGCCACTGGATCGACTTCACATGGGACAATCCGGAAATCACGTTTGCCGATATCCTGGAAATGTTCGGCGAGCTCCCCATTCCGCCTTATCTGAACAGGGAAACGCAGGAAAGCGACAAGGAAACCTACCAGACGGTTTATTCGAAAATCAAAGGATCGGTAGCGGCGCCTACCGCCGGACTGCACTTTACGGAACGGGTGCTGGACGCATTGAAAAAGAAGGGAATCGATTTGGAAGAGGTTACCCTGCATGTCGGTGCCGGAACATTCAAGCCGGTGAAAAGTGAAGAAATCGAAGGGCACGAAATGCACACTGAATATATCTCTGTCAACAAAAAGACGGTCGAAAAGCTGATAGCTCACAACGGGCAGGCCATAGCTGTAGGAACGACCTCTGTACGCACACTGGAAAGTCTTTATTACATAGGAGTTTCCATCAGCGAACACCCCGATGCCAGTGAAGAAGAACTGCACGTAGGCCAATGGCAGCCTTATGATACCAATCCGCAACTGACCGCGACCGAAGCACTCCGGCAGGTTCTTGACTACATGAACCGCCATAGTCTGGAAGCACTGCACACCAGCACCCAGATAATCATCGCGCCCGGATACACTTACAAAATAGTGAAAAAGATGGTGACCAATTTCCACCAGCCGCAAAGCACATTACTGCTGTTGGTTTCGGCATTCGTAAAAGGTGACTGGCGGAAAATTTACGACTATGCGCTGAACCACGGCTTCCGTTTTCTGAGCTACGGCGATTCATCGCTGCTGATTCCTTAGTTGCCGGATACGCCTCCGCCACCCCCTCCTTCACCCGACTTCACATCATCGTTGGTGATGGTGCGGGCGGCTTTCTTTACGCTTGCCTTCAGTTCACCCAGACGATAGCTGATACTGAATCCGAAGCGCATCTGAGGATATTCGTTCCAACTGTCGCTGATAAATCCCGAACCTTCAATGTGCGATGAAAAGCGGTTGTATTTCTTGAAGAAATTGTTGGCATATGCTGAAAGAGTCAGTTTCCGCTTCATGAACGACTTGTTCAGGGAGATTCCATAGCTGAAGAAACTGCTTCCCTTTCCCTGCAGCATAACCCAGGGTGTCTGTCCGAACACATTCATACTCAAACGCCAGTCATGCTTGAAACTCTGTTGCGCTCCTCCATATCCGAAGAAATTCCATCCGTCATTCTCCAGTCCGTCAGCACCTTTCAGCTTCGTATATCCGCCGAACAGATTGGCATAAATGCGCGTATTCTGACTGGCATTCCAGTTCGCATATGCACTCAGATTAAAATCACGGCTTTTTCCGATGTTCTGATAAGTGGTATAAAGCACATCCTTGCCAGTCCGGTTTTCGGCTGACAAGTCGGGAATATCATCCTCCGACACCAGACTCGTTACCGACTGAATGCTGTTGTTGGTAAATGAATAGCGTGCCGCAAGGTTTATGTTGAATTTAGAAGTGAAATTGCTGTAGCTCAACGAAAATGAATGGCTGTGTTCGCTTTCCAGCTCCGGATTTCCCTGAGAGAGACTGGAAGGATTGCTGTCGTCAAGATAAGGATTCAAATACCATATCCCCGGACGGTAGATACGCATGTTATACCCCAGCCGGAGATTCGACAGGTCAGTCAGTTTCCATCCCAGCGAAGCAGAAGGTATTACGTCATCATAGTTTTTCCGGAAATCCTCTCCTCTCCCCAACAGGTACTTCACGTCTTCAATAGTATGTTCATAACGCACGCCCAGCCTGCCGGAAAGTTTTTTCAAGGTAAGTCCATAACCCAGATACGCGGCGATGATATCATTCTGATGGCGGTAATGCGTACTGTGCTCCTCATCAAAAAGGAATTCGGAGGCTCCTGCCGCACGGAGATAACGGTCGTTGTCGGAGGAATTGTTGCGCAAAATATATTTCACTCCGGTTTCCACCTTATGATTCTTCCCGAGAGGAGTCGTGAAATCAATCTGGAAAGTATGTTCCGTAGTATTCTGCTCTCCGTCATTGCGCTGGTCTTCCAGCCGGCGCAGATATTCGCCCCAGTCTACATCATATCCCTCATCAATCGTATATTCCGTATTGGAATCAGAAGTTTGCGGACGTGAGTTCACTCTGTAGGAGAAAGTCAGCATACGCTCTTTGACTGCAGGCGATATATGTTGGAAGTCAATGCCTCCGTCAATGGAATACCATGACGATTCGCTTCCGGAAGCTGTGACATAACGGTAAAGAGAGCTTCCGTCGGCTGGAGATGTCCCTGCATAACGGGAGTTTCCTCTGCTGTCGTTGCTCCCTCCCCACAGACCGAATGAAACGCTTACCAGATTCAATGTATCTATTTCATAACTGGCTTCTATGCTCCCCGACTGAAAGGAACCATCCCCTTTACTGCTCCCGTCATAATCCAGATTGGCCACATCCGAAGAGATGTCCGTAGCACGCTGGCTGCCTCCCGAATAGCTCCTTGGGCTGTTGTTGTAATTATAATTGTAACGGGCACTCAACGTAAACTTTCCTTTCTGCACCGTACCGAACGCTCCGCCTCCGGCACCCGTATTGCTGGCGTTTCCACTCAACGTGACGGTATACCCTTCAAAACCCCCTCCGGAAGTGATGATATTCAGAATCCCTCCTACTCCTTCGGCATCGTACTTCGGTCCCGGATTGGTGATTACCTCTATCTTCTTGATGGTATTTGCCGGCATACTTTTCAACACTTCGGTCGGATTATTGCTCATCATGCTGTTTGGCTTGCCGTTCACATACACCTTGAACGAACTGCTTCCGTTTACCTTTATATTATCTTCGCCATCAACCGTTACCATAGGAACCTTACGCAGCATCTCCAGCATGGTATTGGTTTCCGAATCAGGATCATCCGACACACTGTATTCTATCTTGTCAATATCAGCCTTTACCAGCGGTTTCTGGGCTACAACCTCCACCACTCCCAGTTCGTTGGCGGCATCAGTCATATAAATTGTTCCGAAATCAAACGTTTCGCCGCTTTCCTTTACCGTAAACTTTCGGACAATCGTGGTACGCCCCACCGAAGTGACGGATAGCGTGAATTTTCCCTTCCGGAAACCGTTTCCCTGAAACGCCCCTTCATGTCAGACACCATCATTTTGACAGGCTTTTCCGGCTTATCATCGCGGACTATTCGGATAGTGGCATACGGTTCGCCTTCTTGTGTCAAAGAATCGAGCAATATCCCTTTTACTTGAAAAGAAACTTCTGTTTGAGCCATTCCAACCGCTGACTGAAGTGCCAAAAAGAATAAAAACAAAACCTTTAGCCTTATCATATTCTCATTCATTATAAAATATTCATACAATTCAGCGTAAAAGTATGACGCAAATACATACAATCGAAAAAATAAGCGTTAAAAGAGTTCAACGGGAAGAAATTAGCGGACAAAAAAAATCATGCGGCAAGTGTTTGCCGGATACGAAAAGAGGCATGACCGGAATCATGCCTCTTTGTTGGGCTACTCGGACTCGAACCAAGAAAAACAGGACCAGAATCTGTTGTGTTACCATTACACCATAGCCCAAACTGACTGATGATATCCTCTCCATGAAGACCTCATCACATGAAGTTGGGCTACTCGGACTCGAACCAAGAAAAACAGGACCAGAATCTGTTGTGTTACCATTACACCATAGCCCAAAATCAGAGAACGACCGTCATTTTTAATTTGACGGTGCAAAGGTACAACATTTTTGGAACATACAAACATTTTCGCGGAAAAATTCATCCATTATCTGATTTTTTAGACTTTTTCTCATGCCGCGAAGCTCCCGGCAGGAACAAAACCAACAAAAAAATACAAAAGAAAAAGATAAATAAGTTACTTTCTTTCGTGATATACAGAAAAGCAAGTATATTTGCCTGACTTTACTTTTTTACAAAATCATTCATTAAAAAAGAAATAATTAGATGAACGAAACGAAACAACTTATTGAGAAAATAATCGAAGGTATTCAAGAGAAGAAAGGAAAAAACATCATCACTGCTGATTTGACCGGCATAGAAGATACAATATGCAAATACTTCGTTATTTGCCAAGGAAATTCTCCAAGCCAGGTTCTGGCTGTAACAGACTCAGTCAAAGACCATGTGAGAAAAGAAACTGGAACAAAAGTCGTTTCCATCGACGGACAGAGAAACGCACAATGGGTAGCTATGGACTACAGCGATGTGATTGTCCATATTTTTCTGCCTGAAGTCCGGAACTTTTATGACCTCGAACATTTGTGGGCAGATGCCAAGCTGACCTCAATCCCCGATCTGGACTGATTGGAATCCACCATTTAAACGAAACAACATATGAACGAAAATACGAACAACAATAACAACAGCAACGGAAACAAGCCAAAAATCAACGTTCCACGTCCCAATCTGACGTGGCTGTACGTGCTGATTGCATTGGTCTTTGCATGGCTGTGGTTTACCAGTGACGGAGGAAGTGCCACAAAAGAAGTAAACTATACAGAATTCAAGGACATGGTAACCCAAGGATATGCCGACAAAATCGTGGCATATGACAACAACACGCTGGAGGTTTACATCAAACCGGAACACATCGTGGATGTATTCAAGAAAGATGCCGACAAGGTGGGAAGAAGTCCTGCCGTAACTGTGCAGATAGGCTCGATGGACACTTTCGACAAATTCATAGAGGAAGAACAGCAAAACGGAAACTTCAAAGGCACAATCCAATATGACAAGAAAAGCGACTACTTCGGAATGCTGTTCTGGAATCTGCTTCCCATTGTGTTTTTTATCGGACTGTGGATATTCCTCATGCGCCGCATGGGAGGCGGAGGAGGTGCCGGCGGCGCTTCGAACGTATTCAACGTGGGACGAAGCAAGGCTCAATTGTTCGAGAAAGGAACCAACCGCATCACATTCAAGGATGTAGCAGGGCAGGCAGCAGCCAAGCAAGAAGTACAGGAAATTGTAGATTTCTTGAAACAACCGCAGAAATATACAGAACTGGGAGGGAAAATTCCCAAAGGAGCATTGCTCGTAGGACCTCCGGGAACAGGAAAGACTTTGCTGGCAAAAGCCGTTGCCGGAGAAGCCGATGTGCCTTTCTTCTCGATTTCAGGATCTGATTTCGTAGAAATGTTTGTGGGTGTAGGAGCTTCACGCGTACGTGATCTTTTCCGCCAGGCAAAGGAAAAGGCTCCGTGCATCATCTTCATTGATGAAATAGATGCAGTCGGACGTGCCCGCGGAAAAAATCCGAGCATGGGAGGAAACGACGAACGCGAAAATACACTGAACCAGCTGCTGACTGAAATGGATGGCTTCGGTTCAAACAGTGGCGTAATCATTCTGGCCGCAACCAACCGTGTGGACATTCTTGACAAAGCCTTGTTGCGTGCAGGCCGTTTTGACCGGCAAATATACGTGGATCTTCCCGACCTGAATGAAAGAAAAGAGGTGTTCGGTGTCCATCTCCGTCCGCTGAAACTCGACAACACGGTAGATGTGGACCTGCTTGCGCGGCAAACTCCCGGATTCAGTGGAGCAGACATTGCCAATGTCTGCAACGAAGCAGCTTTGATTGCAGCCCGCCACCAGAAGAAATCAGTGGGTAAAGATGATTTTCTGGCAGCAATCGACCGCATTGTGGGCGGACTGGAAAAAAAGACCAAAGTAATGACGGCCGCAGAAAAGCGTTCAATAGCACTGCACGAAGCTGGACATGCCACCGTATCATGGCTGCTCGAACACGCCAACCCGCTGATAAAAGTGACAATCGTTCCCCGAGGACGTGCCTTGGGTGCTGCCTGGTATTTGCCTGAAGAACGACAACTTACAACCAAAGAACAGATGCTTGACGAAATGTGTGCCACTTTAGGAGGACGGGCAGCCGAAGAATTATTCATCGGACATATTTCAACGGGAGCCATGAACGACCTGGAACGGGTTACCAAACAGGCATACGGCATGATTGCATATGCGGGCATGAGCGACAAACTTCCGAACCTGTGCTACTATAGCAGTACAGACGAATACAGCTTTACCAAGCCTTATAGCGAACGTACTGCCGAGATGATTGACCAGGAAGTGCAAAACATGATCAACGAACAGTATACGCGGGCAAAAGAATTGCTGAAACAGCACAGCGAGGGACACAACAAACTGGCGCAACTGCTGATAGAACGAGAAGTAATCTTTGCAGAAGACGTTGAAAAGATTTTCGGAAAACGCCCATGGACGTCCCGTTCAGAAGAAATCATGGCTGAATCAGAAAAGCTGGAAGCTCAGGAAACAAAGAGTCTGGAAAACAAGACAGACGAACAACAGCTGCCAGAGAAGAAAGAAGAAGGCAACGGAGAAAACGGGATTCCGGCTGACGGCAATGCTACTACGGAAACGAACAATAACAGCAAGTAATTAAACTTATCATATCGTGAAAAACAATTTTATACAACGGACAATAACCGGAATTATCTTCGTAGCGGTGCTGGTGGGAGGAATCTTGGGCGGACCGGTTTCATTCAGTATTCTGTTCGCCCTGATTACCGCTCTGACAATCCGCGAATTCGGAACGATAGTCAGCAAGCAGGACGGGGTTCAGATAAACAAAAGCATCTGCATGCTGGCAGGCGTGTTTCTGTTTTTCGGCTTTGCCTATATCGGTATAGCTCCCCGACAGAATGAAATACTTATTCCCTATCTGTTTCTGATCATTTATTTGATGATAGCGGAACTGTATCTGAAACGGAAAAATCCGTTGCATAACATTGCATACACAATGATGAGCCAAATGTATATTGCACTTCCTTTTGCTGCACTGAATATACTGGCTTTCCACACAAGTCTTACGGGAAGCGCATCGGAGTACAATCCGATACTTCCGCTGTCCATTTTCGTTTTCACTTGGATAAATGATACCGGGGCTTACTGCACGGGAGTATTGTTCGGAAAACATCGTCTGTTCGAGCGGATTTCTCCCAAGAAGTCATGGGAAGGCTCTATCGGCGGCGGGATTTTCAGTACCATAGCGGCAGTCATAATGGCACATTTCTTCCCTTTCATGCCATTAGGAGTATGGATCGGGCTCGGACTTACTGTCGTTGTATTCGGTACATGGGGCGATCTGACTGAATCTTTACTGAAACGCACCCTGGGCATCAAGGATTCGGGCAATATTCTGCCCGGACACGGAGGCATGCTCGACCGCTTTGACAGCACACTGATGGCCGTACCGGCATCTGTTATCTATTTATATGTAATTTCACTTTTCAAATAAAGTCCTAAGACAAACAAGGGGCATGAACTTGAAAGCTAATTATTGCGCAAGTTCATGCCCTTTTTTCTATCCGTCAGCATGTGCGGATTTCTTTCAGCCGTCCGACCATCATCTTAGCCGCACGCTCCGATGCGCCCGAATTTCCCAGAATCCGAATCATTTCATCGTAACCAGACAAGATTTTCTCCCGCTTTTCTCCTCCTGGCAAAATCCCCGCAAGCTCTTTCTTCAGATTATCTGCGGTCATTCCATCTGCCACGAGTTCTGCCACAACTTCATGCCCTGCTATCAAGTTCACCAAAGAGATATATTTCACCTTCAGAATATGGCGGCGCAGAAAAGAAACGAGCTTTCCTGCAGCCGTATAGTAGCACACCACTTGGGGAACACGAAAGAGAGCCGCTTCAAGAGTGGCCGTACCGCTGGTCACAAGAGCGGCAGAAGCATACTTCAGCAGCCTGTAAGTCTGCCCGTAAACGATTTTCGTTTCCGCATCAATATAAGCTCCATAAAAATCAGGCTCAATGCCGGGAGCCCCAGCTACCACAAACTGATAATCCGGAAAACTTTGCGCAGCCTGAAGCATACGAGTCAGGTTATCCTTAATTTCCTGTTTGCGGCTTCCGGCAAGCAAAGCGACAATCGGTTTCGGAAAAAGAGAGTTGTCCGCCAGAAACCGTTCTTTCGTATCGGCAGCATGCTCTGCACAATATGCACCAACAGCATCTACACATGGATTTCCAACGTAATGGACCGGATAATGATGATTTTTGAAGAACTCAACTTCAAATGGCAATATAGAATACAGTTCGTCAATGTCACGCTTGATATTTTTTATCCGGTATTCCTTCCATGCCCAGATTTTCGGAGAAATATAATAGAATACCGGAATTCGAGTATGCGCCTTTACATATTCGGCGATCTTCAGATTAAAGCCGGGATAATCCACTAATATCAGCACGTCGGGATTCCACGAAACGATATCCTTTTTGCAAAAAGTCCATATTGCGGAAAATTGTACGCAAATGAAGCAGAACCGGAATAAATCCCATATAAGCCAGTTCTTGTAATGCTTCACCCTTGTACCTCCGGCTTCAGCCATCAAATCGCCCCCGAAAAAACGGAATTCGGCAGAAGCATCTTCCCTTCTGATAGCCCTCATCAGATTAGAAGCATGCAAATCCCCCGAAGCCTCCCCTACAATCAGATAATACACATCAATTTGGGTCGGAGTTACCGCCACATACCCATGTCCTAATGCCCAGTGATCCGAATCTTCCGCTTCCGGTTCATAGTTATCAAACTCTCCGGTCAGCCAGAAATACTCTCCCCCCCGAGGATGCAGACTACGCTTCCATTCATTAATCCAAGCCCCATTCGTCTGACGGCAGATGCGTACCCCTTTCAAGGAAGCTGTATCCGGAAAGTTCACATTCAAGCAAATCCCCAAAGGCAAGCCATGCTCCAGGACCTGCTCAGTAATACGGCGTATATAAGGCAGCGATGAAGAGAAATCAGCATCCGCAAAATGATTACATAATGAATATCCGATAGAAGAGATCCCCTTCAGACACCCTTCAATCACTACCCCCATCGTACCGGAATAATGCACATTCACTGAAGAATTATCACCGTGGTTTATTCCACCTATCACCACATCGGGACGACGGGGAACCACCGTATGCAATGCCAGTTTCACACAATCTACCGGTGTGCCCGTACATTTATACACAGTCAAATCCTCCTCTTCACGTACCTTGTAATACTTCACAGGATGCTCGGAAGTGATCGCCCCCGAAGCTCCCGAACGAGGACCGTCCGGTGCCATTACGATTATCTCACCCATTCCACGCAACCCGCGTATCAATTCATTCAATCCCTTAGCTTCCACGCCGTCATCATTTGACAGCAATATCAACGGTTTTTCTCTCTTCATATTTTTCCACTCTTTTTCTCGGAGCGTAAAGATACAACTCTTTGCCGGAACTACCCCTCACCGGAAAAGAAAATTATCTTAATGTTCTACAACCCAGTGCTAAAAATAGAATAGAATTGAATGAAAATTTCTATCTTTGCCGCCGTTGAGTTATTAACAAAACCAATGAGTTATCAACAGTTTTGCTAATGTCTGCCGTTTTTTATAGGTGCAATCACCTATTATTTGTTACTTCGCAGCGAGAAAAACTGATTAATATGGGAAAAATTATTGCTTTAGCCAATCAAAAAGGTGGCGTAGGTAAAACTACCACAACGATTAACCTCGCAGCTTCTCTGGCAACACTGGAGAAAAAGGTGCTGGTTATTGATGCAGACCCTCAGGCCAACGCATCATCAGGATTGGGTGTGAACATCAAAGAGGTAGAATGCTCTATCTATGAATGTATTATCAACGAAGCCGATATACGGGAAGCAATTTATACCACCGACATTGACGGACTCGACATTGTTTCTTCACACATCGACCTGGTTGGCGCAGAAATAGAAATGCTGAACCTGGAAGACCGCGAGAAGATCATGAAAAAAGTATTAGCCCCCATGCGGGACGAATATGACTATATCCTGATAGACTGCTCCCCGTCGTTAGGCTTGATAACAATCAATGCGCTGACAGCAGCCGATTCAGTGATTATCCCTGTTCAATGCGAATATTTTGCATTAGAGGGCATCAGCAAATTGCTGAATACCATTAAGATTATTAAATCGAAACTGAATCCTTCACTGGAAATAGAAGGCTTCCTGCTGACAATGTTCGATTCACGTCTGCGTCTGGCCAACCAGATTTATGATGAAGTGAAACGCCATTTTCAAGAATTGGTATTCAAGACAATTATACAGCGTAACGTCAAACTGAGCGAAGCTCCCAGCCACGGCATTCCTGCAATATTGTATGATGCCGACTCTACCGGAGCCAAGAATCATTTGGCATTGGCACAAGAAATTATAACACGTAACAGTAAGTAAACAATGGCAGTACAGAAGAAATTTGCTTTAGGACGCGGGCTTGACGCACTGATCTCGACTGAAGAAGTAAAGACAGCCGGCTCATCTTCTATCAACGAGATAGAACTGAGCAAAATATCCGTCAACCCTAACCAGCCGCGTCGTGAATTTGATCCGGTGGCGTTACAGGAGTTGGCCGACTCTATTGCCGAAATTGGTATCATCCAACCCATTACGTTGCGTCAACTGAGTGAAGACTCTTACCAGATCATAGCCGGAGAACGTCGTTACCGCGCCTCCATACAGGCAGGACTTAAATCTATTCCGGCATACATCCGCACAGCCGATTGCCCGTGATTCTGCCGAGTGGCTGGAAAATGAAAAGATCGCATCCCTCGAAGCGCCGATAGACACGGCCGAACTGGCACGAAAGAATGATTCAATCCAGTCAACGGTCCAATGCCGCAGCAAGAGAAGAAACGGTGGATCCCCAACTCTAACAAGACGGTATGGCTCAGCCTGGTTATACCCGGAGCCGGACAAATATACAACAGAAAATACTGGAAGCTGCCTATTATCTACGGAGGATTTGTCGGTTGTGCCTATGCGCTGACGTGGAACGGGCAAATGTACAAGGATTACTCCCAAGCCTATCAGGACATCATGAGCAACAATCCGAACAACAACAGCTATGAAGACTTCCTTCCCCCCGGCGTAGACGTGAATGACAGACTGGAATATTATCAAGACCTTTTCAGAAGAAGAAAAGACTTATACCGCCGGCAAAGGGACTTAAGCATATTCGCCTTTATCGGAGTATATCTGCTCTCGGTGATCGATGCATACGTAGATGCCGAGCTTTCTGATTTCGATATCAGCAAAGATCTGACCATGACATGGCAGCCGACAGTTTTTAACGATGCGTTCCGAGGCCGTCCGCAAGGAATCGGAGTGCAATGCAGCATTAATTTTTAAACCATGAAAAAACTATTATTCAGCTTATTTACCTGCACAACCCTCAGCATATCACTGCTTTCGGGACAAGAAACGGAAAAGAGTATTGTCATTAGTGCAGCAGACGGACAAAAAGGAGGAAATTGATTTGCCCCAGGGCATGATCTCTACAACAGACAGCCTGTATCTTGACTGGATATCAAAGCACTATATCAACCCGAACGAAAACTGCACCATGCGCACCGAGAATCCGCCCGTCAGCGACTCCATCTATATGGACCGGCTCAAACGGATTCCCGCAATTATAGAAATGCCATACAACGAAATTGTACGGAAATTCATTGACATGTATGCAACCCGCCTCCGGCAGAAAGTAGCGTTTATGCTGAGCGCAAACAATTTCTATATGCCAATTTTTGAAGAGGCGCTTGACCTGTATGACCTTCCGCTCGAACTGAAATACCTTCCGGTCATCGAATCGGCATTGAATCCGATGGCAACTTCCACACAAGGAGCCACCGGATTATGGCAATTCATGCTGCGCACAGGACAAGTATACGGACTGAAAGTCAACTCGCTGGTCGATGAACGGCGCGACCCGATCAAGTCTACACGTGCCGCAGCACGTTACCTGAAAGACCTGTACGACATCTATCAAGACTGGAATCTGGTATTGGCAGCCTACAACTGCGGGCCGGGAACCATCAACAAAGCTATCAGACGCGCAGGAGGCGACAAAGACTTTTGGGAAATATACAATTATCTCCCAAAGGAAACCCGAGGATATGTTCCGGCATTCATAGCGGCAAACTACATCATGACCTATTATTGCGAGCATTACATCAGTCCCATGGAAATGAGAATGCCCGAAAGCACGGATACCATCCACGTTTCACGCCCGCTGAACCTGAACCAGGTTGCCGACGTATGCAAAATCAACATTGACGAACTTCGCGCACTGAATCCGGAATTTAAGAAAGACCTCATACCCGGAAACGAAAAGCCGTATGCACTGCGGCTTCCGACAAACATGGTCAGCACCTTCATCGACAAGGAAGACAGCATTTACGCTTACAAGGCAGACACCTACCTGACAAGACGCTCAACCGTTGCGGTAAAGAATGCAACGGGAACAAGCAAAGGAAAAGCCGTGTACCACCGTATTCGCAACGGAGAAACTTTAGGTGGAATAGCAGCCAGATACGGTGTGAGTATCAATCAGTTACGCAGACTGAACGGAATAAAGGGAATAATATACGGGCTGGTAAGTCGCTCAGAATCAGATAAAGAAAAACTAACATTCGCTTGCATGATTCATATTTTTTCCTATTTTTGCAAAACAGATTCAAAACGAGGGAGAGAAATATGACAGATGAAAAACTTACGCAAGAGCAAGCAGATGAAAAACTGATTGACGACGCATTTCAAGAGTTGCTGGACAGATACCTTGAAAGCAGGCACAGAAAAAAAGTAGAAATCATCACCAAAGCTTTCAACTTGCCCGACAAGCGCACAAAGGAGTGCGCAGGCGTTCGGGCGAGCCTTATATACTGCACCCCATAGCCGTTGCACGCATCGCATGCTGTGAAATCGGACTGGGATCTACGTCTATTTGCGCAGCTCTGCTCCACGATGTCGTGGAAGACACAGACTACACGGTAGAAGACATTGAGAATCTTTTCGGACCTAAAATAGCGCAGATCGTTGACGGACTGACAAAAATATCCGGAGGAATCTTCGGGGACAGAGCTTCCGCACAAGCCGAGAATTTCAAAAAGCTGCTGCTGACCATGAGTGATGACATCCGGGTTATCCTCATCAAGATAGCCGACCGCCTGCACAATATGCGCACCCTCGGTTCAATGCTTCCAAGCAAGCAGTACAAAATTGCAGGAGAAACGCTTTACATCTACGCTCCTCTTGCCAACCGGCTCGGACTGAACCGGATCAAGACCGAACTGGAGGACCTGAGCTTCAAATACGAACATCCGGAAGCTTATCAGGAAATCGAAAACAAACTGAAAGCTACGCAGGCCGAACGTGAAACGGTATTCGAAGAGTTTACCGCACCGATACGGGCACAACTGAACAAGATGGGGCTTCCCTACCGCATCCTGGCAAGAATCAAATCGCCCTACTCCATCTGGAACAAGATGCAGAAGAAGCACATCACGTTTGAAGAAATCTATGACATCCTTGCCGTAAGAATCATCTTTACCCCCCGAAACGAAGAAGAGGAACTCAACGACTGCTTCAACATTTATGTAGCCATCTCAAAAATATACAAACCGCACCCCGACCGTCTGCGCGACTGGGTGAGCCACCCCAAGGCCAACGGCTACCAGGCGCTCCATGTCACTTTGATGAGCAACAAAGGACAGTGGATTGAAGTGCAGATACGAAGCGAGCGCATGAACGATGTGGCTGAACAGGGATTTGCCGCTCACTGGAAATACAAAGAAGGCGGAGGAAGCGAAGACGAGGGAGAACTCAGCAAATGGCTGAAAACAATCAAAGAGATTCTGGACGATCCGCAACCGGACGCGCTCGACTTCCTCGATACCATCAAGCTGAACCTGTTCGCTTCTGAAATATTTGTCTTCACTCCGAAAGGTGAAATCAAAACGATGCCGCAAACTGTACGGCTCTGGATTTCGCATTCTCCATACACACTTTCTTGGGCAGCCATTGCATCGGAGCCAAGTCAACCACAAGCTGGTTCCGCTGAGCCACAAACTGCAAAGCGGCGACCAGGTGGAGATTCTTACTTCCAAATCGCAGAAAGTGCAGCCGTCGTGGATCAATTTCGCGACCACGGCAAAAGCAAAGGCGAAAATCTCATCCATACTGAAACGGGAAAGAAAGGAATTCCAAATGGGGTGAAGACATGCTCAGCGATTTCTTCAAAAAAGAAGGACTGGAATACAATGAGCAGAATATCCAAAAGCTCTGCACACTGCATAATCTGAAATCGGCCGACGAACTGACTTACAAGATCGGACAGAAAAGCATTATACTGGGAGATCTTGAGCGGAACGAACTGAAAGAGAAACCTGCCACAACAAGCTGGAAGAAATATATATCCTTTGCCTTCGGAAGCAGCAAATCCAAACAGCCGCAGCAGGCAGAACAGGCTGCACAGCCTTTGAACATCGACAAGAAAAAGATTGTAAAACTGACTCCCGACGAACTTCAGAAGCATTATATCATAGCAGACTGCTGCAAGCCAATACCAGGGGACGATGTGCTGGGATACATTGATGACAACAACCGCATCATTATCCACAAACGGCAATGCCCCATCGCCGCGCAACTGAAATCCAGCTTCGGCAACCGCCTGCTTGCCGTGCAATGGGAAATAGGCAAGGCCTTGAATTTCCCCGTCAACGTATATATAAAAGGTATAGACGGAATCGGCGTTCTGAACGAAGTGACGCAAATCATTTCGCAGCAGCTGAACGTGAACATCCACAAACTGAACATCGAGTCGAACGACGGAATCTTTGAGGGACGCATCCAACTGCTCGTACATGATGTGGATGACGTAAATACAATCTGCTCCAACCTGAAAAAGCTGGAGCATATCAATAAAGTGACCCGCATCGAGAATTTCGATGATGAAATCACAGACTAACCAGACTCTGGCGCAGAGGCACGGAAATCCGGATTGCGGTTCCGTGCCTCTGCGCTAAATACCGGAACACTGCACCTCACGTTACGTAATCAAGTTCCTTGCGCATCTGTTCCAGTTCGTCCCTGATGCTTTTCAAACGTTCAAGCACTTCGCTGTTCCGTGCAACACTTTCCGGACCCACCTTCAGACGCTGCTTGGCGCCGGCCAATGTCATGCCTTTTTCCTTAACCAGATAGTATATCTGACGGATATTTTCAATATCTTCTTTTCTGTATTGACGGATGTTTCCACCAACCTTCTTGGGAGAGATTATCGGAAACTCCTTTTCCCAATACCGCAACAATGATTCGTTCACCCCAAACATCCGGGCAACCTCACTGATGGAGTAATACAGTTTCAATTCCTTGTTTGTCTTGAAAGCCATATGTCTAGTCTTTTAGTCGTACACCTTACCGTGATTTGAAGCGATTTCTATCATCCTGTCATACTCGTCGGCACTCAAATCCATGAAATAATAGTTTACGGGATTCACAACCTGCCCCTTGACATGCACTTCATAGTGGAGATGCGGTCCCGTACTCTTGCCCGTGCTGCCCACCTCTCCTATCACTTCACCTCTGACCACTTCCTGCCCCACCTTCACCTTTATTTTGCTGAGGTGCGCATAACGTGTAACGTATCCGAATCCATGATCAACGGTGATGCAGTTGCCATAAAGCCCGTCCCATCCGGCCTGTTTCACCTTGCCGTTTCCGGTCACATACACAGGCGTGCCAACATTGGCCGAGAAATCCATACCCGCATGAAACTTGACTGTCTTGTAAATGGGATCAATGCGCATGCCATACCCCGAGGCCGTCTGCTTCAGGTTTTTGTTGGCCACCGGCTGGATGGCCGGGATGCATGTCAGCATCTTGTCATGCTGCTTGCAAAGAGCCACCACTTCGTCAAACGACTTCGACTGGATGTATATCTGACGCGCAAGCAAATCCATCTTGCGCGTCGTATTGATGACAAGCTCACTGTTTGCCATCCCCACCAGATCCTGGTAACGGTTGGTATTATGATAAGTTGCAGTACGCAGCTCTTCAGGCAAGGGATCGGCCTGCATGATCACCCGATACAGATTGTCGTCACGCTGCTGCAAACGCGACATCACCTCTTCCGCCTCATCCAGGCGGCTCGACAAGATGTTGTACTGCGAAACCAGCCGGGCATTTTCAATCCGGAGATTCTTTTCCGAAGGAGATCCGAACACCAGAAGCAGCGCGATAAAGCTTCCGGCACCCAGTCCCATTCCCACAAACAAACGCCTCAAGTAACTCAGCACCCGCTGCCTGACGGTAGGATAAATCCGGTCGTACGTACGGGTCCGAGGGTTATAGATATAGTAAACTTTACGCATTCACGTCCTGATTTGAAGTTTTTTAAGGCACAACATATCAAGTTTTTGTACCAAACATACAGACAAAAATAATAAAACCGATTATCTTTGCAAATCGATTTTGAGAATATTAACTACAAGACAAGATAGCGATTATGTTGACAGCAAATGAAATTCGTGACTCGTTCGTCAAATTTTTCGAGTCTAAAGGACATCAGATCGTTCCGTCAGCACCGATGGTCATCAAAGACGATCCGACACTGATGTTTACCAATGCAGGCATGAATCAGTTTAAAGATATCATTCTTGGAAACCACCCTGCAAAATACAAACGCGTCACCGACTCACAAAAGTGTCTGCGCGTAAGCGGAAAACACAACGACCTGGAAGAAGTGGGCCATGACACCTATCACCATACCATGTTTGAAATGCTAGGAAACTGGTCGTTCGGCGACTATTTCAAGAAAGAAGTCATCGGATGGGCATGGGAATACCTCGTGGATGTGCTGAAAATCAATCCGGAAATCCTCTATGCAACCGTATTCGAAGGCAGCCCGGAAGAAGGGCTTGAACGCGACAATGAGGCGGCTTCCTACTGGGCAAAGTATCTGCCGGAAGACCATATCATCAACGGAAACAAGCACGACAACTTTTGGGAAATGGGAGAAACCGGCCCATGCGGCCCGTGTTCGGAAATCCACATCGACCTCCGGCCGGATGAAGAAAAGGCTAAAGTTCCCGGACGCGAACTGGTGAACAAGGACAATCCGCTGGTAATTGAAATCTGGAACCTGGTGTTCATGCAGTACAACCGGAAAGCAGACGGAAGCCTGGAACCGCTTCCAGCAAAGGTTATTGATACCGGCATGGGATTTGAACGCCTCTGCATGGCATTGCAGGGCAAGAAGTCGAATTACGACACCGACGTGTTCCAGCCTATAATCAAAGCTATCGGCGACCTTGCAGGCGTTACTTACGGCAAAGATCCGAAAGTAGACGTTGCCATGCGTGTAGTGGCCGATCACATCCGCACAATTGCCTTCTCCATCACCGACGGACAACTGCCGTCGAATGCGAAGGCCGGATACGTCATCCGACGCATTCTCCGCCGCGCCACACGCTACGCCTATACGTTCCTCGGACAAAAGCAGGCATTCATGTACAAGCTTGTTCCGGTACTGATAGAAAACATGGGAGGCGCCTACCCCGAACTGAAAGCTCAGCAGACGCTGATCGAAAAGGTGATGAAAGAAGAGGAAGAAGCTTTTCTTCGCACACTCGAAACCGGCATACGCCTGCTCGACAAGGTTATGAACGATGCCAAGGCAGCCGGGAAAAAGGAAATCAGCGGCGTAGACGCATTCACGCTGTACGACACTTTCGGCTTCCCGCTCGACCTGACCGAACTGATTCTGCGCGAAAACCAGATGACGGTGAACGAAGACGAGTTCAACGCCGAAATGCAGAAGCAGAAACAGCGGGCACGCAACGCTGCTACCGTTGAAACCGGCGACTGGGTGGTGCTGAAAGAAGGCGAAACCAAATTTGTAGGATACGACTATACGGAATATGAAACAAGCATTCTCCGCTTCCGCGAAGTCAAGCAGAAGAATCAGACCTACTATCAGATCGTTCTCAGCGAAACTCCGTTCTACGCAGAAAGTGGAGGTCAGGTAGGAGATACCGGTGCGCTGGTCAGCGAATTCGAAACCATCGAAATAATCGACACTAAAAAAGAAAACAACCTGCCGATCCACATCGCGAAGAAATTGCCGGAGCATCTGGATGCACCGATGATGGCATGCGTAGACACCGACCGCCGTGCAGCCTGTGCAGCCAACCACTCGTGTACGCACCTGCTGGACGAAGCGCTGCGCCAGGTATTGGGCACACACGTGGAGCAGAAAGGTTCGCTCGTCACCCCCGATTCGCTGCGTTTCGACTTCTCTCACTTCCAGAAAGTTACTCCGGAACAGCTGCGTGAGGTAGAACATCTGGTAAACGCTAAGATCCGCGCGAACATTCCTCTCACGGAATACCGCAACCTTCCGATTGAAAAGGCCAAGGAACTGGGAGCCATCGCGCTTTTCGGAGAGAAATACGGCGATGAAGTGCGTGTCGTACAGTTCGGTTCGTCCATCGAATTCTGCGGCGGCACACACGTATCGGCCACGGGAAAGATCGGAATGGTGAAGATCATCTCCGAAAGTTCGGTAGCTGCCGGCGTACGCCGTATCGAAGCGGTTACCGGAGCCAAGGTAGAAGAAATGCTCGATTCCATCCAGGACACGCTCGACGACTTGAGGGCATTGTTCAACAATGCGCCTGATTTGAAAGCGGCCATCAGAAAATACATTGACGAGAATGTCGGTTTGAAAAAGCAAGTAGAAGCGTTCATGAAAGAAAAAGAAGCCGACATAAAGGCGAAACTGATTGAGAGCGCAAAAGAAATCCACGGCGTAAAAGTTATCAGGTCTGTTCTTCCGATGCCTGCTGATACGGTCAAGAACATCGCCTTCCAACTGAAAGGACAGATTCCCGAAAATCTGTTTGTGGCCATCGGAAGCGCATTCGAGAACAAGCCCATGCTGACCGTAATGATCAGCGACGACCTTGTGAAGAACGGACTCAACGCAGGCCAGCTGGTGCGCGAGGCTGCCAAACTGATTCAAGGCGGCGGAGGCGGCCAACCTCACTTCGCAACGGCGGGCGGCAAGAACCCCGACGGACTGAGTGCTGCCGTAGACAAGATCATCGAACTGGCCGGATTCTGACAAGCCGTCACCATCCACATCAAAGGAAAGCCTCAAGAGGAAGAAAAGTTCTCTTCTTGAGGTTTTCCTTTTTCCGCCAAATAAAGACATCGGCCCATATGCTTTATCTCCAGGCTGGAGATATAAATCTTCAGTCTGAAGATACATATACTTAACCTAAAGACACATATCTCTACCTTAAAGACGGAGATATCATGAAAGGTATGATTATTTTTTCATCCGGATAATCACATTTTCACCCCTCATAGCTGCACTTAGGCCAGTCATAGTAAAAACAGCCAAAACTGTCTTTTTCTTAATCCAGAAAGTCTTATTATCTTACGCATTATTAATTTAAAAGGTTAAAGCTATGAAGACATTAAAAAATTTCTGGTACATCGCAGTTTTGCTGCTTTTCTTTACGCCGATTCTTACATCCTGCGGCGACGATGATGGAAGCATCAGTTTAGGAACCCCAAAGTATGAATCCGTCAGCGGAAAATACAACATCACTTCACCCGGCTCCCAATACAGAAGCATCGAACTGGGAGCAAGCGGAAACTACATTGTCATCACTGGCAGCAGCTACTATGCACAACAGGCAAGAAGCGGACAAAAGAAAAGCAGCTTCTTCTATCAGGACAAGACCGATGCGTCGCGCGCAACAAACTACAACGGCATCATTTACGGCACATACACCCAACTCGCTGACGGAAGCTTCGATCTGGAAGGATTCGGCATCGTCAAAATCATCTATGCCGAAGACAAGACAGTTACAGGCATCGAACTGACTCCCGAAACAGGCGGCCCGGTGACCCTCACCGTAGAAAAAGAAGAGGTGATGGCCGACGACGACATGACAAACGCATTGTGCCGCACCTGGAGAATGGATAAACTGGAAATAAATCTAACGGAAGGCGACCAATCATTCAGTGCCACCGTAACACGCGACAACTGGCAGGATTATGAGATAATGGAAACATTCGGTGACGAAGTGCTTTTCTCCAAGTCAGGAACATATATGGTTACTTACGTAGATGGAGCAATCGGCATCTCATCATGGAAATGGAAGAACAAAGATGCAGGAACCATATTTTATTCGTGGGACAACCAATGGTATGAAGATGAGTTCGTCACTTTGAGCTTCTCCGGAAACACGCTCATCATACACGAAGTTTATGAAGAAGATGATTACGAGTACTACAAAGAAGAAACTTATACCTATCTGGTAGCAGAATAGCATGAACTGCCCGTTCCGCCGCAGGCTTATCCCCAGGATACAGTCCGCGGCGGAACATTCCGCATCCGTCACCTCTCCGTCTGCTTCTCCGGCCAGTTCACCAGATAAAGCCGCTCCGTGGCACGGGTAAAGGCCGTATACAGCCACCGGTAATAGTCAGGCGAAATCATCTCCTCCGACAGGTAGCCCTGGTCAATGAACACACGCTTCCATTGTCCGCCCTGCGCCTTATGGCAGGTCACGGCATAAGCATACTTCACCTGCAAAGCATTGTAATAAGGATCTTCTTTCATCTTCTTCATCCGCTCGCGCTTTACGCTTACATCCGCATAATCTTCGATCACATTGCTGAAAAGCTGTTCATTCTGTTCCCGCGTCAGGGCAGGCGCATCGCTGTGCAGCGTATCAAGCAAGATTTTGGCCTCCAGTTCCAAGCCCTGATAGTCAGGAAATTCCAGCAGGACATCGGCAAAACGGAACCCGTACATTTCGCGAACTTTCCGTACCCTGCGAACCACAGCCACATCACCGTTGGCAATAAAATCAAGCTCCTTGCAGTCTTTTCCCCAGAAATAGTTGTTCTTGGCCACCATCAGCACATCCCCGGCATTCAATTCATCCTCCCTATACAGAATCGAGCTCCGAATCCCCTTATTGTACAGATTCGCCCGTTTGTTGGACCGGCAAACGATGATTGTTTCGTCCATTCCGGCATGTTCGTAGCAATCGCTGATGGTTTCTATCAGTTCGCTTCCGGGAAGCATCTTCACGTCTGGAAAACCTTTCAGCCGTATTTTGGGCAACGAAAAGCAGTCTTCTTGAGTAATCAGCATACGGAGGAGCGTAGCATTGCAGAGAATCCCTGAGTTTCCGGCCTGCCTCACCACCTGCGTAAGGTTGCATTCCAACACCTGCAATCCATAGCCTTCCAGCATGGAACGCGATAAAGCAGGACTTTCTTCTTCCCCCACAGGGGGCAGCTGGGCAGTATCCCCCACAAGCATCATCCGGCATCCGTTCCCGTTATAAACATACTGAACCAGATCGTCCAGCAGGCGTCCCGTTCCGAACGATGTCCCCGACAATCCTTCATTCGCAATCATCGAAGCCTCATCCACAACAAAGAGCGTATCTTTCAAAAGATTGTCCCCCATCACAAAATTATCCGTTTCATTTGAAAACGCTTTCTGACGATAAATCCGCCGGTGAATGGTATAAGCTGAATGATTGGAATGGTGTGCAAAGACCTTTGCTGCCCTTCCCGTGGGAGCAAGCAGCACATACTTCCGGTTCAGCTCGTCAAGCGTCCGTACCAGAGCGCCGACAATCGAAGTCTTTCCCGTTCCGGCATATCCCTTCAATACAAACACGGCCTCGTCTGAGGGTGAAACAAGAAAATCGGCAAACTTCCTGACCGCATTCTCCTGATCAGCAGTGGGAGGATGCGGAAAATTCAGCCGGATCCGTTGGAACAAGTCATCTGTAAGCATAGCGTCGAAATAAAATAAGTGGCGACATCAAATCGTTCAAGCAAATTTACTATTTTTGTGACACGAATATAAAGCAAAAAAACAACAATCAGACAAGATGCACGGAAATATTGCAGACAAAACAACAAACCACTCTAACTTTAAAGAGCATGATAGACTTTAACCAACCCGACCGATATACCTTATCCATCCGACTAAGCACCGACGGATTTTCATTTGCCATCCATCCGGACGAAGGCGGAGAGGACGTGCTGTTCCGCACTTTCCATGTCAATCCGCAACATTCCATGGCTGCGAACGTAAAAGAGTTTTTGGCCGAAACGGACACGCTGAAACATGCTTTCCGGCAAACCAACATACTCATCCATACGTCAAGGTATACACCGGTTCCTTTCGAGCTTTACGAAGACGATCAGACAGAACTGCTTTTCTATCAGAACCTTCCCAAGCAGAACAACGAAATCATTCTCTGCAACATTCTGAGCAAGAGCAATATCGCCATATTGTTCTCCATCGACAAGCTGACACACCAACTGCTTTCAGACCACTTTCCGAAAGCGCGCTTCTTTGCGTCAATCAGCCCCACAATCGAATACCTCACTCTGCGGAGCAGAAAAAACGGAAACAGCCGCGCTGAAGTGTTTGCCATCCTTCACCAGAAATCGCTCGATCTGTTGGCGTTCAAGAATCAGAAGCCTGTCCTTGCCAATTCGTTCAAAGCCTCGAACATGAACGACAAATGCTACTACCTGCTCAATCTCTGGAAGCAGCTGAATCTTGACCAACAGCAGGATGTGCTGTATGTAGACAGCAAACAGCCAAAGCAAGACTTGATGAAAAGCCTTGCCCTTTACCTGCAAAACATCATATTTATTAACCCAAGGACAGAATTCACCGAAACGGCCACAAGCCGCATAGAAGGAATCTCTTCCGATATATTATGCTTAATCTCATGCGAATAGAATCATTCTAATCCACAATATTCAATCTATACTCAGATTGACTCAATAATATCTTTGCCGAAACAAGCCTGATATAGCTCGCTGTATAGCCATCCGGATATCATCAGCTTCTGTTTCCCCTTGACCTTCAGCGGTACAAGAACATACCATCTCATGAGATTTTGCTGAAACAAACTGCAAAGTCACTTCTATAGTATACCCTAATCCCCTATATCTTCTATCAGTTTCACCATAACTTACTATTAATGTTTTATCGGCTAATTGTGGTTCCAACTTTGGAACTATTATAAAATTTCTTTTTATAAGTTCACCTGCTATAATATCACTGGGATTAATACTTTTAGTAGTAGTAGCTCCGTATCCATTAAAAACCTCACCAGCACCTGATGTTAATCCACTAGTTGGAGTTATATATACATATTTATATCCATCAATAGAATCGTACTTTATTATTGTTGGAGCTTGTAATGCTCTACAAGCACCTAAAATCAAAACAACACAAAGAAGAGATACCCATAACTTAATCGTTTTCATACTGCTTAATTTAAAATTCTATCCAATCAATAAAACAAAAATAGGCAAAAGTTATCATTTAATCCTCATTTGCTAATGTTTTTTTGATTGGATATTCAATTCCACTTCGTACCTTTGCCCTACTTTAACAATCACACATAATACAACCATCTCATGCGAGTAATCAGTGGAATATACAAGCGGAGGCATTTCGATGTGCCCCATACCTTTAAAGCAAGACCGACTACGGATTTCGCCAAAGAGAATCTGTTTAATGTGCTGAACGGCTACATTGACTTTGATGAAGGAGGCATTACGGCTCTTGATCTCTTTTCAGGAACCGGAAGCATCAGCATCGAACTCGTTTCGCGCGGATGCGAACGGGTCATATCTGTAGAAAAAGACCCGCAGCACCATGCGTTCATACGCAAAATAATGAATGAAGTGAAAACCGACAGATGCTTTCCTCTGAAAGGCGATGTGTTCAAATACATACAGAAATGCCACGAGCAGTTCGACTTTATCTTTGCCGACCCGCCCTATGCGCTGCAAGAACTGGCAAAGATTCCGGATCTGATCTTTAAATACAACCTGCTGAAACCAGACGGACTTTTCGTGCTTGAGCATGGCAAGGACCAAAGCTTTGAGAAGCATCCCAACTTCGTTGAACACAGACACTACGGGAGCGTGAACTTTTCGCTCTTCAAAGCAGCGGAGAAAGCAGACGGACAACCGACTCTGTGACCTTGCTCTTCCACGAACGTTTGTCCCACACTTTCAGCGAAAGCAGCATGCAGTCGCGCTGGTCTGCCAGAAATATTTCCTTCAGGGCCGATGCCGTATCCTTGTCATAAAAAAAAGGCATTGGCCTCAAAATTGTGTTCAAAGCTCCGGAAATCCATATTCGTGGAACCGATTGTCGAGAACTCATCGTCCGAAACCATCAGTTTGGAATGAATGAACCCTTTGCGGTAAAGATAGATTTTCACTCCGGCTTTCATCATTTCTGCCAGATATGACAGAGATGCCTTGTGTATCAGCCAGGTGTCCGCCTTTTTGGGAAGCATGATACGCACGTCGACTCCTGCAAGAGCCGCCGTCTGCAAGGCAGTCTTCACTTCTTCATCGGGAAGAAAATAGGGAGTCTGAACATAAAAATAACGCCGGGCACTGCAGATGGCCATCATCAGCCCCTGCATAATATCCCTCCATTCTCCCACTGGATCGGAAGTTACAATCTGCGCAACCACATTTCCCCGCACATCTGTCTTCGGAAAATACTCGGCCGACGTAAACAGCGTTCTGTCCATCGCATACCAGTCTGTAAGAAAAGCCGTCTGCAAGCCATACACAGCCTTGCCCTCCAGCTTTGCATGCGTGTCGCGCCACACTCCCCACGGAACACCTTTCACATACCTTTCCGCAAGATTCATGCCCCCAACAAAACCCACTTTTCCGTCTATCACTACAATCTTCCGATGATTGCGGTAGTTTACTTTTCCCGTAAACTGGGGGAAGCGGACTTTCAGAAACGACATGACTTCGATTCCTTCGCACAGCATCTGCTCATAAAAGGCATGACTGACTTTCCAGCATCCTACGTCGTCATGCAGCACACGCACTTTCACCCCCTCGCGCGCCTTGTCGATCAGCACGTCACGTACCAGTCTTCCCACCGCGTCGTCTTCAAAAATATAAAACTCTACATGAATGTGGTGTTTCGCCCGGTAAAGCTCCTTTATCAGATCGGCCAGCATAGAAGCTCCGTCTATATAAACGGTCGTCCGGTTACCTCCGAACGGAAGTGCTCCGTTCACATGGCTGAAGAAATTCATCAGCGTCTGTTTTTCGATAGGAGCATGCAGCGAAACCTGTGTCTGGTATTCGGCCATCGGACGCTTGGTCAGACGGGCATACCCTTTCCGGCTGATGAGATGCTCCCTGCGGGTGCTCCGCCCGAAAAAAAGATAAAAGACAAGTCCCGCAACAGGCAGAAAGAACAGCACAAGTATCCATGCCATAGTCTTCACCGGATTGCGGTTGTCAAGTATAACCACAAACACGGTGGTTATGATAACCGCAAAATAAAGGATATAGAATGCGGCCATAAAGACGTGGCTCCAGATTACGATTTCCATCAGAACTTGAATTTCCGTAAAAATACAAGTATTTTGTGAAAAAACAAAAGACAAAACGGATAAAGAACAATATCAGAAAGCCGAAACACATGGAAACAAGTTTATCTCCAGCCTTGGGATATACATCTCTAGCCTAAAGATATATATATCCACGCTGAAGACATACATCTCCAGGCTAGAGATAAGGAACATGAGCCGGCACACCCTCTTCATGGCTTTAGAAACGCCTCGGGCCCGGTCCGTGATGCCCGCCATTGCCGAATCCGCCCGGCCCCATCGGAGCACGCCCTCCCTTGCCTCCGAACAAGTTCAGGCGGTAGATAAAATGAACCATGCAATAGCTGTAGATAGCATTGTATTCGGTATCCTGACGCATGGCTGCCGATATGGTACGGCTGATATTGCTCTGACGGCGCAGGATATCGTAGAACTGCACACTGACCGTAGCCGCATTTCCCTTCAAGAAATCTTGTGAAATCTGGGCATTCCATATCAGCTCGTCACGGTTCATGCTGTTGTCGGTATATCCTCGGCGGGAATTCTGGGATATATCCGTCGAAACCGACATGTTCCAGGGCAGACGGAAATTCGTGCTGGCACCGTAGGAGAACTGATACGTGTCCATATTGTTCTGTTCCTGAAAACTGTTCCGCGAATGATTGTACGTCAGCGAACCGTTCAGCGACAGTTCCCACCAGTCGTTCCGGTATGTTCCGCGCAGACGCTCGCTCATTACCAGCTGGCGCGTTTTATTCTTGTCCGTATCCGACAAGGTTTCACGGCTGCTTATATAGCTGACAATGTTGTTGTAGC
>VOFC01001358.1_pt1 | contig 64046 bp, 129 predicted proteins | sample 5384161 | NCBI WGS metagenome assembly VOFC01 (sample SAMN12384722, study PRJNA508395) | human gut metagenome | isolation source: healthy gut B | host: Homo sapiens
TAGCTATATTTATCTGTGCCTTTTTCAATGATTCTGTCAAGTTTACCTAAAGACTCAACATCACATCTTGATACATCAAATTCTGAAGAACACCTCTCCAATAATCAACAAGTACCGGAGGACAGATAAATAGTTTATATGTATCTCTCTTGAAAGAGTTTGCAAGCATAGCACAAATGTATGTTTTGCCTAAACCGACAACGTCAGAGATAAACACACCATTGTAAGCGTCTAACTTTTTGCGTGCCTGAGTAACGGCATCAATTTGATATTGAAGTCGCATATATCCATCAGGAAGAAGTGTTTCAAAGCTTTCCTTATCTGCATTGATTTCTTCCTTGAAGAATTCATATATGGTTTTAAGATAAAGCTGATACGGAGTAATATCATCTTTCATCCAAGTATTTTCTTCAACTGCTTCGATATAGGTCTCCCTAATGTCAACGCCTTTTTCCCAAAGAATTTCAAATCTGTTAGTGCAAACTGAACATCAGGAGCATCTTCAATTCTACATTAAATTCAAGATTGTTTACAAGACCTGCCTCAGAGAAGTTACTTGAACCGGTTATAACACTGCCAAACATATCCGGAACCTTAACCGGATCTTTACGCATAATATAAACTTTAGCATGAATGGGAGCTTCGGTGTACATTCTCATTTCAAGCTTTCCTGATTTAAGCCAATCAATGAAAATACGGACGCCTTTTTCAATTTCGGATGAAGTATCTGTTTGTTCAAACTCCGTTTTAACTTCTTCTATAGGACGGTTTTACCTTCATTTGAAGAAAGTCCTGTCGTTATTTCTTCTTGTTTAGCGTGGTCTATTATTTTAACCGTGAATTTATCAACACTTAATCCAACGAGTATCCTAATCTTTTCAACCGATTCCAGTGCTTCATAAAGTTTAAAAGAAACCGCTTGAACGAAAATATCCAACCAGCACATCAAAGAACTGAGTATTGCTCTTTTAAAATAGGTTGCAAACGAGTATATTCCACTTCATATTCAACCGTGGCAAGTTCATTCATTTCGATATCATACAGAGTTGCCGTAACAGTTCCGCTCGGTGTAAAATCCTTTGGATTCATCACTCTATATTCGCCTGCGCCGTTTGTGATTACCTTTCTGTCTCCGACATTATCTCCGCACTTAAATCTGACTATATAAGAGGCTTCTTCCGTAACGGTAATATAAACACTGCCGTCTTTATAAGTAATACCATACTCCCAATCTTTCTTAGGCAATGTAATCGTTACCTTGCCATATTCAGAGGTATACAGTACCCAACCTTCCGCTGCCATTGTTGCCGGTTTTGTATACTTTTTTGTCCACACCGATTCGTCCGATAAATTTGGGATTGTTTTTTCTTCCGTTACATTCGGATAACCCTCAAGCGAACGAATAATTTTTCCGCTTTCGGTCAATGTCGGGTCTTCAGATATGCTCCAAGCACCCCACCAATGAGCATAAAGCGTCACATCATCGCCTGAAATTTCTTCAAAGTTTTCAACTTTTGTTCCGCCGACTTTTTCGGTGTACCAACCGCCAAACACCAAACCATCTCTTGTCAGCTCGTCAAACGAACCGTCGCCGTCTGTCCAATAATTACTGATATATTTGCTACTTGTTGTATTTCCGCCGCTGTAATTAGAGTCAAATGTAACATTGCGTTCCCTTTATATCATTCGGAAGCGGAATAGTCTTCACCACATTCACTATATAAGGCATATTGTTTTTATAATAATCTCTTACAACTTCAATATTATTTCCTTTTTTGTCTTAATCGACAGAAAACAACATTATTAATATCCTTGATTGTATAGGTATAATATTTATCGGTTTCAAAAGCTATAAAGATACACTGTGGATTGACTTCGTTACAAAGCTCGGTCTAAAGAAACAAATATATTTGCTGTCCTCAGTTATAATATAGCTTGTCGGTTTTGCTCCGTTCTCCGATGATGAAGGTGTAAGTGTTTCTGTAAAATCAGAAGTGGTTTTCACTTTGTCCATATCAATATAGTAGAATTTCTGAATATCATCATTCCATATAAATTGCATATAAAAACCGGTAAACATATCATATTTTTCATAAGTCGTATCCGTACAATGCGTAGCATAATCTCCATATTCGGCTCTGTTCAATACAGTATCACTTACTAAAAAAAGTATGCACGACTCACTGTGCCCAGCATATCGGGGAACAGGGTCATCTGCCGTAACATCAACATGATATTTTTTTTCCGCCGATTGTAACGCAGTTCCAAGCATGAAGTTGCGGATCCTCACCCAAATGCAGCGGTTTTCTTCCCAACACATACGTTGCCTTCACTCCGACTCTGCTAAGTAGGTCGTTATATGCATTAGCATAACCGTCGCAAACGGCATAACCCTCTACAATCGCACCGTACGCAGTGTGTGCATTCGGTCTTGATGTCGTCACATCATACTGACAATTCATCACAAGCCAGTCGTGAAGTGCCAATGCTTTTTGAAGTTCCGTCATATTCTTGCCCTTCTTATTTTTGCCGAGAGCCTCACGAAGTGCTTTATCGACCGCCGCCTCATATATGGTTTCTTTATCTTCGTCCGAAGTGACATCTGTTACAGTAACGGTATCCGAAAGCGGGTTCATTGTTTCTAATCCGTCCCAATACATAACCTTGTCGCCGTTTTTTACATTAAGCACCGTACTGCTGCTTTCCGTCACATACTCTTTCACAACCTTTGTAAGTTTTCCGTCCTCGTCATACGATGCAACAATCGCAACACCCGATGTACCGTTTCCGACAACTGCTTTGCCATCCACTACAATAATTGCCAAGTCTGCCGCCGAAACACTCACCGACATAACAAACAAACCTATCAACACCGCAATTACCGATATTACTTTCCTATAATTTTTCATATTTATCCCTCCTTTAAACGCATTAATATCATATTCTTTTATAATAATTATATCAGAAATTATAAGATTTTTCTACTGCTTTAATAAAAAAATATACAGGTAAGCCTTATTTAAAATAGACTTACCTGTTTCACATTTTATCTTCTGTCGTTCTTTACACCTGTCTTATAATCATAAAAAGAATATGCCTCGTTAAGAGCTTAAAAAATTTCCTAAAGTTTTAAAGACATCATCTTTAAACTCATTTTGTTTCATTTCGCCCTTTTCATTTATATATCTGTACATTTCGCCTTGATAAAAATACAAATTGTTTTGATTTGCCGCCGAATAAACAAGTCCAAAATACAATACATCATTATTAAAATAATAAATTCGATTATACTTAAAAACCGTTTACACCTGACGGAATATCTATTCTCAGAATTTGATCTTCGAGAGTATAATACTTTACACCGCCGTCAATCTCTGAAACCTGAAGTGAACCAAGACTTTTATCTGTATTTTCTCTCAATTTATTGATTATGCTTGATTTCGTTCCGACGCCTTTTATCTCAGCCGACGGCATATTATTTTCATATGTATTTGGTATTTCACCGTCATTCAGCTTTACCGCCGACCACTTTATCGCCTCCGACGTCAAAATCGGATTGGCAGGTTTTTGTCCTTGATTGTGTCCGCTTACCAAAAAGTATCCCGCAAAGCCTGACGCAACCGCCAAAAATATAACCGTTACAACCACAATTACAATAATAGCGATTTTATTGTTTGGTTGATACCCCTCAGAATTAAATTGTTGAGATTGTTCATTGGTTTTTTACAATTTTTTTCGCCGGTCATTGGATCAAAGTTATAGTCATCTTTAATAATTTTTTCGCCGGTCATTGGATCAAAATTATAGTCATCTTTAATAAACCGGTCATTATCAAAATCTTCTTTGTTCATATCATTATCCCCCTATCTGACGTATGCACTTGTCACATATCCGACCATACCGTTATAATTAACCTTATCATATCCGTTGTACGAGCCGAGATATTCAACTGCCGCTCCGACAGGAATTTCACAAATGTATTCCGCCGGCTCTGACGGTGTTTTTCTTAAATACACCGAATTTTGCACTCCTGAAATATGATAAATCGGTTTCCGCCTGTGTAGACATGAGGATCTGTTGATGTCAAATATTCCGCTTTGGCATAACCGATTTGTCCCTTGTATTTTATTTTGTAGAAACCGTTTGTAACATCCTCAATATATCCTACAGGTTCGCCCCAAAGGGATTGTACAGATATTTTCGAATTTTCTTCCGCATACTTTCTTAAATATATTGAGTTCTGTACATTAAAAACATACATTGTGAATTTAACCGATACATCGGACGAGCCTGTCGCATGTTGCACCGGTTCAGCAGGTTTGGCATTTTTATTGCCTGCCTGTTGAATTGCAATATTCGCGTCTTCCGTAAGATACTTTGTCATTACAAAGCCTTCTTGTCCGCCATACTTAATTTTTGAAAAATCATCATTTTCCTTTTTTACAAATTCAACCTGCGTGCCAAGCGGAATTGTGGTAATCTGTTCACCGTTTTGGTCCGGAGTTTTCCTCAATGTTACGCTTTCATTCGCATTTACAATGTACATAACCTTTGTCGGATTTTCTGTCGGTGCCGGTGTTGCAAGAGTTTTATCGACAACCTTGTCACACAACACATATCCGTCCACTCCGTTTACTCTTATCTTATAAAAACCGCCATGTGCAAGTGCCAAAAAGCTTACCGTTTCATTTGCTTTTTGTCTGCATAAGCACTGCCGAGCCTTTATCGGGATTTTCATAAACATTCGTACCGTCATCTAAAATTGTATATGACATACCTTCATTAATGCTGTTTAAACTTACATTTCCGTTGCTTGCATTATTGAATGTTGACGCATACTTTTGATATGCAAAAACAACTCCGCCGACAGACAGCAATGCAACTGCCGCACATATAACGCAAACAGCAATTAATTTGTTCCTTGAATTCATTCCCCTCATCCTTTCGCTTAACAGATTTAAGTTTTTATTACAGATATACAAAATTATATAATAATAATTAAAAATATTATATCATTTTCGACAACAGTTGTCAATATATTCCACAAAATAAAAAACGGTTTAAATTTTTCGTTTAAACCGTTCTTCAAATTTATACCACAGGTTCCATTGTACTTTTTTTTCCCAACAGTATATACGCATTGTTTCACCGTTATATCCTTTGTATTTTTACCTGCCATTTTGCAGTCCGCCACCTCTACTACTGCATGCGGCATATTTTTGTTTTTCTCCAAAGCTGTGGGTCAAAAGCGTCCTCTTTGTATTTCGACTCAAACACTTTTGCATTACCTTCCGAACCGAAAAAGTATAACTTTTTATCAAAAGTTGCAAGGCCCTCAACTTCTGTCGGACGACCCACTCCTGTAAATGCCGAAATAGAATATTGCCCCAACTAAAATAGCTGATAAAATCAGCTATTTTTTTAATTTTTTCTCAAAAGCGCTTGACAACCACACTTTTTTCGTGGTATAATAAATATAGAAAGTGAGGTGAGGTCCGTTGAAAGACGAACGAAAAAATAAAAAAGCTTTTTCAAACTCCTTACGGTAGTCGAAAAGCTCTTGATCAGATTGATTTCCATTGTTGGCTGGTTGAAAATTCTGATCGACATTATTACATAGAGATGGGGTTTTTCCCCCTCTCTGATTTAATTATATCACAAGTCTTTCAATAGTGCAATATGAAAAAATTATATTTAAAAATTGCCCTAAAAAGTATTTTATATTTTAGGACTATGTTTCTTTTTGTACTACCTTGTAAAATCATTTTTTTAGAGGTGGATTATATGTTAAATTTAAAAGCCATACGGCTACAAAAGGTTATAGCGTTCCAAAGTTTTCGGAATTGACAGGCATACATCGCCGAACTATCGAAGACATTGAAAAGCGTGGTGACTGTAAAATTTCAACCGCATACAAATTTGCACAGATATTAGGTGTAACTTTGGAAGAACTATATGATGAAAAGACAATTAGAGGATTAACCTCTGGTGTCTTTTTATATTTTTTGATTTTTTCAATTTTTTTCTTAAAAAGCTTGACAACCACACTTTTTTTCGTGGTATAATAAAATCAAGAAATGAGGGAAACCTCAAAAAAAGAAACAGAGATAATAATTTTTAGGAGGACAAAACAATGAAAAAATTTAAGGTAACAAACGAAATGTACAAAAACGGTAACGTAGTAGAAGCAAGTCGTGATAATTACGCAGGTGATTATGTAACTGCTGAAAGCGAAGCAGAAGCAATCGAACTATACAAAGATTTTTTCTAATTGAACAAATCAGAAACAACAACCCTAAACGCTGAAATTATTGATGATGAAATCGTTGTAACCGATGATGACGAAATCGAAATCGAAAGATTCATAAACTTTGAAATTGAAGATTAATAAAAAAGTGGCTAAAAGCCACTTTTTTTATTCTATCTATCATACATACCACATCTGTACTCCCTGCAAATTGTTCGTAGGTCCTTATAAGATAGTCCCAATCTCCCTTGCTCGTCACCGACCAATGCGCCGTAATCTTGCGCGGCTTGTACTGCCGTTCTTGCCCACGATGGCATGTTGCCATCGTTATAGTCATACACCATTGTACTTTGCACTACGGCTTTCAATTCCTTATTCTCTGCTTGGAGCGCTGAAAGAGCCGCCGCCTGTTTCTCTATTAATGATTTTAGTTCATTGTACTGTTCCATTGTCAGTCCCTCGCTTTCGTAAAAACCTCTTTACTTTTTCTTTTGAATTTTTCCCACAATTCCGGTTTACGCACAAATGGCTCTGGGCATTGTTTGTCCCACACGTCATAATGACGCAGTAATTCTGTGCCGGCACACCGTATTTATTCATCAAATACCGTGTTAATTTAATTGTCTGTTCCACAATCCCGTCACGAATATAGTATTTACCGTCCGCACCGATACGACTGCACATTTCAATGGAAATACTGTTCATATTTCGGCAATACGGGTGTTTGTAAATTTTTGTACCACCGACAGCCCACGCCGCCCATTTATCAATGGGACAGATTGATATATTCCGTCATCACCGATAAAATAATGTGCAGACGCACCACGATTTGCACCGCTGAAAATAATTGCAGTTGTTCAATGCCGTGTCGCCGTTATTTGACGTAAAATGAATGACGATATATTTAATATCGCCATTCCTATATGTGTAGCAGTTTGACGTGTGGCACTGCGGGCCCTGTTTGATTTGAATATCCATTGTTTAAACCATCAATTATTTTTTTGAATTTCAGGAAGACCTGCTATAGATGTTAGCTCCATCAAGTTTTTGCTTGCAACCTGCAAGAAGCTTTTTCGCTAAAAGTCGGGAACATTTACATCTCCCATAGCTCACCGCAGTACCTATAGTGGAACAACTGCTGTTGAGCAATGTCTTGATTGCTCTTATTCCAACCGCTTTAAAATTCTGATATTCCCAACTCATTACCTATCAAAATCCTAATATCTTTGAATGTACCCTATTAAAGCACCAACTAAATACTGTAAATTGCACCTACAACTTTTTCAACACCTTTTGTCGGACGTTTTGCTATCTCGTCAACTCGTGATGTAATATCCGAAATTTTCCCTTTCATACCTTAGTTTCAGTCGCCAAGATATTTACGCTCTCAGTCAACCGGTCAAGGCTATCCAATCTGTGTGAGCCGACTTCGTGGACTGCTCCAAAACGGTCAACACCCGCCCAACAAATTAATTTTTGTCATCTGCTTCCATAAATTAACCCTCCATCATTTGCATTAATTCTTTGTATTCATCATCAGTAATACGTTCTGCAAGAAGAAACACGTCAAGTTTATCCTTCATCGAATTCTTATCGTATCTACCGCTTGCAATTATTTTTTTACAATATCCGTATGTCATGATAAATCCCTCCTATATTCCCAATTCTAATTTTGATAATCTGTAATCGGTATCAATTTTGAAATCATCCGTAGCCTCCGGCAAGGAAGCCTTGTAAGCCTCGATACTGCCGTAATTTACTATTTCAAAGGATTTCTTTGTTCTCGTCGCTTGTACGAAGTTTAATCCCTCCGCCCAAGCATAATTTGAAACATCAATAATTGTCTTTGATATTTTTTCAAGTAGCTGATGTTTTGGAATGACGTTGTTCTCAAGTTCATATGCCGCTTCTTCGTTTAAGTAGTAGTCAACATCAGTATAACTATTTTTTTAAAGAATCGTAGTGCCTAACAACAATGCAATACTTGTTAATGCCGATTGACCTGTCTTCCGTAACATAAAATAATCGTATATCCATACTATACCTCTCTTTAATAATTTACACTTAAATTATACGCGTTGTTTTGAGTGACTGTATTTCGTACAGCCAGCGTTCCTTTATAGTTATTGCACAGAACATTCAAGCTTCCTTTTTGAAGCAGCGTCAATATACCACGTTCCGCTTGCTCCGCCATGAAAGAAATTACCGGTAATACTTTGCAGAGCATGGATTATATAAGTAGCACGCAACGGAATTTGACTGATACTCGTTCAATTTCAAAAAATTTATTACCGGTTATCGTTGCACAGCGCAAATATACATAATACGCACAATACACAGTATTTGCATTAAATACTCCGCCTACTTCTGTAATGCTTGTATTGTAGTGATATATCCTCGAATTGCTTGAGTGTAAATAAATCACATTACCCGTAATATTTATAGCTCTTGAATTAACTATGCTGCTTTTTCCGCTACAATGTATAATACTATTTGATATATATCCCGTCATTGCTAAATATGCAAAATTCAACTCGAAAGAAGTGCTGTTACTATTATTGAACAAATTAATTTCACTATCATCCACTTTAAGTACTCCGCAATTAATTCCGGAAAAACAATTTGATGATGTACTTAATGTTTTTATAGTCATAGTGCTTCCTCTTAGTACAAAGCACCCTTGTTGCAATTCTCCTGACGAACCCCTCCGGGGTCTTCTCCTGTATATTGTGTATTTAAATCCGCAAACACACCCACATTAGAGGTTGAATTTCTGACAGAAATATAACAATTCTCAAAAAGTTAAATTATCTCCACTGTCAAAGTATGGGCCTTCATTTAATCCATCGCAGGTTAAATACAAATCTTTTAAAGCAAAGACTATCAAAATTCTTCATAAAACATTGTAGGTCTTTTGTTTGTATCCATGTAGAAAAAAGGGCCTTCCCCTTTAAAATGTAAAAATATCTTTTGTTATGGACTGACCTATGCTTATGGTAGAATTAATATTATATACTCCCGTCTTAACAAGGATTGTTCCTCCATATCGCCACATCATAGAACCCTCTTTCGGCGGATTTCTGCTCAAAATAGTTTTTATGCGTCTAATTGCTTTATTAAAACATTCAGCGTCATTCGTTCCGTCGCATCTGAAGTCGCAAAAAGCCCTGTGTTTTAGTAGTGCCTATAACCACGGTGGCAGACTGTGCACCGGTAATAAAACGCATATCGGATGCAATCGCAACCCAATAACTACCGTCATACACTAACTCCACAGTCTCACCTGCAAGCCATGAAAAATAATCTTTAACAAAAATATTATCCGTGCCACAATGCACGACAATATTTTTTGCGCCTGTTGAATTGACATTTAATGTAGCTGCCGTTGAAGAAGTATGCTCATAAGTAAACTTTACAAGCACCCTTACTCCTGTCGTCAATTTAAAATTGCTTATAGACACCGTTTTCACGGCGGTGTTTCCCGATGTTGAGCATACCGCATAAGGTGGTTGTTGCCATACAGGAGCACCACTACCATTACTAATCTAAAATTATACCCTGCCGTTCCTACACTCGTCGGTGCGTACCACGACAAAACTTGCAGAAGCCCCACCATTATAGGTTGTCCCTGAACTATTCATTGTCGAGTGTTAAATAATAAGGATTTTGCATTGATGTTGGTTTGTTTGACAGGTCAGTATATGAACCTGTAAACGCTACCGTTTTTCCGTTCATTTTATTGCCTTTGGGACGTCCGCAATGTCCGTATATTTTTGCCATTTTTAGCTTATCACCTCACTGCACGACTTCGACATTGCCATCGTCACCTTTTTGGATTAACCTGTGATATTCAAAATCGCCACAATCTGAACTTGATGAGATTTCAGCCGAAAAAATATAATTATCCGGTGGTTGTGGCCCTCTGCCTGACACTGTTGTGCCGCATATCAACGATATATTGTTACTGTCATAGTTATAACATATATACATATAGCATTTATCATATGATTGTGCAGGATAGGTTGCAGTACCTGATACTTCTTTTCTTGCTATATAATTCACTTTAGGTTTTACCACGATATTATAAACCATCATGTCCTCCTTGACTGATAGAATATTCTAAATCAATTTTCTTGATTGATTTTAGCTGCTCAATTTTATTATTCAGTTCAGCTATTTTGGAATTAAACACATCAAATGTCACTTCGGCATTTAATGTGACATCAACTTTGACGGATGATGATTCCGTTATAATATTCAGAAAATCAATAGTTCTGTAAACATTATTTGCTCCCGTAAATTTTGGAAAACCCTGTGCATTATCATCACATCTTGTATACATATAAAGTATCTCGCCTTCGTCTGGGTCTTCTGCCATAATGCCGATTTCATGCAAATAGAAATCCGTATCACCATTTTTGATTCTGATACGAATATTAACTGTTCCTGCCGATATTACGTCAACATTGACTATATCAACTGTTGCAGTCGATGATGTTGTTCCCGTTTGGTGTGATGGAATTTCCGATTTTAGTGCTGTCAGTGTTGCAACTGATTCGCCTTCGGATAAAATACCCGAACCAATAACCGCTCTGGTTATTTTCAATGGTTTTCCTGTTTTTAATTTACTTTCCAACATCAATCCCTTTGCAGTATATTGAAATTTTGAAAACTGCCGATTGTTTTCAGCCATTAATATCCCTCCCGTTGCAGAATTTCAGCATATGTGTAATTCTGTAGTGTTTTATATGTTTGATTTTTAATGTGTCGTATGTGGCATATTTCACACATTCCACAGTTTCGATTGTACTATCTGCCACGACATGTGTAGAAACATATTCCTGCATTTTACCCACTTCGACATCATGTGAATTGTACGTTATTGCGATATGTGCAGGTTTAATTTCATTAACGCTTTCAGCAATATCCTGTAATAGCGATGTTTCAAACCCCGCTATTACAACCGTATACTCCGACGGTCGCTCTGCCACTGTGGCATTGCTGTCAAATGAATTGACAATGTTTTTCAAATTATCAAACGTTGTCGTTACAGGGTGCAAATATTTAGCTTTAACTCTGCTCCGTCGCAATTCTATTTCATCATCTGATAGTGAAATAAAAAAATCGTTTTCAAAATCACGTATACCGTCTATATCTGCATCATCAATAGACATATTTTTCAAAAAATATGTTCATATCAGCGTAGAATTTTTCAAATTCTGCATTGATAGGATTTAACAACCCATTTACATATCGTGATTTACGATAGTATTTCGGCAATAATTGCTGAACGTTAATCATAGTCTACTACCCCCAATACTGCAAAGTTGCGTGTCAGCTATTGGAATATTTTTGTTACCACCGTTTACCGTCAAATCAGCATAGTCATTGACACCATTCACATCCAAAATAGCCTGTCCTATTTTCGCATATGATACATAGCCATTCGTAAATGATACATCTGATAGATATTCGGCAATACTTTTTCTATTTCATTCTTAACATCTGCTGACATATCTACTTTTGCAAGATATATTGATTGTAATTTCTTCTGCTGTTGAAACCGTCAACGTTGCTCCGATCGGCTTGACATCATCAATAATAAATTTTTGCACTTTCTGTATCAGCTCTATAGGTGCTACTTGGCTATCAGCGTCAACAATTACAACTTTGACTGTTCCCGGACCATTCCATAATGGAATACACTTTGCTTCACCAACACCCGGAACAGACTTTGCCCATGTGATATATTGATATTTGTTACCACTTGTTATCGGTCGTGAAACATATTCTTTGTAGCGTTCACGCAGTTCTGCGTCCGTTTCTTCGTCACTGCCCCCCGTTGTGGCGTGTGTGTTTGTTACTTTCGTCAATCCATTTATTGTGACAGGGAAACGATTTATATAACCGGCTAATACATTCCCCTGTGTTCCGGCAGTATCACATATAACTGGTGCTGATACAGTGCCATCTTCACCAACAGTTACAGTATCGTTTATCGTAAACATAACATTGCCTGCCGCCACTTTACTTCCGGCAGGCAATATCGTTCCCGTTGTTCCTGTAACCGTTACCGATCCTGTAGCATATGTTGCAATTTTGCGTTGCAGTCCGTAACAGGCAACGCATTTTTTCTAAAAATATGTGCCACTTGCAGTCGAAACGTGCGATTGTTTTCGTACCGTTTCTAATTGGTCGTATGCGTTGTCAAATTCGACTGCAACAGATTTTTCAATGTCATATGTGTATGTACCTTCGGTTGTATCGTATTGTTCCGGCACCTCTGCCAGAAGACGTTCCGTTATAGATATTATTGTTTCTGCCATTATAGTGCCTCCTTTAAGTCCGTTGTTCCGTACACTGTTGTAACAGTAAATTCAACTGTTAAATGCGTTCCGTCTACTGTTGCCGAAAAACCGTCCACACTGACAATATCCTTGTTTTTTTCTCTAAATTTTCAGTAATTTCTCGCTGAATTTCAGACAGCATATAGTCATGCGTGAATGTTTTACCTACAAATGTATCTTTAATTCTCGTTCCGTATGATGTTCCATTATATATCTTGTACCGTCCTTTTTGCGTTCGCAGTACCTTTGCCTATCCAACTTCGTAATCTGTCCATACCGACAACCATTTTCGGACGACCGTTTATAATAACAAAATCACCACGTTCAAAATCAAATGCCGGTTCTGTCGTAACATAATCAGCCATCTTGTATCACCCCCAACACAATATAACTGTTATCGTTGTTATACGGTAACAGGACAACTTTTTCTTGCCGTTGTGAATATATCTTCCTTCGGCATCACGTTCATACAGATTTACAATGCTTACAACGTGATTTTTTGTCAGCTGTATATTGTTACTGCGTGTTATGATTAAATCCGGTAATTGCGTTATTCTGCCGAATACAGGACCATAGGTTTCACCCTTGCTTAAATTTTTCAGCATTTTTGCCAATTCTGTGTATCCGTTATTCATATCATAATCGCTCCAAATCTAATTTATTGTAATGCACACCTTGTTTTATACTGTGCTGACTGCTATTTATCAAATACTTTTTCATCACCGATAGCGATAACACTTCCGGCTCTGGTATAGCTGTTCAGTTCTTCAATAATTTCACCGGAATATGTTTCGCTTGTATTGTTCAGCTCCGACAACTTGTTTTTTGCCACTTCCTTTGCGTCTTCATTTTCACCGACTTTGATAACTTCTTGCAAAAACCGAATTGTGCAATGCTGTTTTCATCTTTCAGCGTTGTTAAAACATCTGTATCTGAAATAACCTTTACGCTTGTTTTTTCTGTCCTCGATGCTGGTTTTATGTTCAACGTTTCCGATATACTTTATCGAATCTTTCAATTCGGTGTTTGACGATATTCTGAATTGTGGATTTACAACCATATCCGCACAATTATAAATTCTGATGCCGTCAGGAACAAAATCAAAATTATGTACACCGCCGCACAGTGTCAGTATGTCAGCAATAACATCTGATACCGCCTTGTCCACATAAATTTTGTGTAATCAATAACGGTAATTCCGGTATCATCACAATAGGAATACACAAATCACCGCATATTTTTTTAATGCAGTCGTCAGCACGCATCGCAGTGAATTGATATGTATCACTAGTTTTGTTCAGATACTGTCCTACATCACCGGCAACATATTTATTAACGTAATTATCGCCGTCATCAACTTCGATAATTACACCCCTAAAATCTTCTTGTGTACCGCCGCTATAACGAATAATATCGCCCTCCTGTGGTTTGTACATATTTATGTACTTCATGTCACCTGCCTTTGGTACACTGAAATTAAACAGCGTTGCAAGCGTATCCTTGGTATTTTGCCACGATATATCGCCCACATATGATGATATATCAATATCGTTGCATAACACCGTTAAACCACCATTATGGCGGTCACACTGCATAGGTGTTTGTTTGAATATTGTCGGATGTATGGAAATTTTTCTCGTTTGTATCAATAAAATGATATTCTTTTTCATTTTCTGCCGTTGTGCTTCCTGCACCGCCGTAGGTTGGCTCACTGTCAGAAGTCCATATTGCCTTGATTCGTGCTGAACGGTTTATGCCGGCAGCATTTAATGCTGATGTGAATTCATCATTATTTCGCACAACTGTTCTGTCAATAATGAATTCCAATACATTACGGTCAAACGGATAGTCGTGATACATATGTTTGCTGTCTGTTTCACTGTCTTTTTTTTCGTCAGCCTTTACGCAATAAATCGTCTTGCCGTCATCAAATTCCACTTTGATAAATGTTCCGTCCGGACCGTAGTACGAACCCATTGCTACACAATAGAATTCTTTGTATTTTCGTAGTCCACCATTTGCAGTTGTCGAATTACTGCCCCATAAATAGCTATATCCGCCTGATGATTTATCAGTGTATAACTGATATGCCATATATGCTTTTTGTGGCTAAATCCCTGCCTATATTCGGTACTTCTCGTGCCGTCCAAGCGGCAGTCATTCCACTACTGCTATCAAATTAAAATGAACAAACGTCAATCCGGACATTGATAACGTTCTGGATCGAACCATATCGGATGAATTGCCTTCAATCGTTGTGATATTAGAACCGTCACACGATGCAACTATACCTACATGATTCGCCCAATCCGAACCATTGTAATTTATTAAAAACAAATCACCTGCTTCGGGATTTTTATTGGTAAAAACCTCACCATGTCCCTGATTCGCATAATGTGCAAAATAACCGGCACTTGCCGTTTTAGGCATTATGTCTGTTGTAATGCCTGCTTTGTCCGCACACCACGAAACAAATACCGCACACCACGGATAATTACTTCCGTCTACTTCATGTCCGTAAAACCATGTATTATATTTGACGTTGTTCGTTCCACTTTCCTTTGTGCCACTTTCAGCCTGTGCAATTTTAACTAAATCCTGTCCACTTGCCATATTTAATCACCAAATACTCCGGCTTTGTCTAAAATAACTAATATGCGAATCATATTCTTTGTCAGTCCCAAATTGTCATCATCAATACCGGACAAATAACCCTTTTTATTGATTTTTCAATCGTTGGTGCAGCCCAATCAGGAAAACTGTCAACGGTATAACCCTCAAAACCGTTTGCATTATCTATCATCACGCACATTCTGATAATGTCCATAGTCAATCCCAGTTCATTATCACCGGTGCCGTTCAAATAACCCCTATCCATTAATTTTTTGGATCGTAGGTTTTGCCCAATCAGGCATATTATCATCCATATAGTTATAGATTTTTTCATTTTCCAATGAATCCAGCCGTTTTTCGACTGCGTCCATTCTTGCCGCCAAATCATCTAACTGTGCCATATTTGTATCCTCCGTATCATTTAACAGCTCTACTTCGCCCAATTCGATAGAATAATCCAAATCACCTGTTGTGCCAACATCAAAATCTAATTTTTCTATGGCTGCAGCCATATTTATGCTGATGTTTGCAAAACCGGTTGATGTAATCACTAAACGAACAGGCAATTTTCGTTTTTGCCACGATTTTAATTTTTCGTAGTATTCTTGACCTTCCATTGACGCATCACGTCTGAATGGATAGTCATGGACAGGAAATGTTCCGTCCCACGAAACACCTCGCAATTCGGTATTTCCTATAATTTTTAATCCAGCCGTATCCGGCTGATTCAAATGTTTCTGTCGACTGCGAATTTGTCACAGAAAAAAAGAGGAAGGAGTGACAGGAATATGCACTACCTCCTCGCTGTTATTTACGCTTAGGTAAAAATCTAACATTTTCCCTCACTCCTTTTATAAAATTGCATACTGTCGTTTAATTTCAGGTACAACTATATTTATAAATCGTGCCGCCATTTCTTCTTCATTCGCATTTCCTGCATTAATGGTGACGTTTATATTAATATCATTGTCCCCCTGACTTTTTCTTTTGGCTGTTTTCGGTGTATGCCTGCAAATTTCGCCAAAATGCCGAAAGTGGAAGTATCGCCTCAGCCCCTGCTTCGCCACCCATTTGAATCTTGCCGTTTGCAAATCCAAATGCAGTTGGACGTGTCATAATACCGCCCTTTGGCGTTCCAATTCAATCGAATTTTTGGAATAGGTGTATCAACCCCCATCACCGTAACAGTTCCTGTCTGCACAATCTTTGGTGCTTTCAGCAGGCTTTTATTTTGTCCCCATACAGATGATACCTTTTCAGAAATTTTAGTGAACACATTTTTAACTGTGTTCAACTGCCGCCGATAATCTTTTCAACAATGCCGTTTTTGATGTTTTCAAAAATAGTCATTACGGTGTTTTTCACATTGCCAAATGCTTCACCGAATTTACTTTTTACGGCTTCCATCTTTCACTGACTTTGTTGACAACTTCACCAAGCTTACCGCCTGTTAATTGATTAATTGCGTCATAGCCTGTCCTGTAGTATTCCTTGACACCCTCTATTGCCGCAAATGTAGCACCTTTCAGTCCACCACCGTGTGCGTCATATGCACTTTTTATGTTGTTCAGTTTTTCCGATACAGCATTTTTTACACCGCCCCATAATTCTGACGTTTTTTCTTTGACGCCGTTCCACATTGTAGACACTTTTTCTTTGACTGCTGATATTCCGTTTTTTATCTTTTCAAATCCGGCTTTTATTCCTTCCCATGCACTTGTAACAATCGCTTTAACTTTTTTCCCATAGGTTGATCCAAAAATTTCGGAATCCTTCGGATTTATTCCACAATACAATAAACGCCCCTACCAATGCACCGATAGCCACAATGACAATACCAATCGGATTTGCTGTCATAGCTACATTTAACGCCCATTGTGCGGCTGTTGAAATACCCATAACAACATTTTTAGCCGTTTCAGCTGCATTCCACAACAAAACTGCACCTTTGTATGTGATTATCGCCCCTGCAACTGCTCCTATTACCGGAGATAATGCCTCAATTACCGATATAGCTCCACTGGCTAAATCCATAGCCGTAGATAATGCGTCACAGAATGTTGATATACCTCCCTCACAGAAATCTTTAAGCATTGGTCCAATGTTTGAAAATGTATCAGTTATGGTATTTTTCAGTCCCTCAAACGACCCTTTTAATTTTCCTACAGAACTTTCACCGATTACATCTGTCATACCGTCAAAAATTGATGGTATTGCATCTAAAACAGCCTTTCCCAATGCAGGTAATTGGCTGATTAAACCGGTAAACAAACTCTTTGCGGCTGAAACAAGGTGTGGAAGTATATCGGATACCATTGACGGAAGTTCTGCTACAATTACAGGAGCCAAACTCTCAATTAACGAACCTACGCCACTTAACGCACCCGTTATTGCCGGTATAACATTCTGCCCGAACGTCTTAGCCGAATCAACCAGTGCATCCAAACTCTGATCAAACATTTCTCCGCCTGTTGTCAAACCGACAAAAGTATTTTCAAACGCCGCTTTTAGTGACCCCCACGATCCGCTTATTGTCGTGCTTGCCTCTTTTGCCGTTGTTCCCGTTATGTCCATTTGCGTTTGGATTGCATGAATAGCCTGTGTAATATCGGCAAATGATGAAATATCATACCTCTGTCCGGTAATTTTTTTCTGCGTCACTGAGAAGTCGTTTCATTTCCTCTTGTGTACCGCCGTAACCTAGTACTTCAAGTTGTCAAGCATAGTATAATTCTGTTTTGCAAAATCCCTGATACGCATTTTTTATTGACTCCATATCCGTACCCATTTTATTTGCATTATCGGACATATCAACCAATGCCGAATTTGCGTAATCCGCCGCCTTGTTTGTATCTCCGCCTAAGCTTGATATTAATGACGCTGAAAATCCGTAACAGTATCCATATATTCATTCGCCGACATTCCGGCAGTCATATATGCCTTGTTTGCATTTTCTAATACAACATTTTGCGCACTCATCAAACTGTCGTATTTCCCTTGAATATCAGAAACACTTTTACCGACACTCTGTGCATATTCCTCAACACTTCTTCCGCCTGCTCCGAACAACGTTTCCACACCGCCCGTAAGTTGTTCATAATCGGCAAATGCACCGACAGACTTTGAAACCAAAGCCGTTACGGCAGTCGCCGCGGCCGCTCCTGCCACCGCTAAACCTTTTCCGACTTTTATGGCACTGCTCCCTATACCTTTCATTACAGAAGACATCTTTGAGGCGGTGTTCGTTGCGTCTTTCATCGACTCATTCATATTTTTGACACTGCCGATTACACTTTTTATCCCTCGGGCAAATCCGCTTGCATTAAGGTTCATATTCAGAACTATTGAACTTTTATTCTGCATCATCACAAATCACCGGCATTTGCTCGCTATAATTTTTTCCACAAAATTATTCACGTCCCAATTCATCATCATTTGCCTTTTGGCACTTGCAAGGAAAAAAATATTTTTTCAATTTCCGGTCTTGCAAGCACCTTTTCGGGCAATATTCCTCTTTGCAGATAATGATGTATCATATAGAGTTCATCATCTGCCTCTATCAGTTTTTTACTTCTTCAACAAGTTTTACACTGTCGATATATCCCGCAAGTTTCATACACTCCATTGCAATCGGTGAGATTTCGCCGTCGTCAAAAAATCTTTTCTACGATTTCTTCGGGATATGTACAGCCGTATGCCTCTTGAAGTTCTTTTGAATGTAAATCCGGTTCGGCAACACACTCATAAACAAGGTGAGCGTCACCGTCTTTTTTCCATTTCCGCCGATTCTGTTGCAAGCGATTTGGTCGGTGCTTTTATAACAATCTCGCCACCAAGGCTTTTTACATAAACTCTCGCTCTTTTTACGTTTTTCTTTGCCTCAAGCACTTGCTCCTTACGCTTAATAAGTTCCTCAAGAGTAATTTTGTATTCTTATCCATAATCTTTTACCTGCGTTATTACGCATTCATTGTAGATGTAAGGTCATAGTCGGTAAAACCGCCGCTGAATTCTTCTTCAACTATCTTACCGTTTTCAAAATTCATAAGTGACACATCATTATACCAACAATTATCAAGTTGAATTGTTTCATAACCGCCGTTATCAGGATCTTCAAGTCTTGCCACCAACGTATGTCTTGTATCTTTACCTTTTTTATGTCCGTCAGCTATTTTTTTACCTCTTGAATATACCTTTCGTACGGTATATGAAAATTCATAGTCAACGCCCATAAGTTTTGAATCGTTCGTTGTATCGCCGGCAAAGCTTACACTCTCACGATTTGTCTTTTCCTTTGCCTCGAACTTATACACTTCATAGGCAAGACTTCCGTCAATCCAAAGTTTACCGAATGTACCGGAACAAAGTTGATTGCCTCTCGGTTTAACACTTTCAGCCATTATCTATCACTCCAATCCTATTTTAAAACTCAAATCCTCAATACAATCCTGTATTGTAATATCCGCACCCGCAAATATGATACTTCCCGTATTTGCCACTTCGACCTCACTGTCTGTCCAATCTGACACGTCATATTTTTGAGCAAGCCATTCACGTTGTGACTGAACGTCAATATAAGCTCTGCAATCGGCACCGTCATACAATACGCCCTGTGACTGCAACGACTTAAAATACTGATTAACCGCACCGATAAACAACATTTTATTTTCGTGACTGTTTACAACGTTAATATAATTTTCCTCAAACGATGCTTTTATATCATCTCTTATGAGGTCAAGACTGTCTATAATCTTGATTTTCTTCATATCCTCCGTCTTATCGCCCGACAATGTTACAAGCGAATTGACACCTCTGCCGACTTTAACCTTTTCGCCGTCATTGATAAGTATAAACTTACCGCCGTCAATATCATCATCCGGAGTTGTACTTTCCGTTATGCTTTCAACCTCTGCAAGAGTTTGATACGTCGCACCCTCTGTCATAGGCAATCCTGCCAAAAGTCCTGCAATACGGCAACAGTATTCGGCAGTGGTATAAACCTTTGTACCGACTTTTTATATCATCGGTTGCGAAGTTTATAATACCCTCATTATTCGCCGCATACGGAAGTACGGCTTTAAATGTCTTTTTCGCATTTCTCTGTGCAATAATCCAATCCGCAATATCTTTTTCGTTATCGGCAAGCGACGGTATTGCAAGGTAATTCCACTTTTTATTTTTTAATCGTGCAAGTGCGTCGTCATAGGTATCTTCCGCACCTATTCTCTCGACAATAACCCTTTGCGGTCCGCCGAGGAACGTCTTGCTTATGTAATCATAATTTGCGGTTGTCCAATGAGATTTTACAACTTCACTCTCATTTGTATACGAATATGATGTAATATCACCTTTGGTTGCGTCACGCAAAATCAGTGCAACAATGCCGTTTGCACTTCGTTTAATCGCCGTTTCAGCTTTGGACTGAAACACTATATTTATTTCGGGTAAACCCATTATAAATCTCCTCCTAATATCAAATCTTCTGCCTTATCGTATGTACTTTCGTTTCTCACCTTAACGGTGTAATTGTATACAAGCTCCGTCACAAGCGTGTAGTTTTCCAAAGAAAAAATCTATACTAAAACTTCTTATACGCATACCGTCGGACAGTACAAGCGGTTTATATAAAAACAAACCTCTTAATTTTTCAGCCACTTAAATAAATTCGTCTTGACTTATATCTTTTCGGAACATATCTTATTTTACCGTCTGCGTTTCATCGTCCAAAACGTATTTGTCGCCTGTACGTTAAGCGGAAACATCTCAACGATAAAACAAGGTTCGGAAAAACCTTGTTCGGTGTATGCGGTATAAACCGCATTGCCGAAACAGTCATAAATCGCTTTTGTTACTGCATTTTTTATACTTGTCATCATTTCAGTATTTCCTCCATCTTCTGCATAAGTATTTTCGGTGCTACCTTATCGACTTTCGGTACTACGGTGTTAAGATATTTTTGCCCTCAACCCACTTTTTGCCGTTTTTCTTCGGCTTGTAATTGGGCGAAGTACCCTTTCCCCACCTTGTACGGTGTCCGAACTCCACATAAGGAGCGTATTCAAGAGCGGTGTATATTCCGCCTTTTACCGTACTTCCGCTTACTGTCGTTTCTTCTGTTTGCCAACTCTTTTTCAGTGTACCGCCCGTTTTACCATTTTTGTAATGTCCTGGTTTTGTTACGTTACTGATGTATTTTAATGCCCTCTTTGAGAAATTACATTCATAGCGGATACACAAGCTTTGGTGTAATCCGCACTTTCCATTTGTTTTTGTAATTTCTCAAGCTGTGAAAAATCAATCTCATTCATTACGCATAATCCTCGAATAATTCCAGTGCAATTTCTTGGTGCGATGTATAAACCGCACTTTCACCGCTACGGCAATAGTCAGTTGTTTTTCCGTTTTGTGTAACGGTTATTTTACTGCCCGACGGTATTTCAACCTCAGGCGCAATAAAAAGCACAACCGATTGCGATACAGTGTTATATCCGTCGTCCTTTGCCGCCGAATTTCGGCTTTGAAATGAAAGTCGGCAAGGCTGTTCGGTTAAAACAGCCTTTTCGGTAAATACAGTTTCTCCTGTTTCATCATTCACGCTTGAAACTTTCACTTTGACAGAACATAAACCTTTATACAGTCTTTCAATCGCCGCTCTTACCATATTCATCACCACACCAACTTTCTGAAACGTGCAAGCCTTGCTTTGTAGTCTTTAAACACGCTCGACATACTGCTTGAATTACTGCCGTACGATACGGTAACATCGCCCTCTTTGATTGACGTTACATTGTCATATTGTCCCGACGATGCCGATACATCATAGCGGAACAAGTCCGCCGCCATAAGTATAACGGTATGCTTTAAATCATCGGGAATACTGTCAATGTGGCAATAATTCTTGATATATTCGATTGTGCTTTCAATACACCTTTCGGCTTTTCCTCTGTCATCTTCGCTTATGCCGTACATATCCGTAAAAACAGTTATATACTCGTCCATAAGTCACCTCATCAAATCTTGTGACGCATTTCGACAATTCTAATCTGCTTAGGGTCATATACGGGTGTCCAGTTTTTTGCGTTGGCAAGTTCCGTACGCGTAGGACCTTCCGTATTTGCGACATCGGCGTCCGTAAACTTAACACCGCGTGGGTGAAGAATATACGTCTTACGATTGATAAGATAGTCAACACCACTGCCCTTTTTCTTATCTCTGTCTGTTTCGGTTGCAACAAACTTTTCCGGTGTACCGTTACCGAGTGCAATCGCACCGTTGCCGAAAAGATATGTTGAAAATACTTGACTCGAACCAGAACCTGTTACAGGACAGCCGTCATCAATAATAACTCGCTTACCCATATATGTACTGAACGGATTTGCACCGGACGGCTGAATTACGTCAATAAGGTCTTGCTTTCTGAGTGCCGCCTCAACCGCACTGTGCATAACAACGGCGGTAAGTTCCGCTTTGTTGTCGCCCTAAAAGCTGTTGTGCGTCAATAAAAGCACTTCCGCTCCATTTTGCACTGTTACCGCTTGCGCTTGAAATATCAAGAATGTTTGACGCAAGTCTTGTTTCAGCCTCTTTAGGCGAACCGTCGGATACTGCCGGAATTGTGCCGAAGATACCTTTAAGCACAGCGATAAGTTCCCTTTTGTAAATCTCTCACCCAAAAGTCAGATACAAGACTTGCAATCGCCGCCATAGGGTCAGCACCCGACATTGCGGCCGAAAGGTCTGTCGCACTCCACATTTTTGCACGTCTTAAAATTACCGCAACGTCTTTCTTACTGCTGATTTTGTCGGCAGTAAGGTCGTCACCCTCGATAACCGTTTCAGATTCACCTGTTAGGTCAGAGAAAAACGCCATATTTACAAGCGGACTTGCCTGCGACGCAAGCTTGTCAAACTCTGCGTCATTTTTGAACTATACCGCTCTGCACAAGTGCCGATTTTTCAAGTGTTTTTTTTTGAATAACGTACGGATTAAACAGTTCCGGTACGATAATATCTGATAATGTTGTTCCCATATTAAATTCCTCCTGTCGTTCCTGCCTCTTGCATTAATACTTTTGCTCTTTGCAGGGTCGTTTTTATAAATTTCACCTTGTTTGGTAAGATTAAATGTTTCCTTTGCCCAAGGATTTACGTCTGAACCTCCACCGCCGCTTGTTGGTGTGTATGCTCCGCCTTTTTCGGCAAAAAGGTGTGAGTACGTCTTATCCTCTCTGAGCGGTTTAAGAATATCGTCTACACCGACAGGCTTTCCGTCTTTGTCGAATGTAAACTTATCAATTCCGCCTTGCTTGTAAATAAGATAGTCGGCATCGGTTACACCGGCTTTGAAAGCTGTTCCTTTAATGCGTATGTCTTTGCGGTGTTCAACGCATCTGTTTTAAGCGTTTCAATCTCGCTTTCATACCCTTTGATTTTGTTCTGCAATTCCGCGTTGTCGGCATTTGATTGTTTAAGGTCCTCAATGGTTTTTGTTCGCCGTTTTAAGCTCCGTAACTTTGTCATTGAAAACATTTTTCGGTACTGCATACTTCGGAAATTCAGAGTTTACAGTCGACATCACTCCGTCAATATCCAATTTGCCGTCCTCAATCTTTGCCTTTTCCAATATTGCCTTTAACCATTCCATTCTTATTTCTCCTCCATAATTAATTTTTTTATTCAGGTGCGTTCCTGTAAAAAGCATTGTTCTTTATTCTCTGCAACGCTGAAAAAGAGTATAAAAAAGCACCGTTTTATAGGTGCTAAGGTGGTAAACCTCGTATATTCACTTGTCCCACTCTCCTTTTTTGTATCAAAAAAGCACGCCCTAAGACGTGCTTAATGTATATTTAATTTATATACCGGGAATTGTTTCTTTAATTTTAGCTAAATTTGCCGCTTTTTTCATCAAAAGAATTTTCGCTAAGATATTCAAGTCCTTTTAATGTTATTCGGACATCATCGAATTTGATTCCCTGTATTCCTATCATATCAACTATGATTACTCCGGTTATATATTCTTCTTTGGCAAGCATTCTGATAATATTCTCAAATCGATTTTCTGTTATCTTGAAATTTTCTGCCTTTAGCAAAGACCTATCAACTTCATCACAATCCATTGCACTTTCAAGGACTTTAAGTATTTTATAAATAACTTTAAAATTATCCATTGCCTATACTCCCTTTGTTGTAATAAAAACATACTCATTAGTGTTTTTTGCTTTAATCAAACATACTATATTCTTTTCGTAACTTCTCGTAATACTTTTTTACTTCTTCAGGTGCATCTTCTCGTAAGTGGATTCTCCGTCTTTGGGATACTCTTCCCATTTGTCCAATCTCTTTACTCATCTTCAAATCATATTCTGTTATAAGCCTCATCATTTTACACACCTCTTTACCAATTCCAATAACCGCTTATCTTTTACAATTCCCTTTTTCTCTTGTAACAGCACTTCCGCAATTAATTCATTTAATTGTCTGTTGCCCTCTCTTTTCAATCCATCTTTTGCATTTCGACTAACAGTATTTGACACATAAGAATAATCAAGTCTTTGTTGTTCCTTTACGTATTTCCGCAACTCTGATTCTATGTTCATTTTATTACTTTCTCCACCGTTTGTCAACACAAAATCCCAATGTTTGGAACATTTTGCCACAATACATGGACAAAATACCCGTCTTTTAGCATTTCGTTATGCCTTGCTGATATTCGGACAGTTTAAAATGCTTTCCGTGCATACTTGCACACTCATCGCAAATATCACTGTCCATATTCTCGTCAATCTCGTATTCGTCACACCCTGCGTCCATTATCGAACGCAATCTTGCGTCAACCATAATATGCGTATATTCCGTCTGATACAGTGCGGCGGAACGGCTTTTTGAAACATTCATTCTTGCAGAAATATTTTTAATCATTTTATCGGGACTGTCGCCTCTTGTTATGCCCTGTACAAGATTTATATTGAGTTCTCTCAAAAGTTTCTGCTTATCATTCCATATTCGGTCAGAGAAGTTACTTCCGTCAAGCCACTTTTCATATATCGCATTCTTTACCGTGTCACGGTCGAACTTTGCGAAATTAACAGCGTAATCAACCGAATCGGCTATATGTTTATTCGTTGTATAATATGTATCACTGTATGCCTTTTTAAGCGATGATGAAAATTTATCCTCTTGTTTTTGCTTTTAAGAGTTCGACTTCTCCGCGCATTTGATATTTGAGCGCCTCCAAACGGCTTACCCTTGAACGCATATACTCATTATCAAGCATTGTCGTCCACTTGCCGTCTGCGTTATCAAGTGCCTTTTCGCGAAATTCTTCAAGCGACAGCTTAAACCCTTTAAGTTCGTCACGACTTAGCTGTTTTCGTGCCTCCGCCATACTGATACCGTTTTCACCGGCATACCTTGCGTAAAATGTTTCAATCTCTTTTTTTATGCCGTTTAAGGACCTTTCATACTCTTTTATAAGTTCGCGTTCTATATCATCGGCTTTCTGTGCGTGGATTTTTTAAAAAGCTCACTGTTCCTCTTTTTCCAATACTCGTTCATTATGTCCACCCATTATATCGTCACCATCGTCCTTTTCTTCCGCAATTCTCTCCATTTCCTTATCTGCGTCCTCGACAAACGGATGACGTTCAATAATCGTGCGTTGAGATATAACACCAACGCTTTTTGTGCTATATCCGCAAGTTCGGTGTCGTTTGAAACGCTTGTCCTTGTCCACGTCTGTGTGACATTTTCTCGCAAGCGATACCGCTGTAATCGCATATCGCTTTGATGAGTTCTTCAAACCCACTCCTAAACTCCATTTCTGCCATACCGGCTTTGAGTTCAAGCAGTGAATACAAATATTTCAATGCCGTACCCGATGAATTACCGAAGTTCTGTGGGTCCGGGTCAATACCTTTACCCTGTTCAAAAATACTCTTGCGTGTCATTTGGAGCATTTTCTCTCTCGCCTCAACCGGAATATCAATCGTCAAAGTTGAAAGTCCTCCGCTTGCTCCGTCCTCCGAATCAAGCTTAATAGTCTTGTACTTCTTGAGCTGTGTCAAAAAAACTCCGAAAGGCTCTCGCCCTCATACCCGCTGAGTACAAATATAATCTCCTGTATATCTTCAAGGTCGTTTATAAAACCGCTGTAAGTTTTATCGTATGTATCAATGAGTCCTCTTTATCGGTGTAAGGTCATCACGATGAAAGCCGTTATTGAAAAACGGAATAAACGGTACACGTCCGAAGTTATGACTGTACACGTTACATACAGTTCCGTTTGTTTCAACGTCATACACGTTGAACATATTATACATTTCAAGCCGTTCAAGACCGTCGCCAATCTTCTTACGGAATACACTGCATTCCTTATCAGTCCAATACTCATAAACATGATAAGTGTCACCGTTATCGTCAAGCTCTTGATATGTTCTGAAACACGCCGTAAGTTCGTGTTCCAAAGTATCGCTCCATATCGGTATAACTTGCTTGCTGTCTATAACGTCGTACTTAAATCCGTCATTATCCCAGTAGTGAATCCAACCCACACCCGCATTTGACGCATTTATCGCAAGTCTTGAACATATTTTCGTGTATCGACTGCCGAGTATATTGCTTATTTTCTCATTCGCCGATTTATTTCCGACATCAAATAACGGCGGTGACGTAAACATATATATGCGGACTTTTGATCTACAAGCAAGCCGTGAAAGTTGGACGGTATTCTGTTATCGGCATTTCTCAAAGGCTTCTCGTCCTCACTATGCTTTATGTGCAAAATATCGTTGTCGTTTAAGTAATACCTTTCCGCCGTCTGCACTCTCGATATAAAATTCTCATGTCCAGGTATATATTTTTTTATCAGTTTTTTCACTGTTTCCAAATCCATTTTTATCACCTACTTTAAAATTGACAGTCCGCCCTTTTTCTTGTTCATCATTTCCGCAATACCCGTTGTTGCGTCGGGTGCATCGTCGTGTTTGTTCCTGCCCTCACGTTGATATGTCGTCATCGCCTTATAGTATTCGGGAAAACGTATGTGCCAATCGCAAGGAAAAATATATATGCTCCATTACCCAAGTGCTGTTGGATAATATTCGTGCCTCTTTGTTATTGCTTTGGTGAAACCATTTCACCGTTGTAAAATTACTGCCGTATTTTTCGGCAAGTATTTCACGCACACGTCTTGCGAACGAACGTCCGCCGTTATTGCTCTCAATCTTTGCAAGATTTACGTTATTCTCGTACAATCTGCGTGCCGTTTCGCCCTCTGTAACCTCCATAGGCTCGTCGGTATAATACACGTCTATGACGTATACTTCTTTGCCGTATATACCGTATATTATGTTGCAGAGATAGTCCGCACCTGTATCGGCGGTATCGCAATATGATTGTATTTGCGTAATCGGCGGTAAGCTGTCGTATGTTTTAAGCGTTGTGTAGAGTTTGCCTTGCAAATCAATCGGCTCTTGCTGATAATTCGCACTTGCTATGTCCGCACCCATTGCCTTAATCTTTAAGTCGTAACTGCTCCGTGACAAGATTTCATCACAAAAGCATATTGCCGTCATCACATACGGCTTTCATCGTGATTACTCTGTGCGATATGTTGTTCTCGCTGAAATACTCAATCGCACGTCCCGCAAGGTCGCCCGATGCCCATCGTGTCATTATGATGATTATCTTGCCTTTTTCTTCAAGTCGTGAAAGCATTGTGTTCGTAAACCATTCCCAATGCTTTTCTTTGACTGTTTCGTTGTATGCCTCCTCGGCATTTTTTGATAAGGTCATCGATTATAAGTAAACTCGCTCCGAAACCTGTCGCAGCACCGGACGGTGATGTTGCAAGATAGTTGTTGTAACCGCCCTCAAGGCTCCATAAGTTCATCGCTCCGTCGCCTTGCTTTATTTTCACATTCGGAAATATGTCACTGTAAATAATCTTTTCCGTATCCGCTTTTTTCCTCTTGAATGGCGTTACGCACCGCTTTTGAAAACGTTGTTGATAACGTTTCATTGTATGAACCGGTCATTATCTTTTCACTTTGATTTCTGCCGAGTACCCATTCGACAAACATTGACGCAGTACGGCTCTTGCCGTGACGCGGCGGTAAATTGATAATCAATGCGTTTTCGTCACTTTCGTAAAACGATTGCATTTCATTGCATAATCGACAAGAAATTCTCGCTCCGGCTTGTAGAATGACGGTGCGGTTAAGTGGCAAAAAATTAAAAGAACTCGCGTCGTGCACGTTCTTTCTTCGCCTCAAGCATTATTAAATTTTTATCCATCACCTATCAACTTCCTTAATTCGTCGGTCGTAAGATTTGCCATAGGATTGTTTATGTCCATAGTCCCGCTGTGCGTTATTTCCTGTTTCGGTGAAAATTCATCTTTGCATTTGCGTTCAAGATACCATAACGATAAATTAATATCGCCCTTTTTTATCCTGTGTGCAACGTTTAATTTCGACTTCATTTTGATATTGTCTTTAGTAACTCTTTTTCGCTCCGAAAACTCCTTGTGTTTCTTGCAGTAATCGTATAACGTGCTTACCGCTATATCCGCATAAATACAAGCCTCTCTGTCACTTAACCCCATTAAAAATCCCTCTTCGAGTTTTTGGACTGTCTCTTTCGTAATCTTTCTCGGTCTTGCCATGAATTTCACCTCCTGTTTTTGGGTATAAAAGCACATACCTATGCGATAGTGCCTTATATTTTATTTTGATACAACAGTGACATCGTATTGTTTTTATCCGTTGTTTGTATTGCTTTCTTCTTTTTCGGCTATCAGTTCATCTAAGACTTGCAATGCAATTCGGCATTCATAAATATTCATCTTTTTCTATATATTCCGAATGCTAATAATATAAACATCGCTATTACAGCAATAATAAAAAAAATAAAAAATTTTGGTAACTATTGATACAAGTGTCACTGCTAATGTTATAAATGCCAAAATAGCGGCTATTGCACTGTATGCATTGTCTTGTTTTCTGTCTTCTAATCTTGTTTCTATACGCAATCTTTGTTTTTTTAGATATTCTAAAGATTCATCAGTATAAAATATTTTTGTGTTTTTACGATACTCGAGATATTTATTGTCGTCCGATTTATGTTTTCGTACGTGATCCCAAAATAATATTCCCATAATTTTATCCTCCGTAAAATTGTATTTGTGTATATAATTCGACAATATCACACAAAATTCCTTTTTAGAAGAATAATTTTTTAATATCTCCACTCCCCCAATCACACGAGATATTCACCCATCATCTCACGATGATACACTTACCTTTTGCGAAAATAATGAGCGGTAAGATATAGAACACAAAATATTGCACTGTATATATGTTTTGCATTATTTTTGTTTTGCCCATTATTTTTCACTATATCCATTATACCACTTGACTTTTTTCCCAAAGTGCAATTGCCATATAACAACCGTTCACGCTGTTCTTTTTAAATTCGGATAATTCTCCAACAAATATTTCATTTGCATATATATATTGTGGTTCATGTAATGTGAATTGTTTCGCTTTGGTTGATATTCTTTTTGGCAATCTCGCTACCTCCTTATCATTTCTTATCCGGCACATATTCCGGACACTTTTCAATCCTATACGAATCATACGTCTTGCGTTGTACCTTTTTCAGCAGTCCAACCCTCCACAGGTTGGAAACAACTGCTCCACGAACAATCGCCGCAAGCTTTCTGACACGCCCAACATAATTGTTCTTTAGCCATTCTGCACCCTCGTCCAGTCGTTGTTGGTATTCAGTGAAGTACCATTCTAATTCATCTCTAAATGTTTTGATAGCCTCTTCGGCTTTTTTCTCTTGTTCTGAAATATATGTTATTTAAACATCGACAACAACTATCTGCGTGAGCATAGAGCATATCAAGTGAATAATTGTATTTTATGTTATAAAAACAAAGGGTTCCGTCTTGCCAATCTTTTTGCGATATGACCTTGTCGTTCAATGCTTGCCATTGTCTTAAACAACACAACAGCTTATCTGCACGGGCGTTATTATCGGCGATTATTTCACTATTGTAATAATTGCCTATATTATAATAAATACCATCTGCTGAATCATTTCCCTCCGTGTAAAACCTCACATCACTATCTTCGCCAACATAATAATACTTATCATTATATTTTGCTCGCTCATATCCCGTTTCAGGCTTGTCCTCAGCAAACCCTAACTCATTTAACTGTTCCTCTGACATTTCAACTTGTATGTTCTTTCCATTTGCACTTATAGTTACTTGCATTGTTATTCCTCCGTTTGTTTTCTTGAAATTCCTTTAATCTTTCTTCTAAATATTCAATCTCATCTTTCCAATGCTCAATCAGCATTTCTTCGATTTGCTGTTTTGCGCCATCTATGCTGTCAGCCCACAATATATCGTTATCTGCATTTAATTCTTCTGATATGTAATAAAACGCCTTATCATCTTCTTCATCTTGAACTAAACTTGCGATTATATCCTCGTCATCTCCATAAAATTGATCGAAATGCAATTCATAGCCCTCTTTGCCAAATTCATTCTTTTCCGTTTTCCATTCTTTCATTTGTTTCGCTCCTTGCTCTCATGGGCTTTTTGTTATCATTTTCTTTACCGCCTTCAAAATCATCATTAATTGCCACAAGCAAAGCCATAAATTCATGATATTTTTCTTTATCTACATCATCTAAATGCCAATATTCTTCATACCCTTTTCTGATTATTGCTAATAGTACAAAGCCGAATATAATACATATTGTTGCAAACACTCTGCTTAGTGCTGATGGTATCATCAGCATAAATGCTATCCGACACCATGTTTCAGTGTGTTTGTCCCACGATTTGAAAATCATCTTGGATATATTTATTTTTGCTTTTTTCAAATTTTATTCCTCCACAATTTCTTCATCAATTAATTCCATAGAAAAAATTTCACGCCCTGTTTTAATGCTACCTGAGTGCCGTCAGGATTTTTCATGCAAATCGTCATACCGTTTTTTAGCAATCCATTTATTATCCCTTCAGCTTTGGCAAGTAACATTGCATTATGCATCATTGCCTGTAACCAATTCATTTTTATCCTCCCAACAATCACCAAGTTGTATGCCGTGTATCTTCTTTCCATAGCAAAAATGTTTTCGTTGGGCATTTTGCATATACACCAGTTGTATTATCATTTAAAACGGTAAGAAACTTGCATTTATCACAGCTTTTAATCATCTTCTGATATTCCTTAATTTTAGTCAGTTTTAGTTTTATATAGCTTGCTTTCCAACCTCGCACCTTTGTTTGATGTACATATTTACCTTGTGAGTTCCTTATAATATACCCGCGTTCCGCAAATTTTGGCATAACTGAGCCGTAGTCATATCCTTTATCCTGTAAAAAATCAACAAGCTTATATTTATTAATTGTCGCAACACCGTTTTCGATTTTACCCCATATTTCATTATTGAAAGTTAATGATTGAGCAAATCTCTCTGCATTATGATATACCCAATTACAAATTGTATTGTAGCAATAATCAACAGTATCATCTTGCGGTACTTCTTCTCTTATATTTCTTTCGGCTAATAATGCCGTTAATAGTAACAGGTAATTTATACTGTCACCTATCTTTTCAGCCCACATTTCTTTTTCGGTATTACCTTACCTTGCTCATAATCGTCGATTAGGTCGTATACACTGACAGTATGCTTTGACATCATACCACCCAACGCCTTTACAGGTGTACATTTTCTGCAATTTACCCGCCACTTTGAAATTATGCAACCTGTCGTCCGTTGCATATTCTTCCGCTTTATTGCATAGAACACTTTTACACGTTTCTATGCGGTTGTTTATGATTTCTTCAAATTGTTTCTGCTTTCATATTGTCACCTCTCATTTGCACGGCTCGTACTTCGCGTGAAACACAGGCTTACACGGGTAATATTCCCCTCGTAGTCCTCTGATGATGTAGTCACCTGCGCTTGCTACCATATCGCCCTCTAAAGTTTTTATTATCAGTACTCCGTTTGTAATAACAGCACTTTCGTTTTTTACAAATCGCATAATCTCTTTTACATTTCTGCCCGTCCATTTCGTTGCTTCTATTTCACACGGCTTTGTTCTAAATTTCATTCTTGTTCCTCCAATTCAATCACCTTAAATATTTCACTTTGCTGTTTAGCACCGTCAGTTTTTATCAATAATACCCTGTTTTATTGCAGTATATAAATCAGCTAATCGTGCTATGATGAAACATTCCCCGCAATTAAATTCACCACTGTTATACATATCATCATAGCATTTTTGCAAACTTTTCACCGTCTGTTACACATATATCCGACAATTCGTTTGCCTTAGCTTTCAGCTTATTTCTTGTAGCTTTATCAATCATCATTCAGCACTTCCTCAATGAACTTTTTAAATCCGTCAAATTCAGACGGTCTAAGGACTGTGACCGCACCACCGGAAGTAAGTATTTTATCTAAATGGCTACGTTGCAACGGTGCCAACTTACCGTGTTCGGCTTTAATTTCAACACCGATAAATTTACCATTTGCACATACAAGCAAATCGGGAACGCCCGCTCTTGTACCTCCGCAACCATAATATTTAACCACATAACAGCCTTTACTTCTAAGCCATTGCTTAACTCGATTTTCAAAATTTTTTTCCTCTGCCATCAGCCAAATTCCTTTCTGAATAATTCGTCTGTATAATCTTTTCGCATTAACAGACACTCATATATCTTTTTCTTCAACGCTCTTACGGCACATCATTATGTGATAATAGCATTGTTTTTCTTGACCGATACGGCATATCCTCGCTTTTGATTGCTCAAACAGTTCCGAACGTTCCGGCAGAGAAAAATATATAATTCTGTTCGCCTTTTGTAAGTTAAGCCCCATAGCTCCGGCTTGATATTGTATCAGCGTAACCGAATTATCGTTATTTTCGTATGCCTTTAAGTCCTTAACTTGTCCGTTTACTATGCTTATCGGTCTATCAAACAGCACTTTTCTTAATGCTTCAAGTTCGGTATTGAAATTGTAGAATATAATAACCCTGTCAGATGTAGAATTAACTAAATCAATTAATCGCGATATTTTGTCTTTGCTATATGCACTGCATAACATTCTTGCATACAGTCTTTTTGACAATGTACTGTCGCCTGTCAATTCCTTATCGTCTATCTTGATTACTCGGTCTTTCATAAACTTTTTTATAGTCTGATGAAACAGTCGAATATTCCTTGATAAACTTCTTTTCAGGTAACTTAATAACTTCTTCTGCTTTAGCAAATACCGCTCCGTATTCCTTTAGTTTTGCCTTTAATTCGCTTACATTCTTGTATCCTGTAACTACTCTGAACATTGGACCGCCGTAACTTCGCAATTCCGTTTTTATGTATCGGTTATAATATGCTGTTTTTGTAATCTTCCAACCTAACAATCGTAACTGCGAATACAGGAACTCATACTTGCCGTCTGTCGGTGTACCGGATAACAATATTGTGTGTGACGGTTTCAACGATAATATGAACTTCGTACGTTTTGCAGTTTCATTTTTTATCATTGAACTTTCATCTAACATCATAGTGAAATCCTTTAGTTGCCTTAGTTCTTCACGTCTGTAAGCCAATTCATAATTTATGATACCGATACATTTATATATCGGATATATCATAAATGCCTGCATATCCTTTTTTTTATTCGTCAAATCAAATACTGCATAATCCGTATAATGCTCTTTGAAATGCTCGCACCAGTCTTTGATTTTAGACTTCTGACACACAATTATATTCACGCGTTCACCGTATAATCGTAATCGTTCACTGCCTATAAACGTCTTACCTAATCCCATATCATAGTAAAATGCCGAATTATCTTTTATCACTTGTCAATGCAAGTGCTTTTTTCTTGATAATCAAATAATTTCATTGTTTAACTCCTTATATATGCGTCCCCACGCCCCCAAACAGTATTTTTAAAATTGGGGCTACCGGATACGATACCTATGCGATTTATCGGTATATGTCCCCAATGTCCACACATTTTTTATTACTCTATATAGGACAATATTTTTTTGATTTTTAATAATTAATCAAATAAATATTACTATATATACATTATAGTTTTGTTGAGGACGTTGGGGACTTGGGGACACTTTTTTATATTAAAATGGTAAATCTTCATCATTTTCAATGTTCTCGTAGTCGTCTATATCATCTACATAGATACAGATACAATGTGCTTTTTGCGCCATTAATTCGCTTGGATATATCGCGTCTGCCATTTTCGTGACGTGCAATTTTATGGTTACGAATCATCCATGAAAGTGTTGACTGTGGATTAAATCCACCGTCAGTAATTATCGAATTAAACCGATTTTTTCAATATGTATATATTGCCGTCCTGTTCTATCCCCCAACACTCATTGCCGTTTGATGTGAAATTGCTATGATTTGCGATAATTTCTTCTCGCAGATAATCATACGCACGTCTGTTGACGTTCAACATATCCTTTGTTTGTAGATACGGTTTAATATCATCTATACTGATTCGTACACCGTCATTAAATATCCAACGTTCAGACAGTTCGTCAGCGGTTAATAATGCCGCCGCTGACGCAATTTGTTTGTCCGTTGCCTCTGTGTTATCTTCCAACAGTTTAATGTATTTTTTCGTGCAATGCTCGTGCCTCGGCGATATTTCCGGTTAAATTATCAATAAATTCTTTACCGGCGTGACCGTAATTTGATTGTATCGTTCTGCAAAATTCTCGTGGATTTTTGAAAAACTTACCGCCGTTACATTCGATTTCAATAACACGGTTGACTGCACCGCCACCCGATGACATTGATGTTATCGGGCGTTCGCCTAGTGGTTATAATACAATTTCGCCACGTCTTAATGTTTTGTATACCACCGTCTTTTTTACCGCGTAAACGTCCTGTACCCCTCGCACAGACGATATATTATATCATCAAAATCCGAACGTTTATTCAGTATCTGCAATTCGTCCATACATAACGGCAGTGAATTTAAACACGCCGCATATAATTCATTACCTACATCAGTAGAATTGAATGTATAGGCATATTTACCGATAACCGGCTCAGCCCATACAGACACTGCCGCAAGTAGCGCAACCGATTTACCCGTTTCTGTATCGCCCCATAGGTGAACGAAGAACGGCAATGCTCCAAGCGGTTTTAACAGTACACTCGCAAAACTCGCCGCCATAACCATGCGAACAACTATATTACCGTTTTTGCGGTAATCTCTGATTGTTTTAAGCCATTTTTCATAACTGCCGACCTCTCTTACCGAATTAAATAACTGTCTGAAACTGTCCTGTCCTCAAACTCCAAATCTGATATATACGGTGCAAATTCTTTAAATCCTCTGCCTACCCAACCCATATGATCGCATGATTTCTTTTCGATTATTTTGTCGTAATTTATACTTTCAAAATCACTTAAAACTGTACAAGTGCCTTTGCGTTTTCCGATGTTACACCGACACCGTATTCAGCTAATTTTACGATTTTATTCGCACTTGCAAGGTCAGAACGTGGAACGATTTTAGTTTTGTAATTTCGTCCCGGTCTGCCGTAAACAAGTTGCACACTTTCAACATTAGTATCTACATTTGAATATCTTGTTATCATAAATATCGGGTGTGGACACGCCGTCACTTTTTCGCTGAACTGCCCTTTAAACCTATACACTCCGTCATCAGTTGCTATCCATTCGCCTGTATCCCACATTATTGCAGTGCCACTGAACTCCATTACGTTGCCGTAAACAATGCTTTGACCCTTTTGCGCTCTGACATAGTTTGAAAATTGTGTTCGGAAATTAGATACTTTTAATTTCTTTTGCCTTTTTCTGCCATTTGCGCCACAAGCTGACCTTTGATGAACTCGTTGCCGTCAGCTTGGTCTATTATCCATTGAAACGGTTTTGATGATATTAAAAAATCGTCTTTACTGAAATCGGGTATCGTTATTCTGTTTTCATTCTCCATAGCACCCATTCCTTAACCTATATTAAAACGGCAAATCTTCTTCCGATTCGTTCTCATCATCAAATCCGCTTGTATCAAATCCCGATGCACTTCCGTCAAGCAGTTTATCCTGTGGAATTTCGGACATTTCCAATCCTTTGATACTTCTTACCGCTCTTGCCTTAGTCGCCCATTTTTTTTGACCGTTCATCAGGTATTGTTCACGTCCAAACAATACACCTATTTTCTTACCCTTAAGCGTTTTTTCGTCCCAATTCCATTCATAGCCCCTCATTGCTTTTTTTCAATACAACTTATCATACCTTTAAAAACGGTAATTGTTTACCCTCGTATCCTTGTCTGAAAAGTCCTCCGTTGTTCCACTTTGCCGCCGTTCCCTTTTCTTTAATAGTTTTTGAAAATTGGTCGCTATAAAAATCCTTGTATTCGCCCTCTGCAATATCCAGTTGCAATACCAACTGTTTCTTACCGTTTTGGTTTCAACCTCTTTTGCACCCTTGATTTCGCAGATATATTTGCCTGCCGGCAATGCTCTGCTCTCACCTGTGTATGCTTGCGCCTCGTCATATCCTTGTATCTTATTCATTATTCTTATCCTCCTCATTCAGCCCGTAATATTCTCTTATTCTTTCGTCAACTGCTTTCAAATCGTTATCAATCTCTAAATCAAACATATCCATAGGCGACTTACACGTTGTATGTCCGTCTGATTGCGTTATGAAACTATGACTTTGACCGTCAGCTTGACATAGCAAAACGATTGAAAACAGTCCCTCAACGGTCAACTGATTGTCCAACATTTTACCGATTGTTTTCGCTTTAATTTTACCGTTTTCGGTCTGCTCGCAATGATGCAAAAAATATACGATTGTATCATCGGGCAATCCCTCAATAATAAATGTAATCATCTTTTGAAAACGTACCGCCATATCGGTAAACTTCGCATAGCCTGTTTCTTTTGCACGATTAAACGAATCGAACGCCAACAGATATTGACTGTCGTCTATAACGTATCGCTTATACTGCTTTTTACTTAATTCTTTGGCAATAACGTTGTATGTAGCCTTTTGATTGAATTTAACTTCTTGCGGAACGGAAGCGGCTTACTTGCCACATTAAATATTACCAAATCATCTGCGTCAAAATTTCTTAGGTTTGCACTTTTTCCGCTACCGCTTTCACCCATAATTAAAACCGGTATTCCCATATGTATCACTCCTTATTTTATACTTACATTGTTTCTCTCTACCAACTCCGCGTGCGGAATATCAAAACCGCCTTGCAACATTTCTTTTATAACCGTCTTGTTTGCTTCTGGTCGCTTGAATGTCAACAGGTCGTTGTTGTTCTTCATTGCGTAGTCAATAAATTCATCATCAACCTCTATCGCCGTTGATTTTCTGTAACTTATCGCCACTTTTGGAGTAGCGAATTTATTGCCTTGCAATGTTCGATTTATGAAATTCTTCAGATTTTCAGCCTTGTTTTCCAACGACTTACGACGTTCCGCAAGTGCTTTTTCTTCTTCTCTTATAGCTTTGCTCTCGGCTACAAGATTTTTATACCATAACGCTGTATTTTCGATTTTTTCTTCCTTTTGCATTTGCAGTTCTTCAAATGCCTCGTAATCCTTTATCTCGCCGGTTTCTTCGTCTATCAAAGAAAACATAGCATTATCAATTTCGTATATGTTCATCTATCTACCTCTCCTGTCCTCGCAAATTCCTCTATGCAGTTTTCGCAGACAACTATATCTGCGATTTCGTAGTATTTGTCACCTACAAATATAGGCTCATTGCACTCGTCACAGGTGCAGGCAACTACTTCTTCGCCACAACTGTCCTCGCCGTAGTTGCCTGTTATCTCTTTATCAACATCAATGTATCCGAACATTTGACATTTTCCTTTCTATGTGTTAAAATACAAACACAGATAATTAAATCTGTATTTAAGCTTTGACCGTTTACGAGTGCCAGCTCTAACGGTCTTTTTCTCTTTGCAACAATATTGATATACGGCTCACCATTATTCCACGAATGGCGTATTTCAAAATCGGCACTACCATTAATCAATATTTTAGTTCTGTCGGGAAATGCATTTAATATTGAAACAAGCTCGTCATTTCTGTAACTCTCTACTTCGTTATTCATCTTCTTTCACCTCCAACTTCTTCTTGATGTCATCCAACATTTTTAATTGTAATCTGTATTTCTTATCGACTGTTTTGTCAGTCGGAATACACAACGACATAATTTCTTTAAACGGCTTACCCTCATACACGCTTATACATATAACCGGCGCAAACTTATTGTCGCCTACCATTGTGTATATCACGACAGGTGCATCGTCACGTTTTGCCGCCAACAAATTAATCTGCATACATAAATTATGTAGCTTGCTTATCTGACCTGTTGTCATTTCTGCCCTCCTACTATTCTCACCACACTCACTTTAAGTGGGTACTTTGCTTTAATGCGGTTTGTTATGCCGTAGCCTTTTGCTATATACTCTTTAACCAACTTGTTATCATTGGCATTTACAAACACCGCATTACCTCTGCCCGTCATTATTACATATTTGTTCATTTGCAAACAATCCTTTCACTATATAATTTTGATTAGGGTGTCCCTTGCATTCTTTGGCGAATGCGTTAATCATCGGGAATACTTCTCTGTGGAAATATTCTTCCGTTTTCTCATTCTCTGTTTTTGGTTTTCTTTTTAGCATTTTTTATGTCCCTTTCTGCCAATTTCCAACTTATGATTAGCCCCACACCGAAACTAATCAGCGCAATTCCCTATTGTGTTCATTTGTTTACCTCTCTTACTACCTCACAGGCACACAGGAACTGTCCGCAAAAGGATTAAAACTCTTAGGGAAAGTCTGGCTATTTTACGGATAACACGCGGACAGCCCTTTGTCTGCCTGTGAGATTTAATTGTTATGCCGATAAACCTAATTTTTTAGTTTATCTCTGCGTTTTTCGAGTTCTGCAACATCAATGCCCCATACCTCATATGCAACTTCGGTGTTGATTGTATATAGCTGAGATGTCTTGACATTTTGCTTTATCTGCTCTTCCTGTACAGCTTTCTTGTACTTTGTCAGCGTTGCAGAGCCTAAACCACCGAACAGTTCCTTGATTTCCTCGTTGCCGATTTCGTGGTATCGGTAATATATGTACAATGCCGTATCAATGTCAGCTATTCTCTTTACTTTCATTGTTTTTCACCTACTTTCTATATATCAAGCAATCTGCTCCTGTTCCATTATCGGAAGTATACCCTCGTTCTTTAACAATGCATAAATAAATAATCTGCCTTTTGTGTCCAATATGTATTTACTTTAGAATGTTGCTTGCCGTCATTTCCGTTTACAGTATGCGTCTTTGTACTTGTATAACCTTTTTCAGCATATTCCTTATACAATAGCCATATCCCGCCTTGCTTAAACTGTATCTTGTGTTCTTTTTAAGAAATTGTTTAACCATTTTGCCGACTTACCGTAATCCTTTGCTATTACAGTGACAGATAATAAATCGGGACAATTTAAAACTAAATCATAATATGATGCCTTTGGTTGAAGTTCCATAATCTGCTGTTCTTGAACTTTAACAGTGGTGTTTAGTTTCTTATTTTTCTCTCGCTCCAATTTTAATGCCGTAAACGCTTTGTATAGCTAAATCGGGATTATCCAACAATTCGTCGGTTGCATACATTCCCGTTTTGCGTATTGCCGGTAATACATCAGCCGTAACCCAATGCTTAAACTTCTTCGCATTCGGCATTTTTTGCTTGATAGAATAAGGCTGTAAAGACCTGATTCATTAATCATTGTCAAATCTTGTTTTTCCTCAAAAGGGTGTCACATTTCGTTACCCCCTTATCTTCTTCATCAATATGGTCTATAATAGCCTTTCTTGGATTGCTGTATCCGAGGATTTCCGCTACATCCTTACCTACAAACATAATCTCTCCGTTTACTGTTGTTGTTCTTACAGAGCCAAACTCTGCATTTTCAAATACCTTTAATTCTTCCATAATTCTTTTTCCTTTCTTATATTACCTACGTCGATTGTATTTTTTAACCATTTGTGCTATAATCATCTCGGAAGGAGGTGATTATAATGATAATTGTAAAAACACTTAACGAATTCCTGTCATTTATAGATATGGCAAAGCAACAAAATATTTCTTATTCAATAATAGGCTCTGAAAAGAAGGGTTTGAAGGAGTTCTTAGTTCAGATAAAAGAAATAATAAGTTTTATGGTAAATATGTCCTGCTTTGTCCATCATTCAAAGTTTTTGTTTCTGTAAAATCTCCTCTTGATGAAAAGCACACAATTACAAATATTTCATCATCATTTGGTTTTACTGAATTTGAACATATTTCATTAAAAGACGGAATTTTATACTGCAATAATTGAATTTTAGGAGGATAGTCTAAAGAAGATTATCCTTCTATTTTATTCAATAATTCCAAACATTTTATTTTGATTTCAAGGTCTTCCGTTGCAGTATATACTCATAATCTCTGTAACTAAAAATGACCTTTTTTGTTCAAAATAAAAGCTTTATATTTTTTGTTTTTTCTCCCTCCATAACTTTAATTTTCCTTTCTTATATTACCTACGTCGATTGTATTTTTTTACAGTTTGTGCTATAATCATCTCGGAAGGAGGTGATTATAATGTCAACAATATTTGTACATTTCTTAGACTTAAAAATTAATAAGTCAATCGAATTTAATTATATCCCGCATATCGGAGAAAAGTTTTCACTGTCCGAAAACGGAGATATATACGTTGTAAAGGATATACTATACAATAATTTTTCTTGCCCATATAAAATTGAATTGTATGTATCAAAATCAACACTTAATAGCTAACAGCTATATTGATACCCTTTACAAGTGGCTCCCACTGTGTTTGTTTGCTTACACTTACGGGAGCTATTCTTTTATAACCACCGTCACAATTATAATCGGCATTCTTATTTGAAATAATCTTACTACTTCCTACATAGTAATAATCACCTGTATGACGATTTTGTGATACGTATAAACACAATGCTTTTTCTTCATCTGCATATATCACATGAAGAAGAATACCGTTATCGAGCTTTATATACTCATCTTTCTTAAATTTCATAATTCTCATCTACTTTCTTATTTATCAACTTTTCAACACTGTTTTTGTTTTGTATTATCATATTCGAAACTTTTAATTCAAAAAAATTTCATACTTCCAATTATACTCATTCACAATTTTAGTTGCTTCACTTAAAAAGAAATCTGACTGACCATTTATTTTTTGTAATACCGCCGTTGAACTGATATTCAGTAAATGAGCCAAATCATTAGCAATGATATTATTTTCTTTCATTTTACCTTTCAATTTCATATACGGTTTATGTTTTAAGGTTTCCAATTTAACAACACTCCTTTTATATATTACATTGTTTGTTGTGTTAATATTAACTTACAAGTATAATATAGCACATTTTAGTTTCGTTGTCAATAACTTTTTAGAATTATTTTTATGTTTTTCAAAACTTTTTTTATTTTCCTCTTGCAAATAGTTTATATATGTGATAACATAACTTTGTAAGGAGATGATTATATGTTTTCCGAAAATTTAAAAATCGCCCGAAAAAAAGAAAAGATTATACTTTAGAACAGCTCGCCAACGAATATAATAAACGCTTTGGTGGCGGACTCAGCAAAGGGACACTTTCTAAATATGAAAACGGCAAACAAGAACCGATGATAACCGTTGTTATAAATTTAGCAGAAATTTTAGATGTTTCTATTGACTTTTTAACAAATTCAACGCTTGATAACACATATAAATTAGTATCGGACGAATTGGGCTTAAGTCAAAAAGTATTGAAATTATAAAACTTTAAACGACAATAATTTATCCGATGCAATAAACTGTCTTATTGAAGATAATAACTTCGTAGACTTTTTACAATATTTTTATCAGTATAAAACAGAATTTGCAGATAGAAAAACAGCAGAAAAATATTTCAATAAATTTATTTCTAAAATTGGTCCTTATGCAAGAGCCATCTATCCAGTAGATAATGTCGAAGATTATGAATATTTAATATATAACAATCTACAACGTCACTTTGATGATTTAGTTAACAGACTATATTTTAAAGAAAATAAACAAGGGATTGATATTATGGAAATAATAAAATATTACGGCAGCGATGAAACCAAAACAGAGTTTATCAATCATGACAGTGAGCCGTTAATGGCAGTAATTGCACACGACCGCTCACACGCTGTTGTTTCGTTGCTTGACGAGGGTTGTGAACATCACTTGTTGTTGGCAAAGGCTCTTGACAAATACAATATAGATGAATATTTCAAAATTATTTTTTGATAACGAGGGTGCCGATTGGACCTTTGTATGCCCACCTAATTATAAAAATATAGCTAATAAAGAAAAACGTATAACGGAATTTTTTTTTTAATGACGGTGTTGACGCTATAACCGAATTTCTAAAACAAATAGGTTATGATGTGCCTATTAACGTCCCAAGACGTTATCGCAACATATGGACTATTTGAAAAATTCAGATTATTAAAGAGGTTTTTATATATATAATTAGAGAAACGTAAGTAAAAATTGAAAGGATTGATAACAATTAACGATTTTCCATATAATATAAACGATTTGAAAAATGCGTGTAAGAATAAAAAAATTATTTGGAAAAGAACACGCTACTCAAAGGCTATTGCAAAGAAAAAATATTAAGAGATGAAGTCATACAATGTATTTTAAACGGCGAAATTATAGAAAATTATATAAGCGACAAACCCTTTGCAAGTTGTCTTGTATTCGGATATAGAGGTATTGACAAGCCGTTACACGCCGTATGTAGTTTTGACGGCGAATATATCCATATTATAACGGCATATATTCCCGATACCATAAAATTTTATGATGATTTGAAAACAAGAAAGGAGAATTAATTATGAAATGTATCGAATGTGGTCATGACACCATTAACAAAAAACAGAACATATGTTGCAAATCTTGAAAATTGCGTTATTATTATAAAAAATGTTCCGGCTATGGTTTGTGAGCATTGCAACGAAGTTTATTATTCCGATGAAGTATTCGGGCAAATTGAAAAAATAGTATACAAACTCGAAAACATTATAAATGATATTAAAAGTTATTGACTATACAAATTCTGCCGCGTAAAAATCCCCCTGCCTGTTGGAGCAGACAGAGGAAAAAGAATAAAGTGCGTTTATACACAATACTCAAAGCAACATTATTGTATCATAAATGCACTCTGTTTTCAATACAAAAAATTAGAAAAGGAGTGTTATTTTTATGCCTATTTATAAAATGGACGGTAAAAAAAGACGGTTTGCAGAAGTATCGTGTAAGAATTAATTTCACTGACAGTTCCGGCAAATCAAAACAAATTGACCGTGTTGCCTACGGCAAAGAAACGGCAAAGGAGCTTGAACGGCAATTAGCATACAATCTCAGTGACGAAACAATAAAGAAAATAACATTACAACAACTATATGATGAATACATTGCCGTAAAAAGTTTGAAGTCAGAGAAAATTCTATGCGTACTATTATAGGACGATTAGAGTTATATGTATTGCCTAAATTTAAAGATTACAAATTAAACAAGATTACATCATCAGAATTACAAAAAGTGGAAACAATATATTGAAACCTGTACAAATGCTAAAAAGCCAACAGAAAAACTTTCATCAAGTATGAAACAAAATATCTTCGGTGAATTTCGTGCATTAATGAACTATGCGGTAAAAATGGAATACATACCGAGAAATCCTCTTAGCGTTGTCGGAAATTTCAGAAATCCATATGAAAATAAAAAGGAAATGGATTTTTACACACCTGAAGAATTTAAAAAGTACATACAAGTCGCCAAAGAGCAAGCGGAGCTATCCGAACAATCAACCGGAAGTATATATGAATGGAATTTCTATGTATTTTTAATATCGCATTCTATACAGGTATGCGTAAGGGCGAAATAAATGCGTTGAAGTGGTCGGATATAGATGATAATATAATTCATGTACGTCGCAGTATTGCCCAAAAGTTAAAGGGTGACGACAGAGAAACATCACCCAAGAATAAATCTTCTGTGCGTGATTTGCAAATGCCATTGCCACTTATTAATATATTGGATGAACACCAAAAGCGTTATAAGGCTATTGACGGTTATTCTGATAACTTGCGGATATGTGGCGGTATTAAGTGTTTACGTGATACAACCATAGAAAAGCGAAATGAAAAGTTTGCCGATATTGCAAATGTCAAAAAAATATGCATTCACGATTTTAGACACAGCCACGCCTCATTATTAGCGAATAACGGTATTAATATTCAAGAAATTGCAAGACGTTTGGGACATACCAATATAGAAATCACATGGAATATATATTCGCACCTGTACCCTCATCAAGAGGAAAAAGCCGTTGAAATTTTAAATAAAATCGTGTAAATTTAAAAAATCGTGTAAAAAACGTGTACATATAAAAAACAAACCGCATAGCTATGCGGTTTGTTTGCTTTTGGTGCGGATAACAGGAGTTGAACCTGCATGGGTTGCCCCATGAACCTGAATCATGCGCGTCTGCCAGTTCCGCCATATCCGCTCGACTTAACTATTATATCAAATGTACATTCAAAATTCAATAGTCAAATCCAAAATCTACTTATATTCTTTCAAAAATTTTATATCTTCCTCTGTAAGTTCTGCTTTTTCAAGCATATCGGGACGCTTTTTGAGTGTATTAATGAGTGACTGTTCCCTTTTCCACTGTTCGATTTTCGCGTGATGACCGGAAATAAGTACATCGGGAATCGGTTTATCGTGCCAAACTGCCGGACGGGTATACTGCGGATACTCCAAAAGTCCGTTAAAATGCGACTCATTTTCATACGAAGTTTCAGCAGCCAAAACTCCCGGAACAAGTCTTGAAACAGTATCAATAACAGTCATCGCCGGAATTTCGCCGCCTGTCATAACAAAGTCACCGACGGACAGTTCCATATCCACAATTTCATCTATAACTCTTTGGTCGATACCCTCATAATGACCGCAAAGCAAAACGATATGCTCATAATTTGCAAGGTCGATTGCGATACCTTGATTAAACACCTTTCCCTGCGGCGACATATATATCGTAAACGGTTTATAATCAAGTCCCTCCGCAACAGACATATACGCGTCATACACAGGCTGTGCGTTCATAAGCATACCACCTCCGCCGCTATACGGATAATCGTCAACCTTTCTATGTTTATTGGTTGAAAAATCACGAATATCAATAAAATTCATTTCAAGAATATTATTTTCTCTCGCACGACCGATTATACTGTCACCCAAAACCGCCTCAAACATTTGCGGAAACAATGTAAGCACATCAAATCTCATATGATTTTTTCACGCCAAGTCCTCCAAGCCGTCCATCATTCTGACGGTTATTTTACCGCCGTCAACGTCGATATTAAGAACAACGTCATCTATAACAGGCAACAAAAGATTTTTTCTTTCCCTCACGCTTTACTTCGTAAATATCGTTACTGCCCGTGTTAAAAAAACATCGCTTACAGTACCGATTTTTTCGCCGTCCTCCGTAACAATATCAAGACCGATAAGGTCGGCAATATAATACACGCCCTCAGGAAGTTCGCCCAAAATCTCGCGTTCGGCATAAATCACTTGATTTTTATACTTTTCAGCCATATTTATATCAGTAATCTGAGAAAATCTCACGATAAGATTATTCTTCTGATACTTTATACCCTTTACGTCAAGTCTTTTCATATTCAGACTTTTTTTCTTTACATAAACAAAATCTATATCTTCAAACACTTCGGGATAATCGGTCCAAGGAACAACCTTAACTTCACCTCTTAAACCGTGTGTATTAACTATTTTTTCCTACCTCAAGCAAGTCCATAACTAAATCCTTTCTTCAACATCGGAAATTAAAAATACAAAAAGGGCTCACAAATGCAAGCCCCTACTATCCTATTGTAAGATTTCAACCGCAACTTTTTATTTTCACGACTTGCGGCAGCTTTGACAACAGTTCTGATTGCCTTAGCAATTCTACCCTGTTTACCAATCACCTTACCCATATCGCTTTCAGCAACTCTAAGTTCCAAAGTTACTGTCTGGTCCTCGTTGTTAATTTCCTTAACATCAACCTGTTCGGGATAGTCAACAAGTGATTTGGCTATTATCTCCAATACTTCTTTCATTAGCCTATCCTCCATAATTAGATAATGTTAGACTTCTTTAGAAGAGCCTTAACAGTATCAGTTGGCTGAGCACCGTTTGAGATCCACTTCTTAACTGCCTCTGCGTCAATATTAACTGTTGCAGGGTCTGTTAGAGGATTGTATGTGCCAACTTCTTCAATAAATCTACCGTTTCTTGGGTATCTTGAATCTGCAACTACTACTCTATAAAAAGGAGCCTTCTTTGCACCCATTCTTCTCAGTCTGATCTTTACTGCCATGTTCTTTCACCTCCCATAAATTATAAGCATAAATATATCATAAAGTATTTATCATACCTTATTTACGTTTTCTGAGACGTTTAAGCATTTTTGCCTGACGTCCGCCTGACAGCTGTTTCATCATCTTTTGCATTTGTTCAAACTGTTTCAAAAAGTTGATTTACGTCCTGTACTCTTGTTCCGCTACCTTTCGATATACGGACTTTTCTGCTTGCGCCGATTATACTCGGCTTTCTGCGTTCTTCCTGTGTCATTGACTGAATTATCGCCTCAATATGAAGCATTTTCTTTTCATTTTCTTCAGTGTCAACGCTTTCAAGCATTTTCTTATCTATTCCCGGCAACATACCGAGTATTTGTGAGAATGAACCCATTTTTTTCTGATTTGCTTGAACTGTTCAAGGAAATCATCAAGGTCAAACTGTTGTTTACGGATTTTTTTCTTCAAGCTCCTGTGCTTTCTTTTCGTCTATGGTTTCCTGTGCCTTATCGATAAGAGTAAGCACATCACCCATACCCAAAATTCTTGACGCCATTCTGTCCGGATGGAACTGTTCAAGGTCGCTCAATTTTTCACCGACCGACGCATATTTTATCGGCTTACCCGTAACTTGTTTTACGGAAAGTGCCGCACCGCCTCTTGTATCACCGTCAAGCTTTGAAAGTATAACACCTGTTATATCAAGCTGATCGTTGAATGATTTTGCGACGTTTACTGCGTCCTGACCTGTCATTGCATCAACAACAAGAAGTATTTCCGTCGGATTTACTTCCGCTTTGATGTTCGCAAGCTCGTCCATAAGCTGCTCATCTATATGAAGTCGACCTGCCGTATCAAGGATAACAGGGTCGTTTCCATGCTTTATTGCGTGTGCTACCGCCTCTTTTGCGATAGTAACGGATTTACGTCTGCACCCATTGAAAATACGGGTACTTGAATTTGTTTACCCAAAACTTCAAGCTGTTTTATAGCCGCCGGACGGTACACGTCACAAGCAACCATAAGCGGACGCTTATTCATTTTCTTTGTAAGGTTTAATGCAAGCTTACCTGTTGCAGTTGTCTTACCTGCACCTTGCAGACCGCACATCATAATGACTGTCGGCGGTTTTTGCGAAAATTCAAGTCTTGAAACTTCACCGCCTATCATTTGGGTAAGTTCTTCATTAACTATTTTAACAAGCTGTTGTGCCGGAGTAAGCGACTCCATAATCTCCTGACCAAGTGCCTTTTCGGAAACTATGTTCACAAATTCCTTAACAACCTTGAAGTTTACATCTGCCTCAAAAGAGCCAGCTTAATCTCACGCATTGCGTCTTTTATATCTTTTTCGTTAAGCTTTCCTTTACCGCGAAGTTTTTGAAAACTCCCCTGCAGCTTATCACCAAGGCTTTCAAATGCCATAAGCTGTGACTCCTTTCCGCAAATAATCTATATCTATATTTCTTTTGATATTTCGTCAATCAATCCGTAAAACTCGTCTTTACCGTCAAAATCGGTATTTTCAAGCAACGCATTTAATTTTTCAAGCTTTGAACTTATATTATGAAATCGTTCGACTATTCCGAGTCTTTTCTTCATAATTCGTTAAATGCTTTTCGCCTTGCTTAATCGACTCTCTGACGCCCTGTCTGCTTATGTCGATTACATCGGCAATCTCCGACAGCGACAAGTCCTCATTATAATACATATCTATGGCATTACGTTGCTTTTCCGTAAGCAACTGACCGTATACGTCAAGCAAAATGGTAACATTCAAGTCCTTTGCCATTTGCATCACCTGTAAAGTTATTTTTATTTACAGGTGATATTTTACACGATTTCGGACAGTTTGTCAATATATTTTTATCAAAATTCATCTTTCAAATCGTCAATGTTTTGTACAATTTCACAAAACTCATCATAATTAAGCAGTCTGTTAAGCAAATCAAGGAGCATATTCGCGGAAATTTTCATAGGTATTCCGAGTGAATGTGCAAGTGCGTTACGCTTTTCACCGCTGCCGATCCCCCCGAAAGACCTGCTTTATACAAATCGGCTTTTGTAATTTCGCGTCCCCTTTTACCGCCGTCGCACTTCCGTCAATCGTGCAACCCGCTTTTTTGAGGGAATCAAGGATTATATCGTCCTTAATCCCTCAACACCCAAAAAGGCCCTCTTTTCCGGGTTCTCTCTTGCGTTTTTCCTTGCCGTGAACATCGGGTACATAAGCGTGTTTTACCTTTTCTTTCGGCAAAGACTGTTTTATGTAGTTTCTTATTTTAAAGCCGGCACTGTCGGAATCGGTCAAAATAACAATTCCCGTTTCGTCCGCCATCTTTTTATGCTTTCCAATATTCTGTCATCGGAAAATACGCAAAATCCGTTTGTCACTATTATCACCGCATCTATAAAACGTGACAGCTTTATTTTGTCGTATATCCCCTCGACAACAATCGTTTCTTTTATTTTGTACATAATAAATAATATCCCTTTGTAAATTATATTTCGATATTTATTTTATGCACTTTGTCTTGCTCTGTCAATACTTTCTATTATATAATTTTCCACAATGTCACGAAGTCCCTGCGGTTCGATACGTTTCTTTATAATGGTATCAGAAAATTCCGTTGCGTCTTTGTATCGGTAAAAAATATTATTTATCTGCTTGCTTTCCACTATTTTACCTCCGCCTGCATACACGGTTGTCTTTTTCTATCTTAATTCCGTAGCACTTTAAATCACAATAATCTGCCGATATGCTCTCGGGTATAATATAATAATCCAAACAAATGTAAACCTCGCTTTCCTTTTTTAAACTTTTGTACAAAATCTCATTATCCATATTAATTCCTCCGTCTTTTTGATATTTATGCCTCCTAACCGAGCCACCTAACCATTATATGCATAAAAATTTTTGAATATTCTAAAAAAAATTTAAAATAGGTATTGCAGTTTTTTAAAAATGTATTATAATATTATAGCTAACTGAAGATTTGATTGGCGATGACGGCCGAGCCCGTGCGATTGAAACCCGTGAACCTTGTCAGATGGGGAACCAAGCAGCAATAAGCGGTGCTTTCAATGTGTTACGGTAAACTCGGTCGGAGCCTATTTTGATTATTACAACGCCTATATGGCGTTTTTTTCGTATAAAGAAAGGTATTGGAGATTATATGGCACATCAAGCTATTTACAGAAAATGGCGTCCTATGGTGTTTGAGGACATTGTCGGTCAAGGCCATATTACACAAACTTTAAAAAATCAGATTTTAAATGACAAAATCGGTCATGCTTACCTATTCTGCGGAACGCGCGGAACGGGTAAAACAACTTGTGCAAAGGTTTTGTCGCGTGCTGTAAACTGTCTTAATCCGCATGACGGAAGTCCTTGCAACGAATGTGAAGTATGCAAAGGCATTTTTGGACGGCAGTATTTTGGATGTTAAAGAAATTGACGCGGCGTCAAACAACGGTGTCGACAATATCCGCGAAATCCGTGACGATGTGCGTTATGTTTCCACAAACGCAAAATACACGGTTTACATCATAGACGAGGTGCATATGCTTTCAACCGGTGCGTTTAATGCCCTTTTGAAAAACACTTGAAGAACCTCCTGAGCACGTTATATTTATTCTTGCAACGACTGAGGCTCACAAAGTACCTCAAACGATTTTATCAAGATGTCAAAGATTTGATTTTAAACGCATAAAGCCGTCGGATATTATACTTCGTATGAAAGAAATCGCACACGGCGACAAGCTTAACATATCGGAGGACGCATATGAGCTTTTGGGACGTCTTGCGGACGGTTCAATGCGTGACGGACTGAGCATACTTGAAAGAGTCGTTTCCGCATGCGGTAATTCGATTACCGCCGAAAATATAACGGCAACTCTCGGTATTTCAACTGCCGAATCAATATTTCAGATTACAGACGCCATTGAAAAAGGCGATGTAAATAAAATAATTTCCGTAATTGACAATATTATGTCAGACGGTAAAGATTTAAGAGTATTTATCGACTCACTTATAAAGAATTTTCGCGATATGCTTATTTGTAAAATTACAGAAGATTCTTCCGCAATGCTTGACTACAATGCAGAAGATATGGTAAAATTAAAAGCGTTATCAGACAAAATGTCTTTTGAGAAGATTTCTCACGCAACATCGGTACTGTCCGACGCACAAGCCGATACTAAATGGATGAAGTCACCTCGTATAGTATATGAGTTGGCACTTATCAAACTTGCCAGACCCGAATATGACGATTCACCGTCAGCGGTTATGGACAGGCTTGCGTCATTGGAAAACAAAGTTAAAAACGGTGCCGTTACCGATACTTCTTCCCTATCCGAAAGAATTTCAAATCTTGAGGAAAAGGTAAAAACGGCGTAACGGTGCAGCCGACCGAAACGGTTAAAAAAAAAAGAAGTAACCGAGAAGAAGAAAAACTTCGGTCAGATTATATAACCCAATTCCGAAAAGAAGAACTCACCTCCGACAATCCTATTGTCAAGGTTGCAAAGAATTGGGACAATATATCGCGAACGATGTGCAACTCGGCAGGTTACTTAAAAGCCGCTTTGATGAACAGAAATATAACCATTGATTCAGACGGTATTATACTTTTGTTCAACCCCAAAGAGAAAGGTGCTTACAATATCGCGGCAGCGTACAAAGGATAAAATGCAGGTTATTTTTAAACGTGCGTCCGGTACAGACTTTGCGGTAAAGGTTGCATACGAAAACGACATACAAGAAGAACTCGTTGATTTTTGGAACTTGCCCGGCGGCAACGGTGAAGTAAATGAACCGATAGACGTATCCGACGATCCCCTTGACAATCTTGTAGCGAATTTCGGTGAAATCGTCGAAAATGTAGACGAAAGCGAATTTACGGAATATGATTCCTCTAAGGATAACTTCTCACAGTCATCTCTTGACGATAACAATGGCGAAGATGATGACAATGCTCCCGAAGAATTTTTGGAAGGCAAAGAATTATCCCCTGAGGATGATAATAATTAATTTTAAAAACTAAGAAAGAGGCAAATTAAAATGGGAAAATACAAAGGTTTTGCAGGTTCAGGAATGAACGCTAATAAGAATATGAGCAACGTTATCAAGCAAGCTCAAAAAATGCAGGCTGAAATGGAAAAGGTTCAGGAAGAACTTGAAGATAAGGTTGTTGAAGGTACAGCTGGCGGCGGTGCAGTTACAGCTACCGCTAACGGCAAGAAAGAAATTCTTTCGCTTAAAATCAGTCCTGACGCTGTTGACCCTGAAGATATTGAAACACTTGAGGATCTTGTTATGGTCGCAGTCAACGATGCAGTCAAAAAGGCTGACGATATGATGGCTGAAGGTATGAGTGCCGTTACCGGCGGAATTAATATTCCGGGCTTATTCTAATATGCACGCAACAGTCATTGAAAATTTAATCGAAAAAATTTGAACAACTTCCCGGTATCGGCAGAAAAAGTGCAGAAAGAATTGCTTTTCACATTCTTGAACATATGTCAAAAAGAGGACGCAGTTTCAATGTCTAACATAATCACAGAGGCGAAAGAAAAAATTACGCTTTGCCCTGTATGTCAAAATCTGACCGATACATCACCGTGTAAAATATGTTCATCACCGAAACGCGATAATTCCGTTATATGTGTTGTCGAAAGTCCAGAAGATGTTTCGGCAATCGAGGCGACAAACGAATTTAACGGTCTTTACCATGTACTTCACGGGTCATTGTCCCCTATGGACGGTATAACTCCCCGATGACATAAAGATTAACGAGCTTTTACTCCGTCTCAGCGACAGTACGGTTAAGGAAGTCATTATGGCTACCAACCCAACCGTAAACGGCACAGCAACAGCAGTCTATATCTCTAAACTTCTTGCTCCGTTTGACGTAAAAGTTACCCGTATCGCACACGGTATTCCGATAGGAAGCGACCTCGAATATGCCGATAAGATTACTCTTATAAAGGCACTTGAGGGCAGACAAACTATGTAAATAAAAAATCCGATGAATTAAATTCATCGGATTTTTTGTATATTACGAAAGTTTCAAGCTATTCAATGCCTTATCCAAAGCATTTTCGTAAACTGTATTCTTTTCACTTTCATTGCACGCTTTTATTACCGTAATCAGATTTTCACTGTCATATGGGATAAAAATACATTGTATAATACACATTATTAACACCATTAATCGTTAAAACAAGATCAGCTTTATATCCCTTTTTGCCCATCAATGTTACTTCTTCAATTTCATTCGGCATTGAAATATTCAAATATGAACTTGAGCTGTTAAGCATTCCTGCAATATTTTTATACATATATTCTTCCAACGTATATGTGCTTTTATTTAATTTATCGTCGTAATATGACAACGACGTCTTTTCTGCACGCAATGAACTGCCGTCAGCCACACTTAACATAAGAGAAAAGTTAGGGGAAAATTGCCGACAGTAATCCTGTTGTATCCATGCCATAATTAGAACGGTCTTTTGCCAACAGTAATCCCGTATCTGTTTCGCTTACATTCCACAAACAAGGATAATTGATACTGAAAATATCGCCTTTAAATTCATTTTGTACATTCAACGCGTCAATATCACTATCGCTTTCAAGTGCGTCGCCTAATTCATTTATATTTATTTCTCCAGGCACAAACGACTTTATAACCGCGTCAACACTTTCCTTAAATCCCTCTGCATCTTCTTCTCTCTTATCATATCCGAGATTAATTTTATATCTAAAATCACCGTAATTCATATAATACGTTTTTCGACATACTCATTTTCGTCCTCCGAATAATTCTCCTCAAAATAATATGCTTTAATCTGTCCGATTTGAGTTTCTTTTTATTTCGGATATTTTGTATTTTTCAGAATTAACGGTCTTTTCGTAATCATCACGGTTCTTTTTTTGCCCAATCCGAGGCAGTCTGCCTATTCGGATTAGAATATGTAGAAATCATAATCAGAGGGTCTCTTACACTTGAATACGAACTGTAGTAATTCATATCGTCATAATCGTAACCATATCTGTAATTATAATTATCGTCCGTTTCAATACTTGTCGGTTTTGTGACTGTCACTTTATTATAAAAACCGTAGTATTCGTTTACAGACCAATCCTCGTTTAATTTGATACTCCATCTGTAATTTCCGTCTAAATATTCCGATTTTTCCTCTCCTGCAAGCTGTTTTTCAAGACCGATTTCGGCTACGTCAACTGTATTTTCTTCGTCGCCGCCTTTATAGTCGAATTCAAGCGAATTCAAAAATGCTGTGACATCGGTATTTTCTTTGGCAGTTTCAAAGTTTTCAAAACTTCGCTGTATTGTTATAAAATAAAAATATTCATCGGTTTTGTAAGCATATGCCTCTGTCACGGTATCAAGTCTTCTGTACTTTGTATATACATACTCAACGCCGTTATGCTCGCCCTTTCCTTTATCATACATTACATTTCGGTTGTAACTTGATAAATATGATTTTTGCATTGCAAGATAATATTGTTCCAAAGAATTGGTTCCGTCGTTTTTCTGACTTTTTAATGTGAATGATATATCATTCATTGAAAATCTGTAACTACCGCCATAACTGCTCTCGGACATATCAAAATTATCCGTCTTTGTAAAGCGCCAATGCTCCTTTGAATTACCGATTTTATCTTTTTTCCGTATACTTAAACAACAGCTTATAATTCACTCCCGAATCCAGACCGCCTGCCGAAACAATCACTATTTCTCCGCTTTCGCTGTTGTATGTTACGTCCGCACCAAGTGCCTCTGAAACAAATCTCAACGGTGCCATTACAGTTCCGTTATCACTGATTGTAACAGCTGAACTCATAGTCAACGACTGTCCTGCAACGTCAACTTCCGTTGAATTTAATGTGTACTTAATTTCAACATCATCATAAGTCACCGAATAAACTCCGTCTTTTTCGGTTATTTCGCCGCCGAGTGCATTTACCAGCGCATACATATCAACCATTGTATCACCGTTTTGATTGACATACGGTGTGGCTGAAACAGACATTTCCTCATCGTTTAGCGTAACACTGCCACTACTTACGTTCACCTTAACAGTATTCACTATAAGGCTGTCACTATCCGCCATAGCGCCGACTGACGACAATATCATCGCCACACATATCATCAAAGAAATAAACTTTTTTCATATCATTCTCCCCCTATTCCGTTTTAGCTTTTTTCGTCAAGAACTATATCCGCATACTTGATTTCACCGTTGGTTTTCACACCTACTTTGACAGTATCGCCCGGAAGATAATTCTTCATCAATTCGTTAAGTTCAACTATACTGTTTATCGCAACATCATCGACCGAAACCAACACGTCACCGTTCTTAAACGACGCCTTTGCAAGAGGTGATGATTTTTCAAGTCCTTTTATTGTAAGTCCTGCCTCTGACGGAACTCCCAGCTCTGCAAGCCAGTCCTCTTGGAACTCTGCACCAAATGATATATGTCTGACTTTTCCGTACAATTCAAACTGATTAAGTACATACTTAACTGTATCAACAGGAACTGCAAAATTAGTATTTGTACCCGAATATCCGCTTGATGTAATACCAACAAGCTCACCGTTCATATTAATAAGTGCACCGCCCGAATTTCCGTGAGTGATAGCCGTATCTGTCTGAACAAGTCTGTACGGCTCGCCGACACTTCTGTTTAGTCCGCTTATATGCCCTACCGTTGCAGAATTACGCAATGAAAACGTTATCGGTGTTCCTATTGCTATAACCTGTTTACCAACAACAATATCTTCACTGTTTGCGAATTTCACAACTGGCAAACCAATCTTTTTTATTTTAACAACCGCAAGGTCTGTATTCATCTATATATTTCAGTTGCGCCTCATAGCCTTTTCCGTCATTCATCACAACTAAAAATCGTGTTCATATTTTTTACAACGTGTGCATTGGTAAGAATTTCACCGCCGGTTTTTATTATAACACCCGAACCGCTCATAATACCCTCTTGCGAGCCGTAATAGCTTTCCGTTTTACCGCGCCCGATAATTCCGACCACTGACGGACTTACCGATTCAATCACCGAAGGAATTAATTCATCATCACTAAGCGAATTTGATATATTAATGCCTGCTGTCTGCGTTTCCTCGTTCCATGAAACCTCTGCTCCGGCGGCCTCAAAAACACCTCTAAGCGGTACATACGTTTTGTCGTCGATTATTACCGCGTCAGTATCTATCTGCGTTCCGTTCACTTCAACATTCGGTGCCGCCATTGCAGTTTGCGACAAAAGCAATACAGAAATCATGCACGCAAAAACTATTTTTCTTTTCATTTGTCATCCCCTCCGATTTTATTTATTTTGTACAAATATAATATCATTTTCCATTTTATTTGTCAATATTTTCAACAAATTTTAATTATACGATTTTTTATGTAAAATCATTATGAACATAATCAAACTTTACTTGACTAATTTCTTATTAGAATGTATAATAGAATAGAATAATTTTATACTCTACAATATGTGAGGGGGTTACATTGATGAGTAGACTACATATGGGTATTGATGTAGGCTCAACAACAGTTAAAGTTGTTGTGCTTGATGAAAACAATAATACTTTATTTGCAGAATACAGACGTCATTTTTCAGATATAAAAAGCACCGTTAAAGGCCTTTTTTGCAGAAGTCAAGGAGGTTGTCAAAAACGAACAGTTCACTGTTGTTATAACAGGTTCGGGCGGTCTTTTTACTTTCAAAAATGCTTGATTTGCCTTTCGTACAGGAGGTTATAGCAAACAAAACAGCTATAAAAAACATTTATGCCTGAAACAGATGTTGTTATCGAACTTGGCGGTGAGGATGCAAAAATCCTTTATCTTTCGGGCGGACTTGAGCAAAGAATGAACGGCACTTGTGCCGGCGGTACAGGTTCTTTTATTGACCAAATGTCTATACTTTGTTAAAGACAGATGCCGACGGACTTAATGCACTTGCCGAAAAGCACAGAACTATTTATCCTATTGCCGCGCGGTGCGGAGTTTCGCAAAATCGGACGTTCAGCCGCTGTTAAACGAGGGTGCGGCACGTGAAGATATTGCCGCGTCAATTCTTCAAGCCGTTGTAACTCAGACAATCAGCGGTCTTGCACAAGGCAGACCTATAAAAGGGCAATATCGTATTTCTTGGAGGTCCTTTGCACTTCTTACCTCAGCTAAGACGTCAGTTTGAGGAAACTTTAAAGGACAATGCGAAGTCTTTCAAAACTCCTGAAAACGCACAGCTGTTCGTGGCAATCGGTGCGGCACTTATGTACGAAGACAAGACTTCCGACATAGACACACTTATTTCACAGCTTGCAAACGCAAAATCGGTTGACGCAGAAATCACGCGTATGCGCAAGCTGTTTGAAACAGAGGAAGAACGCAAGGAATTTTTCGACAGACACGGCAAAGACGTTGCAAGACGTAAGGATATTTCAACCGCAAACGGTCCTGTATTTCTTGGTCTTGACGTAGGTTCAACGACTATCAAAGCCGCACTTATTAACGAGGACGGCGATATTCTTTATGATTATTACGGCAAAAACGAAGGCAGTCCTATTACCTGCGGTATAAAAATACTTCGTGAATTGTATTCAAAATTGCCGAAATCGGCTTATATCGCAAATGCCTGTACAACAGGTTACGGCGAACTTTTGTTAAAGACTGCTTTCAGAATTGAAGAAGGCGAAATCGAAACTATCGCCCACTACAAAGCCGCAAATTATTTTTCACCGGGTGTTGATTTTATCATCGACATCGGCGGTCAGGATATGAAATGTATGAAAATCAGAAACGGCGTAATCGACAGCATTATGCTTAACGAGGCCTGTTCATCGGGCTGTGGTTCATTCATTCAGACATTTGCGGAAAGTTTGGGACTTGATACAATATCATTCTCACAAAGAGGCACTTGTGGCAGACAATCCCGTTGACCTTGGTACGCGTTGTACGGTTTTTATGAATTCGCGTGTTAAACAAGCCAAAAAGAGGGTGCGACTGTCGGTGACATCAGTGCAGGTCTTTTCCTATTCCGTTGTCAGAAACGCACTTTACAAGGTTATAAAACTTCGTGACCCCGAACAAATGGGTACTAATATCGTTGTTCAAGGCGGTACTTTCAACAACAATGCTATACTTCGTTGTTTTGAACTTTTGACAGGTAAAAATGTTGTCCGTCCGGATATTGCAGGCATTATGGGTGCGTTCGGTTCGGCACTTATCGCAAAAGAACGTTGGAACGGCGGTGAATGTGATATTCTTCGTGTTGACGAACTTGATTCGTTCACATTCGATACTTCACTTACACGTTGTCAAAAGTGTAACAACCACTGTCAGCTTACAATAACAAAATTTTCTGACGGAAGTCAGTTTGTATCCGGTAACCGTTGTGAACGCGGTGCCGGACTTGAAAAAGCCAAAAAGCAAATGCCTAATCTTTATGATTATAAATACAAACGTGCATTTGCATACAAGCCGTTAAAGGCAGAGAATGCGCCAAACGGTGTTATCGGTATACCGCGTGTACTTAATATATATGAAAACTATCCGCTATGGTTTACATTCTTTACTGAGCTTGGTTTCTCCGTAAGAATTTCCGGCAGAAGTACGCACGACCTTTACGAAAAAGGTATCGACTCGATACCGAGTGAAAGTGCTTGCTACCCTGCAAAACTTGTACACGGTCACATTCAAGACCTTATCGACAAAGGGCATAAAAACGATTTTTTACCCTTTGTATTCCGTATGAGCAGATAGAATATTCAGACGCAGGCAATCACTTCAACTGTCCTATGGTAACATCTTATCCGGAAGTTATCTACAACAATATGGACGTTGTACGTCAAAGCGATATTAACTTCTTGTATCCGTTCATCAATCTTGCCGACAAGCCGTCGTTTAAACGTCAAATGATGAAAGCGTTGCACGATTACGGCTTTACAAAAACAGAAATTGACAACGCTTCTGAAAAGGCTTTTGCCGAACTTCAGCATTACAAGCAAGACATCAGAAATAAGGGTGAAGAAGTTTTTGAAGTGGCTTGACGAACACGATGAACGATGCTATCGTACTTGCCGGCAGACCTTACCATATAGACCCCGAAATCAACCACGGTATTCCGGATATGATTACATCACTCGGCTTTGCCGTTCTTACAGAGGACAGCGTTGCACATCTCGGTCATCTTGAACGTGATATCAGAGTTGTTGACCAATGGGCATACCATACAAGACTTTACGAATCAGCGGCACAGGTTATCAAAAAAATCCGCGTCTTGAGCTAATTCAGCTTAATTCGTTCGGCTGCGGTCTTGACGCAGTTACGACCGACCAAGTACAGGAAATTTTGCAGTCACACGAAAAAGATTTATACGACATTGAAAATAGATGAGGTTTCAAATCTCGGTACTGCAAGAATAAGAGTTCGTTCGCTTAAAGCGGCAGTCAAGGAACGTGACGATAACGACTTTATTCCGCATAAAATTGATGATTACACAATTAACAGAGTTAAGGTTTACAGAGGAAGAACGCAAAAAGCATACTATAATCTTCCCTCAAATGAGTCCTACCCACTTCGGACTTTTCGAGGCGGTTATGCGTGCAAACGGTTACAATGCACTTGACACCTGCGAACACGCAACGGCAGAGGACGTTGAGGCTGGTTTAAAGAGCGTTAATAACGACGCTTGTTATCCGTCAATTATGGTAACAGGTCAGCTAGTCAATGCGTTTACAAGCGGCAAATGCGACCCGAACAACACTTCCGTTATGATTACCCAAACAGGCGGCGGCTGTCGTGCGACTAACTATATCGCCTTTCTTCGTAAGGCGCTTAAAGAGGCAGGCTATCCGAATGTTCCCGTAATTTCGCTTAACGTGTCAGGACTTGAGGGCAATCCGGGATTTAAGATTACCCGAAGCTTGTTGACGGTCTTTTAAAGGCTTGTACTTGGGGTGACTTATTGCTTGCCGTTACACTTCGTATCCGTCCTTACGAGGTAAACGAGGGCGAAACAAATGCGGTACACGAAAAGTGGCAAAAGCGTTTGTACAGCGATATTATTAATAATAACCGTAAACAGCTTAAACTTAAAAAAGGTTATTGATGAAATAATTGCAGACTTTGACGCAATCGAAATTGATGAAACAGTCAAAAAGCCAAAAGTCGGCGTGGTCGGTGAAATTCTTGTTAAGTTCCACCCCTGACGCAAATAACAATATTATTGATGTTATTGAGTCGGAGGGCGGTGAGGCAGTTATGCCGGGACTTGCGGACTTTATGCTTTATTGCTTGTATAACAATAACTTCAAGCGATAATCTTGGCTCTAAGCGTTCAACCGCCGCACTTTGCAATCTTGCAATTTGGGGTATTGAAAGTTTCAGAAAGCATATGGCAAAGGTTATGAATAACAATCCTAAGTTCCGTATGCGTTCACCGAAACATATCGCGGATATTGCTGAGGGTGCAAAGCACGTTTTACAGCTTGGTCACTGCACAGGCGAAGGCTGGTTCCTGACAGGCGAAATGATTGAGCTTATAAATTCGGGTGTTCGAATATTGCTTGTGTTCAGCCGTTTGCTTGCTTGCCTGACCACGTTACAGGTAAGGGTATGATTAAGGAACTTCGCAGACAGTACCCGCAAGCCAATATCGTTGCGGTTGACTATGACCCAGGTGCAAGTGAAGTTAATCAGCTTAACCGTATTAAACTTATGCTTGCAGTCGCTTTTGAAAATATGAAAAAGACGAAATGTACGACTCCGTTATGCCAAAGAAAACAGAAGTCAGAGAAACTGTTAAAATAAGTAACATAAAAAAGCACCTTTCGGTGCTTTTTTTGTTATTCTTTTTTACATACCGTCCCGCAAAATATACATTTCCGTTATCGTCCAATATGTAATATGTAAACGGTTTATCGGCTCTAAATTCTATAACTTCTTCATCTACGGACAGTGCTGACTTAGTTAATACTGCAACAGTTGCGGCAGCAGCCTCTGTTCCCTTCTTCATCAACATCTATCATTGCTTTTGCAGAACAGAATCAATTTTTATACGTTCCGGATAATTTTCAAGCATTAAGCTGAAATCAGCATTTTGATTATCAAAAGCTTTTTCTATTCCCATATTTTTTAAGTATGTTTACGTAGTCTATCGAATATTCAGCTTTAAATTTCGGCAACGACACATCAACCAACTTGCTTGTCATTTTATTATTATGAATATCGTTAAGAATATTTTTTAGTGTCCCCTAAAACAACAACCATACTTAGTCCGTTTTCATATGGCAATTTTACGGCTTTAGTGTCACCGTTCTCATAATATTTAAAATCTGCCGCTTGATGCATAAAAATCAATTTCCGATTCATCACCGTTTATATCGGTGAAAGTTTCTTTATATGTACCCTCTTTTTTCAAATTTATTTACCCAATCTGCTTTCATATAAATCGCATTCGCAAGTGCACATACATAACCTCTGTTTTTTCTTCAGAAAGTATATTGGTTATTTTGCCGTTTGTCTGTTTTTCTACCCATTCATTTACCATTTCAATACTGTCATCGTTCGTAACCGATTGAGCAGTTCCTTGGTAGTCGCTTTGTATTTTCTTTTGATAGTCGTCGGCAAAATAAGCATTTTCCCCGCTGTCCTTGTTAAACCATATTGAATTTGCTATATCAATGCCCTTATTTTTGTTATCGGTTATTATTTGGCTGTATAAACTTGTATTCGGTGAATCAAATGCTTGCGTTATTTCTTGTTTTGTGTCCCCTACTGCCCCTCTGACGCCATCATCATTGCCATTTCAAGCGAAAACGGAGATATAACATAGTTTTCGTCCTTAGGCAGATTTTCCATAAGTTTTTGCGTGTAGTATTCATTGTACTTGTGAGGTGCTATTGTAACAGTTTTAGTGTCCCCATTCCAATCCACATTACAGTCAAGTGCCTCCGATACCGCTCTTAGCGGTACAAGTGTGCGGTCATCTGTAATTACGGGTGCTGTGTCAAGGCTCACTTTTTTTGTCATTAACCGTCATTTCATTACTGCCGATTTCAAACCTATTGTGTTGCCGTCATTTTTTCGCCGTTATAATCTGCCTGCCGTCAATGTCGGTATAATCAACACTGCAATGAAGTTCTTCAAATATCGCACGCATCGGTACAAGAACACGATCGTTCTGTATTATCGGTGCAACGTCAAAATCCATAGCTTGACCGTTTAGCATAACTGTTATGTTTTCTCTGCCAACGCCGTAGACGTTGACATTACCGTCAGTGACAATATTATCGGTATAATCTTTTTTCATTTTATGTCCTCCTAACATCACTCTGCTAAATATCCGCCCCATTCGACAACCGTAAATCCTTTACGTTCAAACGGTTTTATCTCCTGTTTCGGTAAAACGGTGTTTTCGTCCGCTTTTTCGTATACCATAAACACTCTTAAAATCGAATCGGGTTTTGGATTTATTTCAAGTTTTGCCTCATCGGTATAGTCGTCCTCAGCGAAATAAATTTTATTATATTCGTTTTCTTGTAATTTTGGCGCCCAATATACTATAAATTCGTTATATTCTTTTGGAGTAAGTCCCATTTGGGAAAGTGTTTCCCGCAAAAAATTCGGCACTGTCACTGCCCTTTACGACAAATCCCTCTTTAAAATCAGGCTTAAATGTCGGCATTAACCCCTCCCAGAAAAGATAGGAATATTCTTTCCGTCTGAAATTATCGTGCCGTCAGGCTTCGCCGTTACATTCCAACCATTGTTGTATTCGGGATATGTGAAAGTAAATTTGCCATCAAGATCAAGTTTAACATTTACCTCTTGTTCCTTTTCCGGATACAGATATATAACGGGTTTTCCGCCTATACCGACACCGGCACAATTTTCCTTTATTCCCGAAACAAAATTTATAACGTCCTGCTGTTTTTCGGTGCTTTCTGCATAAGCGTATATGTGATAGCTGACTTGGTCGTGTTCTACATACGTCTGCATATAGTTATCTTCATTATACAACAGCCATTCAACATCATTACCTAAAAATTTGCTTTTTAACTTTCTTATATGCCTTATTGCCGTTATACAAATCTGTTTGTTCATCTACATCAGATTGCATTTCATCAATGTATAGCAGCGGCACACCTTTTTCATCGGTTTTAGTAACTTTCTTTATTAGCCAACCGTATCTGTCATCTCCGTCCAATCTCACAAAATAACCATTCGGTCTTGCGATTGTCAAATAATCACTGTGAACAGAATTTGCCGAAGTATCAAGTTTTTGTCACCTGCACTCAACGTGTCGATTATCTCTTGTACATTTGTTTTCCACAAATCTTTATCTGCTTTTGCTTTTGCATACAATAATATCAAATAATCATCGCTTGATTTTACAAGATATTCAACTCTGTTATCCTTTTCCGATTTCAATACGATATACTCAATACCGTTTTGTGTCACCGTATCGCCAACGGTTTCATATTCCAAATTCTCTGCGTCTTTCTTCAAATCTCCGACAGTTATATATCCTAATTCTTTCGCCACAAAATCTATACCCTCATTACTCAGTTCCAACCAAGTATCGTCACCCCAAAAGCCGTCGTATACTTTACTGTCACTTTTAATTTTTACTTTTAATCTGCCATAAAGAATATCGTATTCCGTTTTAGGAATTTCTTTTGAAATTGTAACGGTTTTAGTGTCCTCGTCCCAATTTACATCATAATCAAATGCTTCCGACACAGCACGAAGCGGTACAAGTGTGCGGTCGTTTACGATTATGGGTGCTGTATCGAGTTTTATTTTTTTGTTATGTATTTGCATTTCGTCACTGCCGATTACTAAGCCGATTGAGTTATTTTCATTGAGTTTCGCAGTTATAATCTGCCTTCCGTCAATGTCGGTATAATCAACACTGCAATGAAGTTCTTCAAATATCGCACGCATCGGTACAAGAACACGGTCGTTCTGTATTATCGGTGCAACGTCAAAATCCATAGCTTGACCGTTTAGCATAACTGTTATGTTTTCCTCTGCCAACGCCGTAGACGTTGACATTACCGCCGTCAATGACAATATTATCGGTATAATCTTTTTTCATTTTATGTCCCTCCTATTTTCCCTTTCACTATTAATACTTTTCAACACCTCAAAAGTTGCAAAAAAGTTTATTAATTGTTAAATATTTCTTTTATAATATCATAAAAAGACAAAATTTTCAAGATTATAT
>VOFC01006583.1_pt1 | contig 64032 bp, 91 predicted proteins | sample 5384161 | NCBI WGS metagenome assembly VOFC01 (sample SAMN12384722, study PRJNA508395) | human gut metagenome | isolation source: healthy gut B | host: Homo sapiens
TTTCGCCGCAATCTGCATACCGCTGTCCGTCAGAGTGATGAGACCGTCCTTATCCATCTCAATATAGCCGTTCTCACGCAGCCGCTTTGTGGCATACGTCACGCTGGGTTTCGTCACCCCAAGATGCTCCGCCACATCCACAGAGCGCACATAGCCATGCTTCGTCTGCATCATCAGCATGGTCTCCAGATAATCCTCGGATGCTTTCAGGATCTGCACGATCTTCACCGCCTTGTTCTTATGATAAGGTTTAGATTACCATATTTTTCGTACAAATGCAAGGCGTACCCCTCAAGGATTTTTCGACAATATTTTTCCAGGAAAGGAGTTGACACAGAATGTTAGAGATGTTAAACTAAGATTAGAGTGTTAAACCCAGTGGTTAGGGCAGCTTAACTTTTGCATCCGCAAGGTCAGGACGCTCCGCCATTCTTTTTCCAATATGGTTAGTTCAGTTTAACTAACAGATACGGAGGGATTGTTATGATGCCGCTTACGTTGGCAAATGTCGGAGAAGAGAGCATCGTCCGCAAGGTCAGCGGCAACCCGGAAGTCCGGAAGCATCTGGAGGATCTGGGTTTTGTTGCCGGTGGCGCTGTGACTGTGGTATCTTCTCTGGGCGGGAACATCATCGTCAAGGTGAAGGAATCCCGCGTGGCCATCAGCGAAGAAATGGCCCGCAAAATTATGATCTAATATCAATTTCAGATAAAGGGAGGAAACAAGCATGAAAACTCTGCGCGATGTCAGCATCGGCCAGACCGTGAAGGTCGTCAAGCTCCATGGGGAAGGCCCCATCAAGCGGCGGATCATGGATATGGGTATCACCAAGGGCGTGGAAATCTACGTTCGGAAGGTCGCTCCTCTGGGCGATCCCATGGAGGTCACTGTCCGTGGCTACGAGTTGAGCCTGCGGAAAGCCGATACCGAAATGATCGAAGTCGAGTAAGCCGGGACAGACCGGCCGAAGAAAAGCAAGTACATTATAAAGTTTGGTTCGACTACTCGAACCCATAAGGAGCAACGATATGGAAAAGCAGATCAAAATTGCCCTGGCAGGCAACCCCAACTGCGGTAAGACCACCCTGTTCAACGCGCTCACCGGCTCCAACCAGTTCGTGGGCAACTGGCCCGGCGTCACCGTGGAGAAGAAGGAAGGCAAGCTGAAGAAGCATGACAACGTCGTCATCATGGACCTGCCCGGCATCTACTCCCTGTCTCCCTACACTCTGGAAGAGGTGGTGGCCCGTAACTATCTGGTCGGCGAACGGCCCGACGCCATTCTGAACATCATTGACGGCACCAATCTGGAGCGGAACCTGTACTTAACCACACAGCTGACGGAGCTGGGTATTCCCGTGGTCATCGCCATCAACATGATGGACGTGGTCCGCAAAAACGGCGACCAGATCAATGTAGCAGAGCTGTCCCGGGAACTGGGTGTGCGGATCATCGAGATTTCCGCACTGAAGGGGGACGGCGTCATGGAAGCCGCTGAAGCCGCTGTGAAGGCCGCCGAGGGTACCAAAACCGTTCCCATGCACACCTTTTCCGGCCCTGTGGAGCACGCCATCGCCCATATCGAGGAGGCCGCCGTCAACAACATGCCCGAGGAGCAGCAGCGCTGGTACGCCATCAAGATCTTCGAGCGGGATGACAAGGTAATGGAAAAGCTCAGCATCCCCGCTGATGTCATGACCCACATCGACGCGGACATCCAGGCCGCCGAAAAGGAGTTGGACGATGATGCCGAGAGTATCATCACCAATGAGCGCTATCTGTACATCGCCGAGATCATCAAGGGCTGCTACAAGAAAAAGAGTCAGGGGCAGCTGTCCGCATCCGATAAGATCGACCGGATCGTGACCAACCGCTGGCTGGGCCTGCCCATCTTCGCTCTGGTCATGTATCTGGTGTACTGGGTGGCCATGGTAGGCGTCGGCTCACCCGCCACCGACTGGGCCAATGATGGCCTGTTCGGTGACGGCTGGCACCTCTTCGGTATGGGCACCAGCGAGTATACCGAGGTCTCCGACAATTACACCGCCGCTTCCGAGGCCATCAACGCGTTCACCGGCATTGACACCGGCGCTGAGGACTTTGACGCGGATGCGGCCATGGCTGAGCTGAAGGCGTTCCAGCCCCTGAGGAAACCGCTTCCGTCGAAGTAGAGGACGAAGAGACCCTGGCCATGAATGACATGACCGCCTACTATGACGTCATCCCCGCTGATGCCGATGAGGAGACCACCGTGGCATGAGCTATGTGGACGCTGTCAGCTACTTTGAGGAGAATGGCTTTGACGAGCCCGATCCCGCTGATTACGGCGTGTGGGTCCCCGGCATCCCCGTGCTGATCGGCAACGGTCTGGAAGCCGCCGGCGCTGCCGACTGGCTCAACGGCCTGATTCTGGACGGCATTGTGGCGGGCGTCGGTGCGGTGCTGGGCTTCGTGCCCCAGATGCTGGTGCTGTTCCTGATGCTGGCTTTCCTGGAGGCCTGCGGCTACATGGCCCGTATCGCCTTCGTACTGGACCGTATCTTCCGTAAGTTCGGCCTTTCCGGTAAGTCCTTCATTCCCATGCTCATCGGTACCGGCTGCGGCATCCCCGGCATCATGGCTTCCCGTACCATCGAAAACGAACGTGATCGCCGCATGACGATTATGACCACCACCTTCATCCCCTGCGGCGCCAAGGTGACCCTTTATCTCCATGGTGGCCGGCGCAATCTTCGGCGGCGCCGCCTGGGTGGCTACCTCCGCCTACTTCGTGGGTATGGCTGCTATCATCATCTCCGGCATCATGCTGAAGAAAACCAAGATGTTTGCCGGCGATCCCGCTCCCTTTGTTATGGAGCTGCCCGCCTACCACTGGCCCACTCTGGGCAACGTGCTCCGCACCATGTGGGAGCGGCGGCTGGTCCTTCATCAAGAAGGCCGGCACCATCATTCTGCTCTCTACCATCGTTGTGTGGTTCACCACCTACTTTGGCTGGGCTGAGGACGCTTTCCAGATGCTCTCCGAGGATCAGATCGATTACTCCATTCTGGCCCACATCGGCAGTCTGGTCGCCTGGATCTTCGCGCCTCTCGGCTGGGGCAACTGGAAGGCCGCCGTGGCTTCCATCACCGGTCTGGTGGCCAAGGAAAACATCGTTGGTACGCTGGGTATTCTCTACGGCGGCGGTGATGAGACTGTCTATCAGGCTCTGGGAGCTGTCTTTACCCAGATCAGCGGCTACTCCTTCCTGGTGTTTAACCTGCTGTGCGCCTCCCTGCTTTGCAGCCATCGGCGCCATCAAGCGGGAAATGAACAACGCCAAGTGGACCTGGTTCGCCATCGGCTATCAGTGCGGCTTCGTGGTGGCTGCCATCGCCGCTCTGGCCTTTATCATCTATATGCTGGTTCGTCCTTACAAGGAAGCCACCAAGCTCTCCGCTAAGGTCTGATTTTCCCTCACTCTCCATTCTATATCTTCCATCTTCTATTTCTTTCAAAGGAGTGATTTTCCATGCTGACCTGGTTGAGTGCCAATCTTTCTACCCTCCTCATTTCTCTAGTCTTATTTGCCGTTGTCATTTCCATTGTCCGGTATCTCATCCGGCAGAAAAAGCAGGGTAAGCACACCTGCGGATGCAGCGGCGGTTGCGCCGGTTGTTCCGGCGGCTGCCACTGCGGACGGTAAACACTCCCAAAAAGAACAGGCGCGTGGGGCATCCCACGCGCCTGTTCTTTCTTTGCTAACTTGTTTACAATTTGAATTCCTGCTCCACAAAAGGATCAGATTTTGACGATCTTCCCGGTTTTCCACGCCTCCGTGGTGGCGTAGCCCACCCGTGTGGCATAGATGCCGTCCGCCACGCCGGTATCCGGCTTCCGCCCTTCTCGGACGCAGCGGACAAATTCCTCCATTTCCGTGAGGTATGCTTCCGCAAACCGCTCCGGGAAAGACTCCACGCACTCAGTCCGGGCGCCATTCACATCGTAGACCATAGCCCGGTTCTTCTCCGGCACAGCAGAAATGCGGATCGTGCCCTCCGTGCCTACGATCTCCGTTTCGATATGGTAGCCGTAGGGGGCGGTGCGGCCCACATGGACCATGCCCATAGCGCCGTTTTTGAATTTGTAGACGGCGACGCCGGTCTCATCGTCCCCGGCGTCCTGAAAAGCTGGGTGCTTAAAGGTGCAGCCCATGGCGTAGACCTCCGCAGCCTCGCTCCCCAGGAACCAGCGCATCAGGTCGATGTCGTGAATGGCAGAATCCAGAAAGATCCCGCCGGAGGTCCCGCTGTACCGGATGGCCCCCTCCACCACGGCTTCCGGATCGATCCCGGTGGATTTCACCAGATACGGCGTGCCGATGGCCCCCGCAGTGATTTTTTCCTTGGCATAGGCGTAGGACTTGTCATAGCGCCGCATAAAGCCCAGCATACACCAATTCCGGGTGCCGGGCCACGGCCGCCTCCGCCTGAAGGCATTGTTCCATCGTAACGCCCAGAGGCTTTTCGGAAAACACGTGCTTCCCCGCGTCCAGCGCCGCCTCGATCTGCCAGCAGTGCTCCCCGGAGGGGGACACGATGGCCACCGCGTCCAGTTCCGGATCAGCGACCATCTCCCTGAAATCGCCGTACACCTTTTCAAGTCCCAATTCCTGACGGGCATACGCCTGACTGTCCGCGCCGGGCACGCAGGCCGCCGTCAGGACCGCGCCGGGGATCTTGTGTGCAAGGTTGGCAGCATGGACCCGGCCCAGCCGTCCCAGACCGGCAATGCCAACACGCAGTTCCTTCATAAGCAGTCTCCTTCCATTCAACTTGATCGGTTCAAAATCATAACCACCGGCCGTGCCGGTGGTTTGCACTAGCCCCCTTGGGGCATGACCGGGCTGAGCCTATAGGCTCGTCAAAAAGTCTGCCAACCGCGCAGTTCTCCCGGGCTGCCCCTAAAGGGGCTTTTGTTTATTTGCCTCCTCTTACCGGCTCACCCGTAAACGGGTCTACGAACTCCTTGATACTAAGCTGGTCGTCTGTGTAATCTTCCTGAAGTTGATTTTTGATATACTCCCCTATTGCGCGCCTATTTCGTCCCACTGTGCTGACGTAATATCCCCGGCACCAGAAATGCCGGTTTCCATACTTATACTTGAGATTTGCATACTTTTCGTAGATCATTAAACTGCTCTTTCCCTTGAGATATCCCATAATCTGCGATACGCTGTATTTCGGTTGTATGGATACGAGCATATGGATATGATCCTTGCACGCTTCCGCTTCATGAATCTCGATACCCTTATATTGGCACAGCTTTCTGATCATCTGTCCGATATCCTGTTTGCTCTTTCCGTATATGATCTGTCTCCTGTATTTCGGTGCGAATACGATATGATATTTACATTCCCACTTCGTGTGTGCTAAACTACTGACATCAAGTTTCATTTGGACTTGATTCCTTCTTTGATTTTATGTTCTTGGTTGGCAGACCATCTTCATTTTATCAAAGGAGGACATTTTTTCTATGCATAGCTAAAGCTTTTTGGTACCACCGGCTTTGCCGGTGGTTTTCTTTATAATAAAATTACGCCGCCGCTTTCGCGGCGGCGTAATTCAACTCAACAGTGCGTCCGGGGACGGTTTACTGTGCAGCCATCTTACGGGCCTTGGCCTCCATCTTATTACGGAAGACGTCGATGGTAACAGCCAGGATGATAACAGAGCCGATGACGATGTACTGGACATCGTTCTTGGCACCGGCCAGGTTCAGGCCGTTGCGGGATCACAGCCATCAGCAGAGCGCCGATCAGGGTGCCCCAGATGGTGCCCTTGCCGCCGGTGAAGGAAGCGCCGCCCACGATGCAGGCTGCGATGGCGTCATTATCATAGGTGGAACCGGCGTTGCCGTTAGCGGAAGCCAGACGGCCAACAGACACGATACCAGCCATACCGGCCATGAAGCCGGACAGGGTGTAAACGAAGGTCAGCACGTTTTTGGAGGGATACCGGACAGACGGGCTGCCTCGGGGTTGCCGCCCACGCAGTAGATCTGGCGGCCCAGAGCGGTCTTGCGCAGGAAGATATCAAAGATGATGAACACAATGATAACCAGAACGAAGCTGAAGGGGATGCCGGGGAACTTCACCTTGGTGGTGCCCTCATAATAGGTGGTGAACAGAGAGCCGCCGCCGATCCACATGAGTCCGTCAATGCCGGTATTGGTGAAGGCGATGGACTTGGAGCCGGTAATGACCAGGGCCAGGCCCCACAGCACGTTCTTCATGCCCATGGTGGACACGAAGGGATGGGGCAGATCCAGTCGGGTCAGCAGCGTGCCGTTGATGAAGCCGGCCAGGGTGCTGACGGCCAGGCCGCAGAGCGCCAGCAGGAAGGGGTTCGTGATGCCGGACTGGACCATAACGCCGATGGTGCAGGTGCACAGCACGCAGTTGGAACCAACGGACAGGTCGATACCGGCGGTAATCAGGGCGCACAGCATACCGGAAGCGATCAGGCAGTTGATGGATGCCTGCTTCAGAATATTCATGAAGTTACCGACCTTCATGAACTTGTCCGGCATGGTGATGCAGAAAATCAAAACCAGGATGGCAAGGGGCCATCAGTGTACCGAGCTTTTGCAGAAGCTCTTTCATTTTCGTGTTTTTCATATCAGTCTAACTCTCCTCCCCAGGCCGCTTTCATGATGTCTTCGGAATTGAAGTGCGGCGTGTCCCGGTCAATATCAGCCATCACACGGCCGCCGCGCATAACTACCACATGGTCGCTCATAGCCAGGATCTCCGGCAGCTCGGAGGAGACCATGATGACGCACTTGCCGGCCTTCACCAGATCATTCATGACCCGATAAACCTCGATCTTGGCGCCCACGTCGATACCACGGGTGGGCTCATCGAAAATAAAGATGTCGGCGTCGGTATTGACCCACTTGCCGATAACCACCTTCTGCTGGTTGCCGCCGGACAGCTGGCCGACGACCTCATTCAGGGAGGGGGTCTTGATCTTCAGGGCGCTGACATTGTCATTGCCCGCCTGCTCAATGCGGTCCTTGTCCAAGAAGGGACCGTTGGAGAAGCCCTTCATATTGGCCAGGACCAGATTGGTCCGCACATCCAGGTTGAGCACCAGGCCCTGACCCTTACGATCCTCTGTCAGGAAAGCGATCTTTCTCTTGATAGCGTCCTTCGGCGTTCTGATATGTACCTTCTCGCCCTTGACGTAGATCTCGCCGCTGTCCAGCTTGTCAGCGCCGAACACCGCCCGCATGGTCTCCGTACGGCCTGCGCCGACGAGTCCCGCAAAGCCGGTGATCTGGCCCGCATGAGCCTTAAAGCTGACATCGTGCAGGACGCCGGCCTCGTTGAGGCCCTTGGCCTCCAGCCACCTCGCCCTTGGTGCCGAATTCCTTGGGATACAGATTGTCCAGGGTACGGCCCTACCATGGCGGTGATCAGGGAATCCTCCGTCATGTTGCCGATATCCTCTGTAACGATGTGCTCGCCGTCACGCATGACGGTGACGCGGTCGCACAGTTCAAAACAGCTCTTCCAGTTTATGTGAGACGAACAGAATGGCCACGCCCTTGGCCTTCGGGCCCCGGACGGTCTGCATCAGCTGCTCGATCTCTTCCTTACCCAAAGAAGAAGTGGGCTCATCCATAATAATGAGCTTGGCTTCCAGGGACACAGCCTTGGCGATCTCCACCATCTGCTGCTGGCCCACGCCCAGCTTACCGCACTCCAGGTGGACGTTGATCTCCGGATGTCCCAGTGTTTTCAGCGCTTCCTCCGCCTCGGCGTGCATCCGGGGATAATCCAGCAGCAATCCCTTCTTAACGGCACGCCCCATAAAAACGTTATCCGTGACAGGCAGCTGCTTGACGATGTTCAGCTCCTGATACACACAGGCGATGCCTGCCTCGCGGGACTGAACAGGGTTTTTGAAAACGACCTTCTGGCCGTCCACAAAGATTTCCCCTTCTTCCGGAGTGTGAACGCCGGTGAGCACCTTGATCAAGGTGGATTTACCTGCGCCGTTTTCTCCGATCAGACCGTGGATCTCACCGGGTCTGATGCCGATAGACATGTCTTTTAACGCGACAACACCAGGAAAACGTTTGGTAATATGTTTCAGTTCGACGACATACTCGCTCATGGAATTACCTCGTTTCTGTTTTTCCTGATTTCCGAACCGCTCCCACCGCAGCGGAAGCGCTCTCTCGATCCCGATTCCCGGGGTCATTTTCGTTGAAATGTGCTTGCTGTTTAATCGTTTTCTTCTGTGCGTATTGTAACCGGGATCAGACAGAGAATGGTTCCTGCCAGATCCCGGCGTGCCGAAAATTCTCCGTTCCGCCGTGGGAACCCATCAGGTTTCCGCTTGCAGGCACGCACATGATCGGCTTTTCGGAATACAGCGGCAGAAAACCTGCCGCTGTATTCCGGCTTTTTCGCTTTTCAGCTATGGATAGCAGTCAGGCTGAATTAGCCCTTCATGGCCTCCAGGTTGTCCAGGTAAGCCTGGCCGTTCTCAGCGGTAACGACCTGAACGGGAGCGTTGATGACTTCGTCAACGGGCTCGAGCTTGACAGCCTTCACGGCAGCCTCGACCACCTGGTAGCCCATCTCATAGGGCTGCTGGGCAACGGTGGCCTTGATCAGGTCGCCGTCCAGGATCAGCTCCACAGCGGAAGCGTTGCCGTCGAAGCCAACGATGATGATGTCAGAAACACCGGCGGACTCGCAGGCGTTCATAGCGCCGATAGCGGTATCGTCATTGTGGCAGAGCACGATGTCGATCTGATCAGGATAGGCGTTCAGCAGGTCCTCCATGGCCTTGGTAGCGCCGTCGGTCAGGTTGTTGCCGGACAGCTTGGCCAGAACTTCCACGCCAGCCTCGGTGCAGGCCTTCTCATAGCCTTCCATACGCATGTTGGAGGTGTTGTCGCCTTCCTGACCGTAGATGATAACGGCCTTGGCGTCGGTACCGGCCTGCTCGATGGCCCACTTTGCCGCCCTCATAAGCAGCGTCCACGTTGGAGGTGCCCACGAAAGAGGTCTGGCCAGCGATGCCAACGTTGGTGTCAACAGCCAGTACGGGGATGCCAGCGTCGATGGCAGCCTGCAGAGCGCCCTGAGCGGCACCAGCATCGTTGGGAGCGCAGACGATGGCGTCGCAGCCAGCGCCGATCTGCTGCTCGATCATGGAAACCTGACCCTCGATATCGCTCTCAGCGCCGGGGCCAACCACGACCACTTTAACACCCAGATCATCACCGGCGGCCTTGCAGCCGGCCTCCACATAGCCCCAGTACTCGGAGGCCAGGGTCTTCAGGACAACAGCGACCTTGACATCGCCGGTAGTGGGGGTCTCGGTCTCGGTCTCAGTCTTGTTCTCGGTGTCGGCAGGGGCCTCGGTCTTCTTGCCGCCGCAGGCAGCCAGAGACAGAGTCATTACCAGTGCGAGAGACAGTGCAAACAACTTCTTCATTCTTCATTTGCTCCTTTTCATTTTTTTTCAGGATGTTTCCGGCAAAAAGCCGAATTCCTGACAGTATTAATTTAGCACAAGCATGGCAAACATTCAATCTCAAACTTTGCTCAAAGTGTCAAAACTGTTATCGTGCACAGGGAAAATCGTTTTCGTTTGGCACTTTTCACAGTTCATTTCAGAGATCAGCCGCCGCAGGCATTAACCGTACTTATGAATATACCATCACGATTTATGGCTGGTTTCGAGCTGCAGCGCATCGTATGTCTGCCGCGGACATTCTTTGGTCAGTTTGCGCACACAGTATGTCTTGCCGTTGGTTTTCTCCGTTTTTTGTCCGCTTTGTCAATAGGCACATCCCCGCTTTACCACTTATAATCAGGAATAGAGTGTCATACTATAAATGAGATGCATACCTGGTCCGATGGATACTTCGGGCAGAAAGGGATCTGATATGAACATTTTCTCTCTCTTTACCCTGTGCGGAGGGCTGGCGTTCTTCTTGTACGGCATGACCGTCATGTCCAAAGAGCCTGGAAAAAAATGGCCGGCGGCAAGCTGGAGCGTATGCTCAAGCGCATGACCTCCAACCCCATCAAAGCCTGCTGCTGGGGGCAGGCATCACCATCGCCATCCAGTCCTCCTCCGCCATGACGGTGATGCTGGTGGGTCTGGTGAACTCCGGTGTCATGGAGATTGGACAGACCATCGGCATCATCATGGGCTCCAATATCGGCACCACCCTGACAGCGTGGCTGCTGTCCCTCACCGGCATCGAAAGCGAGAACTTCTTTGTCAACTTCCTCAAGCCCAAGAATTTCTCCCCCCTGCTGGCTCTCATCGGTATTCTGCTCATTATGGGCTCCAAGCGGCAGCGCCGCCGGGACGTGGGCCGGGTGATGATGGGCTTCTCTATTCTAATGTACGGCATGGAGCTGATGAGCGGCGCGGTGTCTCCGCTGGCAGATATGCCGGGCTTTACCCACTTCATGACTGCCTTCACCAATCCCCTTCCTGGGTGTGCTGGTAGGTGCGCCTTCACCGGCATCATCCAGTCCTCCGCCGCCTCCGTTGGCATTTTGCAGGCACTGGCCATGACTGGCTCCGTCACCTACGGCATGGCTATCCCCATCATCATGGGCCAGAACATCGGTACCTGCGTTACGGCTCTGATCTCCTCTATCGGCGTCAGCCGCAATGCCAAGCGGGTGTCCGTGATCCATATCTCCTTTAACCTCATCGGCACCGCTCTGGGTCTGCTGGCCCTGTTTGGCGGTGAGATGTTCCTGAATCTGCCCTTCCTGACAGAGCCCATCGGCGCTGTTGGCATCGCATTCTGCCACACCATCTTCAATGTCTGCACGACGATCCTCCTCCTGCCCTTCACCCGCCAGCTGGAGCGCCTTGCCAAGAAGGCGATCTCCACGGAGGACAAGCCCTCCGACTTCGCCTTCCTGGACCCCCGGCTGATGCGGACCCCCGGCGTGGCTGTCAGCGAATGCGCCGTCATGACCAACCGCATGGGCGCTCTGGCGCTGGAAAGCATGCAGCTGGCTCTGGCCCAGTTCATCCAGTATGACGGCAGCCGGGAGGAAGAGATCCTGGCCAACGAGGACAAGCTGGACACCTACGAGGATCATCTGGGCAGCTATCTGGTTCAGATCTCTCAGCACGGCACCTCTGCCGACGATATGCACACCGTCTCCCGCCTGCTTCACGCCATCGGGGACTTCGAGCGCATCGGTGACCACGCTCTGAATCTTCAGGAGTCCGCCAAGGAGCTTCATGACAAGCAGTTACCTTCTCCCCCATTGCCCGAGAAGGAAGTGGATGTTCTGACCCGCCCTGCTGGAGGATCTGCTGAACAGCGCCCTGCGCAGCTTCCAGTCGGACGACCCCAGATGGCCCGGCAGGTGGAACCCTCTGGAGGAAACTATGGACTGTCTGACGGAGGAAGTCCGCAACCGCCATATCCACCGCCTGCAAAACGGACAATGCACTATCCAGCTGGGCTTTGTACTCAACGATCTGCTGAACAACTTTGAGCGCATCGGCGACCACTGCTCCAACATTGCAGTCAGCGTCATTGAGGAACAGGACAGCCAGATGGCCTCCCACGCCTACCTGCACGATATGAAAAAGAACGGCGAATTTGCCGCCCGGCTTCAGAACAATCTCAGCCGCTACGCATTGCCGCCGGAAATGCCGGGGGCTTCTCCCGCAGAACCCGCCGAATAAATCGTTTCAGAACAGTGCCCGTGCAGGGCGCTGTTTTTTTGCCTGCGCTGCCGGTTCAAGGCCGCGTTTCGGGCCATTTCCGGCGCAGGAGGCGGCTCTTATGACGGAAAGGCGGGCCATTAGGACACGGAAGCGCCGCCAGAAACGGAACCGCCTGAAACGGGGAATTTGTTCAAATCTTTCCGCTTTACGTTTTTTCACTATACTATATGTTTGTTAATGTGGATTATTGTTTGTTCCGCAGATCAAGAAAGATGGAGGTGTCCTGAATGAAGTATCAGAAATGGCATATCGGGTACGGCATCAGAACAGGACACGGCCCTTTCCTGAAAGAAGCCGGGCTACCCCAGTCTGCTGGCCACGGTGCTGGCCGCCCGCGGCATCACCACCTCCGAGGCCGCTGCCGAGGCGCTGGAACGGGAAAGCAGCCTGACGATCTCCCCCATGCTGATGCGGGACATGGATAAGGCGGTGGCCCGGATTCAGAAGGCGCTGGCCACGATGAGATCATCGCCGTATTCGGCGACTACGATGTGGACGGCATCACTTCCACGGTGCTGCTGCTGGACTATCTGAAAAGCTGCGGTGCCCAAGTGCCTGCGCTATATCCCCCGGCGGATTGAGGACGGCTACGGCCTCTCAGCAAGGACGCCATCAGGGCCTGCGGAATCAGGGGGCGACCCTGATGATCACCGTAGACTGCGGGATCACCGGCAATGAGGAGATTGACTTCGCCGCCTCCATCGGGATGGACGTGGTGGTGACAGATCACCATGAATGTAAGGAAAACCTCCCCCGGGCCGTAGCGGTAGTGGACCCCCACCGGTCCGGACGATTCCTATCCCTTCAAATATCTGGCAGGCGTAGGCGTCGCATTGAAGCTGGTGCTGGCGCTGGGCGGGCCTGACCGGGAAAATGCCCTCTTTGCCCGGTACTGCACGCTGGCCGCCATCGGCACCGTGGCAGACGTCATGCGGATGGAGGGGGAAAACCGCACCATCGTCTCCTGCGGCCTTGCCGCTCTGAACCACACGGACTTTGTGGGCATCCACGCCCTTTTGAAGGAGGCGGGACTGCTGGGCAAGCCCATCACCTCCATCCAGATCGGCTTTGTTCTCTCCGCCCCGGATCAACGCCGCGGGCCGCATGGGGGCGGCGGATCTGGCCGCGGACCTCCTACAGGAAACCGATCCTGCCAGAGCGGAGGAGCTTGCCAGCAGCTGTGCGATCTGAACCGGGAGCGGCAGGCAGTGGAGCAGGCCATCTGCGCCGATGCCGTGGCGCAGATCGAAAAGCTCCGCCCGGAGGAACGGAACGCGCTGGTGCTCTCCAGCGAGGACTGGCATCAGGGGCGTGGTGGGCATCGTAGCCTCCCGTCTCAGTGAAAAATACGCCGCCCCCAGCTTATGATCCATCTCAAGGACGGCTCCGGCAAAGGCTCCTGCCGCTCCTACGGCGGCTTCAACCTGTTTGCCGCGCTGGAATCCTGCGCCGATCTGCTGGACGGCTTCGGCGGCCACGAGCTGGCCGCAGGCTTCACCATCCCCGAGGGGAATATCGACGCTTCCGCCAGCGGATGAACCGCTTCGTAAAGCGGCCTCCGGTGGGAGCGGGCCGTGAGCTGTCTGGAAGTAGACGCCGCCATCTCCAACCCGGCGGATATGACGCTGGAGCAGGTGGACCACCTGTCCCTGCTGGAGCCTTACGGCTCCGGCAACCCCCGTCCGGTATTCGCCCTGCTGGGTGCCACGGTGGACAGTGTTCAGCAGGTGGGACAGGGCAAGCATCTGAACTGCGGCTCAGCAAAGGCTCCAGCCGGTTTGACGCCATTTTCTTCTCCATGCCGGAGGCTGCCGCTCAGTTGGAGCCGGGCAGCCGGGTAGACGCCGCCTTCTATTTGCAGGCCAACACCTTCCGGGGCGCTACCACCCTGCAATTACAGCTGGTTGACCTTCGTCCCTCCCTGACCTCCCAGCCGCCATGAGGCGGAATCCTTGGCGCTGCTGCACCGTCTGACGGGGGAGCAGCCCCCTCACGGCCCAGGAGACCGCCCGGCTCATGATCTCCCGGGACCAGTTTGCCGCCTTCTGGCGGATTCTGGACCGGCACCTGAAGCAGGGCAAGCTGGAAACCGACCTGCTGCCCTATCTCCGCTCCCTGTCGGCGCAGGCCGGCGGCTGCGACAGCTTTCTCCGGGCCGCGCTGGCCCTGCTGGTCTTTCAGGAGCGGGGGCTGATTGCCCTCACCCTGCAGGAGGACCGGGTGTCTCTATGCCTGAACCCCATTCAGGGAAAGATCGATCTTTACGCTTCTCCCTGCCTACGCCGCCTCCGGGGCGGTGCGGAGGTTAAACGAGGTGATTCGCAGTGACGATTGACGAACAGTTTGAGAAATTGGAAAGCACCGTCCGGGAATACAATCCCGGCGCGGATTTCAAGCGCATCCGCGAATCCTATGAATTCGCCAAACAGCAGCACGGCGACCAGCGCCGCAAAAGCGGCGAGCCTTATATCACCCACCCGTTAGCTGTGGCCCAGATCGTGGCGGAGGAACTGCATCTGGACTCGGAGTCCATCGAGGCTGCCCTGCTTCATGATGTCATTGAGGACACCCCCGCCACCTACGAGGATGTGGCCAAGCTCACCTCGCCCACGGTGGCGGATCTGGTAGAGGGCGTCAGCAAGCTGACCCGGATCCAGTACGCCACCAAAGAGGACGAGCAGATGGAGAACCTCCGGAAGATGCTCATCGCCATGAGCAAGGATATCCGGGTCATCCTCATCAAGATTTCCGACCGGCTCCACAATATGCGTACCATGGAATATCAGTCTCCTGCCAAGCAGAAGCAGAAATCGCTGGAAACCATGGAGATCTATGCCGCCCATCGCCCACCGGCTGGGAATGCAGCGGATGAAGTGGGAGCTGGAGGATCTCTCCCTTTAAAATATCTGGATCCCATCGGCTACGATGAGATCGTTTCCAAGCTGGACGCCAAGCGCCCGGAGTATGAGGCTTTCATGAGCCGCACCCAGGCGCAGATCGACCAGCGGCTCAAGGACATGAAGATCGATCACATCGTTTACGGCCGCATGAAGCACCCTTACTCCATCTACCGGAAGATGTTCAGCCAGAACAAATCTCTGGACGAGATTTTCGACCTCTTTGCTTTCCGGGTGATCGTGGATACCGTCAGCGACTGCTACAACGTGCTGGGCGTGATCCACGACCTCTACAAGCCCATTCTGGGCCGGTTCAAGGACTATATCGGCACCCCCAAGCCCAACGGCTACCAGTCCCTGCACACCACCGTCATGGGTACCGACGGCATTCCCTTCGAGGTGCAGATCCGCACCAAGGAGATGCACGAGATCGCCGAATACGGCGTAGCCGCCCACTGGAAGTACAAGCAGAACGGGCAGGGCGCCGGCACCGAGGGCAAGTACGAGTGGGTGCGCCGCCTGCTGGAAAACCAGGAGGGCGCCGACGCCGAGGAGTATATCCACTCCCTGAAGGTGGATATGTTCGCCGACGAGGTGTTCGTGTTCACCCCCAACGGCGACGTGCAGAACCTGCCCGCCGGAGCCACCCCCATCGACTTTGCCTACGCCATCCATTCCGCCGTGGGCAACCGCATGATCGGCGCCAAGGTGAATAACCGCATCGTCACGCTGGACCATGTGCTGAAAAACGGCGACATCGTAGAGATTTTGACCTCCAAAAACGCCAAGGGCCCCAGCCGGGACTGGATGAAGATTGCCAAGAGCACCGAGGCCCGCTCCAAGATCCGCCAGTGGTTCAAAAAGGAGCGGAAGGACGAAAACATCGCCAACGGCCGCTCCGCCTTCGACGCGGAGCTGCGTCACTGCGGCATCGTCATGAAAGACGTGTTGGACCCGGAGTTCCTGCCTGTGCTGCTGAAAAAGGTGGCCTATCCCACGCTGGATGATCTCTACGCTGCCATCGGCTATGGCGGCTTCACCGCTCAGAAGGCGGGTGAGCCGGATCCAGGGCGAGTTGCAGCGCCGCCAGCAGCAGCGGCAGCAGGAGCAGATGCTGGCAGAGGCTGTGACGGAGCCCAAGGAGGACCCCAAGCCTGCGGACACTCCCAAGCAGCCCAAGGCCGTCAAGAGCGAGCAGGGCATTATCGTGGAAGGTCTGGACAACTGTTTGGTGAAGTTCTCCAAGTGCTGCACCCCCGTCCCCGGGGACGACATCGTGGGCTTCATCACCAAGGGCTACGGGGTGTCCGTCCACCGGAAGGACTGTCCCAACGCCTCGGAGGAAAAGCGGAAGGAGCAGCCCGGACCGCTGGATCCATGTCTCCTGGGGCACCGATACCAATGACAGCTATCCCACCACCATCGAGGCGGTCTGCAAGCAAGGACCGGCTGAATCTGCTGCTGGATATTTCGGCGGCGCTGTCCACCACCAAGACTTTTGTGCTGGGCCTGAACACCCGCAGCACGGAGGACGGCTTCGCCATCATCCGCATCGAGATCCAGATCAAGGATGGCGCGCAGTTGTCCACCCTCATGAACAAGCTCCATCAGATCTCCGGCGTTCTGCAGGTCAACCGGCCTGTGGGCTGATCTTTCGCGGCATTGAAACGGGTTTTCTCCGCTGCCACAAAGAACCGCTCTTGATAAAATGCAAAACACACGGATCTGCCCGATTTGCGGGCAAGGCCCATTACGAAGCATACCCTTTCGGGTATTAAATAAGGAGTTGCTACCATGCGTGCTGTTGTTACACGAGTCAAAAAACGCCTCTGTTGTCATCAATGAACAGGTCAACGGTCAGATAGGCACCGGTTTTCTGGTGCTGCTGGGTGTAGGTCCCAACGATACGGAGGTCACCGCCGACAAGCTGGCGGACAAGATCTGCAATCTGCGGGTCTTTGAGGATGAAAACGAAAAGATGAACCTGAATCTGGAGCAGGTGGGCGGCAGCCTGCTGGTGGTGTCCCAGTTCACCCTGTACGCCGATACCTCCTCCCGCCGCCCCGGCTTCTCCGGTGCGGCCAAGCCCGATCTGGCCATCCCCCTATGAGCGGTTCATGGCCCACTGCCGGGAGCGGGGCTTCGACGTGCAGCACGGCGAATTCGGCGCCGATATGCAGGTCTATTCCCAGAACGACGGTCCGGTCACCATCCTGTTCGACACGGAAGAGTAAACTGATTTCAACGAGGTGTGTCTTATGAAGATCCAAGCCTTGCAGGTGGGGTCCATCGGTACCAACTGCTACATTCTCTGCGACGAAGCGGCTAAGGTCTGCGCCGTGATCGATCCCGGTGCGGAGCCGGAGCTGATCCTCTCTGCCGCCGAAAAGCTGGACTGCACCGTGGATAAGATCCTGCTGACCCACGGCCACTATGACCACACCGGTGCGGTGGCGACTCTGCTGGAGACGCTGCCGCCGACAGCGGTCTATATCCACCAGGCGGATTTTGACAGTCCGCAGACCCAGCTGTTCCCTCTGAAAAGCGAACTGGCCCGCATCCCCTTCGGCGGCATGAATTTCTACGGCGAGGGAGACCGCATCACGGTGGGCACGCTGGAGCTTCAGGTGCTTCACACCCCCGGCCACTCCGATGGCAGCGTCACGCTGCTGTGCGGAGATACCCTGTTCTGGCGGGGACACCCTGTTTGCCGGTTCCTGCGGCCGGACAGACTTTCCCGGCGGCGGCATGAAGCAGATGATGGCCTCTCTGGCCCGGCTGGCCGCCCTTCCCGGGGACTACCGGGTCCTGCCGGGGCACATGGAGCCCAGCACTCTGGACCGGGAGCGGCGCTTCAACCCCTATATGCAGATGGCACTGCGGGAGCAAGGCTGATATGAAGCTGGAATTTTTAGGTCATGACGAGCGCTATATCGTCGAACAGAGCCTGATGACCCTCTTTCCGCTGGAAAAACCGATCTATGACGCGGTACAGCCGGAAGACGAGGCGTGGTGCCGCCTTGCCGCCGAGGAAACGGCGGCGGACTGTCAGGTCACAGCGGAGCTGCACTATCACGGATACACCGCCGCCGGGACCTTTGCATCCCCCCTCACCGGCACGGACTTTAAAAAAGAAGGCCAGCGGCGCTACGCCGTGGCGGCCTGCTTCTATCTGGCATTTCTGGATCTGTATCCCAAGCTGCCGGAAGCGCTCCGCGCCGCGGAAAAGCTGACGCTGCCCCCTTGGGGGATGCTCACCGGCGTCCGGCCCGACAAGCCCATCACACGGGCGCTGATGGAGGGCAAGACCCCGGATGAGGCCAAGGGGAACTGAAGACGCGCTATTTCGTCCCTGAGGAGCGGGCGGCGCTGGCTTTGGAGACTGGTGCCGTGGGCTATCAGGCGTTGAAGCGGCTGGAAAAGCGGGATATCGACCTGTATGTGGGTATTCCCTTCTGTCCCACCCGTTGCGCCTACTGTTCCTTTGTCAGTCAGAGCGTGGAGCGAAGTTTTTTCTCTGGTGAAGCCCTATGTAAAGGCCCTGATCGCGGAGATCCGCTCCGGGGGGATATGGTGCGCAGCAATCGTCTGCGCCCCCGCGCCTTTACATGGGCGGCGGCACCCCCGGCATCCTGACGCCGGATCAGATGGATGCCATCCTGACGGCTTTGGAAGAATCCTTCGATCTCTCCGCCTGTCCGGAGATCACGGTAGAGATCGGCCGTCCGGATACCATCACCGCCGAAAAACTGGCCGTTCTGAAGTCACGGCATCACACGGGTATCCGTGAATCCTCAGACCATGGAGGACCAGGTGCTTGCCGCCATCGGCCGCCGCCACACGGCAGTGGAAACGGAGCAGGCCATGGAGCTGGTCCGAGCCTATCGCTTCCCCATGTGAACATGGATCTCATCGCCGGGCTTCCGGAAGACACGCCGGAGGGCTTTCGCCGTTCTCTGGACAAATGTCTGGAGCTGGGCGCCGATGACATCACCGTCCACACGCTGGCGCTGAAAAAGGGTAGCCGCATTCTCATGGAGGGTCTCTCCATTCCGGATGGCGCCGCCGTGCAGGCCATGCTGGACTATGCCGCCCCTGCCCTGCGGGGCGCAGGCTTCGTCCCCTACTACCTCTACCGGCAGAAATATATGTCCGGCAGCTTTGAGAATGTGGGCTGGTGCCGCCCCGGTGGGGAGTGCTGGTACAATGTGGACATCATGTCGGAGCTTTGCTCCATCCTGTCCTTCGGCGCGGGCGGTTCCACTAAAATGGTGGAGCCCGGCACCAACCACATCGAGCGGGTCTTTAACCTGAAGTATCCCAAGGAATACACGGAGCGGCCGGAGAAAATCCAGCAAAATCAGGCTGCTTTCGCGGAATTTTACGCAAAATACGTCCCGGAAGCATGAACGCGGCATCCGCCGCAGGGAGGGTCTTTTATGGAACACAGTTATGAAGCCTGCCGCGCCAAAGCGGAGGAACTGATTCAGGACACCGTCTGCACCATCGGGCTGGGAGCCAGACGGCTGACAGACGCCGCCAGACGGCAGATGGAGCTTGCGGATCTCCGGGCAGAGGTCAACACCTGCCTCCGGGAGCTGGGAGAGCTGCTGTACGCCACCCACACCGGCACCCCTACGGATTCCGACGTGCTGCTGGCAAAAATGCAGGAGATCGACGGTCTGAAGGCCCGGCTTCGGGAACTGGAAGGCGACCTGGTGATTCACCTGCTCTGCCCCCGCTGCGGCCGGGAAGTCTGCCCTGACGACGTTTACTGCCGGGACTGCGGTGAAAAGCTGTAAAGCTCGCCCCGGCGCATAACCCCTCTTGTCGTCTCATATTTTTCACTAAAGACGGGCTGGCTTTCTGCCGGTCCTCTGAATTTTGAAATTCGAGGTATCATTCATGGCAACTCCTGCGAAAAAGCAATCCTTTCTGGGCGGCGCCGCCATTCTGACGGCCGCCGTGGTCATTGTCAAGCTCATCGGCGCGGCCTATAAGATCCCCCTGAGCAATATTCTGGGCAGCGCCGGGACAAACTTACTTTGACACCGCCTACCAGATCTACAACTTTTCTGCTGACCTTTTCCACGGCGGGCCTGCCGCTGGCCATCTCCCGGATGACCAGTCAGGCCCACGCCCAGGGGCTGGAAAACGAAAAGCGGAAGATCTTCCGCACCTCCATCTGGCTGTTCTTCGGTCTGGGGCTGGTCTGCTCCGTGCTGATGTTCTTCCGGGCGGACGCGCTGGCCCGGTTCCTGAACAACTCTCTGGCCGCCACCGCCGTACAGGCGCTGGCTCCGGCGGTGTTCTGCGTGTGCCTGCTGGCCTGTATGCGGGGCTACACGCAGGGTCAGGGGAATATGACCCCCACTGCCGTCAGTCAGGTGCTGGAGGCCCTTTTGAAGCTTGGCATCGGCCTGCCGCTGGCATGGTATGTGCTGCACATCGGCCTGACTGCCGAGCTGAGCGCCGCCGGGGCCATTGTCGGCGTCACAGCAGGCACGGCCATCTCCATGCTGTTCCTCTTTGCCTATCTGGCTACCCATAAGAACCGGAAAGAGTCGCTGGACGTTCCCTCCTCCAGCGGCCAGATCATCAAGCAGATCTTGCTCATCGGCGTTCCCATCACGCTGAGCAACTCCGCCATGAGCATCATCAACATCATTGATACCAAGATCGTCATGGGCCGCCTGCAAAACGGACTGGGCCTTCAGAAGAGGCCGCGGCTGTGCTGAACGGCCAGTACCGCATCGCCATGAATATGCCCAACATGGTGGCCTCCTTTGTCTATCCTGTCACCATGAGCCTGATTCCCTTCGCGGCAGCGGCGCTGGCCCGGAAGGACCACGCTGAGGCGGATCGCATCATCTCCTCCGCCTTCCGGCTCATCGCCATCCTCGCTCTGCCGGCAGGCATCGGCCTTTCCGTGCTGTCCACGCCCATTGAGATCCTGATGCTGCCCATGCAGCCGGAGGACGCGCTGGCGGCAGGCCCCCATCTGCAGATTTTAGGCATTGCCCTGATCTTCATCTGCCTGATGATTTTGACCAATGCCATTTTGCAGACCTATGGTAAGGAGAAGCTTCCTATTTTCACCGTCATCGCCGGCGGCGTGGTGAAGGTGGTCATGAACTACATTCTGGTGGGCAACCCGGACATCAGCATCCACGGCGCGCCCATTTCTACCCTGTGCTGCTATCTGACCATCTGCGGACTGAACCTCTTCTTCGTGTGGAAATACTCCCCCCAGAAGCCCAGATACATCCAGCTCTTTGTCAAACCGGTGTTTGCTTCCGCCGTGATGGGCGCCGCCGCCTGGGCGGTGTACGGCCTTGTTGCCAGAGTCCTCAGCGGCCACAGTGCTTACGGTGCCAATGCCCTCGCTACCTTCTGCGGCATTCTGGCCGGTGTGGTGGTATACGGCGTTCTGGTCATCGCCCTGCGCATTTTGCGGGCCGAGGATGTGAAATCCCTGCCTAAAGGCGAAAAAATAGCCAAACTTTTGCGCTTGAAGTGAACGATTTATAAAAAATCCTGTTATATCAACGTTTTCAGGATAAAATAGCTTGCAAAGGCAGTGGAGATATGGTAAATTTTCAAAGGAAACAACGCTATGGGTGGGAGGATCTTCTCACCATCATGCACCTGCTGCGTGCCCCCGAGGGCTGTCCTTGGGACCGCGAGCAGACCCATCAGTCCATCCGCCGGAATTTTCTGGAGGAGACCTACGAGGCGCTGGACGCCATTGACCGGAATGACATCCCCGGTATGAAGGAGGAGTTGGGGGACGTTCTGCTTCAGGTGGTGTTCCACGCCGTCATGGAGGAGGAACAGGAGCACGTTTCACCCGGACGACGTGGTAGACGGCGTGGCTCAGAAGCTGGTGTTCCGCCACCCTCATGTATTCGGTGCCGCCGAGGCCGCCGACAGCGCACAGGCGCTGGAGGGCTGGGAGGCTCAGAAAAAGAAGGAAAAGGGGTTACCTCCCCGGCGGACGCTGTGGAGGCGGTCCCCCATACGCTGCCGGCGCTGTGGCGGGCGGAAAAGATCGTCTCCCGGTCCGTAAAGGCGGGCTTCAACTGGGACTCCGTTGCCGGTGCGCTGGATAAGCTGGATGAGGAAACCGCCGAGCTGCGGCAGGCTGTGGAAGCCGGACAGGCCGTGGACAGTCCCCACGGCGTCCGGGAGGAGATCGGCGACGCGCTGTTTATCCTCTGCAAGATCGCCCAGATGTCCGGCGTGGATCCGGAGGACGCCCTGCACCGCGCCTGCGACAAATATCAGACCCGGTTCCGCCGGGTGGCAGACGCTGCGGACAAGCCTCTTTCCGACTATACGGAGGCTGAAAAAATCGCCCTGTGGAAACAGGCCAAAAACGAATCTTCATCGCTGACGCGATAAGAGATAGATGGTAAAACCAATGAATATTACAGGAGGATATCACTCATGAACAAAGCTGAACTGATCGCCGCCGTGGCCGCTGCCGCTGAAATTTCCAAGAAGGACGCTGAGACTGCTGTCTCCGCTACCCTGGACGCCATTACCGCCGCTCTGAAGGAAGGCGACAAGGTCCAGCTGGTTGGCTTCGGTTCTTTCGAGGTCAAGTCCCGCGCTGCCCGCACCGGCCGTAACCCCCGTACCAAGGAAGTTGTCGAGATCCCCGCTTCCAAGGTGCCCGTGTTCAAGGCCGGCAAGGCTCTGAAGGACGCTGTGGCTGAATAATTCTGCTGGAAAAAGGGGGCGTTTACGCCCCCTTTCATTTTTTTGAAAGAGGAAACATCATGCGCTTAGACAAATATCTCAAGGTCTCCCGGCTCATCAAGCGCCGGACGGTGGCCAACGAAGCCTGCGACAACGGTCTGGTCACGGTCAATGATAAGCCCGCCCGCGCCTCCTACGAGGTGAAGGAGGGAGATCAGATCACCCTTCGCTTCGGCGTACGGACCGTCACCGTGGAGGTGCTGTCCGTTCAGGAGACCGTGCGGCAGAGCGATGCCGCCGCCCTCTACCGCCAGATCTGATGGATTCTAACTCCCTCCCTGTCTGCATACACTGTGGACAGGGAGGGATCGATCCATGACCAACGAGTTCAGTATGCCTGCCGCCAGCCATCATCTGGAGCTGACAGGCCGGGAGCATCTCACCGTCTCCGGTGTGGAGGACGTGGAGCGCTTTGACGAAAGCGGCGTCATTATGACTACTTCAGCCGGAACCCTCATCGTCACCGGCGAGGACCTGCATATCGGCAAATTGTCCCTGGAGGGTGGGGAGCTGTTTGTGGACGGCCGTATCGACTCCATATCCTATGAGGACGCCCCCAACCGGCAGGGCGGCTTTTTCAGCCGGTTATTCGGGTAGCCGCCTATGGCCTTTCAGATCTCGGATCAGCTCCGCTCCTTCGCTCTTGCCATTTTGCTGGGTCTGGCCGCCGGCGTTGTGTACGATCTGCTGCGGACGGTGCGTCTGCGGTTCCCCAGCTTCACAGGGGTGCTGGATCTGCTGTACTGCCTGACGGCTGGCGGCGCGCTGTCCCTGTTCGTGCTGCGGCAGGCAGACGGACAGCTCCGGGGGTTCATCCTGCTGGGGGCCGCCTGGGGGGCAGCGTGGTGTTTTTCATGCTGTTTTCCGCTTTTCTGCGTCCCGTCTGGGATTTTTGGCTGGATCGGAGCGTGGAATTTTTACACCTGCTGGTCTGGCCTGTGCGGAAAGGCTGGGCAACCTGCAAAAAAATCGTCAAGCAGACGAAAAACCTCTTTTATTTTTGTGAAAAATACGCTACAATAAGGAGTGTATCGAATCCGAAACCCCATGGCAAAGGAGGACGGCCGCATGGCAAAGGGAGCAAGCAAACCCGCAAAAGAAAAGATCCGGCGGCCTGTTGATCCACGTCGCGATCCTGCTGATTCTGACGGCGATCGGCTGGCAGCTGTACAGTCTGCGGAGCCAGGTAGCCGGCGCGCAGGCAGAAAAGGACCGCACCGCCCAGCAGGTAGAAACGCTGAAGCAAAGCAATGATGCGCTGCGCGCAGACATTGCAGAGGGCGCTACGGATGAAAAAATGAAGGATCTGGCCCGTGACGAGCTGGGCTGGACCGACCCGGACGAATACGTTTTTTACGACAAGTCCAACTGATCCCCTGTGATATCCGGCAGAAAGCCGTTTAATTTGAAAAAGGAGAGCAACACCATTTATGGAATACGAGGTCGGCGCAATTTTAGAGGGAAAAGTAACCAGCATCACCAAATTCGGCGCTTTTGTAGCGCTGGAGGGCGGAAAATCCGGCCTGGTACATATTTCGGAGATCGCCAATACCTATGTCAACGACGTCCATGATTTTCTTCAGGAGGGACAGGTCGTTAAAGTAAAGCTGTTAGCCATTAAGGATGGGAAGCTGGATCTTTCCATCAAAAAGACCCTGCCGGCGACGGAGCGGCCCGCCCAGCGTTCTTTCCAGCCCCGCCCTGCCGCTGCGCGTCCCGCCGCCCCGCGGCCTGCTGCGGCCCCCCACCGGCCCTCCGCACAGGCGCAGGCCGCCAATACCGCCCCTTCCGGCGACATGGCCTTCGAGGACAAGCTGAAGCAGTTTCTCTCCTCCTCGGAGCGGAAAATGGCCGACCTGAACCGGAACATCTCCGGCAAGCAGGGCGGCCGCCGCAGACGGTAAGCCGTTCCGGAGTGAATCCGTTTTACAGAGGAACGGGCTATCCCTGAAAAAACGTATAAAAGGAACCTGTCAGCCGCTGTGGCTGACAGGTTCCTTTTCTTTCTGCGGCACACCCCCCACTTGCCGAAGGGCTTTTCCGCCTCCGCAAGTGGGGTGTTTCCATATTCGCTGCGCCTATTAGTCCGCCGGTCTTTCTTTGGGCAGCGTCACCGTAATGACAGTCCCCTTTCCCGGCTCGCTTTCCAGATGGGTGGCGCCGTGGTGATATGCAACGGCGTGCTTGACGATGGACAGCCCCAGCCCCGTGCCGCCGATGGCCCGGGAGTGGCTCTTATCCACCCGGTAGAACCGCTCAAAGACCCGGCTCTGATCCCCCTCCGGGATGCCGATGCCGGTATCCCGGACAGTGAGGGGTTACATCCTGCGCCGTCTCCCCGGTTTCCACGGTGACGCTGCCGCCGGGGACATTGTATTTCACCGCATTTTCGCAGAGGTTGTACACCGTTTCCGCCAGCAGCCGCCGGACGCCGGTCATGGGGGCCGTCGTTCCGACCGCCGTCAGCGTCACGTTCCTTCCCGCCGCCAGCTCTGTCAGGGAACGGACTGTTTCCAGCGCCAGATCCTGAAGATCCACCAGCTCCGCAGACAGCTGTCCGCCCTCGTCCAGCTGGGACAGGCGGATAATGTCGTTGATGAGCACCACCAGCCGTTCTGCCTCCTGATGGATCCGGCTCAGGAAGCGGGGGCGGTCCTCCGGCTTTGCAAGTCCCGTTTCCAGCAATTCCGCGCTGCCGATAATGGACTGCAAGGGCGTTTTCAGCTCATGGGACACGTTGGCGGTGAACTCCCGCCGCATCCGCTCGGCCTCCGCCTGCTCCGTCACGTCAAAGGCCAGCAGCACAATGCCCAGCGCGTCGCCGCCGGAGTCGATACGGCTGAGGTCGAACTGATAGATCCGTCCGCTCCGCTCCGCCCGCAGCTGGCTGTGGCCGGATTCCACGGCGCTGCGGATGGCGGCGCTGAGATCCGTGTGCCGCTCCACCGTCAGGAAATCCCGACCGATGCAGTCCGCGTCCGCGTGGAAAATCGCCCGTGCCGCCGGGTTGATGCTCAGGATCGCATTGCTGCCGTTGAGCAGCACCAGCCCCTCCCGCATACTGTCGGTAATCTGGTTGAACTCGTCCTGCCGCTGCTTCAGATCCCGTGTCTGCCGGTCGATCTCCCGCCGCTGGCCATGGATGCGGGTCAGCAGCGGGGACAATTCTTCATATACATTGTTGTCCAGCGGGTGCTCCAGGTCCAGCCGGTTCAGCGGCTCCACCACCCGTCTGGCCGCCTGTCCCGCCAGCAGCGCCGACAGGCCCAGCGCCAGCAGCACCACCACGATGACGGCGTGGAGCATCCCCAGAACCAGCATCCAGGCGGTTTTCTGACTGCCGGAAATGCGAAGCACAGAGCCGTCCGTCAGGCGCACCGCCTGATAGACCGTCTTTTCCGTCAGCGTCTCGGAGTAGCGGGCGCTGCTGCCGCTGCCGCCGGTGAGGGCCTCCCGGATCTCCTGCCGGCCAGCGTGGTTTTCCATGGCCGCCGCATCCGCCTGCGTGTCATAAAGCACTGTGCCGTCCGCCGCCACCCATGTCAGGCGGCTGGCGGTGCTGCGGAGCCGGGCCAGATAATCATCGCCATCCGCTTCCACCGCCGCTGCGGGCAAAGTGACAGCTCCTCCCGGAGCTGCCGCTCCTGTACGGTGCCGAAATAGCTGTACAGGCAGCCGGTAATCACCAGCAGCGACGCCAGCAGCACCGTCAGGGACGCCGCCAGTGTGGAACGAAAAATCCGCCCGGTCATAGGACAGCCTCCCAGCGGTAGCCCACATTCCGCACGGTTTCGATCTGCTTTCCGTAATCCCCCAGCTTCTGCCGCAGGGTGCGGATGTGCATATCCAGTGTGCGGCTGTCATCCATGTACTCCATATTCCAGACCTGTGTGAATAGCTGTTCTTGGGAACGCCATACCCGGATGGGACAGAAACAGCCGCAGAAGCTCAAATTCCTTATAGGTCAGCTGGAGCCGCTGTCCGTCCGCTGTGACGGTGCGCTGATCCAGATCCACGGAAAGGCCCCCGGCGGTGAGGATATGCTCCGGCGCTTTGGGCTGGCAGCGCCGCAGCACCGCCTTCACCCGTGACACCATCTCCATCACGCCGAAGGGCTTCACCAGATAGTCGTCTGCTCCTAAGTCCAGACTTTGAATTTTGTCGTACTCCGCGCCTTTGGCGGTGGCCATAATGACGGGGATGTCCCGCAAATCGGCGCTGGCCTTCATCCGCTTCAGCAGAGACACACCGTCCTCCCCCGGCAGCATCACATCCAGAAGGACCAGCTCCGGCGTTTCCGATCTGCAGCGCCTCCCAGAAAGAAGCTCCATCGTCAAAGCCTCTGGCCTCAAAGCCGGTGGAGCTCAGGGCATACAGCTCAATCTCCCGGATGCTGGCGTCATCCTCCACACACCAGATCATGGCGTCACCCTCCTTTACGTAAATGTGATCTCGTCCTTATGCACCCGGTCACAGTATAATGACCCACTCGGCAATATTCGTAGCATGATCGCCGATGCGCTCGTAGTACTTGGCGATCATCAGCAGATCCAGCGCGTATTCGCCGTCCGCCGGGTGTTCGGCGTGATGCGGCTGATCAGGCTCTGCTTCACCTGCGCGAACTGCTCATCCACCGTGTCGTCTGTTGCAATGACCTTTTTTGCCAACATTATATCACATTTTACGTAGGCGTCTACGCTTTCTGTCACCATTTGTATGACTACCTTCGCCATTTCCCTCAAAAGCGCGTTGTTTTCCGCCTGCCGGTCGCTCTGAAAACCGATGATCTCCGCGATATCCTCCGCCTGATCGCCGATACGTTCCATATCGGTGATCATCTTCAATGCGGCGGAGATCTGCCGCAAATCCCGTGCCACCGGCTGCTGCCGCAGCAGCAGCCGCAGGCACAGGTTTTCGATTTCCCGCTCCTTATGGTCGATCTCGCTGTCCAGACGAGCTACCTTGGACGCCAGTGCCTTATTCTCTGTCAAGGCCCGTGAGGACAGGGCGATGACCTCCTCGCACAGCGCCCCCATCTCGATCATCTCGTGGTTGAGCTGCAAAAGCTGCTCGTCGAATTTACTGCGCATCTTACCCAAACCTCCCGGTGATGTAGTCCTCGGTGCGTTTGTCGGTGGGGTCGGAAAACAGCTGCTCTGTTTTTCCGAATTCCACCAGCTCCCCCAGCAGGAAGAAGGCCGTATTGTCGGAAATGCGGGCCGCCTGCTGCATATTGTGGGTCACCATGACCACGGTGTACTGGTTCTTCAGCTCCACCCGCCAGGTCTTCGATCTTGGAGGTGGAAATGGGGTCCAGGGCGCTGGTGGGCTCGTCCATCAGCAGCACCTCCGGCTCCACCGCCAGGGCCCGTGCGATGCACAGCCGCTGCTGCTGACCGCCGGAGAGGCCCAGTGCGCTCTTCTTCAGGCGATCCTTTACCTCGTCCCAGATGGCGGCGGAGCGCAGAGAGTTTCCACGATCTCGTCCAGCTTCACCCGGTTATCGGATGCCGTGGGTCCGGGGGCCGTAGGCCACGTTATCGTAAATGCTCATAGGGAATGGGTTGGCCTTCTGGAACACCATGCCGATCTGCTTGCGGAGCCATGTGGGGTCCACCTTGCTGTCGTAGAGATTCTGCCCGTGAAATCCACCTCGCCGCTGAGCTTCACCCGGGGATCAGGTCATTCATCCGGTTCAGCGTGCGCAGAAAGGTAGATTTGCCGCAGCCGGAGGGCCGATGAAGGCGGTGATCTCGTGTTCGGGAATGGCGATGGATACATCGTGGAGGGCATGGTTGGGGCCATACCAGAGATTCAGTTGCTTTGCTTCCAAAATCGGTTCCATATCGGATCTCCTCAATTCTTTTTCAGCTTCCGCCCCAGAAACACGGCGGAGAGATTGATAAGCAGGGTCAACAGCATCAGAATGGTGGCGATGGAAAAGGCCACCGTCGTCTCGCCCCGTTCGTTGGCGTAGACATACAAAGCCACCGTCAGCGTGGCGGAGGAGGAATGAAGGGCCGTCCCAAAAGAGTTGAGCACCAGACCGAAGCCAGCGGTGTACAGCAGTGCCGCACTCTCCCCCACGATGCGGCCGACCGCCAAAATGCAGCCGGTAACGATGCCGTCAATGGCGTTGGGCAGCACCACGGTACGAACCATGCGCCACTTTCCGGCTCCCAGGCCCAGTGCTCCTTCCCGGTAGGACTGCGGCACGGTTTTCAGGCTTTCCTGCGTGGTGCGGAGAATGGTGGGCAGGATCATCACCACCAGAGTCAGTCCGCCCGCGAGCACACCTGCCTGCAAATTCATCTTCTGCACAAAAAACAGCATACCGACAAGGCCGAAGATAATGGATGGGATTCCCGTCAGCGTCTCGGTAGCAAACTCAATGAGGCTCACCAGCTTCCTGTTTTCCGGCGTACTCCGTCAGGTAGATGGCGGCCGCCTACCCCCAAGGCAGAACGATGACCATGGCCATCAAAATGATATACAGAGTGTTGAGAATATTTGGTAAAATACCAATTGTATTCTTAATATAGCTGGTCTGGCCGAACAGGAGCTCCCACGTCAGGCCCGGAATCCCCCGGTAGAAAATGTAGCCGATCAAAAATACCAGCAGTGCGCAGGTCAGTCCCGCGCACAGCCACACCAGCGCACGCATTCCCGGACGTCGTAGGCGCGGCGGCTGGGGATAAGGCTTCTGATCGTCCATGTCAGCCCTCCTTGCGATTCTTGATGCACACGTTCAGGAGTACATTGATGAGCATGATGAACAGGAACAGCACCAGTCCGATGGAATACAGCGCCTGCTGGTAAAGGCTGCCCGGACTGGCATAGGCCATGCCGGAAATGATGCCGGTGGTGAGGAAGCGCACGGGGGTGAAGAGTCCCGGCATATTGGCCACATTGCCTGCCACCATGATGATGGCCATGGCCTCGCCGATGGCGCGGCCCACGCCCAGCACCACGGCGGTAGCCACACCGCTGCGGGCGGCGTGAAGGCTCACCCGGAGATAGGTTTCCATCTCCGTGGCTCCCAGAGCAAGGCTTGCCTCCTCATATTCCTTCGGCACAGCCCGGAGGGCCGTTTCCGACACGTTGATGATGGAGGGCAGGATCATAATGGCCAGCACAATCATAGCGGCCAGCAGGCAGGCGCCGGAGCTGAGAGAACAGGTATTCCGGATGGCAGGCACCAGAACGATCATGCCCACAAGACCGTACACCACGGAGGGAATGCCCGCCAGCAGCTGTACGCCGTGCGGATCACCGCCGCCAGCTTCGGTGGGGCCACCTTCGCCAGAAATACGGCAGTCAGCAGTCCTACAGGAACGCCTATGACGATGGCGCCGGCAGTGCCGTAAACAGAGGTGAGGATAAAGGCCAGAATTCCGTACTGTGCGCCGGTGGTGGTGTTGGTGGGGTCCCAGACCTTGCCCAGCAGAAATCTCACAAGGCCGATCTGCCGAATGGCGGGCAGGCCCGAGAGAATCAGATACATGCTGATCACCAGCACAAAGGCCACCGCCACGATGCCGCACAGCAGGAAGATCAGATGGATCACCCCTCTATGGCTTTGCGTACCTGATAGCTGTTCCGTTCCGGTTTACCGGCGGAGTATTCGGCAGGCTTTCCGCCGTGTTGGCGGCAGTCACGATTGCGTCAGAGTCCATGCTTGACTCCTTTCTGTATTTTCGCGGGAACAGCCTCCACCCAAAGAAGACGGATGGAGGCGCGCCCTTGACCATGCTGTGGGAAGGAAGGGTGTGGGGGGAACCCGGAAGGGGTTCCCTGCACTTGAATGGATCTTTTTTGTTGTTTATTTCGCGACCGGCACCGCACCGGCGGCCTTGATGAGATCGTTGGCAGCGGAAGAGGTAGCGTAGTCGAAGAATGCTTGTGCTGCGGGAGACAGGGTCTCGCCGTCTTGGTCACCAGCACGAAGGGCCGCTGAATGGCGTAGCTGCCGTTCAGAACAGTTTCCTCGGTGCAGGCCACGCCGCCTACGGTGACGGCCTTGACGGTGTTCTTACCCTCCACAGCGGAGAGGGATGCGTAGCCGATGGCGTTGGGGTTGCCGGCAACTGCTTCGATGACGCCGCCGGTGGAGGTCAGCTCCTGATCCAGCTTGCAGGCGTCCTTGGTGCCGGTGATGGATTCGAAGCCGTCCCGGGTGCCGCTGCCCGCTTCACGGCCGATGCAGGAGATGGTGCCGGCGTCGCCGCCCACCTCGCTCCAGTCGGTGATCTCACCGGTGAAGATCTTGCCGATCTGCTCCACGGTCAGATCCTCCACCTTGCTGTCGGCGTTGACGATGACGGCGATGCCGTCCAGCGCCACGATGGTTCCGATCAGGCCGGCCGTTTCTTCATCCTTCAGTGCGCGGGAGGCAAGGCCGATGTCGGCGGTGCCGTTGGTGGCCGCTTCAATGCCTGCGCCGGAGCCGGTGGGTCATAGGTCACGGTCACGCCGCTGTTGTCTGCCATGAACTGCTCGCTGAGGGCGCCGATGACCTTTTCCATAGAAGTGGAGCCGTTGGTGGACACGCTAGCGTTGGCGGCTCTGGATACCCAGCAGGTTTTTGATGTCCTCCCAGAAGAAGATCACAAAGTTCAATATGGCCACCACGGCAGCCAGTGCGCTGGCATACGCGCCGTAGGACAGAGATCTGATAATGTTCCAGCCAAACAGGGCAACATCCGCCCACGCCAGCCACTTGGCTTTCAGGGGGATCACCATGTAGAACATAATCTGCGCGTCCGGGTAAAGGGCGGCAAAGGCCAGAAACAGGGTCAGATTGATGTAATACGCGTCAGAAAGGCTCCAGCCGTAATAACCCGTGGCCAGGGACAGGATCACCGTGGACAGCACGCTGAGCAGCATGCCGCTGAGATAGTACAGGGTGAACTTGGCGGTGCCCCACTCCCGCTCCAGCGTCCCGCCCACGAAGTAGCAGAAGGACAGCATGATAAACAGCGATATGGGCCGGTAGGAAAAGGGCAGCAGCACAAAGGTCACCAGCCGCCACACCTCGCCGTGAAGCAGGTGGTAGAGGTCAAATTCCAGAAAGCTCAGCGCCGACGAACCGGCAAAAACGGTCAGGGCATACGTCACGGCGTTGGCAATCACGATGTAAAGCATGAGATTCGGGATGCCGAAGCGGGGATGGCTGTACGCAAACCGGTCGATCCATTGGTTCAGTTTCTTCAAAACGAAACCTCCTGTCATTCGTATGGGCGCACCGGCAGCCTGCGCTGCCGGCGGAATGGATTTATTATAACCGCTCCTACTGTAAAAGTCATCCCTAAATTGTAAACGTTTCTCTTTGGCGGATTTTCTGAAAAACAATCGTATTTTTTGTTGACAAACCGCCCCAATCTATGGTAAACTAATCAAGCGTTTGAGAGCCGGAGAACTTCCTCTGCCGATGGAGAGATGTCCGAGTGGTTTAAGGAACCGGTCTTGAAAACCGGCGAGGGGCAACCCTCCGTGGGTTCGAATCCCACTCTCTCCGCCAATTTCATAAAACACCATCGACCTGCGGAAGTACCCAAGAGGCCGAAGGGGCTCCCCTGCTAAGGGAGTAGGCTGGATAACCTGTAATCTCAACGGTTACAGGGTTTTGTCATGCCCTTTGACCCTTATTTTGACCCTTTATAGATTTCAAAGAGCATTTGCGGCAATCGTTTCAACCGGAGACTTTCTGAATAAATTCCTCCATGCGGTCAGCGGATTGCTGCCGCATTTTTTGCGATACATGGCCGTACACATCCAAGGTAAAGCTGGCGGTGGCATGGCCCAGATTGGATTGCACTGTCTTGATATCATCGCCACTCTCAATGGAGGCCACAGCAAAGCTGTGCCGCAAATCGTGAAACCGCTCCTCCGGCATACCAAGCTCTCTTACGATTGCCTTAAACTTTTTATAGACTGTACAATGGCACAAATGACCACCCAGCTCATTGGTAAACACCAAATTCCACGAATTGTTCCACGCTTCTCCTGCCAGTAGGCGCATCTGCGCCTGCTGGCTTTTTTGCTTTCGCAGCAGAGCCATGACGGATGGTGCGGTCAGGATCGTGCGGTTACGGCTGTTCTTTGTCGGGGCCAAGCAGTAAGTACCACCCACCTTTTTCGTTTTCTGGAGCTGCTTATTGATGTAGATCGCATTGTGCTGAAAATCAATGCAGTCCCATGTCAGCCCCAGTACCTCCCCCTCCCGTAGCCCGGTGAACAGGGTGATTTGATACACCAGCCCATACTTCGTACCTTGGATCGCTTGCAGAAATCTTGTGATCTCCGCCTGCTCCATCGGCTTGATTTCTTTTCGGTGTGCCTTTGGTAAATCGCAGACATTCGTCGGATTGGAACGGAGCAGCCCCAGCTTCACAGCCTGTCCCAGCGCCCGGTGCAGCACACCATGAATGTTCTTCACCGTCTTCATAAGCATCATAGGTGTAGCTTTTCACGGAATACAGCGCATAGGTTTTCAGCCAGGTATCCAGCCACTCCCCCACCGTATCCTTCGTCTGCTCCAAATACGTCCCGCTGTCGATCTCCGCTGTGACCTCCGTCAGCTTCTGACGGACTTCTTTTTGTGTCTTGCCATAGACGGACTTTTGGGTCTGTTTGCCCGTCTTCGGGTCAATGCCGGTGGTATAGCGGGCCTCCCAGCGCCCGTCAGAGCGCTGCGGATAGTGCCGCTGCCCTTGGCGTCCTTTTGTTTTTGCGTTGTCACATGAAACCTCTCTGTTCTTCTGAGATCATAAAACGGCCAGTCAGTCCGTTGTTTCCTTATCGCTGCCTGTCGCTGTCCAACCATGCCACAAAGTCCTCAAAGGACAGCTTGCCTGCTACGCAGTCTGCGCGCTTTGCGCGCGCCTCCTTCGACCATGCGGTAAACTCCGCCTTGGTCATCGTTCCATATCGCACACGGGCGTTATGAGCCTTGTAGGATCGTGTAAACTCCTTTGTGGCAGGATTCTTCATTTGTCGGCTCTGATACTGCACCACGGCTCCCATTTGGCGGCAGGTCTTTTCCGAGCCTTCCATCAACCGTGTGCAGTAGTCCTGCGTGATGTTGCCAGTCACAACAAAGTATCTGCCGCAGTTTTTGCACTTGTGGATTGGGAGCGGCAGACGGAGACAATAGCCCTTTAGATAGTTGTAGAGGTCTCGTACGGTGTTGGGATAGAGCACTTCGCGCAGCGCCGTCTTGATGCCCTGCTCCCGCAGCTTTTCAACGCTGTAGTTGTAGGCACTGTCATATGCAGGACGCTCCAACATAACTTCCTCTGTGGCAAGCTCACCATAGCGCATATCATCAAAGCAAAGTCGAGCGTCATAATGAGCCTCGCGGTATCTCTCTGCCGTGGAGTAGTTTGGCTGATAGCGATCATCCAGGCACACTTCAACTAATGCCTTTGCATCACTAACGATATTTTCAAAATCTCGGTCAAACCGAAGCAGCATATCCTTGGTATCATTCTTGCCATATGCGTGATTTTCTTCTAAATCACTCAGCTCCTTGGTCAATAGCCCAAAAAATGGATGCACTTTACAAAGCGGCATCGCCAGTTCCAACAGCTTTCTCCATGCAGTTTCATCCTTGTGTTCAGGAGTCAGGGGACGCAATAGTTTATTGATTTCAGACAGTACACAGTATGTGTCATAAAAGTCGGTATCATAGAGGTCAACCAGGCACTGGCCCAAGTCCTGCGTTTTTTCCAATAAGGTTCTGCGGCACCCCAGTGTCATGCTATATAGTTCATAGCACTCCTTACGTTCCGGGGTGATGTAATACCGGAATTCCATGTGTTCAGGAAAGATCATAATTTCCTCCTGTTAGATATATCAAGATGGATGCAAAAAATTATCTATTGACTTTTGCGTATTTGCACTATACAATCATACCATAATAGTTACATTGTGTATTATATCTTTAATAGTCCATAATGTCAACTGCAATTTTCAAAGGAGGTCACACATGAACAACAACTACGAAAACCTGCCCGCGGTGCTGAATGCCAATCAGCTGGCTACGGCACTGGGCATTTCCCGTGCGGGCGCGTACCAGCTGCTGAACACTGCCACCTTTCCCACCCTGCGGATCGGCAAGCGGCTGCTGGTGCCGAGAGACAAGCTGGTGGAATGGATTGAACAGAACACAGGAGGCGGCCATGTGGGAGGATAAAGAAACGACTGCCCCAGATCCATCTGTTGCACCAGATGGGGAGCAGCCGTCCGCGCTTGCACGCACAGACAGTATAGCAACTTTTGAGGAAACAAACAAGCAATTCGGCAAAATGCGTATCTTTTCCATGCCGGAGCTGATGGACACCCATTTCCCATCCCGGCCATGTATCATTGAAAACTTGCTGCCAGCGGGGACATACCTCCTCGCTGGCGCTCCCAAAATCGGCAAATCCTTCCTCGTCCTGCAAATGGCCTATCAGGTGAGCGCAGGAGAGCCGTTTTTAGGCTTTCCCTCCCGGCAGGGCACGGTTTTGTACCTTGCTCTGGAGGACACCTACGAGCGATTGCAGAAGCGTTTGGCACAGATGACAGAACGGGACAGTCCTGATCTGGTGCTGTCCGTTCTGGCGGACACGCTGGAAGAAGATCTACTGGAGCAGCTGGAAAGCTTTCTGTTTGAGTACCCGGAAACGGTGCTGGTCATCATTGACACACTCCAACGCATCCGGGGACGGACGCCGGACAACGGCAGCTACACCGCAGATTACGATACCATCGCCAAGCTGAAGGCGTTCTCAGACCAACGCGGCATCGCCCTGCTGCTCGTTCACCACACCCGCAAGGAGGGAGCGGAGGATGTGTTCGACACCATCTCCGGCACCAATGGCATCTTGGGGGGCGGCAGACGGTGCTTTCATTTTGCTGGGGACCAACGCACAAGCGGGGACGCCATTCTCGATGTGGTGGGACGTGACCAGCCACAGATACGGCTTCACCTGCACTTCGACTCTCCCCATAGTCTCTGGCAAGCGACGGGGGTGGAAGCGGAGCCGTTCAAGGAGCCGCCGAACCCGTTGCTGGAATTTCTTTCCCGGCTGGTAAATGAAGAAAATCCACTGTGGAGCGGCACGGCAACGGAGCTGGTACAGTGTCTTTCAGAGATAGACAGTACACAAGCTTTTTCACCCAACTGGATCGTGCGGACGCTGAACGTGCGGCAGGATGACCTGCTGCGAAAGTACGGCATCCGCTACGGTTCCCGGCGCACGAAGGATGGAAAGGTCATCCTTCTGCGGTGGGAAGGTGTACGGTAATGTACGGTATGTACGGTAAAAACGGGAGTGGGGTATCCCCCGAAAATACCGGACATATCGGACATACCGTACACCAGAGGGCTGAATGACCTGTCGCACCGACAGGGCATTTCGCCCGTTTCAGGGAGTCCAGAGGGAACGGCTGGCACACGGACTTTGGTACAAAGTATAGTGTGTTATACCCATCACGGCGGGGGACGGAAACGAACGCGGGCTGGCGGTGGCCAGCCGCGTTTGTGACCGGGCCGAAAACGAAGTGAAGGCGTGTGTCGGTATCGACACACGCCGCAGCGCACGGTTTCAGAAGCCGTGACGGGGATTCCCCGCTCCCCGGTCTCCCAGACTATAACAAGGGAGGTTCCACATGGCATACGCCATTTTACGATTTGCAAAGCACAAGGGCGGCGCGTCCAAGGCGCTGAGTGCCCACCACGAGCGGACAAAGGACAGCTACGCCAGCAACCCGGACATTGATCTCAGCCGCACGGCGCAGAACTTCCATTTGGTAACGCCCCGGTGGAGCTATGAGCAGGAGATCAAGCACCGCATCCAGACGGCAGGCTGCCGGGTGCGAAAGGACAGCGTGAAGTTCGTGGACACACTGGTAACGGTCAGCCCGGAGTTTGCCAAGGCCCACGAAGCGGAAATGCCGGAGTATTTCCGGCGAGCCTTTGACTTTCTGAAGGAGCGTGTAGGCGAGGAAAATATTTTCTCCGCCGTGGTACACATGGACGAAACCACGCCCCATATGCACCTTTGCTTTGTCCCGCTGACCAGGGACAAGCGGCTGTCCGCAAAGGAGATCCTCGGCAACAAGAAGAGCATGATCCGCTGGCAGGATGATTTCTACGCCTGCATGGCGGAACGGTGGCCGGAGCTGGAGCGAGGTACGCCCGCCGTGGAGACCAAACGCAGGCACCTGACACCCCAGTGGTACAAGAAGGTCACGGCGATGGACGCCAAACTGGAGCAGCTGGAGGCCACGCTGAACAACATCAACGTGTTCAACGCAGGCAAGAAGCGGGAGGAGGCTGTTCGCGCTGCTGGCGCAGCTGCTGCCGGAAGTTGAATCCTTTCAGGCGGAAACACAGCGGTTGCGGGATACCATCGCCCACGAGCGGCGGAACGCAAGCTTCCAAAGGGAGATCAATGCGGATCTGCGAAACGAGTTAAAAGCAGAACGCAATCACAGCTTTGACCAGAGCATGAAGCTTTCCGAGCTGGAGCGGCGCTGCAAGCGGGCAGAGAAGCTCTTAAGCAAGATCCCTCAGGAGGAATTGGATAAATTGCTGCCCAAACAAAAAGGGCTTGGAACGGTAATAGAGCGGCAAGGCCGCCTTGCTGTTGCAAGGCGGCCCCTGTCTGGAGATCCCCTTCATTCGTCATTCACCACATATCTTCGCTTTGCAATCAGAACAACTCATCTAAGGCAGAACTTCCATCATCGATTTCAGTTCGTGATCAGTTAAGCATCCGCTGTCAACACGGCCTGCCTTACCGCTTCAAAATCGTACACATGAACGCTTTCGTAGGGATGATACCGGACTGTCAGGTAAACGGCAGTTCGGCTGGCCGGACGGAGTTCTGCTGAAACAATGCTTTCCAGCAGGCTTTTCTCGGTGGGAAACTGCTCCACAGGCAGATATCGGGCCAGTGTGGCCGGGTTTGCCAGCAAATCGTCCCAACTCTTTCCACCGTCATTTGTCCTCATCAGGACGCAGGCGTTCTCTTCGCTGCTTCCCAGAAGGATTCCCTCCTGCTCACTAAAGAAAAACAGTCCAGAAACTGTGCACGCAAGCGGACGGCCGACCTTGTTCCAGTTTTTTCCGCCATTTGTGGTGTGGAAAAGCTGGCCCTCAGAAGCTGCCCAGCCATCAGACTCGCTGCTGAAATGATATGCGCTGGTGTTTTTGGGTACGGAATCCATCTTAGGCACAGCAGCATCGCCCTTCAGCACACCTGCTGCCTCCAAAACATTCGCACAAGCCCAATGGCTCTCTGCCAAATCTGAAAAGGGATTTTCGACAGTCAGCAGCTCCGTCACAGATTCATCCCGTCCGAGCATCCGGTTGATGGCTGTGACCGCTTCAGCGCGGGTGATCTCACGTTCCGGATGGAACAGCCCATCAGTACCGCCCTGTAACCAGCCCAGAATCTTCGTGCTGTATATGTACGTTTCGGCCCAGTACCCGGCAGGAACATCCGCAAACACAAATTCTTTCCCCATACTGCCCCACAGGTGCCGCAAACTGACAGCGATGCAGCAGAACGGCGAACGCGGCCCTGCTGATCGGCGCATCCGGGCGGAAGGTTCCGTCCGCATAGCCAGTGAGAATACCGTAGCTGGCAAGATATGCAACCGCCTGGGTGCAGTCTTTTCCTGCTGTGTCTGAGAACGGGGCTCGGTAACTGTCGGCCTTATTGCCAGCGTCCAGCAGGGTGTATAGCATCTGTGCCAATTCGCCGCGTGTCAGAGGGGCGTTAGGACGCGCAATCCCACCATTCACTGGCAGGTAGGCCAGATGTCTCGTTATTTGGAGCTTCGGCCATCCATCCGGTTGAGCCGGAACCAAGCCTTTCCGCAAATTCTCCATGGAAAAGGTGGAGGATACACGTTTAAAAGCATCCAAAAAATCTCCGCCGGTGGGAGCGCCCCCTCCCGGAGTCTTCCATAGAAATACCTGGTTCTTTTTCCCATGGCGATGATCTGGTACGCCATATCATCGTAGTGTCCGGAGAAGAAAGCGGACCGCGGGGAAACCACTACAACAGAGCCGATCTCTCCCCCGTATTTTTCACGGGAGGGAGCGTGATAAAAGTTCACGCCGGTATCGGTTTCCTCGGCAATGACCTCGCCCTGACGAACGCCGGGAACCGTGATGGAAAATCCAAGCTGGCTGCTTTGATACTGAATAATGCAGGGGCGGCTGCTTGGGCCGGGAGGCCCAGCAGCAGGCATACTGCCAGTAAAATAGAAATCCGTTTCATTTACAGCAATTCCTCCTTTGAGAATTGTCGCACATGGTGACTTTGTTCCCGCGGAATTATCTCAAGCTGTGTGTTTACCCTCCGATTCGTTTTGTGACTTACAAGTCTATTAGTTGACTGATTTATAAGCTATATGTTTCTGTCAATTGGTAATATTAACAGCACCAGTAACTTTGACATTATCTACCGATCTAGCATACAGTGAATATACCGAAGCTGCTGTGGCGTCCAAGCCTCCCTCTCTACCAGAGGTGAGCATGACATATGCACCATTGCCAGTGCTGTGTGCATAAAGCCTAAATTCTAATCTCGCATAAGCCGGGGACCAGGTTCCCTGAAAGCTCACCCTCGATTTCGCTGGCATCTCGAAATCATCTGTGATTTTATAGAACTTACCGTCCCCCGGGATGTTGATTTCCTCATACACGATTGCGCGAGGCATAACAGTTTCTTGCTCTTCATTTCTCGCAGTATCAGTCTCTGCCGCAAATGCGGGAACCGCCATAGCGGCACACATCGCCACGGAAAACAGCACTGCAATCATTTTTGCATTTTCTTCATAAAAACGCTCCTTTTCAGTCTAAAGTGTAGTTGTTTACTGTAATTAGTTCATTGTATATACAGTCTCCACATAGTAGCTTTTAAACGGTATATGCCCTCATTGGGTCTCCATCGAAAAAACGGCCGTTTGAGTATCGTACCTTGATGCTGTGTCCATTGGATTATAGCAGCACGTAACAAGGAAATAGGTGCCGTCATCCATGGCCGCCGTAAAATACAGTTCAAGCAAATAGCCGTTTTTCTTTTTCCATTGAAACAGCGTAAGTATACTGCGAATCTTCAGGAAGGATGAGTTCAGTATAAGCGGAACAATTATTTTTCTTTAAGGCAAATTCCACTAATTTATCAATACCAGGTTTTTCCTCAACATGTCCTACTTCAAAGAAGTTTTCCGTGTCACTGTGATTTTGCCAACTATAGAAGCCAGCGTCATAATGATGCTCCGTCCAAATTGCAGTATCAATAGCCATATTGAAATTGTCTGCATGGAATTTTGAAATATTTGCTTTTTGTTCCTCTTCTATTGATGGAGTTTCAACCACATAATCATTCTGCTCGTCATTATGGTTGCTTTTTACTCCCAACCAGATTATAGCCGCAAGCAGTCCAATCAATAGAGCTGCTAATATTTTTGTACATTTCATTCCCAAAGTGCATCCTCCTTGCGGTCAATTCTTTGTGTATACATTCAGATTAAACGCAGCGTATAGCATCTCCCCTTTGTCCTGCCGGTTCCGACAGAACAAAGCGTTTTGATTTTCCCAAACAGGAACTCCATTAAAATACATTATACATTGCAATTATTAAAACAACTACGTTCAAAAAATATAACAATAAGAATGCTGTTACATTTTTTGAATGTAAGTGTTTATATATGAGAGTTCTTTCATGCGCAGGCTAAAGTTGCCGCACTGCTGCCTCTGCTCACCTGCTTATTCGTTCGATAAAGGAGATTCTTCATGCACTATTGTACTTCATTTAAAGAACAAGACAAAATTGAGCATTTCAGATGCTGTTTGCGGCTGCGGAAAAAAATTCAGTCGTATTTATTTTGCGGTAATATGGTTTATCCTTTTTCTGGTTGCAATAGCGTTTTTCTTATTAAGTCCAACTACAAAATGGTTTTCTAAAGAATTTGCCATTTTAGACGAAATCATTTCACTGATTATTGTCTGTTTTTGGACTTATCGATTCATGGTACCTTCTTTCGTAAAGTCTAAGAGACGGAACTGGTACAAAAAAAATTTTGCCAGAACAAAGTGCATCGCTTTATGTGCAGATTTCTGCGTCCCATCTGGAATTTTGTAGTGCGACAGGAAAAAGCGTAATATTTAGCTATAAGCCACAAACAAAAAAAGGGGAACGAAATCTGCCTAAAAGGATCAGACAATCGGAGAAATCATTGAAGCAAAAAATGGCATATATTTTGTGGGTTCAGACATCGAACTTGTTGATGTAGGTCCCGTCCTCTTTGTTGACAAGAATGACGTTCCCGCAGAGGATTACAGCAAACTCAGAGAGATGCTGAAAGGTGTTTTTCTTGAGAAGTATTATGATTATAGTGCAGAATGAAAGAATCATCCTTATCGGAGGTGTGAAACAGCCTCCTGGAAAACAGGAGTTCACCGCGCTCTGGCCCTGTCAGAGCAATCAAGGCCAGCATTCTATTGTTTACATGGATAATAGTATGAAATATATCGAAAAATTGCTATAATAGTAATAATTCCGGTAAGGTCAAAACCTTCTTTTGAACTTTCTTGATTAACCGTTCACTGGAAAAGTGTGTTCATTCTCCCTGGTGATTACTGTCATAACTGATGGAGAGGATTAGATATATGCTTATCTTTACTACTATGATAAATGACGTTGATGATCGTGCATTTATGCAAGAAGTATATCAGCAGAACGAGCGCCTGATGTATGCAATCGCATTAAAATATGCTTCCAACACACAGGATTGTGAAGATATTGTTCATGATACGGTTGAAAAACTTTGCAAAAACATTGCCAAAATAAAAGGACTTCCGAATTCCGCGCTTCGGGCATACGTGGTTTACGCGGTCAGAAATACGGCTATAAATTTTAGAAAACACCAAGCAACGATAAACCGCCATATTCAACAATTATCGGATGATGATTTAAGCAATGAATACGATCAACCTGAATCAATAATTGAGAGAATAGAAGACCTCAAAGAAAAAAGAACCAGTCTGACTAAAGTGTGGATGCAGCTTACTGATGCCGAGCAAGAATTGCTGTATAGAAAATATGTTCTAGAACAAACGACAGAAGAGCTCGCAGGAATTTTCCAGTGCAGCAGAGACAGTATTCGGATGCGTCTTTCACGCGTAAGGCGAAAATCTCTAAGGTTAATGAAAGGGGATGGCACAAATGACGAGACACGAACGACTGTTGGAAAACTATGAAGATGCATATTTTGCGCTGCTGATGGAAGATGTTGCACAAATGGAAGGCGCTCGGTTAGACCAACTCAACATGGAATTGCAGAATGATCCTCACGCTGCCGTTCCCGAAGGACTCACAAAAAGGTGTTTGAAAACAATAAATGCGCATTTTTCAAATATGCGCAGAAGCAGCAGCCTTAGAATTGTAAAAAAGGCAATTAACCTGGCAGCAGTATTGATCGCAATTTCAACTCTACTTTTTACATCTGCATTTGCAATTTCCGATGAATTTAGAACAGCCACTCTTAATTTGGTGATCACTGCAAATGAGAAGTACACACAATTAAAAATGAAGCAAGAGGATCCCCCTCAAGAATCCGGCAACACTATGGTTACAGACAGCAATAAATTTTTTAAAAATATACGTTTGACATGGCTTCCTGACGGATACGAATATTTATCAGGAGAATACGATTATCAGGCCATCTTTGCAAACGATGAAAATAACTGGATAGTCATTAACAGGTTTGATGGGGATTCTACTTACAATGTAGATACGGAGGGGGCCGAAATAGTAGAGGAAATCATGATAAATGGGAACTCCGGGTTGCGCATTGTAAAAACGGCCAAGCACATATTGCCCTCGCAAATACTGACAAGAATATTTTTATTGACATTTGTTCATCCGAGCACGTACCGGGCGAAGTAGTTGAAAAAATAGCCCAAAATACTTTTGTGATTGATTAGGTTGCAAGTCGCGTTTTATGTGTCCTTTACAAAGTATTTCCCCTGAGATGCCAGGCAGTCCATTCCGAACCACGGCGAATCGCCTTGGATCATTCCTAAAGTGAACGGCAGTGTATCCTCTATGAAGTTCAATTTAGTTAATTATGTTCTGATCTTCATCATAAAAAACAAGATTGGATGTTGTTGCCAATGGAAATTGCAAAATTGTAGGATAATTTTCAATTTTCTCAATTTTCTTTTGCCCATCGAGGATAACACTGTATGATTTTGCAGAGAGGTCATTGATTATAACAATATACTTTGAGTCCCAAATATAGGTTTTTAATAGGCCAAGGCTCGTCATTTTGTGTATAGCCACGGCTTGGAATAAATAAATTTGAGGCAATTACGTTGAATTTCCAAGCGAAAATTCTGGAAACATAAGGCTGTCCAAGCTCACAAATAACCAGAGCATTGGTCTTATCATCAGAAATAATAATATCAGTGAGTGTTAACCCGTCAACACTCTCTATCCCTTTTCTTTTGCTATGTAAAGCAATATTTGGGCATCCGTTGTACAAATCAGGCGGCTAAAATGCAGGCATAGGCCAACAATGCATATAATTATAAGAACAACTGCGCGTCTTTTCATACGGCGGTGAACCTACCTTTTCAAATTGATGTATTCAAAATTTATGGGAAATGACCTGGGGGCATATCTTTAGCTTGTACGGGACATTGCGATTACTGATAGAAAGAAAGTGTGCCGTAGTATTTAGATACTGTAGAATCATCTTTGACATACTTGGCAACATCTATAGGACCATATCGCAGCAAAAAGTAATCCAGATCATGTAGCTTTTTGTAAATGTCATTTACAATTTCCATCCTATGGGTTTCTTTTGCCTGTTTTGTCTGATCTATGAGATCCTGAAGTTCGGATTTAAGATCTTCGTTTTGAACAGATGATTTCATTTCTGACAATAGGTCGATAAATCCGTCTGCATCATAGAAATTCGTTGCAACAACGGGCGTTCCATACTTAGCATAGAATTCTTCAAGGGAGAGCTTTTCACGTTTACATACGGCATCTATATCAATACTACCGTCAACTGCCCAACCAATTTGAATTTCTCCGGTCTGATGGAAATAATTCCAGTATAAACTGTTGGGATCTGACAGCTTCTCGAAAAGATTTTCATCCATATACCTTTGTTCCAACCACAAATTTGCAGCCTTAATTACTTCGGTCAATCTTTCTACTTGCTGCTGAGACATCCCTTCGGTTGCTTGTTGGCGTGCTGCAAGAACGTCCTCTTCCGTTGGCACATAATTTTTCGCATACTCTATATCTGAGCCTGATTTCTCTGAAACATTTTCATTCGAAACAATGGGCAATTCAAAATTATCAGAATCATCAGAATTAGAACCCATTGCATTTCCTTCTTTACTGGTAACTTGGATTGCTAAACCTACACAAACAGTCAAGAGAAAAATGAAAATGCACACAGAGAACAAGCTTTTAGAAATATGGAACGGAAACCGCATTTTGTGATTGGACATCTTTTTTCCCTCCAAATAGTTGCGAATCTTTTTATGAATAATATTGCTTTCTCGTAATATAGAACAAATATTCAGGAAAAGTGTAACATAATAAGGAATACGGAAAACCTGCCGTCCAAAATCATTTGAACGGCAGGTTTTTCATTTTATCAACAGCAGATCAGTTCATTTAACACAATTTCCTCCACCGCGCTGCGGATGCAGTTCACCGCCCCGACCCACGCCAGTTGGTCAGCAGCTTTCATCTGCTCCGTGATGCCCTGCGCCTGTGCCGCCTGGTCAACCAAAAGGCGCAGCATCTCGTTGGCCTCTCTGTCGATCTTGTTGAGGTAATGTGTCAATTGGCCGGAGACCTTTAAATTGATATAGACTGCTCTGCGGTGCTCCTTCAGATACTTAAGCCGCATTCTTCCAAAGCGCCCGTAGGTGGCAGGTTCTTCTTCCGGCATAAGCAAGTTCGGTACATAAAAATTTTCATTTTCTCGGTAGGTAATTTCCATTATGTGATCGTCCTTTCACGTGGTCGAATCTGACCCTTATTTTGACCCTTTAGCGGGTTGTCCCTTATAAAACAACTGGACTGACTGGTACAGAATTTTATAATTTCAGAACTAAATATCACACATTTCAGCCAAATAGGTTATAAAAAACAAATCCTATCCTCTTCAAATCCTCCTTCCGCGCCAGAAAAAATCGTCTTATTCGTTCAGATAAGACGGTTTTTTCTTTTATATTTGCGATTTTTCTACTTCAAAAGTTCAAAATGGCAGCCTCACATTTTTGCTATACCCCTAAACTTACCCCTTTGCAGAAAAATTTACCCCGTCGGATGTTAAAACCGGCGGGGCTGCTTTATGCCTTTTTGGCCGTGAGATTGTCATAGTAGTTCTGCATTCTGGCGGCAGTGTCTTTCTTCATCTGGTCGCTGGTGTGGGCATAGACGTTCAGGGTAAAGCTGGCAGTCGCATGGCCCAGCAGGTCTTGCACGCTCTTTATGTCAGCTCCGGCAGCAATCGCAACAGTCGCGGCGGTGTGTCGGAGATCATGAGGTCTTGCATCTGGCCGCCCGATACTCTCTGCAATTCGTTTGAAAGTTTTATAGAAGGTCGATATTCTCAGATGTCCGCCCATCGCATCTGTAAAAACAAGATCATCCGGGTTATTCCACAGTTCCCCGGCAGCAAGGCGATTCTCAGCCTGCCGCTTTCGTTCTGCCCGCAAATACTGAAATGCGATTTCCGGCGGCTCTATCTGCCGGGGCTTTCCGCTCTTCGTGCTGGGGGGCAATGTAGTACGCCGCGTTTTTCTTCTTTTCCTTTTTGGAGCTGCTGGCTGATGGTAATTCGCTGGGCTTTAAAGTCCACCTGTTCCCAAGAAAGCCCCAGACACTCCCCCTCACGTAATCCGGCAAACAGACAGAGCGCATAGGCGTTTTCCATCGACAGCCCTTTGATGGCTTGCAGGAAAAGAGGTATTTCCGCGTCGGTCAATGGCTTTATTTCCTTTTGTGTGGCCTTTGGCAGCTCCGCAGCATCGCAGGGGTTCCCCTGTACCATACCCTGTTTCTGAGCCACAGAAAATGCCTTATGAAGAATGGCAGCAACGTTCTTTACAGTTTTAGGAGATAATCCGGCGGCGGTCATGCTGTTATAGAGCTTCTGAATGTGAACACCCTTCACAGCCTGGATTTTCACCGCTCCGATAGCCGGTTTTATGTGGTTCTTGATTGCCACCTCATAGCTGCTGTATGTCAGCGGCTTCACCTTGACGGCACAGAATGTTTTCATCCATTCATCAAGCCATTCCGCAACGGTTGTTTTGTCTGGGGCCTGATATGTGCCACTATCTACGGCCCGCAAAACTGCAGTCATTTTCTTTCGTACATCAGCCTGCGTCTTGCCGTATACGCTTTTGCGTTCCGGCTTGCCCGTTCCCGGATCGGTGCCAACAGTGATACGGGCCTCCCATGTGCCGTCTGCCCGCTGCCGGATGCTTCCGGGACCCTTGCGCCGCTCTGGTATTTGATTTTCTTGGCATTGCAATTCCTCCATATTTCGTGTTATGATTGGAGGGCAGTAGGCCGTTGCAAGTTTACTGCCCCTATAACCGCTTCCGGTGTTCCAGCACCGGGGCGGTTTTTTACTTATTTAGATATTTAGATGTAGCTTCCTCCGCTATTTTGTTGGCACACTTTTCTATCCAATCTATGATGATTTGCTCTAATTTCCACGTTTCATAACTTTTGCTTATCGCAGGGTGATTTTTTAAATAGCGATTTCGTTCCTTCTCGTCAGATATTATTCTTACGTCAGATAATGAAGATGGGCGAATGTCTTTAAAATCAAAGGGCAATTCTGCATTTTTGACTAAAAATCTAATAACGTTGACTTCTACGATTCTCCCACAAGCCCTTAGAAAATCGAAGAAAGACCTTGAGGATAGGAAATCATTCCATATCGGAAAATAAAATTGCCATAATCCACCACTTAATGTCCCCCCCTCGTTCAGCGGAATTCCTTCTTTTAAATTCTGGTAATCATCCTCTATACGCATCCAAAATTCGGATTGGGCCTCTGCTGATAATTCGTTCATCCCCAGTTTTTCCGGGGATGTACGCTCGGTTTCTATGCTTTTGTAATTGGAAATCCCCAATAAGTAGTCGGTTGATACACCATAAAAATCCGCAAGGCAGTATAGATATTCTACGCGCATTTTCAAATTCGTACCAAATTTTGAATGTGCTATATCACTTACCTCATAATTCATCAAGCTATCTCGGCTTATTTCGATTCCATACAATTCTTTCAATTTATCGCGCAAAGTAACATGAGAGAGTTTTTTTCCATCCTGAAACGTATTCTCGCGTAGGATTTTTAAACGTTCTCCCATCTTGGCAGATCTCTCGCGTTCGTTCATATATGCTCTCCTTTCGGTTGTTTATAATCAGCTTTCCTATCATTTAGCAGAATATAATTTACTTTGTTCTGCTTGTCACTTTACATGAGTTAATGATGAATGTAATCATCATATATTGATGATAGCAGTTTTAAATCAGCTTGTCAAGGAGGAGGCAATATGGAAAATCTTATGGTTAGGGAAAGGGCCAAAAAGCAAAAAGTTTCCTTGTGGAGAATTGCAAACGAGATTGGAATCAGTGAACCTACAATTACACGCTGGCTTCGGGTTCCCCTTTCTCAGCAGAAAGAGAAACTTATTTTAGACGCGATTTCAAAGTTATCGAGAGAGGGGGCAAAATGATGGCATCGCTTGAGCCTATTGCGGTTTCGATGAGCGAAGCAGCCCGACTGTTGGGCGTTTCTCGCCCCACGATTTACCGGCTGGCCAAAGCAGCAGATTTTCCGGCTGTGCATCTTGGCGGCTGTACCCGTGTCTTAGTAGATGGTCTTCGAGAATGGGCGCGGCAACAGGCAAAGGAGGACACATGATGAACAAATCAAAAAAAGCCCCGCCCTGATGCTGGCACATCAGGACAGGCAGTGCGGGAGGATGCTTTGCAGGGCAACACTTCCCGCATCCAGTTTAACACCGCCACCGGCGGCGGTCAAGGTTCGATTTCCTCCTTGCTGATGCATGGATGCGAAAATGGCCTGCACCTTGCAGATTTGGTGCGGCTTACTGGCTGGCCAGAACGTGAAGTCAGGCGGCAAATCCAATCTGAGCGTAAAGCCGGACACCTCATTCTCTCTGATTGCGAGCATGGCTACTTTTTGCCGGGCGAAATTTCCGAGGTGCGCCGCTTTATCCGCTCAATGTCGAGAAGATCAAGGGAGATCGCGGCAATCTCCCGTGCAGCGGAGGACACGCTTGCAAAGCTGATTGGTCAGGAACGGGTAAGAGGGCGGGTAGATGAACGATAAAAAGTACGAAGCCCCGGGGTTTATGACCTACCGCGAAGCGGCAATCATGTTTTCCTTGATGCCTGAGGGCGATGCGGCGAGGGCAATCAAGGCAACCTGTGACTATTACCTTTATCGCACTCTTCTAGCAAATCTTACAGGCACAGCCCAGCAGGTGTTCAAGATCATGAAGGCTGACATAGACCGAAATAACGAGAAATACAAAAAAATTGTTGAGCGTAACAAGAGGAACGCCGAAAAGCGTTGGGAAAAAGACGATACAACTGGAATACCAGTGGTAAACCAGTCGAATACAAACCTGAAACCTTAAACAGTAAACTCAAAACTCAAAACCAAAGCTGTGAGGCGGCTGCGCCGCCGAGCGCGAAGCGCTTCACCCCCCCCACGCTCGCAGAGGTTCAGTCCTATGTGGCTGAACGCCAGTCGCCGGTAGATCCGCAGAGTTTTATCGACTTTTACGAGTCGAAGGGCTGGCTGGTCGGCAAGACCCCCATGAAAGACTGGAAAGCGGCTTGCCGAAATGCGGAGAACTGGGAGCGGTGGCGGCGTAATGACGGCCGCAGCAAGGTGAAGACCACCGCTGACTACGGAACGGAGGACTTTTTCAATGATTGATAACCTTGTTCAAAAGTCACTGGAACATTCTGCTGAGAAGCCGGGTGACTACATAAAGGACGGAGTTCTTTACTGTGGCGTGTGCGGAAAGCCGAAGCAGACGAATATCCACTTTCAAAACTTGGGTGACAGGCTGGTTGGTATTGCTTGTGACTGCGCGGAATCGGAGAAAGCCAGCGCAGATGATTCGAGTGATACTGCTGCCTTTGAAACAATGATGGAGCGCCGCCGCATCGAAGATTCTATTGTTGATCCCTCGTATCGGAAAGTTACCTTTGCCGATGATGACGGCGCGAATCAAAAGATGACGAAGATTTGTAAAAAGTATGTCGAGCAGTGGGACAGGGTGGCAGCGGAAAATATCGGCATTTTGTTTCGCGGCCCTGTCGGTACAGGAAAAAGCTTTTTTGCCTGCTGCATCGCAAATGAGTTACTGAAAAAGCGTGTGCCAACGGCGGTAACAAGCTTTCCGCGGCTTTTGAATTTGCTGCAAAACAGTAATGATCGACAAGGTTTGCTTGACCGACTGAGTGCTTACAAGCTACTCGTTATCGACGATCTCGGCGTTGAACGCGATACCGGGTATGCAGCAGAGCAGGTTTTGCAGCCATTGATGCGCGGTGTCGCTCAAATTTGCCAACGATTGTGACCACGAACTTAACGCCACAGGAAATGGGCAAACCGGAAACGATGCAATATAGGCGCATTTTTGATCGTATTGTGGAGATGTGCCCTGTTTCGCTGCTGGTAGACGGTGAGAGCCGCCGCATTCGGAATGCCCAACGTCGGAAGGAGATTGCAAGAGAACTGTTGCTATGAAAAACTCTCCCCGAAACCGGGGAGAGTGCCTGTGAAAAAATATCTGCCTGTCAACGATATTTTATCACGGGAGGGTCAGGATGGCAACAAACGAAATCGCGGCGGCGGTACAATGCGGACAGGCCGATGTTTTGAAATTATGGAAGGAAGTACGTCGGTTTGCAATCAAGCAGGGCTTGAGGTGGCTCCGGGCGCTGGATGGCAAAGGCGGTGCCACACTTGACGATCTGGAGCAGTGCGCGTTCCTTGCCATGCTGGATGCTCTGGAAAGCTGGAACATTGACAGCGGTTCCTTTATCGGCTGGTATGCGTATCAACTCAGAACGGAATACCAGCCGGCTATGGGGGTTCGCACGAAGCGGGACAAGCAAGACCCCATCAATTCAGCACCGCCACTGGATGAGCCACTGACAGACCGGGAGGGCGATTCTTTTACGATTGCTGATGTTACGCCAGACCCGGATGCAGAGGCAGCATTTGACCTCGCAGACATTCGTTTTGCTGTGTGGAGTGCGCTTGCCGCTATCCCAGAGAACGAACGGCAGGCCATAATAGCGGAATTCTGGTACGGAGCAAAACCGGACGTCAAGCTGCGGCGGTCAGCGTTTAAGCATCTGCGTCATCCGTCTATCAGCGAAAATTTGAGAGCGTATTTGTAATAATAGGATAGCCCTATATAACCGCCAGAAAGCGGTAGAAACCGCCAAAAGAAAGGGGTGATACATTGACACCACGCAAAGAGAAAGCCTTGCAAGCCCTCCTCGTGTGCCGTACAAGGGCAGAAGCGGCAAAGACCGCCGGAATCGGAGAAAGCACCTTGCGGGAGTACATGAAGGATCAAGAGTTTTTGGAACGATATCGGGAAGCGTTCGGAAATCTTGTCCAAGACGCAACCCGTCAGGCGCAGCAAGCTCTTACTCTCGCCATTTCCACATTAACGGAAATCATGGGGAACGCGGACGAACAGGCCACAGCCAGAATACAAGCCGCTCGTTCGACGTTGGAATACGCATTGAAGCTGGCCGAACAGGTCGATATTCTGGAGCAACTTAAATCTTTGGAAACATGGAGGAGTGAAGTTGATGGCAACCGTTAGCGCGCCTTGCATCCTTGTGCAAGTTTTTGGAATCTCATGCAAGCGGCGAATTGCCGGGATTGGAGAGTGACGATCTATGGCACTAAAATTTAAGGTTGATGCGTCTGGTATGGACACAGTAAAAGAAGCTATTGCAAAGGCTTGTACGGAAGCAGAACACAAAGTTGCAGAACAGGTGTTGAGTGATACCGCCCCGTTTGTCCCGGCTTCCGGCAACGCAGCAGGGCTAACAAACAGAGCAAGAGTAGTCGGGAACAGTGTTATATATCCAGGCCCTTATGCTCGCTATCTTTACTACGGTAAACTTATGGTCGATGCAGAAACCGGGAGTGCTTGGGTAAGGAAAAACGAACACAAGGTTCCAACAGATAAAAACCTTATGTTTAGAAAGGACTTCCACCCGCAAGCACAATCACATTGGTTTGAGGCATCTAAAGCACAGAACCTTGACAAATGGGTGCAAACAGTGAAAAAAAGCAGTTGCCGACGACATGAAGAAATAAACCAACTTGGAAAGCGACGAGATCGGAGGTAAAGCCCTTGAATAACAGCATTAAAGCCCGCATTGCCTCTTTACAGGCGATTGCAGCGCAGAAGCAAACGGGCGTAGCAATTATGACCTTGCTTGAAAATGGCGCGTGGGCGGCTTGTAGAGCGCCGCAAAGCCCTGCAAAGGTGTTCCAAACGGAACAGGCAGCACGAGATTATTTATCAGACTGCGAATGTGTTATCATTATCGACCTTTAAGAAAAACAGCGCAGAAGCGCATAAAAAAGAAAGGAAATTTATTATGGACTTTAAGGCCAACATTGAAACCCGCGAGAGCGTAGAAGCAAAGGCAAAGGCCGCTTTCGGCTTTGATTTGAGTAGCGCCCTTGACCTTGTAAAGCGCGGCGACTATGACAGCGACGAGGCGTATTTGGACGCTTGCACCCGTGCCGAGTTGGAGCGTAGCAGCCCTGAATACAGAGCCGCCAGAAACCGCCTAAAAGTCGAATACCAGGCACGGCGAGAGGAACAGGCGCGCAAGGCACAGAGTGAAAACTATAAAGCAATCCGCAGCAGCGTGAGCCTTGACAGCGTAGACAAGCACAATATCGACGAAGAAGCCGCCGCACTTGCCCGCCGCGATCTTTCCGCAAATCGTATTGCCGCGTCCGATCTGGGCGCGACCATTGAGAAGTACGCGGCAGAGCTGACGGAAAAAGCAAAGGACAGTAAGGCCAGCAACGCGCTTTTTAATGCCATGCTACGAGGTCAACTGTAAGGAGAATACGCAATGAGCAAATTTAACATTTTTGCAAAACGGCTTGACGAGGCTTTCAGAAAATCCTGCAGCGAATATAACGCCGCTTTCCATGCGCTCGAATGTGCACAGCAGGCCAGCCGTGACGCTAACGCATGGAAGCCCGGCGACAGCGCGGAAGAAAAACAGGCAAGCATAGACTACGCAGCAGTAAAGCTGCATGACGCAGAAGCAACTTTTAGCGAGGTGAGCGCCCGTATTTGGGATAACTTCAAGACCACGCGCCACACGATCCGCGCCGAACTGGAACAAGCAGTGCGCACTGCCGACATTGTGAACCCTGACGCAATCAACAATAATGCCGTTGAGTTGATGAAAACCGGCGTTATGACTTCTGCCGATTACGCCGCTTTTGTAAAAAAATACGGAAACAACCCTACTATGCTAAGGCTTATTTCGCACTATTCTGCAGCAGCCGCCAAAGCGCAGGATGGAAGCAGCGAGGCCGCAGCCCTTAACGCTATTTCTAATGCCTGTCAAAGCTGGAAAGACGAGATTTTACAGAAGTTTGATGATCTTTCGGACTATTGTGGTGACATCACTGGTCACGAAGAACCAGACGAAGTCTCCCGCATGAGCGAAAAATGGGACGAACTATCCTTAAACGCCGTGAAGAACTTCTGATTTTCGATAAGCGGCAGAGATCAACATTCTGATATCGTCAAGTTCAGTTAGCCGGTGCATAGTTTCTTCTTTCATGCTTTGCCGCCTGCGGCTCTGCGCTTTCTCCGTGGCGCGGCCTTTTCTGCTCTGCGGCCTTCCGCAAATCCGTAATCATACCCGGACATAAAGCAGCTATAGCCGTTCCCGCGATAATACTTTTTAGCCGCAAAAGCATAGTTATAGTTTGGCGCGTAGTAATTTTCGAGAGGATCATACGGAAATTTTTCTTCAAACTCGCGCCAGTCTTTCAAGTCAACCTTTTCTTCTGCGTCTAAGCTGCGGACAATACCAATAACGACGCCGGTTACGCGCAATTCATCCAAAGGGATTGTTTCATTTTCTTCTCCGTCTGTGGGATCGCATACAAGGACGGTTTGTCCCTCGATAAAAAGGCGTTGGAATAAGTCTTTCTTTTTTGTGGGGGAGTACACAAGGCAAACGCGCCCGCTATACTCCTTGCTTTCGGTATCCAGCAAGCAAACGTCGTTGTCCATGAGAACGGAAAGTTCCGGTCCCTTTGCGCCCGTTTGTAGTAATGGCGCCGTCTGCCTGACCGATGATCTTAAACAGTCTCTTTATGGAACTTGGCATAGACAAGAAATTCATTTTCGTTTTCCTCCTTGTTTTCCTGTGCTGGAGGCGGTACAATGGCAGTACCGGCCTCCCTGTGGTGGTTGGTGGTTACGGCTCTCTGTGCCTTGCTTTGGACGGCGTGGGTACAGAGGGCTTTTCTATTGCGTCCAGAAGGGCCATTGTCCAGCTTGCTATCTGGATGGCCCCGGCAATGGCGGCGATCACTCCCATCATGCTACGGAGAAGCGGCGCACGGTGGTTTCTTTGGTGAACCGCTCCGCCACATCCGGCAGGGCCTTTTGAGCGCGCTGGTGTCGATTCTGGCGCTGGTCACATTCTTCCATGTGATTTTATACTCCCCGGCGGTCATGCTCTCAGAAGCGCCCATAGCGGCCTTGATTGCGTCCCGGATGGAATCGGCCTCCGCCTGTGCTTCATCGATCAGGGATTGGAGCTGCCGCAGCTCCCGGCACTTGCTTTCCAATTCATTGATACTCATTGTGCTTTCCTCCTTCAATTTGGGGAACCCCGGCGGCGGTGGTCATTAGGGCTGCGGCCTCATTGCTTCCCATTCCCTATACCGTTCCGCCCTTATCCGTGATCTCGGTGTTAGGCTTCAACGATTGCCGGTGTCTCAACTGTTTTCGTTTGTTCCCTCGCTGTGATTACATCATATCGCATATTGCGCAAGTATGCAAGATGGGATATTGCACAAGTATGCACTGCTAAATTTGTGCAATAGGCATAATTGCGTAAGTACGCACATAGACGTATACTATTATCAGAAAGTGGGTGATTGAATGGGCGGAAAAACATCAGCTAAATCTAAGAATGACTGGATTGCAAAAAGCATACGATAGAATTAACCTGACGCTCCCCAAAGGTCAGAAAGACATTATAAAGGCCCATGCAGAGGGCCGAGGGGAAAGCGTGAACGCATTTATCAACAGAGCTATTGATAACCAGATGGAACGGGACAATGGCGTTTAAATGCAAACTATAAGGCGTTCAGCGCAGAAGCCAGATGGTAGTTGGATTCGGGACGAAAGGACTTAATATGTCACCGAGATTGCTTGCGTCTGTAATTCGACATAGTAATGGATGGGACGGGCAAAAAGTGAGGTTGCTGTCATGCAACACAGGTAAGCGTATTGAAAATGATTATTGCTTTGCGGAGGAACTTGCAAATGCGCTTGGTGTAAAAGTAAAAGCGCCAACCGATGTTCTATACATACCGCCTAATGGGGAAATGTATGTGGGGGACAGCGGAGAGGGATATTTTGAAACGTATAAGCCAAACGAAAGGGGGAGGGTAAAATGATGCTATTCGGGTATTTTAAAGGCATGAAATATAGCACTCATGGCGATGACTTTGAAAAGTATCGCACGTTTAGAAATACTATCAGCCGAGATAAAATCATTGAGCATATAGAATCATTAACCCCAGCCCTTGCGTGTTTCGAAACGTTTGATATTTTTACGGGAGAAAGATTGCGAGCGGGTCAATACATTGATGGCGATTTCAGATTCCCACTTGATTTCCTGCATTACTACAAGAATTATGACATTGGCATCCCATATGAGTACGAGGCGTACTTGAAAGAAATTGGGGTGGGCTGATGGATGATAAATTGATGCAGGCCATCGAGACCATTATCTGCGCGGCAATGATGCAGAGATCCGCTGCATGGATGGCGGGTACATTGCAAAAGAAGCCGGGGAATAACCCCCGGCTTTTCCTTTTGCGCCCCTTTGAGGGCTTATATAGTGTTCATAGAGGGAGAGGTTCCACATAGAGGAAAATGCCGTAGAGGGGCCTTAAAACGCGAAACAGGCATATATCCGCAACTCTGTCAATTATGGCCAGGTTCATCTTTAATGCAACTCGATCATTTGTGCGCAAGGTTGAGTTCGGAATACCTCCAAAATTGGCGGTATTAAAGAATAGGATTTGAAATCCAATCCTTGCAGCGCACTAAGGGGGCGCATTTCAAATGAGACCCTTGTAGCATGGCTGCACGGCTTTGTGCAGTCGGACAGTCCAATTTTGGATAGTCACTGCGTCGATTTAAAACCGAGGCGAAGATATGGAGGGAAATGTCAAGGATAGTGAGCTTGATGACACGATAATTTGAGAGTGAATTTTGAGTTTTCATATCCCGTTGTATAAATTTGTGCAACTATTATCATACCATCGTGTATTATTGTATAGAATAGAGAATAATTGTGATTGTTCACAAATTCTTATTGCTTTTTTTGAAAGCAAAGGTGATATGATAAGTTCACAAAGAGGACTTATGTATACCACCTTTTAACATTTTTGTTGGAGGTGGTACTGTTGTCAGAAAGGAGCCGGATTAAGATGGCTGTAATGTCTAGAAAAGTTAATCTTGGTTTTGAAGTTGCTCCAGGGAAAACGGAAGAATTTTTGAAAGCATCTTCTGAATCTAACGCCTTGAACGTGCGATGGCTCGCGCGGCAAAGAACATTCCTAACTTTGACAAACATGATGTCAAAAGAAAGTAATGTCAATGGCTGGTTTAAGTGTAAATTTAAATGAGTGTCATATGGAAGCTGTTTCTAATGAATCGGCTTCCATATTTTCTGAATTCACCTGCGGAAACCCATCAATTGACAAATATTTTCACGATGATGTCATGACAGATGCGAAAAATGTTTGTTACGTGTTTCGCAACCAAAAAAATGGTGACATTATTGGATTGGCGGCTCTATGTTGCTCTGGTATCAATTTGGACGATCATGATTTAGTTGAACTTATTCCAGCCGTAAAAATCGACTATTTTGCGGTATCCGAAAAATATCAGGATATAGATGTTTCCAATTCAAACAACCCTGATGATAAATATTACATCAGTGACGCATTTTTGTGTTTGCTTATTCAAGAGATTCGGAGAATTGCAGAAGCGTATATTGGGGCAACGCATATTATTCTTTATTCCGTCCCTGATGCAATCCACTTTTTATGAGCGAAATCTTTTTGGCGATTTTGAAAGATACATGAAACCTGAGCAATATCATTATTTAGATGGCTGCAAACCCATGTACATGGCTTTATAAATCGAAGTTTTCTCTACCCCTTAGTTTACCCCTTACAGCTTTTATAACGTGATACAGCATTTTACACACAAACCCGCAAAGCACTGAAAACACACGGCTTTTTGAGATACGCTGATACAGCATTTTACACACAGCTTAAAATTCAAATCCTCCTTCCGCGCCAAATGAAAAACCGTTGGAATTGCTTGCAATGCTTGCAATTTCAACGGTTTTTTTGCTGTTTTTAACTGTCCGTTAGAACCAGATAAAACCGGTTATAAGGGGATGCGTGAACACAGTCCCGAACACAGTCGGCTTTACTCCCCCGCCTTCACGATGCCGTGGTAGTAGGCCGCCAGCTTCGCCTTGGGGCCGGGGCCGTCCTTGTCAAAGAGGAACGCCTGCGCCAGCTCCGCGAAGAACTCCGCCGTGCTGACGCCGTAGTGGATGGCCACGCTGCCGTAGTCTGAGTACATCATGTTCATGGTGACCCACCAGCACCACGGGGAGATCTGATCCCACGACAGGCCCATGCTTTCCGCCAAGGCCGTGGTCTGCTCCATAGGCCAGTGCGGGCCGGTGGTGCCGTCCTCGTTGACCATGTGGGCCGCCCACACCTCCGCGTTATCCCTGGTCATTTCCCGGCCCGTGCAGATAGTCCCCTCGGCGCTCTTGAGTATGTTCAGGCATTCCACCATTGCCATGATCCCCTGCGCCGCGTTGGGCGTGGCAGGATTCCACATATACTCCCGGATGCTGTATTCCTGTTTGGGGATATTCTCTCATTTTCACGGGTACCCTTCAATCCGCCGCTACACTTGACGCTTACCGGTAGACTATGGTTCCCCGGCTTTTCTTTTGATTTCAACGGTTTGCGGGTTTACTGGAATTGCAAAGGCATTGCCGGGATTGCCGAACAAAAGGCAAACTTGCAGATGAAATTACACATAAATTACTCATGAGGATTCCGAAGGAAATTGCATACAGATGCAAAAAAGCCTTCCACATGGTGGAAGGCTTTTTTCTTCACATGAAGCTCAAACTACGGTCTTGGCCCGAAATTCGTCCACCACATCGTCCCGAATACCCACCCGCTCATAGAAGCGGTGCATGAATCCGAAGGTAAAGCCGCCGGGCAGCATCCCGTTGACGAAAATGGCCGCCAGCACGCCGATGCCGGTGTCCAGAATACGGTTCATGGCGTAGGTGATATAAGTGTCCGTGGGGGTGTTGAACAGCAGAATGCACAACACCACGCCGCCGGGCTGTACGCCGCCCACCCAGATGTGCTGACACAGCAGGATCAGGATGACAACGCCAATAAAGGTCAGGGGCACCAGGAACCAGCGGTGGCTGCCGTCGGGAAACAGGTGCATATAAAAGGCAAACAGACCCATGCCGATAAAACCGCCCACCAGTGTGCCGAAGAAGCGGTTGCCGCCGTGGAGACGGCTTTGCATAAAGCTGCTGCCCATGCCGAAAATGGCGCCGATGCAGGCAAAGGCCGGGCTGCGGTCCAGAAAATAGTACACCAGAGCGCACAGCGCCGCCGCAAGGGCCGTCTTGATGTTCCGCAGCCCTATCTTGGGAACCATGTATTCCAGTCTCTCCCTCGTATTCATACAACTTCTCCATTCATCCATGCTGCATTCTATGTTAGCGGAAGCCAGGCAACCGTTGACGTTTCGTTAAATTATAACATTTTGGAATAGAGCTGTGAACCCCCGCGCCAAAAAATCCGCTCATTTTTGTCAGGCCATACAAAGGATTTTTCTTTTTTTGTAAAAAGAGCAAAACGGATTGTCAAAATTTACATTTGCAGATGCCCACGCCGTCAAAGAGGGAAAATAGAACCCAGACGCAGGCTGCCGCCCCAGACCCGCAGGCCATGCCCCGCCAGTTCCGCCGCGAAGCGCTCCGCCGCCGGACGGCGGTCAGCCCCGTCGATCTGATTCAGCAGCATGGTGTCGCAGCGGCCCTCTGCCAGCAGCGCTTTTGCCGCCAGCTCCGGCGTCACCGGCTCCGTTTCCGCCGCGCCGGTCAGCCCGCAGAACCTCTCCCAGCGGTGAACCGTCTCCCCGGACGGGCTTTCCGAACCCGGACGCCCCCACCACGCAGATCACGCGGCGGCTGTTTTCCGGGATCACCGGCTCGTGGGCAGCATGGGCTTTCAGGGGCAGCTGCCGGGAACCGTCAGCCTCCGCCAGCACAAAGTCCGCCAGCTCTGCCAGCACTTCCATGGGCAGCGCCGGGGCGGTGAGCTTGCCGTTTTCGCAGGGTGTACCGGTACAGAGGACTCGTCCGGCAGCCAGCGCCTGCCGGATGTCCGCCGGAGACGGATTTTCCAGCACCGGGTATTCGGAAAACGGACGGATATGGGTGGTGGTGCAGAGAATGGCCGTCCCCGGAACCTCCTCCGCCAGACGGCGCAGCAAACTGGACTTGCCGCCGCTGCCGATGACGGCGGTAACGCCCGGCCGGACATCCAGCGCCTCGCAGAATTTCATAGCTACCCCTCCCGCCGCGGTTTTCTTTCAGTATACGGCACAGGGCCGCATCTGTCCAGAGGGAGCGCCATTTGCCTTTGCGGCAGAAATATGGTGTGATGAGAGCGAAACCTATATAAAATGGGATGAAGATGCCAGCCGTATGGCGTTGGAGGATATAGAAGAAAAAACAGGAGACGCATACAAGCGATTTGAACTGTTCGGGGTGTTCAATCCCATTTCCATCGGACAGCGGGAATTGGCGAAGATTCATCAGAATCTGGAAAATCTTGAAGCGTTCCTGAATGAAATCCAGTCGCAGGATGTGTATTACGCCGCCCCTCATGTTTTTCGGAGGAAAGCGACAGACCAGTTACTCGGAGTTTATTCCGTTGCCGCCGATATTCCTGCGTTGTTCCTACGGAACCGTATATCGTCCTCAATCAAATCAAAGGGATTGAGGAATGGTACGTCATGGTGCGGTCGGAGAAAACGGTAAAATACAAGGATTTTATAAACAACGTGAAGAACCGGCAATATTATGATGCGAATCATGTGATCGTCCTGCCGAATGACCATGATATTGACGATCTGCTGGGTGCATATTCCGCAGAGCTGTAACGCTTTCTCCCGTCCCCGCCATTGTCCGCTTCCATACACGGTAAAGGCGGCACACGATCCTCGCCCTGATTCCGATAGCGTTTCTGCTTTTTCTGATTCTGACGCGCCTCCCGTGAGCAATTCTCAGGCACTGGATAACAACGCCCCCGTCCGATTAAAACGGACGGGGGCGTTTTCGGTGTGCTGTTACATCAGGTTGTAGAGGATCTTGGCCATCTGACCGCGGGTAATGTTGCTGTGGGGCTTGAAGCTGCCGTCGCTGTAGCCGTTGATGACCCCCTGAGCCGCCATGGTGCGGATGTAGTAGTCGGCGTAGCCGGGGATCTTGCCGCTGTCGGTAAAGGTCAGGTCCGCCAGCGCATAGCCCTTAGCCTGGGTGCGGCCGATCATGGCGGCGGCCTGCGCCCGCGTCAGGGAGCTGCCGGGATTGAAATACAGCTGTCCGTTCTTCTCAGAGCCGGTGATGACGCCCTCGGCGTACAGAGCCTTCACGGCGGGAATGGCATACGCCGGGATGCTGCCAAGGTCCGCGAAGGGCAGAGACACATCGGCATACTTGCTCTCATCCAGCTTCAGATAGCGGTAGAGCATCACGGCGAACTGGGCCCGGCTGATATTCTGGTTGGGACGGAAGGTGCCGTCGCTGTAGCCGGTGGTGATGTTGGCGTTATAGAGGAAGTCCACATAGTCGGCAGCCCAGTAGTCGCTGATATCATTGAACTTGTGAGCCACGCCGGAGGGATCGATATCCACGCTGGCCCGGCCGATATTGCCGGAAGCATCCACAGCAGTCACGGTGACGCGGGTTGCCTCCTGCGCCTCGCCGGGGGCGGGCAGATAGTACTTGAGTGTGCCGTTCTTGATATCGTAACCCTCCAGCGCCTGCCCCGCATCGCCGTTCATGGCCACGGTGATGGAGGACTGGGGCAGAACGCCGTCCACCCCGTCGGAGACCTTCACATCCACTGCCCAGTCCTGCTGATCCAGCACAGCCGTCACCGCAGGGGGCGTGTTGTCCACCGTGCCGGGGAAGGAGCCAACCAGCTGGTCAATACAGACCGTGCCGCTGCGGGGCGTATCCGCGTATTCCACCGTGATGCCGCTGTCATCGGCATAGGTGGTGGAGGGGACGGAGATTTCCAGCCCGCTGAGAGTGAAATACTGGGGCAGCGTGACACTGACCTGCTTCCAGCCGGTGAAGTCCAGCAGGGTAACGGGCAGTCTCAGGTCGCTCTTTGTGTCCCCGGTGTAGAGGAAGGAGAGCTGATTGCCGGAGCCGTCGCCGTAAACCCAGAGGTTCAGAGCGGTATAGTGGTCGGTCAGGTTGGAAAAGCCTCTGCCAAGCGCAATGGACAGCCACTCTGTATCCGCGCTGAGGGTGTAATCCAGCTTTCCGGCATAGCGGCCCCGCTGGACATAATCGCTGGCATGGGTGCGGGAGACCTTGAGATAGGGACCGCTGGAGAAGATCAGTTCGGTATCTTCAAAGTCCTCTACCGTCTTGAGGGCCTGTCTGGCCACGGTGATGGGAATGGTCAGGCTCTTCCCTCCGGCAGAGACCGTCAGTCTGCCGGAGCCGGGAGCCGCCGCTGTAAACACGCCGTTTTCATCCACCGTGCCGATATCGCCGGAGACAGACCATGTGAACGCTTTGGCGTCCGCCGCCAGCGTCAGATGGTTCCAGACGGCTCCGGCGGTGAGGGTGGTTTTGCTGCCGGGAGCCACGGTCAGCGCGGTCAGACTGGCCGTTCCTTTTTTCAGCGTCAGGGTATCCGGGGTGCGGATGGCATGAACCACGGTGCTGCCCCTGCTCCCCCGTTCGCTGGCCATTACGGTGACGTCGCCGCCGCTGGCCGGGGTGGTCAGTGTCCCGTTTTCCAGCGTTCCGGCGCTGGCGGAGAGGTCATAGTCGGCGTCCATGGGAATATAATTGGTGTCCACGCCGGTGACGTTCACCGCCACGCTGCTGCCCGCCAGCACATAGTCGCTGGCGGCCTTGACATAGAAGTGATCCAGCCGCCCGCTGGAGCGGTTGGAGGCCACCAGAAAGATCTGATTGGTGACTTTGCGGTTGGACTCGGAGGGACGGTTGATAATGGACGCGTCCGTGGAGTCCGGGGTGGTGACAGCCAGATTGGTGGAACCGCCGCCGTCCAGACACAGCACGGTTTCACAGCCCAGCTCCACCAGCCGCTGGCCCACCTGCGTCAAAGACGCGCCGATAGAGTAGCCGCTTCTGCGGCCGTCGATGGTGTAGAACACCAGCGTGCCGTCCGCCTTCTGCCCCACGGCGGTGCGGGGATTCACCCCGGCGGCCAGACCGGAGGCCACTGCGCCGTTTTCCGCAAGGCAGTACAGCGCGCCCACCGCGTACTCCACATCGTCCCAGCCCGCGTTGGCGGAAACGGTCAGCGTCACCTCGCTGCCGGCGGACATATTCCGCAGGGCGTTGGTGTAGTAAGCGTCCGCATTGGCGTTGGCGGAGAGGACGATCTGATCCGGCTGGATGGAAGTCACCGTGGTCTCCTCCACCCGCTCCACGCGGGCCGTGACCGTGGAGCCGATGGCAAGCTGCCCCTGCTCTACGGTGCAGACCACGTTGACGCCTGCCTCCGTAGTGCCGGTGGTATGTTTGGCGTTGAAATCATAAGTATACAGGAACACACCGCTGTTGGTGCGGGCCTTGTTCACCGCGATGACCGGGCGGATCAGCTCCACCGGGCTGCCGGAGCCGTCGTCCACGGCGTAGCCCAGATCGGCGCTGACCTTAACGCCGGGCTTTCCCAGTTCAGCGACAGCGTTGCGAAGGTATGTCGCGATCGTGAAAACGTATATGCTCCGCGCCGATGGCTTTCAGAATTTTATCGTGGGTCCGACGGAAAGCGTCCGGGTCATACATAATCCCGGTCTTGGAGGACGGAAATAGGTACGGGTTGCGAGGGTGCTTTTTGTGCTCGGCAATCAGTAGGTCGACTGCCTGCTGTGGAAGGGCCAATGTGCGAATAGAATTTCGTTTTCGGCGGACTGACCACCAGTTCCCCGTTAATTCGATTTACCTGTTTCGTGACAGCAAGCGTCCGGTTTTCAACGTCCAAGTCCGTCCATTGGAGGGCCAGCAATTCCCCGCGCCGCAGGCCGGTGGTCAGCTCCAAGTAGAAGGCTGCGAGAAGGCCCCGGCGTTCCGCTTCGGCAAGGTACATTCCGATTTTCTCTTGCGGCAGGATCTTCATTTCCCGTTTCTCAAGCTGGGGCAGCTTGCAGCCCTGGGCGGGGTTGGTGAGGATCAGCCGCTCTGCCACCGCCTGTTCCAAGCAGTTGTGCAGCAGCGTGTGGACGCCGCGAACCACTCTGGGGCTGAGGCTTTTGTCCCTGAGTTCAGGGAAATTTTTGCGCTGGACTCGGCCGGTCTTTCTGGAGGTTGTTGTAAAATCGCTGGATCTGAATGGTAGTCAGCTTGTCCAGCGAAACGTTTCCAATTCCGGGGATGATGTGGTTCTCAATGTAGTTGGTGTAGTAGGCTTTCGTGTTGGGGCGGATGCGGGGCTCAGCGTAGACCTCGTACCACATCCGCATCCACGAACTGACTGTGTAAGCCCCGACTTTGGATACATCCAGTTGCTGACTTTCGCTGATTGCGGTCTTAAGTTTCTCCTTGACCTCGGCTTGCGTTTTGCCCAGCACGTTCTTGATGATGCGCTTTCCACTTTCCTGATCATAGCCTGCGGTGTAGCGGCCCTCCCAGCGTCCGTCCTTTCGTTTTCGGATGTTCCCTTCCCCATTTGCTCGTCTGCTTCGGCATGGTATCAGCCCCTTTCGCAACGAACAATACCGTAACCAAGGGAACAAAGCTATCCGAAAGTCGAACTGTTATCAGAAAGTTATCATTTGCCCCTCGGGCCGCACCGCCTTATCTTTGATCTATTGCGGCGCAATTTTTGCGCTGCCGGGGCGTTCTTCTTTGGTTACAGCGGTGCGATTTTGGACAGTTGAAAGTCTTTTTTTCATTGACTACAGCGGCGCAAAATATGTACATCTGCGCCTGAAAATCGCCGCTATGCAGAAATCACTTTTTTTCGTGTGGTCGAAAACAGCAAATTCCTCAACCGCCTGCGGAACGTTCACCTTGAAAAGTCCGCCGTCACGGTCCTTTTTCACCCCTCACGTTCACCCAAGACCGCGAAAACGCCTCGCCAAGGTGCACCTTAGACTGCGGTTTCAAAACCCCGGAAAGCCCCGCACTGCGGGGCTTTTGGGCTGAGCGGGCCCTTGCGGGCACCCTCTTTATCTTGTGCTAAAATCGAACGGCCCTCACCGCTCGAAAAACCTTCCTTGATAAAGTTCGGTTTTTCGTCCAATAGCGTTCCCGCAAATATCGCCAAAAAGTTGCCGTTACAACGCTGTTTCAAACCGCTTTTCATTCCATTTTTCAACTTCTCCCACAAACGGCCCACGTTTGCTTTCACAGGCGAAAGTGGGTACACACTCGGCTTTCGGAGAAAGATCGCACACAGCGGCTTACACGCCGAAACAGGGGCCTTCCGGACGGGGGCCGCTATCACTACCCTCGACACGTACTGCACGTTCACGAACATCCCCGGGCCGGGTGTCAGAACGGCGTACTTTGCCGCTTTTGGGGCTTGGTCATGGGTGCTCCCAAAGAACGCAGAGAGCCTTCGGGACAGCGATGCGCTTATGCGCGTCGCTGTTCCGAGGCGTCGCGGCCCCGCTGGGCTGCGTGATTCAGCGGAGTGCGCTATGACCACGTTCGCTTTCACGAGTGAAAGCGGGTACACACCTCGCCCTTTTGGAGAAAGACCGCACACAAGGGCACACACGGCGAAACAGGTGGTGTTTGGGGGGGGTGGTATCACTACCCTCGGAGCGTTTCACACGGTTCGGAAACCCTGCGTGGCCAGGGGGTAGAACGGCAAACTTTGCCGCTTT